>ERZ773207.146-NODE-146-length-25421-cov-12.256012_pt1 | contig 25421 bp, 15 predicted proteins | sample MGYA00580997_ERZ773207 | MGnify/ENA primary metagenome ERZ773207 (study PRJEB29015, sample SAMEA2738170) | human oral metagenome | biome: human oral; feature: human-associated habitat; material: saliva | place: China | collected 2239 ... | reverse complement strand
GCCGCCGCGGAGGCGCTCGCCGCCTCCCGCGCCGTAATCCACCGGTACTGGGACACTCCCGTGCGTCCCGTTACCGCATCCGACGTGCAAGAACGCGCCCGTGCGCTCCTGCACCACCAGGTCGCCCCCTGCGCCACCCCCGATACGCTCAACGAAGCAGACCAGCCCGAAACGCACGCCGGATGCGAGCTGGAGCTGGAACTGCTCACCGCCTACCTGCTCAGCGCCGACGGCACCGCACAGAGCCCGAACCTGCTCGAACAGCTTGTTCCCCTCTGCCTGAAAAAGCTGAACCACTGGGGTCTGGTTTGGTTCGACATGCGCGTGCATTTGACGGTTCTAGCCGCCGCCGGGAAGCTGCGTGAGCGCGAGCAGGCATCGGATATGACCCAGAGGGAAGACCCCGGTACGGTGCCGAACCTGCACTACATGTACTCCCGTCACGCCGCGTTCTTCAGCACCGGCTTCAAGGACGCCCTCGGCGTATTGAAGAGCAGCCAGAGCTACACGCCGCTCGCCACCCCCGAACTATTCGGCGGGTGGGTGTATCCGGATACCCTGGTGCGCCGGTACGCCAAGAACCTGGCTGATGGAGCCCCCATCCTGCGCCAGGATTTCACGGCGGCGCTACTGCGTGTGCGCGTGCCGGAGGTGCTGCCTCCATACGCTACCGACGAACAGCGGCAGGACGCACAGCGCCGCCGAGCTGAGGCGCTGGCCCTGCTTGAAAGCCTCGAAGAGCGATACGTGAAGAACGCTGATCAGGATGCTCCGCGCTCTGCTCCTACCCAGATTCGCGTGCTCCGCTCCGCCCTCGACGGTACCCTTGCCACCGGGCGCGTGAACCCCTACCTGGAATCCATTACGGTATCCCAGCGGGAAAAGAGCTGGGGCCTTCAACTGAACGGGGTGAAGCACGGCGCCTCCACCCCGGAGCTGAACGCTTTCCGCGGCCTCGCCACCGCCCACCACGACGAAGAAGGACAGTACGCCCTGCTCTATCCCTCACGGGCAGAACCGCTGGCTTTCTACTGCGCTAGTAGCAACTGGTACAGCTTGGATCACAGCGCCTTCGACCGGAGCCTGTATTTGGCGTTGGCGGCGCACCCCGGCGCGTGGGGTCCCGCCTGCGCGTTCGTGTTTGCCGCGGGCTTCTCGGAGCAGCGCGTCGAGATTCGTTCCCTCGCCGTGGAAATTATGCACCGCGTGCTGGACGACCAGCTCAGCCTTGAGGACGCCACGGCAGGCTTCGTGAACTTTGTGCCGCTGGCGATGCTGAACCGTTGGGCGCTTGCCCTGACCGACTTCGCCCAGCTGGATGCGCGGGCGGCGGTGCGCTTCTTCGCACGCCTCATACCGCACCTGGATACCGGGGCGAACTCGCTCGGTAAGCTGCTGGGCGCCTTCAGCCAGGCGTTGGCGACTCTTGACCCTGCCACCCGTGCACAGCTCGTGGATGAGCCGCTGCGTGCCTGGTTGGGTACGCTGACCGGCTCTTCGCAGAAGGCTCGGTACGCCCGGAATATCCTCAACCAGGTGCAGGGCTAACCGCCCCGTCCCTCTAACTTGTCACAACCATTCACCATCAACTCCGAAAGCAGGTACCAATGACTGATACCGCCCAGCCGCATAACCCTAACGAGCGCAACGCAGGGGAGCGCACGGTAGACGAGCGCACCCTCGAAGAGCGCCGCGCCGCCCTCAAAGCCCTCATGGCGGCAGAATCAACTGACGTGCAGGAATACCACGCCGTCATCACAGGCGCTACCGAGGAGGAACGCGCATCCCTCGCCCGAACCCTCACCCCCAGGAACGTGATCGGTAGCGACCACATTAACCGCACCTCGCTCGCCGCATACGTTGCCGGGGCGCTCGTGCGCACCCCCGACGGCGACCCCTGGGAATACCACCGTTCCGCCGGTCGCGCCATGCGCACCCTGCTCTGGGAAGGTAAACCCGATCAGCAGCTGATTGACGCGTTCCTGCTCGGCGCCACCGAACGCCCCGACGAGTGGATTCTGCGTTTCATTGAGGGCCTGCCGAACTCTTGGGCGCGCTCGAAGAAAATTTGGGAAACCTGCTACATGCTGCTTCGCGCCCGAAACCTGAGCTGCGATGCCCCCGAATACCTGGTCCTTTTCCTGCACGAAGCCCTGCCCTGTGTGAAGAAGGGCAGCGCCAGTAATCACGCCCAGCTCAAAACCTTCTTTACCCGTGACATGACCCTGCTCGACCAGGAGTTTTGGGCTGTCTTCCGCACCGAAGGGGTGCTCTTCAAGGGCTACGGCAACTACATGGGTGAAAGCGCGGAACTCTGCCGCCTCATGGGCGAATACTTCGACATCCGCGACGAAATCCTGGACGCCCTGCTACGCGGCCTGACCAGCGATTTTAGTGCCTTCAACTCGGCGGCGTTCCACTCCGTCTACACCGATCTGCAGGTTACCGATGAGGAGAACCGGGCACGCTTCGGGCAGCTTATGGCTGTCCTCACCGCAGAGCCCAGCGCATCGGTTGGTTTCGCCCAGACCATGCTGCAGAACGTGCTCAAAGCCTGCGCACCCACTGCCCTGCAGAAGAACGAAAACGCAGAGCTGGCACCGCTCGAACAGGTTGAGCTGGAACAGCTCATCGACGCACTCGGCGCGAACCTCTACCGCACCGAAAAGAAGATTCAGCGCGGCGCCCTGCGCCTGCTCAAGCTCATCTCCACCCAGTACGCCGGTTTGAGCAAAGCCAAGCGTAAGAAGGCACAAACCGCTGAGCAGCTGGCTCTCGCCGACTACATTGCTGAGCGCATCCTCGAAGCCTACGAGGTGCTACCCCTGGAACTGCGCGGCGCTGCGGAAGCCTGCCTGCCCGAAGACCGTCTGCCTCAGGCGGAAGAGGCGGAGGCGACCGGCGCATCCGTAGAGGTACCGCCGGTGCTATTGTCCGGCACCCCGCGCTATGAGCCGTTCACCCCGATTGCGGATCTGAACGAGTTCTGCACCATGCTGATCGAGGAATCGAACACCCATCTCGGTCAAATCGTGGGGGCCGAACTCCCCGTTGAGAGGGGAGAGAACCTGGCTCGTCTTTACCACTTTGCGGCGACCGGCAAGCTGGTACCGGCGGATCAGCAACAGCTTCGTACCCTGCTCAAGATTGCCCGCGAATATTACTACAACAACGTTGCGTGTATGCCCGCCCTCTGCGCCGTATTGGAAGCTAACGCCGAGGCCATGGGATGCAAGTCCTGGGAGCTACCCGAGCTGACGCCGCTCCTGCAGTATTCTGACCGTAGTGAGATGGTTGCACGAGCTCGCCCGAGTAACGCGCTCCTGAGCAAGGAAGAGATGATACGTCTGACTATTCAGAATAAACACCATCTCTGGAATGCTGACTACAAGCCGTTGAAGGGTTACCGTGACCTCCACGAGATCTTCCGCGAGCAGATGCGCGCCGTTGCCGCCGGGGGAGAGTACCACACGGAAGGACGCACGGTGCGCCTGCTGAGTGCCCCGCTACCCGCCTGTCAGCTTACCTACAGTGACTGGACTTATCGTACTGTTTCTGGTCTGGATATGCCCTGGAGCGGCTTCAATCGTGGTCTCGACAATGATCGAGTCTGGGAATACCAGGAGGCCAGCAGGTCGGGTCGTCTTCGCGAGGCAGGTTTCGAAAACTTTAACGTTGAGGAATTCGTGAAGTACCAGCCCATGTGGCAGGTCGCGAGCGACATCGCGGGTACCGTGGATGAGGCGCGCGAAGCGCTAAGCCGCGCAACCGCTGGCATGAGCCCCGAGGAAGCCATCGCCTACGAGGTGTTAAACACCGCCTTGATTCCCTTCGTGTACCTACTGAATCTCGATAGCGTCGATGGGTGGCGGGGCGACTATATTATCGTGCTCACCGAGTGGTCCTCCTGGCTGCTTCAGAACAACCCGGACCTGCTCTCTGCATACTTCCTGTTCGCCGCTTCGCAGTGCGTTGAGGAGAAGACCGTCACCCCCGTTCCCGTACTCATGCGCGCGCTGAGGGAATCCACCGTGCAGGTGGGCGCCCCGACCTGTACCCTGCTCGGCTACGTGGCGAGCGCGAAGAATCCTGAGTACCGTCTGGCGGTGGCAGAAGCCATCGCGGCACTCTTTGAGGCGGGCCTGCTGGATACAGGAACCTTCGCGGAGACCCTGAAGTGGGCGCTGGAGGACGGGATGGTTCTTCCGAATCGCCTGGTGGCGACCCTGCGTGAGGTGTCGGCTATTAGTCCGCTGGCGGGTTGGCGTGTGCTGCAGGTTCTGCGTCTGCTGCTGCCGATGGTCGGTGGGCTGACGAAGGGTGGCGACTATGTGCGCCTGGCGGTTGAGCTTGCCGAACTGTACGGCACGCCGGTTGAGATTCCCGCCGCCCTGGAGCCGAAGATGAAGGGCTCCACGGTGTTGGCGAAGAGCCTGCGTGCCCTGGCCGCTGTGCCTGCCCGCGAGACGGAGGAGGCGCTTGCCGCCCGCGAGGCTGCGCTCGCCCTGCTGGGTGAGAGCGATGCCTAATACTGTGCCTAATGCTGTGCCTGAAGGTGTGCATCCCGCGGTGCCTGCGTGGAGCGCCGAATACCTGCAGAATTTCCTGTGGCGCGTAGTGCCGGGGCGTTCCATGCGCTCTATGGATGATGAGGCGATTGCCGATTTTTTCAGGGAGCACCCGGAACACTGGGAAAAAGTCTGGGCGCTGTTTACCGTGGAGGGTGCCTTGCCCTCGAATGGTCTAGCGATCTGGTTTATTTATGATGCGCAGCTGACCATCTGCGGTCATGATTTCCTCGTGTATTTGGCGGAGCATTTTCCGCAGTATCGTGCTCGGATTGAGGAGGAGTGTCTTCAGACGCTGCTACGTGATTATGCGCCGCAGAACGCCCGCGTTTTCTCGCGTGCCTTTGAGGCTCTGACGGCGGTTCCGAAGGGGCTGCGCGGTGCTGAACGTCAGCAGGCTTTGGCGGCTCAGGCGCAATCCTATGCTCGGCTCGGGGCGCTGATTCCGGCGTTGTTGGCTTCGCCGGTGGCGACCACGGCTGCTGTGGGTGCGCAGATGCTACAGAGTATTCTGCAGGTCTGCGCGCCCTCTGGCGGTTCTGCTCCTGCCGGTCAGGTGCCGCTGACTGCTGGTGAGCTTCAAACCTTGGTGGCGGATGCGCTGCCTGCCGCCGCGCAGTTGCTGTTTCGGCGTGAGAAGAAGCTGATGACCGCCGGTTTGAAGGTGCTTGAGTTGAGTGTTCGGGCGGTTCCGGGACGTGCTGCTGAGGTCTCTGGCTATGTGCAGGATGCTGTGGAGGTTCTTCCTCTGGAGCTCAAGGACCGCGCCAGGAAGCTGTGCCTCGGCACTGCGCCAGCACAGCCTAGTTCGACTCAGCTCGCCTCCGCCCAGCCTGCATCAGATCAGCAGCCCCGTAGTGTGCAGATTCCGGATGTCCCGGCCCTTGGGCTCTCAGCCTCGGAGGTGAACGCCGCCCTCAACGCGGCGCCGCAGGCTGGGCGCGCCTCCGAAGCTACCCGGGATGCTATTCGCGACGACCGGGATTGCGAAGAGCTGCTGTTCGCCCTCTACCACCTCAACAAGAGAGAACACCGCCGCATCCCTGCGCTGCTGGCCTACCTGCACCGGGCGCATCAGGAGGGGCGAATCATTGAGTTCAGCCCCGCTTTTCAGAAGTATCTGCGTCGCTACCTGAGCCGTGCCTGGCACGACGGTCGCGACCAATTGCGGTACCTTGCCTACCGGCTGCTGGTCCAGCATACGCACGCCGCAGACCCTGACCCGCAGTCGGCACTCGCCGAGTATACGGGCCGTTTTCAGGGTGCTGATTTTCATTTCAAGGGGTACCCGCGCAAGGGTAGCGAATATTGGGCGTACCGGTCGCCCACGGCGCTATTCCACGAGCAGTTGCGTGTTGCGTTCGGGGATCAGCCCTATAGTAGCGAGGGCGCGGCTGGGCAGGGCTTCGCGCCTCTGCTGGTTGAGCCGCTACCTGCGGTGGAACGTTCTTTTGAGCGCACGGTGATTCGTTTCAAGTCGTACCGCGAGGCGTTTCCGAAGGTTCTGCGTGGCGAGTATGAGGTGAATGATTCCACCTATGAGCTGTGGCAGGTGCCGGGGGAGGAGCTAGCCACGGAGCGGAGCACGTTCACGGCGGCGGCATACACGGTGGCTGGTGCCTGTGCGGAGTATCCGGGGCGTTCCCTGGAACATACCGAGGTACCGTCTGTTGCTCTAGTATGCGGTTGGTACGCCTGGGCGATGCGCCACAACCCGGACCTTCTAGCGGCGCAGTATAAGCCGCTGCTGAGCGTGTATCAGTTCTCTCGTCTTCACGGTTTTGAGGAGGTTCTGCAGACGCTCGGTACGGCTGAGCGTGCTCTGGGTGTGCCGTCGTATAACTTCCTGGCGTGGGCTTCTGTAGTGCACGCCCCGGAACGTCGCGCGTTGACGGCGGAGACTATTGCGTTCCTCATAGACCGCGGCAACTGGGATGCGCACCTTTTCGCCAGCGAGCTCGGGTACCTCCTGGAACATGGCTGGTTCGGGGCGAATCGCCTGGTGCAGACACTGAACGATGCCGCTTCGCTGAGCCCCTTGGCGGGGTGGTCCGTCTTCCAGACGGTGCGCCAGATTCTTCCGGTGCTCCCGCAGGTGAAGCAGAGTGCTCCCATCGTGAAGCTTGCCGTGGAGCTTGCCGAACTGTACGGTGTGGCTGTCGAAATTCCCGCCGAGCTGGAGCCGAAAATGAAGGGCTCCACGGTCATGGCGAAAGCACTACGCGCCCTGGCTGCTGTGCCTGCCCGCGAGACGGAGGAGGCGCTTGCCGCCCGCGAAGCTGCGCTCGCCCTGCTGGGTGAATCCTAGCCCGAGAGTCCTAGCCCTAAAAACCTACCTGCCGGTGAGGCTACTTGCCCCTTAGCTAGAGCCTCACCGGTGGGTAGAAACCCCCTAGTAGAAACTCCCTAGTATGCTTCGGTGACGAAACGGCTTGACCCCCCTCGCGGGGCGGGAGTAATCTATAAGTAATGGCGGATCATGAAGAGTCCTACTTTCTGAAATATCTTTTTCTTATATTTGTCGGATTCTTCGCTTCCCGCCATTTTTCTTTTAACCCCCGTTCCCGCGCGGCCGGCAGGATAAGTGACCGACAGATAAGCGGCTGATGGACAAGCACGCGGCGGATAAGCGCCGCCCCGGCTCCGCGATACGTAACGGTCGGTTGCTCCCCGCGAACATTTACCCCGCAGGTCACCGATGACCAAACCCAGCGACAACTCGCGCCCACACCGCTACGATAAGAAAATAGACCACCACCGACGGTGACAGTCGGGTGAGACCAACGGAAAGGACGACCCGTGACCACTCCCTACGACGCATCCCCCTACCTGCAAGAATCACCCTACCTCAACGAATCCGCGTACCTTCACGGCGAAGCGCCCGAGGGCCTCAGCCCCCTCGTGCGCCTCATCCTGATGCGCCGCTACGGCGTGTACGTCTTCACCGACCTGTACGGCCCCTACTACCGCTCGGACTTCTCGCGCATTAACGATCTGCACCACTCCGGCGTATTCGACACCGACCTGGGGCGAGTGTCCTTCCTGAGCGATTGCGGTCTGACCCTCAGCGACGAGTCCCTCGCCCAGGCGCTACGTGCCAGCGCCAACGAGTTTGCCCTGTTCGCGACCATCTGGTCCTACGAATACGGGTACCGCCCCGGCCGCGTGTTCCGCCGCGACTTTGATCTGCGCGCCCTGACGCTCACCGACGAGCAGCGTTACACCGAGCAGATCATGCACTACCTCTCCAACCCGTACTACAACCCGGACGGCACCGAGCGCGTCCTGGGTGGTCTGCCCGAGAACTATGTGCCCTACGAATGGCAGCAGCCGATGAGCCGCTCCAACTTCGCGGCCATGGAACGCAACCGCCGACCCTTACAGATGGTCAGCGGCGTGCAGAACGCCCTAATCATGGCGGGTGCCCTCTACCAGCAGCTGCTCGGTCAGCAGCAGGCGTACAACCAGACCGACCAGCACGACCTTGTAGCGTTGCGTCGTTTCCTCGCCCAGCATGACGCCCTGCCGGCTGCCCGTCCGGAGAACACCAGCCGTGAGAACCGCGTGTTCATTGCCGCCTGCCTGCACCCCGAAGACGCTGAGCGTCTGCGCACCATGAAAGAGGTGCTCGCCCTCGCCGCCGCCTACTCGCGTCTGCGTTTCAACGGCACCGTGGGGGATTTGAGCCTGAGCATCGCGCCGCGCCTGAAGCTGCGCCGTAGCGAACGCACCCGCATCGCGCACCTGCTCAACCGCATTATTGATGCCGACCCGGTCGGTGCCCGCTACGACAGCGCACCCAACGCTGAAATGTACAAGCGCCTCGTCAAGGCGGTTCACCCCGGCGACTACCCGTCACTGACCGCGCTGAGCCGTTGGGCAGACGACCTGTACCGCGGTGAGGTGTACAGCTTCGAGTCGCTGGTAGACCGCGCCTACGCAACTAAGGATGCGCAGAACGTGGCGCGTCTGCTCTCCACCCGCCCCGGCGTGTTTGCACGCCAGCTGGTGCGCGCCCTGACCGCGTTCGAGGCGCCGCGCTACGGCATCGACACCGCGCCGAGCCCCGGCCAGCAGGTCATCTTTGACGCGTTTGCCGCCGTGGCGCAGCGCGTTTCCGCGCCCATCCTGGTGCAGATCCGCAACCTGGTGACCCTGCAACGTAACGCGCTCGCGAACCCGCCGAAGGAACGCCCCGCCAACCCGGTGGCGGTGCAGGAGGACTGTGAGCTCGCTGACTACGCGCGCCGCAACCCGGAGGGCGTCGCGAGGGTCCAGAACCTCATGCAGAACGCGGGTATCCCGAACCCGCTGGGCTCGTTCTTCGGCGCTCATTCCGGCCCGGAGAACCCGCAGCCGTCCATTCCGGTCGGCTCCGAAGCTACCGCGCGCCAGCGCGCAGAGCGCCGTGAGGCTTCTGCTCAGAAGGCTCAGCCTGCCGCCCCGCAGCGCATGAACCTGTCCAAGACCGGTATCGCCACCATGATTCCGGCGCGCGAGTACAGCCCGGCGGTGCTGGACCTGCTGGAGCGCCTGGTCGAGATTGGCCTGTCCGGTCGTCTTGCCGAGACCAGCATCTACCTGCCCGACGAGGTGGGCGATATGGTCATGCCGCTGAACACCCGCAGCGCCCGCCCCTCCCTGAACGGCATGGGCCGTTACAACACCTCGACGGTGCACCTGTCGCCCACCGGCGTGATTCGCCTCTTCTGCTTCTGGGATGAGGGCGTGGACATTGACCTGTCGCTGATGATGTTCGACGCCGAAGGCAACTACATGGACAAGATCAGCTACTGGTCGCAGACCGTGAAGAACAGCCAGGGCGCCATTTACGCGCACCACTCCGGTGACATTACGGACGGTACCGGCGGCGCCTGGGAGTACATCGACATTGAGGCACGCAAGGCGCTCAAGGCGGAGGTGTGCTACCTCGTGCCGGTGGTGCAGCTGTACTCCGGCTTCGGGCAGGCGCGCACCCTGGACGCGGTGAACGACCTGCAGGCGGGCTTCATGGTGGTTCCCGCCGTGGGTGTGGGCGAGGTTCACGAGGTGAGCCAGGTGCACACCAAGTTCACCTTGCGTGCTGAGAGCCGCGGCGTGCTGCCGTTCATTGTGGACCTGCAGAACCGCGACCCGTACGACATCCCAGAGGAGACCGACGCGATCGTGAAGGTGACGGATATCGGTCTTGCCCGCGGCATTAACGTGCTGCAGTCAGGCGCGAACATTACCGCCGTGCGTGAGCACTTCGACTGGGCGCAGCCCATGACGGTGCGCGAGTACCTGCAGCTGACCGGCGCGAAGCTCGCCCCGACCGCTGAGGAGGCGCAGGAGGTGCTGGAGGCGACGGTTCCGTCGCTGGCGGCACTGTACGTGGGCTTCGAGGACGACGCGGAGGAGCCCCAGGAACAGCAGTCGCAGAATCCTGCCGCTACTGAAAAGTAGGCGGGCAGCAGGCGAGCGTAGCAAAGAGTGGAGCCCCGGGTAGGTGTCTATCCGGGGCTCCACTCTTTATCTTGGTGCAGTTCAGAACCGGAACCTTACGGACGGTTCTCAGGAGCCAACGACTCCTCGGTTGCAAAAATCAGGGTCTGCTTCTTACCGCGCGCACCCACCGCCGGGGTCTCCAGCAGCAGCTCCGCGTTCAGGTCCTTAGCGTCCAGCTTCGCGCCAGCCAGAAGGCGGCTGGTCGCATCCTGCTTATCCTCACCGGTGATGAGGAAGAACACGTGACGCGAATTATTGATAATCGGCAGGGTCACCGACACACGCTCAGCCGGCGGCTTCGGCGAATCAGACACCATCACGGTCACAGCCTTACCGCCCTCAACCGGGTCCTCCGGTAGACCGGTACCCAGCAGAACCTGCTTACGGCCCGGGAACAGGGACGCAATATGACCGTCCGGGCCCATGCCCAGCAGGGTGATGTCAAAGACCGGTGCGGGCCACTGGCCGCCACCGCCACCACCGCAGCCTCCGCCGCCGCATCCGCAACCACCTGCGGGCTCAGCAGCCTCAGCGTCGAAGTCTTCCAGGGTGGTCTCTTCGATGGACTGCTCGGGTGCGGAAGAACCGCAACCGCCGCCACCGCAACCACAGCCGCCAGAGCCGCCGTGCTCGTGACCTGCGCCGCCACCGTGACCGCCAGCCAGCGGCAGTTCGGTTGCGCCCTCGGGCATCTGCACGCTCACAGCCGGTGCGGAACCGGCGTAGTCGCGCATCTCGAAAGCGTAGTGCTCGGCAGCAGCCTCAAGACCGGTGAAAATATCGGACGGGCCCATGCGGTGCACATTGCCCACGACCAGGCCGTGCGAAAGCAGGGGAGCGAGCAGCGCCTCAATAGCTTGACCGTCATTACGTTCGGGGCTACGCTCGGGCACGTAACGCTCATCGGAGAACCAGAAGTGCACGCGGGACCAGTCGATATCCTTCACGCGCTCGTTCTCAGCCCACGCCTTCAAGGTGGCGATACCCATCGTGCCGCCGGTCAGCGAAATGTGGGCGATCGTGCGCTCAGAGAGCACGTGCTCAATGATGTCGAGGATGCGGGTCACCGCGTCCGCTGCGAGAGCCTCGCGGGTCGGGTGCGCCACCAGGGTGGGGGTGGATGCGCCCATGTTCTGAATCTTAGGCATCGAAAACCTCCGGGTATTCTTCGAGATCCAGCATGTCTTCAGGCTGGCAGGTATCGTCCACAAGGGTGACGGTGCACAGCGCCTGCTTCAGCACGTCACCGTAGGTGTCGTCCGGGTCGAGGCGGCGCAGCTCCTCAGAGATGCACTCGGCGAGGGTACGCACCGGCAGCGCAATCTGCTGGTCGGGTGCGTACGGGGTGGAGATGGTCGCCACGGAAATACCGGGGCGGAACATCGTCACGGAACCGTCTTCACGCTCAATGCTGACGCGGTACAGGCCGCGGTTTGCCGCGCCAATGGTGGCGAGGTGTACGGGTGCTTCAAGCTTCCAGCCGAGCCACGTACCGAGCAACACCACGGACGGGGACTTGCTCGAACCCCACACAACCACGCGGCGCACGGGGGAAGAGGGCATCTGCTCCATGAGCGCTGCGAGCTGGGTGCGCCACAGGGTGAGGCGGGTCCACGCTAGGTCGGTGTCGCCTGCACGGAATACGTCGGTGAGCTTGCGCAGTGCTTCCTTCGGGTCGTCGGCGCGTGCAGAGTCGGTAATGCGACGCTGCGCGATACGACCGATGGAGTGCTGTGCCGGGTTCTCGGGTACCGAGTGCGGCCACCAGACCACAATCGGGGAGTCCGGCAGCAGCAGACCGGAAATCAGTGCCTCAGTCGGGCGGGATGCGCTACCCCAACCGCGCAGAACAATCATCTCGGACGCGCCGGTGTCACCGCCGAGGTGGATTTCTGCATCTAGCTGGTCGGGGTCGAGCGGATCATGCGAAATGTGCACGATGACGCGGCTCGGGTGTTCGTGGGAGGCACGAATTGCGGCGCGCATTGCTTCGCGGGAGTGGCCCTTTTCCGCGAGAACAACAAGGGTGAGAACTCGTCCGCTGCTGAGGCTACCGTTGACGGCAGTCAGGTGGCTCAGTTCCTTGTTGATAGCGGAAACGGTGGTGTTATGCAGGTGCGAGATCACGGGCGCCTCCAAGCGCGGTTGTCACGCTCAAGCATTTCGTGTGCTGAACGCGGACCCCACGAACCGGACTCGTAGGGTTCAGGCTTAATGCGGTTTTCTTCCCAGTACTCTTCGAAGGGGTCGAGAATCTTCCAGGAGAGCTCGACTTCTTCGTGGCGGGGGAACAGCGGCGGTTCGCCGAGCAGAACGTCCAGGATGAGGCGTTCGTAGGCTTCGGGGGACTCTTCGGTGAAGGAGTGGCCGTAGCCGAAGTCCATGTTGACGTCGCGGATTTCCATCTGGGTGCCGGGCACCTTCGCGGAGAAGCGAATGGTCATGCCTTCGTCGGGCTGCACACGGATGACGACGGCGTTCTGGCCGACCTGCGGGTTTTCACGTTCGCCGAAGAGACGGTCGGAGGACTTCTTGAAGACCACGGCGATTTCGGTGACTCGGCGGCCCAGGCGCTTGCCGGCGCGCAGGTAGAAGGGGGTGCCTTCCCAGCGGCGGTTTGCGATGGACACCTTCAGCGCTGCGAAGGTTTCGGTGCGGGAGTCTGCGGGGATGTCTGCTTCGTCGAAGAAGCCGTTGACGTGTTCGCCGCCCTGGTAGCCTGCGGCGTACTGGCCGAGCGCGAAGGAGTTCGGCAGGTCGTCAATGCGGACCGCTTCGAGGACCTTAGCCTTTTCGGCGCGCAGGTGCTTGGCGTCGAGGCTGAGGGGCTCTTCCATGGCGGTGAGGGCGAGCAGCTGCAGCAGGTGGTTCTGGATGACGTCGCGGGCTGCACCCACGCCGTCGTAGTAGCCTGCGCGGGAGCCGATGCCGATGTCTTCTGCCATGGTGATCTGGACGTGGTCAACGTAGTTGGAGTTCCAGAGCGGTTCGAACATCTGGTTGGAGAAACGCATTGCCAGGATGTTCTGCACGGTTTCCTTGCCGAGGTAGTGGTCGATGCGGAACACTGCGTCGGGCGGGAAGACTGCCTCCACGATGGAGTTCAGTTCGCGTGCGCTTTCAAGGTTGTGACCGAAGGGCTTTTCGATGACCACGCGGCGCCAACCGTCGACGGGGTTGACGGTGTCGTTATCGCGAGATGCGAGGTCGTGTTCAGCGAGCTTGGTGAGGACCTGCTCGAATGCCTTCGGGGGGATGGACAGGTAGAAGGCGTGGTTGCCGTGGGCACCGCGCTCGTCGAGTTCGGTGAGGGTGCTCTTAAGCTGTTCATAGGCTGCGTCGTCGTCAAAGGCGCCTACGACGAATCGCATGCCCTGCTGGAACTGGTTCCACACGTCTTCGCGGAAGGGGGTGCGGGCGTTTGCCTCAACGGATTCGCGTACGTAGGAGCGGAAATCGTCATCGCTCCAGGGGCGGCGGCCGAAGCCGACGAGGCCGAAGCTCGGGGGGAGCAAACCGCGGTTCATGAGGTCATACACTGCCGGAAGCAGCTTCTTGCGGGCCAGGTCACCGGTTACGCCAAAGAAGACGAGCGCGGACGGCCCCGCAATGCGGGTAATGCGGCGGTCGCGAGTGTCCCTGAGGGGGTTCGCTTCATGACCGTTAGTCACAATATATTCCTTTGATTGCCTTGGTTGGTTCGTGCGGCGCGCGGTTCGTACCTTGTCGCGCGGAGGCGATGCCGCATTCTGGAAGGTGCGTACCCTGTATTGTACCGGTTTTGACGGGATCGTTTCAGTGGCACCCTAATTCGCCGAGATTCCCCGAGCGGTGAAGCTCTGGCGGGAACCCCGGCAGATTAGGTTGAGATGCCGCGCTATATTTTGGCGGCTAATGGGTGCCGCTACTGTGGTGCGGCTACTTAGCCTGCTCGAGTGCCTCACGCACGGTCTGCAGCAGTTCTTCCCAGGAGACGTCGAACTTGGACAGGCCCTCAACCTCAAGCTTCTCCACGACCTCCGGGTAGGAGACGTAAGCGGAGATAGCGTCCAGAACCTTGTTCGCTTCGGAGTAGTTCGGAACGATGGTGTTGCCGGTGATTTCGCCGTGGTCGGCAACAGCGTTCAGGGTTGCCTCGGGCATGGTGTTCACGGTGTTGGGTGCAACCAGGCCGGTGACGTACAGGGTGTCCGGCAGTGCGGGGTCCTTCACGCCGGTGGATGCCCACAGCGGGCGCTGTACGTTTGCGCCGTGTGCTTCCAGACGTGCCCAACGCTGGGAGGAGAACATTTCCTCGAACACCTCGTAGGCGAGGCGTGCGTTCGCCAGGCCTGCCTTGCCCTTGAGCTGCACAGCGTCGCCGCCGGCAGCTTCGAGGCGCGCATCGATTTCGGTGTCTACGCGGGAGACGAAGAAGGATGCGACCGAGTGGATGGTGGACAGGTCCTTGCCGTTCTCCAGCGCCTGCTCCAGGCCGAGCATGTAGGCGTTGATGACCTCGCGGTAGCGGGTCAGGGAGAAAATCAGGGTCACGTTCACGCTGATGCCAGCAGCCAGGGTCTCTGCGATGGGGCGCAGACCTTCCTGGGTTGCGGGGATCTTGATCATGACGTTTTCGCGGCCCACGCGCTCGTAGAGTTCACGTGCCATCTTGGCGGTACCCTCGGCATCGCGTGCCAGGCGGGGGTCAACCTCGATGGAGACGCGGCCGTCAAAACCGTTAGATGCCTTGTAGACGGGTGCGAACACGTCGCAGGCTGCGCGTACGTCGTCGCAGGTTGCGGCGAAGACTGCCTCTTCAACACTTGCGCCGGCGGCGGCAAGTTCACGCATCTGCTCAGCGTATGCGGCGCCCTTGGAGAGCGCACCAGCGAAAATGGTGGGGTTGGTGGTCACACCGACGACGTTGTGGGTCTTGATGAGTTCGGCGAGGTTGCCGCTGGTCAGACGCTCACGGGAGAGGTCGTCAAGCCAGATGGAGACACCGGCGTCGGAAAGCTTCTGAGTGGACTCAGACATGTGAAAACCTTCGATTCTTTGTCGAAATTGAAAATTGAGATATCAGTGAAATCTACTGGGCGGCGGGAGGCTCCGGCTGAGTGGTCAGCCGGAGCCTACCCGTTGCGCCTGCACCCCCGTACAGGGGGAGCGCAGTGTGCGCGGCAGTTACCGCGGCGTTGTTTGCCGCAACGTTGTTTACCGCGGCATTGTTATCACTTACTTAGCGGCGTCGATGGATTCCTTAGCGGCAGCCACGACAGCCTCCGCGGTGATACCGAATTCGCGGTACAGGGTCTTCGCATCGGCGGATGCACCGAAGTGCTCGATGGATACGGCGCGGCCGGCGGTGCCGAGCAGGTCGTACCAGCTCATCGCCAGGCCAGCCTCGACGGAGACGCGGGCTGCAACCGAGGAGGGCAGAACCGACTCGCGGTACTCTGCGTCCTGCTCGGCGAACCACTCACGCGAAGGCATGGAAACCACGCGAGCGGCGATGCCCTGCTCCGCGAGGGTTGCGCGAGCCTGAATAGCGAGCTCAACCTCGGAACCGGTAGCAATCAGGATGACGTCCGGGGTGCCCTCGGTGTCAGCCATGATGTAGCCGCCGCGTGCGGTGCCCTCAGCGGAAGCGAACTTCTCGCCCTCAGCGTCTGCGTGCACGTCTTCACGAGCCCAGACGGGCAGGTTCTGACGGGAGAGCACGATACCTGCGGGGCGGTCGGACTTCTCCAGGATGGTGCGCCATGCGACGGCGGTTTCGTTAGCGTCCGCGGGGCGAACCACGTCGAAGCCGGGGATAGCGCGCAGGGCGGAGAGGTGCTCAATCGGCTGGTGGGTGGGGCCGTCCTCGCCCACGCCGATGGAGTCGTGGGTCCACACGTACACTGCGGGAACGCCCATCAGTGCGGAGAGGCGAACAGCCGGGCGCTGGTAGTCGGAGAACACGAAGAAGGTGCCCGAGAACGCGCGGGTCGGGGAGGAGAGCACAATACCGTTGACGATTGCTGCGGCAGCATGCTCACGAATACCGAAGTGCAGCACGCGGCCGTAGGGGTTGCCGGTCCAGTCTTCGGTGGTGCGCGATGCCGGGTTGAAGGACTCTGCACCCTTGATGGTGGTCAGGTTCGAGCCGGCGAGGTCAGCGGAGCCGCCCCACAGTTCGGGGAAGGTGTCAGCGATAGCGTTGATGACGGTGCCGGATGCCGCGCGGGTTGCCACGGAGGTGCCGGCCTCGAACACGGGGAAAGCAACCTTGTAGTCGGCGGGCAGTTCGCCTGCGACGAGGCGCTTGTACAGTTCGGCGCGCTCGGGGTTTGCCTTAGCCCACGCCTCGAACTTCTCATCCCATGCCTTGTGTGCCGCTGCGCCGCGCTCAACGAGCTGGCGGGTGTGTGCCAGGACGTTCTCCTCGATAAAGAAGCTCTTGGCGGGGTCGAAGCCGAGCAGTTCCTTGGTTGCGGCAACCTCATCGGCGCCGAGCTTGGAGCCGTGCACTGCGCCGGTGTTCTGCTTGGTGGGGGCGGGGTAGCCGATGATGGTGCGCAGCTCAATGAAGGAGGGCTTGTCGGTGACAGCCTTCGCACGCTCAATAGCGGCGTACAGTTCTGCGACGTCCTCAACGTAGTCGCCGGTGCGGGTCCAGTCCACGCGCTGAACATCCCAACCGTAGGACTCGTAGCGCTTTGCTACGTCCTCGGTGAAGGCAACGTCGGTGTCTTCCTCAATGGAGATGTGGTTGCGGTCCCAGACGACGATCAGGTTGCCGAGCTCCTGGTGACCTGCGAGCGCGCACGCCTCGGCGGTGACGCCTTCCTGCACGTCACCCTCGGAGGCGATGACGTAGACGTGGTGGTCGAAGGGGGAGGTACCCGGTGCAGCTTCGGGGTCGAACATGCCGCGCATACGGCGCTGTGCGTAGGCGAAACCAACGGCGGATGCCAGGCCCTGGCCGAGCGGGCCGGTGGTGATTTCTACACCCTTGGTGTGCTTGTATTCGGGGTGGCCGGGGGTGAGGGCACCCCAGGTGCGCAGGGCTTCCAGGTCCTTCATTTCGAGGCCGTAGCCGCCGAGGAACAGCTGAGTGTACAGGGTGAGGGAGGTGTGGCCGGGGGAGAGGATGAAGCGGTCGCGGCCTTCCCAGCGGTCGTCGGAGGGATCCTGGTTCATGACCTTCTGGAAGAGCAGGTAGGCGACCGGCGCCAGGCTCATTGCGGTGCCGGGGTGACCGGATCCGACCTTTTCTACGGCGTCTGCGGCGAGGATACGTGCGGTATCTACGGCGCGCTGGTCGGTTTCAGTCCACTGGAAGTTCTCTGCCACGTGGGGTGTCCTTTCACAACGTGAGTGGATGCGCCAGCAGGCTTGTGCTAGCGCGCTGTCCGTCGGGTGTAACGTGCCTTCGGGGGTGCATATTCCCGCGCCGGTGGCTACCTGTGTAGGTACTCGGGTAAGTGCCCTGGTAAGTACCCGGTAGATGCCCTGGTAAGTGCCCGGGTAGGTGCGGGGAGCCGGGAGGTTTGTTTCGACCCTTTCGTTTTAACAGGATAGTTCACTAAACGGCAGTATCCGGTGTGGGGCTGCAGACATTCACAGGGTGATACGGGGAGGGTGCGGGGGTAATACGGCGGTGATGTGCGGTTACGGTGCGGGTTGCATGGGGTTCTGCGTGGGGTTCGCGGTGTATACCTAAGCTGTATTTTCTGAGCTCGTGGCTGAATATTGTTCAGTAATGTAACAATTTTTGTGTAAGTGGTGAAGCTCATGTTAAGGTTGAGCAGGAAGGTTGCAGACCGAAACAGTGGTTGGGTCGGTCTGCATCTCGGTGATTGAAGCCCCTCCTCCGCGCGGAAACTGATGACTATCTTGCTGTGGTGGCGAGATACAAGGTTCTGGAGGGGGTGCTATCTTTTAGTCTCAGACCGTACATTTTGTGTGCGGTTGAGGCTAAAAGTTTGTGTTAAATAAATGGGCGCCGGATATGTCGGAACATATCCGGCGCCCGCCTTTTAACCTGCAACCTGCGGCTTAACCTGTGCCTTTTTGCCGGTGCCTTTTTTACCTGCGGCTGTGACCATCAGGGGCAATCAGGTCGCCTCTAGCTGGGATGCTTCTATCTGGGTCGCTACTAGTTAGGTCACTACTAGTCGGACCACTTGAACTTGCGTGAGGCAATAAAGCCAATGACCACGGTCCACACGATGATGACCCAGTGCGGGTCGGCAAGCCACTGATGCTGAATGAAGTTGCCGCGCAGCGCATCGCCCAGCGCCGCCGAGGGTGACCACGCCACAACCGCGGCGTACCAGCCGGGGAAGGACTTTAGCGGGAACACGACGCCGCCGGCACCGGCAAGAATCACCCAGGCAATATTCACGATGGCGAGGGTCGCCTCCGCGCGCACCGTACCGGCAATGAGCAGACCCAGCGCCGTAAATGCGCCGGCGCCCATAATCATCGTGATGATGGAGCGCGAGACGGCGATAGCGTCCGGGCGCCACCCCAGACCGTACCCGAGCACCGCCACCAGCGTGAACTGAATCGCCACGACCACCAGCACCGCAATGCACTTGCCCATGATTAGACCGTTACGGCCCAGGGGAGTGGTCGCCAGGAACCGCAGCACGCCGTAGCGGCGATCAAAACCGGTGGCAATGCCCTGACCGGACAGCGCCGTAGAAATCACGCAGAGCGCCAGAACGCCGGGGACCGCCGCATCCATGCGAGAGACCCCCACCGAGTTGGCGTACTCATCAATCAGGCCGGTGAACCGCAGGGCAATGAGTGCCATGACGGGAAAAATAATGTTGAGCATCAGCTGCTCGCCGTTGCGTAGCATCGCCATGGTTTCGTAGCGGCCCTGCTCTATCACGCGCACGAGCGGGTAGTTCGCGCGCGGGGGAATGTACTCCTCGTCTTCGTCAATAGAGGAGACCTTGGGGCGGGTGTTCGCGGCGCGTTCTTCCATTCGGTTCCCTTCCGCTCGGTTCTCTTCTACCGGGTTTTCAGCAGCATTTTCTGCAACATTTTTTGTAGCCCGGTTGTTGGTGCGTGCGGTGTTGCTCATCGGATATCACGTCCTGAAATGTCGAGGAAGACATCCTCAAGGGTCTTCGGTTCCATGGTCAGAGAAATCGGCATGAGGTAATGCTCGGCGAGCGCCGCGGTGAATGCCGCCAGGTGCTCGGGGCGTAGCGCGCCGAGCAGCTCATACTCGCCGGGCACGGAGGGGGCGCCGTCACGCGCCGGGGTGTAGGGCACCTTCTCGATGAGCTCCACGCCGGCACGCAGATGCGCGGGCAGCAGCTGCTCACGGGTGGGGGTGGGCGCATTCAGGCTGTACTGCAGGCGGTTCGTGCCGTCGCTGGCGATGAGCTCGGAGACGGTACCTTCCTGAACCGTAGTGCCGTTTTCAATGATGTAGACGTAGTCGGCGAGCTTCTGCGCGTCGTCAATCAGGTGCGTGGTGAGCACAATGGCGGTGCCGAGTTCACGCTGTTCACGAATGATGTCGAAGACGACGTTGCGGGATTGCGGGTCCAGGCCCGCGGAGGGCTCGTCGAGGAAGAGCACGTCCGGGCGGCCGATGAGGGCGGTGGCAAGGGAGACACGCTGCTTCTGACCACCTGAGAGGCGGCGAATTGTGGTGCCGTTGAAGGCATCAATGCCGAGGCGTTCTGCCAGCTCTTCGACCGGGTACGGGTCGGTGTACATGGTGGAGATGTGTTCCAGCAGCGGGATGGGGTGCATGGCGTTGGGCAGGCCGCCGTCCTGGAGCATAATGCCGACCTTGGCGCGCAGCTCCGGGTCTGCCTGTAGCGGGTTTTCTCCGAGGAGGCGCACGGTACCGCGGGTGGGTTTGAGTAGACCCTGCGCGCAGGCGAGGGTCGTGGTTTTGCCGGCGCCGTTGGCTCCGAGGAGGACGACCACCTCACCGGGGAAGACGCGCAGGTTGACCTTGTTGACGGCGCGGTAGAGCCCGCTGGCGGTGAGCCGTTCGGGGTATTTGGTGCGGAAGGCGCGTGAGGGTTTGAACTCTTTGATGAGGTCTTTAATGCTGAGCGCCGGTTCTTCGGTGATGATGCGTCGTCGTGCGGTGGGGGAGGCGCTGGGCTCCGTGTGGTGCTCAGCGTGTGCCGTTTGCGCGGCGGATGCACGCCCCGGGTGGTCCTGCTGGCCCGCGGTGGTGGTCTCCATAGACAGTCACTTTCGATTTTTTCGATGAATGAGCGTGTGTGCCCCCTTCATCTTATGCCCTAACTCACGTTTAAGGCACACTTGTTACGACTTAAAAGTTCACCCTAAGGTAGAAAAGTTAGCAAGTAGGGGTACCTAACTAGCCAAAGAAAAACTAATTAGGACATACTTTATTTGTGTATTCCGTGAATAAGACCCCTCAGCGCGTCTCAACGAACGAGGCGCAGACCCGAAACGGCACCCGAACCGCCGCCTCGGGCTCTACTGGTGCTTCCAGTACAAAGTCCTCCGCGGCACGCACATCCAAGCGCAAAGCCGAGGCAGAAGAACGCACCAGGGACCGCGTCCTGCGTGAAGTCCTCAACAATGGCCCCGTATCCGCAGCAACCCTCGGTGAGCTCCTCAGCCTCACCCCCGCAGCGGTACGCCGCCACCTCGACGCCCTCGAATCCAACAACATGATCGAGGTAGCGCCCATCAAAAAGCACGGCGCCGGAGCCGGACGACCCGCCCGCCGCTACGTGATCGCCCCCCAGGGCCACGAACGCCTCGGCAACGACTACCTCATCATCGCCCGCGAAGCCCTGCAAATGCTCCGCGACACGGTCGGCCAGGAAGCCCTCGAAGCTTTCGCCTCCGCCCGCGCCGCAGAAATGGAAGCCCGCTACCGACCAGTCGTAGAAGCCGCCGGTGACGATGTGGCAGCCCGAGCGCAGGCACTCGCAGAGGCAATGAGCAAGGACGGTTTCGTGGCGACCGCGCAGGTCACCGCACCTCCTGCAGGGCGAACGGTTCCCGAGCATTTCCTGGCAAGTATTCAGCTCTGTCAGGGTCACTGCCCGGTACGCGACCTCGCTGGAGACTTCCAAGTGTTCTGCGAGCAGGAAACCGGGATTATTTCTGACCTGCTTGGCGTTGATGTCCGTAGGCTTTCAACCATGGCTTCGGGTGCTCACGTGTGTACCACGCACGTGCCCCTGAACCGCGTCACCGCCGAGAGTGAGAAGAACGCAGAAGAATCCGCAGGGAAACCTTCGGAGGAATCTTCCGCGTAACAATCACCGCAGTACCCAGCGGCACACCCCGATGAACCCGTCAAGGGTGCGAGCCGCACGCTGAAATCCGCCCGCAACCACGCGGTGTACACCGCAAGCACACTGCGTACACCGCATCACGCATCGTGGTTGAGCGCGGCATCAGCCCCCTCAACTACCGCGCCTGCAACCGGCAGGTGGCGGCGAGAAATGTAATAACCATCGAAGAAAGGCCGTAATGACTGAGAAAGTTGGGCAGAACGCCAACGACACCGTCATTTCAGAGATCCTGGAGATGAACCCCGAACTCGAGGGCATTGGCAACTACGAGTACGGTTGGGCAGACTCCGACGAAGCAGGCCAGGTAGCAAAGCGCGGCCTGGATGAGGATGTCGTGCGCGACATCTCTGCTAAGAAGAACGAACCCCAGTGGATGCTGGACATGCGTCTGAAGGCGCTGAAGTTCTTCGAGCGTAAGCCCATGCCCACCTGGGGTGCGGATCTTTCCGAAATCGACTTCGACAACATCAAGTACTTCGTGCGTTCGACTGAGGGTCAGGCGGCTTCTTGGGAGGAACTGCCCGAGGACATCCGCACCACCTACGAGCGCCTGGGCATTCCCGAGGCGGAGCGTAACTCGCTCGTCGCGGGTGTGGCTGCACAGTACGAGTCTGAGGTCGTGTACCACCAGATCCGTGAGGACCTGGAGAAGCAGGGCGTGATCTTTGTCGACACCGACACCGGTCTGCGCGAATACCCCGAACTGTTCAAGGAATACTTCGGCTCCATCATCCCGATTGGTGACAACAAGTTCTCCGCACTGAACACCGCCGTATGGTCCGGTGGCTCCTTCGTGTACGTTCCCCCGGGAGTTCACGTGGAGATCCCGCTGCAGGCGTACTTCCGCATTAACACCGAGAACATGGGCCAGTTCGAACGCACCCTGATCATCGCGGACGAAGGCTCCTACGTTCACTACATTGAGGGTTGCACCGCCCCCATCTACAAGTCCGACTCCCTGCACTCCGCAGTGGTTGAGATTGTGCTGAAGAAGAACGCACGCGTTCGCTACACCACCATCCAGAACTGGTCGAACAACGTCTACAACCTGGTGACCAAGCGTGCGGTTGCGCACGAGGGCGCCACCATGGAATGGGTGGACGGCAACATCGGCTCCAAGGTCACCCAGAAGTACCCGGCTGTTTACATGGTCGGTGAGCACGCTAAGGGTGAGACCCTGTCCATCGCATTCGCGGGTGAGGGTCAGCACCAGGACACCGGCTCGAAGATGGTTCACATTGCGCCGAACACCTCCTCGACCATTGTGTCCAAGTCCGTGGCACGTAACGGCGGCCGCAGCGCATACCGTGGCCTGGTTCAGGTTCGTGAGGGCGCTAAGCACTCCAAGTCCTCCGTGGTCTGTGACGCACTGCTGGTGGACACCATCTCCCGCTCCGACACCTACCCCTACGTGGATGTCCGCGAGGACGATGTGACCATGGGTCACGAGGCGACCGTTTCCCGCGTCTCTGAGGACCAGCTGTTCTACCTGATGCAGCGCGGCCTGAGCGAAGAAGAAGCAATGGCAATGATTGTCCGCGGCTTCGTTGAGCCCATCGCACGTGAGCTGCCGATGGAGTACGCACTCGAACTGAACCGCCTGATCGAACTTCAGATGGAAGGATCTGTGGGCTAATGCCGACCAACGAAGAAACCCTGGGTTACCACTCCCCGATCATCCCCGGCATGGACCAGGAGGGCGAGAAGCTCGCCACCGAGTTCGCCCACGATGACACCCTGTACCGTGCCACCGAGGCACACCACCAGGGCTCCAACCCGAACAACGTCCAGAAGGTACTCGAAGCATCCCGTGCAGAGCGTAAGACCTCCTACAACGTGGAGGACTTCGCACCCCTGACCGGTCGTGAAGAGGACTGGCGCTTCACCCCGCTGAAGCGTCTGGGCGGTCTGCACCTGGAGAAGCTGACCGGCACCGCACCGGCACCGCAGATTACTGCACCCGAGCAGGTTCAGGTTGAGACCGTCTCCCGCGAGGATGCACGCATCGGCTCCGCAGGTATCCCCGAGGACCGTGTGGCAGCGAACGCGTGGTCCAGCTTCACCGAAGCAACCGTGGTGACCATCCCCGCCGAAGCTGAACTGGCTGAGCACGTGGAAATCGACATCACCGGCACCGGCAACGAGCCTGCCGCACAGCACATCGTGATTGAGGCTAAGCCCTTCTCGAAGGCTGTCGTGGTTCTGCGCCACACCGGCTCCACCGTCCTGGCACAGAATGTTGAGTTCGTGGTGAACGACGAGGCTGAGCTGAACGTTGTTTCCGTGCAGCAGTGGGCTGACGACGCAATCCACACCTCCGCACACTACGCTAAGCTGGGCCGCAACGCACGCTTCAAGCACGTTGTGGTGTCCCTCGGCGGCGACCTGGTGCGCGTGACCCCCTCCACCAAGTTCACCGCTCCCGGCGCTGAGACTGAAATGTACGGCCTGTACTTCGTAGACGCCGGCCAGCACATTGAGTCCCGCCTGTTCGTGGACCACTCCGTACCCAATTGCAAGTCCCGCGTGACCTACAAGGGCGCGCTGCAGGGTAAGGGTGCGCACTCCGTATGGGTTGGTGACGTTCTGATTGGTAAGGATGCAGAAGGCACCGACACCTACGAGCTGAACCGTAACCTGCTGCTGGAAGTTGGCCCCCGCGCCGACTCCGTGCCGAACCTGGAGATTGAGACCGGCCTGATTGAGGGCGCCGGCCACGCATCCACCACCGGCCAGCTCGATGAGCAGCACCTGTGGTACCTGCAGGCTCGCGGTATTCCGGAGGCTGAGGCACGCCGTCTGGTCGTGCGCGGCTTCCTGAACGAGATCATTCAGCAGATCCGTGTTCCCGAACTTGAAGAGCAGCTCACCGAGGCCCTTGAGGCAGAGCTCGCCCTCAGCAACAACTAAGCTTTACCAGGAGAAATCAATGTCTACTCTTGAAATCAAGGACCTTCACGTCTCGGTTATCCTCGACGACGAAACCACCAAGCCCATCCTGAAGGGCGTTAACCTGACCATCAACTCGGGCGAGATTCACGCAATCATGGGCCCGAACGGTTCCGGTAAGTCCACTCTGGCTTCCACCATTGCTGGCCACCCCAAGTACCAGGTTGACTCCGGTCAGATCCTGCTCGACGGTGAGGACATCACCGAGATGAGCGTGGACGAGCGTGCACGCGCAGGCCTGTTCCTGGCTATGCAGTACCCGGTGGAGATCCCCGGTGTGACCATGTCCAACTTCCTGCGTTCCGCTAAGACCGCTGTGGACGGTCAGGCTCCCTCCCTGCGTACCTGGACCAAGGACGTTAAGGAAGCCATGAAGAACCTGGAGATTGACCCCGCGTTCATCGCACGTAACGTGAACGAGGGCTTCTCCGGTGGTGAGAAGAAGCGCCACGAGATCCTTCAGCTGGAGCTGCTCAAGCCCAAGTTCGGCATCCTGGACGAGACCGACTCCGGTCTGGACGTTGACGCACTGAAGATCGTGTCTGAGGGCGTGAACCGTGCGCACGACGAGAACAACATGGGCGTCATGCTGATTACCCACTACACCCGCATCCTGCGCTACATCAAGCCGCAGTTCGTGCACGTGTTCGTGGACGGCAAGATGGTTGACCAGGGCGGCCCCGAGCTGGCTGACCGCCTGGAAGAAGAGGGCTACGTAGCTTACGTGGGTAAGAAGTAAGCTTCTTCTCCTTACCGGATTCTGACAGAAAGATAGAACTATGACTGAGACTGTGCAGGGTCGTATTCCTCAGGAAGAGATTGAGGAAGCCCTCAAGGAGGTCATTGACCCGGAGCTTGGCGTCAATATTGTTGACCTCGGTCTGCTCTACGGTCTGCGCTGGGATGAGGATGGAACCCTCATTCTGGACCTGACTCTGACCACCGCGGCGTGCCCGCTGCAGGAGGTTATTGAGGAGCAGGTTCAGAGCAACCTGGATAACCTGGTTGATTCTTGGCGTGTGAACTGGGTTTGGATGCCGCCGTGGGGCCCGGAGCGTATTACTGAGGACGGCCGCGATATGATGCGCGCGCTGGGCTTCAACATCTAAGCTCCTGACTCGCAGATAAG
>ERZ773207.145-NODE-145-length-25450-cov-15.330616_pt1 | contig 25450 bp, 30 predicted proteins | sample MGYA00580997_ERZ773207 | MGnify/ENA primary metagenome ERZ773207 (study PRJEB29015, sample SAMEA2738170) | human oral metagenome | biome: human oral; feature: human-associated habitat; material: saliva | place: China | collected 2239 ... | reverse complement strand
TGACTTGATTTTTGTGCAATTTTCTAAAGAAGGTGTAGAACATTTCGCTTTCTTGAGAATTGCCCTGCGGGAGACCTTGACTCACCTCGGAGGAGAAGTTGATAATCCAATCAAGCTGACTCAGAATAACCTGCCTGGATTTGGAACGGGTGCTGACGAAGCCTTGGTGGTCAATCTTCAGAGTCGCAAGTACCATCTGATTGAAAAACGAATCAAGTACAACGGGACTTTTTTGAACTATTTTTCAGATAATCTTCTTGCTGTCGCTCCTAAGATTTCACCTAAGAAATCTATCAAAGAACTGGAAAAAACGGCCCAGAGAATTGCTGAGACTTTTAACACAGATGATTTTCAATTTCAATCCAAGGTCAAATCAGCGATTTTCAACAACCTAGAAGAAAGCAATGAGTTGTCACCTGAAAAATTGGCCAACGACCTTTTTGACAACAATCTGACAGCTCGTTTGAGCTTTATTGACCAAGTCAAAGAAGCCGTACCAGAGCCTGTTCAATTTGATGAAATTGATGCCAGTCGCCAATTAAAGAAATTTGAAAACCAAAAACTCTCCTTGTCAAATGGAATTGAGCTCATCGTTCCCAATAACGTCTATCAAGACGCCGAGTCTGTTGAGTTTATCCAAAACGACAATGGAACCTACTCTATCTTAATCAAAAATATCGAGGATATCCAAAGTAAATAATGTTTAAACGAATTCGAAGAGTGCTTGTACTAGCAGTCTTCCTTTTTGCTGGCTATAAAGCTTACCGCGTTCACCAAGATGTCAAGCAAGTCATGACCTATCAACCCATGGTGCGAGAAATCTTGAGTGAAAAAGACACCCCAGCAAACGAAGAGCTTGTGCTCGCTATGATTTATACTGAAACAAAAGGAAAAGAAGGCGATGTTATGCAGTCTAGTGAGTCTGCAAGTGGTTCCACCAATACCATCAATGATAATGCCTCCAGCATTCGGCAAGGCGTTCAAACTCTGACAGACAATCTCTATCTGGCCCAGAAGAAGGGGGTAGATGTCTGGACGGCTGTTCAAGCCTATAATTTTGGACCTGCCTATATCGATTTTATCGCCCAAAATGGCAAGGAAAATACCTTGGCTCTGGCCAAACAGTACTCTCGTGATACTGTTGCTCCCTTGCTTGGCAATACCACTGGAAAGACTTATAGTTATATTCACCCCATTTCCATTTTTCATGGAGCCGAACTCTATGTAAATGGAGGAAACTATTATTATTCTAGACAGGTGCAACTCAACCTTTACATCATCAAATGTTTCACTCTCTTTTCGACATCTGGCTAGTCCAGGTGTTTTTGTTATAAGTTTTCTTTAAGATAGATATATTACTCTAGAAAGGTAAAGGAGGAAATTCCCTATGAGAAAGAAACTCTTTCTGACTAGTGCTGCGGTCTTGTGGGCAGTAACAGCTATGAATAGCGCCCATGCAGCAACAGATGTTCAAAAAGTCATCGATGAAACCTATGTCCAACCTGAATATGTCCTAGGTTCTTCGTTGTCTGAAGATCAAAAAAATCAAACTCTAAAAAAACTAGGCTACAATGCCTCAACAGACACCAAAGAACTCAAGACCATGACACCTGATGTCTATTCTAAAATCATGAATGTGGCCAATGACTCTAGTTTACAATTGTATTCATCAGCCAAGATTCAAAAACTAGGTGACAAGTCGCCACTTGAGGTCAAGATTGAAACACCAGAAAACATCACTAAGGTAACTCAGGATATGTACCGAAATGCAGCCGTAACTTTAGGTGTGGAACACGCCAAAATCACTGTAGCAGCTCCTATTCCAGTTACAGGTGAGAGTGCTTTAGCAGGGATCTATTATTCGCTAGAAGCTAATGGAGCCAAGGTGCCACAAGCCAACAAAGATTTGGCTCAAGAAGAGTTGAAGGCTTTGTCAGATATCAATGCTGAAAACAAGGACAAGTCAGGCTATGATGCTAATAAATTAAACGTTGCCCTAGCCGATATCAAGTCAGGACTCGCCAAAGCTAAAGAAAGTAAGGGAAATCTGACAGAAGAAGATGTCCGTAAAATCGTTGAAGATACCTTGAAAAATTACAAACTTGATCAGGTTATAACAGGAAACCAGATCAATATTATCATCAATTTTGCTTTGAATCTCTCAAAGAGTGATATCCTCAGCAATGCAGACTTCACTAAAACCCTGAATGACCTTAAACAAAGTATTGTTTCACAAGCTGGCGACAGTTTTAAAAATATCAACCTTAACTTTGATGCTGATAAGGCGCTAGAGGACGGTGGGAACTTCTTAAGCTCCCTCTGGCAAGCCATTGTCAACTTCTTCAAGAGTTTTGGTTCTTAAGAAATTTCATGGTATAATAGATGGTAACCGTAACGTTGCCGTCTTTTTTGTCGGCCAATAGAAAGAGAAGAGAATGTTAAAGAAAAATGATATTGTAGAAGTTGAAATTGTTGACTTGACCCATGAAGGAGCAGGAGTTGCCAAGGTGGATGGTTTTGTATTTTTTGTTGAGAATGCTTTACCAAGCGAAAAAATACTCATGCGTGTCCTCAAAGTCAATAAAAAGATTGGCTTTGGGAAGGTTGAAGAATACCTTGTCCAATCACCACACCGTAATCAAGATCTAGATTTGGCTTACCTGCGTTCAGGAATCGCGGATTTAGGTCATCTTGCCTATCCAGAACAGCTCAAATTTAAAACCAAGCAAGTCAAGGACAGTCTCTACAAGATTGCTGGAATTGCAGATGTAGAAGTTGCTGAAACTTTAGGTATGGAAAATCCAGTCAAGTACCGTAACAAGGCACAGGTCCCTGTTCGTAGAGTGAATGGTGTTTTGGAAACAGGATTTTTCCGTAAGAATTCCCACGATCTCATGCCTTTGGAAGATTTCTTTATACAAGATCCTGTGATTGATGAGGTAGTAGTAGCCCTACGCGACTTGCTCCGTCGTTATGATTTGAAACCTTATGATGAAAAGGAACAAGCTGGCTTGATTCGGAATCTTGTGGTGCGTCGCGGACACTATTCAGGTCAAATTATGGTTATTTTGGTAACAACTCGTCCCAAAGTTTTTCGTGTGGAGCAATTGATTGAACAACTAATCAAGCAATTCCCAGAGATTGTGTCTGTTATGCAAAATATCAACGACCAGAACACCAATGCAATTTTTGGTAAAGACTGGCGTACCCTTTATGGACAAGACTTTATCACTGACCAGATGTTGGGAAATGACTACCAAATCGCTGGACCCGCTTTTTACCAAGTCAATACTGAAATGGCTGAAAAACTTTATCAAACAGCCATTGACTTTGCTGAATTAAAAGAAGATGATGTGGTTATTGATGCCTATTCTGGTATCGGGACGATTGGCCTCTCTGTTGCAAAACACGTCAAGAAAGTTTATGGTGTCGAAGTGATTCCAGAAGCGGTTGAGAATAGCAAGAAGAATGCTCAACTGAACAATATTTCAAACGCCCACTATGTCTGTGACACAGCTGAAAACGCGATGAAGACTTGGCTTAAAGAAGGAATTCAGCCAAGTCTTATCCTAGTGGACCCACCACGCAAGGGCCTTACAGAAAGCTTTATCAAAGCAAGTAGCCAAACAAGAGCTAACCGTATCGCCTATATCTCCTGCAATGTCGCAACCATGGCGCGTGATATCAAACTCTACCGAGAATTTGGATATGAATTGAAGAAAGTCCAGCCGGTGGATTTATTTCCTCAGACGCACCACGTTGAGTGTGTGAGTTTGTTAGTGAAACGCAGTTAAACCTCAAAAGGTTCACCCAAACCTTTTGAGTCCCACAAACGCATCACGTGGAGTGTGTAGTGTTGATGTCAAAAGCTGCATCTAGTGCTTAAATAAGGTGTAGAAAACAAAGGATTATTCTAATGCTATCGTTAAAAGGTATCAGTGGTCATGAGTAAGCCTTGTTTTTTAGGATAAATGAAGGTTGAATGGGAACATAATCATAGCTTAGATTTGAAGCTAGTGAATGTATAACAAGAAAAAATGCATCCACCTAGAAATATGATAATTGTAAAATAGCCTAATTAACATTATGATTAAATCAAAGAATAATTATACTAAAATATGGTGGAGAATCTCTATGAATGGAAGAAAAGATATGGCTGAAAATGTAACTGTAATACAGAAGAAGAGAGTTATAAAAGATTATGCAGTGGGGATATATGCTCGTGTAAGTACAAGTCATAAAACCCAGATGGATAGTTTATCGGCACAAATATCGGGATTGACGAGACTAGTAGCTGCACATAGAACATGGTTTGTTGCGGATGTTTTTATTGATGTGGCAATTGCGGATTCAGGAGAATCGGAGAATCTATATTTATATAAGCAACATCACGAAGGGATAATTTCAAAGGAACAACTTGAAGCGGTTCAACTTGAAATGGGGCTGCGTAGTAATGTTGAAATTGGATAAGATGGAAAGTCTCGAAGAAAGAGTAAAAAATATAGTTCGAAGATACTAAAATGATAGGAGAAAATATATGAGAGATAAATATTCTAAGTCTAATATTAATAATGTTTCGGGAAATATTTTTAATGGCCCAACTAATATTGTGGCAGGTAATAATTATTCTAAGGAAGCTGAAGAAGATAAGGTCGCATCATATACACCAGAACCTGTTTGGAGAAGTCCGATAACAATGGCAATGCTTTCATGGATGGGATTTATAATTTCTTTAATAGGACTTTTTCCAATTTATAAAATGTTTGAGTCTGTAATTAATTTAATAACTAATAAGAGTATTAAAGTGGATTTAAATAATAATATTTATATCATAATTTTTGCTGTATTATTTATACTTTTTGTGCTGGTCTTGTGTTTGAGGAATATTACAAAAAAAGAAACTAGACATCCCTTATTCTTTAATTATGCAATAAGCGGTCTTGGAAGGAAAATCACAATAGAAAAAATTCGTATTGACAAATGTCCTATATGTGGTGGCACAATGAAATATTTCAATAAAGCTGTAGAATGGAGAGATATAACATATTCAGATGGTAGAACAAAACGTGAGGTTACAAAAAAAGTGTCTGCGTTACAATGTAAGCGAAATTCCAATCATTGGTATGAAGTGGATCCGGCTGCAGATAAATTAAAATAGGTTTAATGAAAATAAGTATATTGTTGTTTTAAAGTTGCAACTATATGCAAATTTAAAAATTGCAGTTGATACTGGACAAAGATTTTGAGTGATAAATCTCTAAAAAAGATTAATAGTTTATATGGCATATAAATTAGTCTAATCAAAAATTATATACTCGAAACAATAGAAATATTATAGTTATTATAAAATCAATGAGTTTTGCAGAGATATTTAATCTTACAAAATAGCTTAATAATTTCATGTGGAGTGTGTCGTATTGATGTCAAGAATTGCACCTACTAAGTAAATAAAGCATAGAAAACAAAGGCTTATTCTAAGGCTATTGTTAAAAGGTATCGGTAGCTTGGAGTAAGTCTTACTATTTGAGAAAAAATATGGTTGAGTGGGAACATATCCATAGCCTAGAGTTGACACTAGAGAATGGATAACAAGAAAAAATGTACCCACTTGCACCTACCTAAAATATGTGGATTTAATGAAGAAGGAACAATAGGGAGTATTAAAAATGGATATTGAATTGTTTAATTTTTTAAGACAGCTCATCGAAACAGAAGATGGCCTTATTTTGTATGCGTTAGGGTTGATTGTCATCATGGAAATTGTTGATTTTGCATCAGGAACATTTGCTGCCATTGTGAATCCTGATGTTGAGTATAAGAGTAGAATTGGAATCAATGGATTAATTTAAAAAGTATTAGGGATTTTTATGTTACTGTTATTGATTCCGATGTCTGTTTTGTTGCCTGAAAAACTGGGTTTATGTTTCTGTATTCTATTTATATCGGATACCTAGTTTTTACTTTCCAATCGCTTATAGAAAACTACCAAAAAGTAAAAGGGAATATTCTACTTTTTAAACCTATTTTAAAAGTATTTGAGAGATTAATTGGAAGTAAATCTGATGATAAAGGAGAAAAATAATGGATATTGATACTAGTAGATTACGAACAAATCTTCCTCAAATTGGAGAACAGCCCTATCGACAAGTTCATGCACACTCAACAGGAAATCCTAACTCTACGGCACAAAATGAAGCAGATTACCATATGCGTCGTCCAGTTGAGTCAGGATTTTTCTCTCATGTGGTAGGGAATGGTCGTATCATGCAAACATGGTTAGTCGACCAAGGTGCTTATGATGTTGATGGCGGATGGAATGTTGAAGGTTACGCTCAAGTTGAACTAATAGAAAGTCATGAATCTAAAGAAGAGTTCATGATAGATTATTGACTTTATGTCAAACTATTACGTGAGTTAGATGATGAGGCTGGAATCCCTAAAACGCTAGATTCTAGTAGTCTTGCTGGGATTAAAACTCATCAATTTTGTACTTATAACCAACCAAATAATGGAAGTGATCATGTAGATCCCTATCCATACCTTGCAAAATGGGGAATTAGTAGAGAACAGTTTAAGAAAGATATTGAATCTAGTCTAACTGAAGGAAACTGGAAACGAAACGAAGTTGGTTGGTGGTGGGAAGAATCAGATGGCTCTTATCCAAAATCTCAACGGAAAAATATCAAAGGAGAATGGTTCTACTTTGATAATAGAGGCTACTGTTTCATCAATAAATGGTTCAATGATGGTAAAGATTGGTTTTATTTTGATAAGCGCGGTGCCATGGTTACTGGTTGGATGCATATCGATAATCGGTGCTATTACTTTAATTCGGATGGTCGAATGGCTAAAGGCTGGGTAAAATATCGTGAAACTTGGTATTAATTAGATGAAAAAGATGGAGATATGAAATCTAAGCAATTTATTAAATCCGGAAACGGGTGGTATTATCTCAAGGGCGATGGTTCGCTATCAGTAAAACCAGAATTTACGATTGAACCTCATGGTTTGATTACTACTAACTAAGAGTTTGTAGATACTACTCTTAAAATAAATCTTTAAACAAAATAAACCACCGAAGTTAGTGGTTTATGTGGTATAATATGTATTGTAGAAAAGTGAAGACGGTGGCTCCTTATACCGAAAGAGAGGTGATGCCTATGGGCAGTTCATCAAAATCTGACGGAAAGGAGGGGCACTCTTTTGACCGCATTTGAAGTTGTACAGACAATACTTGGTTTTGGTAGCTTTACCATTACTTTGATTGGTTTGTGCTATAAAATCTTCAAAGACAAGGACAAAAAATAATCCGTCCCCACTTTTGCGCGAGTAGGACGGATTAAATCTGTTATACGAGCCACCGTCTTTTTAACGGTTCTACATTGGAGTTGAGTTGGTAGCTCAGCTCCTTTTTCTATATTTATTATAACACAATTTACAAATATTTCAAATTATCTAGTATTTTAGCCTGACGGAAACGTTGGGCTTTTTCTTTTTGAAACTATTTAATGAAAAAATATTTAAACATTAGACGAAATCCTCCAAAGTTGTACCTAGTAAGTGAGGGAGATTGTTGTTAAACAACTTGACTTTTTTCCTTTATGAGTGATATATAGTGTGTAACAACTTCTTGTAGGAGGAGAAATGAATATAAGAAAAATTGAAGCAAAGAATAACAAAAGAAAAAAGAGAATTTGTGCATATGTTCGAGTTTCTACAACTAAAGGAAGTCCAATAGATTCGCTAGAGAATCAAAAAATCTATTTTGAAAAGTTGTATGCTGAACGTGAAGATGTTGATTTTTTGGGTGTTTTTTGAGACAAAGGAATGTATGATAGACCTGATTTTCAAACTATGCTAGATGCTTGTAGAAAAGGACAAATGGACGTTATCCATACTAAGTCAATATCCAGGTTTGCAAGAAATCTTATCAATGTACTTGAAATCAGTCGAGAATTAAAAACTCTTGGTATTGATATCTTTTTTGAAGAGCAGAATATCCACACTTTATCCAATGAAGGTGAAGTTGTCTTGACTGTGTTAGCAAGTTTAGCTGAGGAAGAGTTACAAAGCATGAGCGGAAACCAACGATGGAGTTTTCGTAGAAAGTTCCAGAAGGGAGAAATACTCATTAATACTAAACGGTTTTCAGGATATGATTTAAACGAAAAAGGTGAACTTGTTATAAACAAATTAGAAGCGCAAATAGTAAGAACCATCTTTTATAGTTATTTAGAAGGAATGGGTACACATAGGATTGCTAAAAAACTTAATGAGGGAAAGGTTCCAACTGTAACAGGAAAGAAATGGTATGACAGCACAATTCGAAATATCTTAAAAAACGAAAAATACAAAGGCTCTTTACTACTTCAAAAATACTTTCATGACGGTGTAAACGGTCCAAAGAAATTAAATCAAGGATAGGTTGAACAATACTATATCGAAGATAATCATGAAGGAATTGTATCGAAGGAAATATGGGAGAAGGTTCAGGTAAAAATGAAAAGCCGTTCTCGGATCCAAGGTACAAATAAAACCTATAAATTTTCCAGAATGTTAAAATGCCAATATTGTGGTTCAACATTAAAAAGACAGGTATCTTATAAGAAAAAGATTGTTTGGTGTTGTTCCAAATATATCAAAGAAGGAAAAAATTCATGTAAAGATATGAGAGTCCCTGAAAGGGATATTGAAGATTGGAAACTAAGTTCACCGGTAATTGTGTTAGAAAGGATAGAAGATGGAGAAAAACATTACGGTTATACCGGCCAAAAAACTTCAGCAAACGGTCAGATCTCAAACTCGGAAAAAGATCAGAGTAGCCGCTTATTGTCGAGTGTCTACAGACCAAGACGAACAGCTATCAAGTTATGAGAATCAGGTTCGGTATTATCGAGAATATATTAACCAGAATCCCTTATATGAGCTGGTAGGTATCTATGCGGATGAGGGGATTTCAGGAACCAACACTAAGAAACGTACCGAGTTTAAACGCCTGATTTCAGATTGCCGGCAAGGGAAGCTCGATCGCATCATTGTCAAGTCCATTAGCCGTTTTTCTAGAAACATGCTCGACTGCTTGAAGTATGTGCGGGAGCTGAAGGAACTAGGAATTGGGGTCACCTTTGAAAAAGAGAATATCGACAGTCTCGATGCCAAAGGCGAGGTGCTCTTAACCATTCTGTCTTCTCTGGCTCAAGATGAATCACGGTCCATATCAGAAAATGCGACCTGGGGAATCCGCAAGAAGTTTGAGCATGGCGAGGTTCGTGTGAACACCACAAAGTTTACGGGATATGATAAGGATGAGAATGGTAAATTAATCATTGTTCCTGAGCAAGCAGAAACAGTTAAAATTATTTACAAGAAATTTTTAGAGGGATTTAGCCCTGAGTCAATAGCTAGGTATTTAAATGAAAATGACATATGTTGTTGGACTGGAAAAGCCAATTGGTATCCAAGTGCCATTCAAAAGATGTTTCAGAATGAAAAGTACAAGGGAGATGCCTTGTTACAGAAAACCTTCACTGTAGATTTTTTAACAAAAAAGCGTAGTGCTAATGATGGTCAAGTCAACCAATACTATGTAGAAGACAGCCATGAAGCTATTATTGATAAAGAAACATGGGAACTAGTGCAACTGGAATTAGCAAGGAGGAAAGCATTTCGTGAAGAACATCAACTAAACTTCTACATCATGCAAAATGAGGACAACCCTTTTACTACCAAGGCGTTCTGTGCAGAATGCGGTTCAGCTTTTGGACGTAAGAACTGGACGACCAGTCGTGGCAAACGTAAAGTTTGGCAGTGTAACAACCGTTATAAGGTAAAGGGACAGATTGGTTGTCAGAATAACCATATCGATGAGGGAACACTAGAGAAAGCTGTAATGATGGCAGTTAAACTACTGAGTGAGAATATGGATTTGTTTCATGGAAAGTGGAATAAGATCTTGGAAGAAAACCAGTTATTAGAAAAGCATTACAGTGTGTTACTGGCTGAATTAATAAATAAGGAGTGTTGGGAATATGATTCCTTTGAGATGTGTCAGGTACTAGATAGTATTTTGATTTCGGAGGATGGACAGATAACCGTTAGACTTTTGGAAGGAGCAGAAGTTGATTTATAAGGCTGTAGGCATAGTATAGTTCACTATGTTTGCAGCCTTTTTTCTTGTTTAGTGGTATAATGAGATATTCTGAAGAAGTATTACAATCATGGATTAAGCCGTTATCTGCCACTGAAGAAACACGGGTTGAAAATACTATTGGAATGATTAAAGATGCAATAGAAAGGAGTAGGCTCTCTTCAAAGTATGAATATGAAATTTTTGCCCAAGGTTCTTATGCAAATAATACGAATGTAAAGAAAAATAGCGACATTGATATCTGTATCATGGTGAAATCTTTATTTTATTGTGAGTATGTAGATGGGTTATCGGACCTAGACTATAATTACTCTAGTAGCAGCACCAATGCTAATGTATTTAAAAACGAAGTGATTAAAGCGTTAATTTCAAAATTTGGTGCAGAATCAGTTTCTATTGGCAATAAGTGTATCAATATTAATTCTAACTCATATCACGTAAATGCAGATGTAGTCCCATGTTTTCAATATCGAAATTATAGATATATTGGTAGCAGGTCATCTGAAAAATTTGTTGAAGGCATCAAATTTTTTACCTCAAACGGAAATTATGAAGTAATTAATTATCCTAAAGTTCATATACAAAATGGTATCTCTAAGAATAAATCTACTCACTGTAAATATAAATATTTAGTTAGGATTATGAAGCATATTAAGAACGAGATGCAGGAGCTAGGATTGACAAACGAACGCATTTCTTCATATTTGATAGAATGTTTGGTCTGGAATATACCTGAACAGATGTTTTTCAATAGTAATAGCTACACAGGGTTGTTACAGCAAGCGTTATATTACATAGTGTCTCAAGTGAATTTAAATTGGGTTGAAGTAAGTGGAATGTATTACCTTTTTCATTCAGAGCAGAAATGGAATTTACAGGATACAAAAACTTTTTTAGTTAGAATGATTGAATTTTTGGATTATAAATAAAACTTATGAATGAACAGCAGAAAAAATTTTTGTATATTACAATATGGGTTTTTGCAATTTGCTTGTTATTAAGATTGTTAATAAGTGGCCAAGAGATTGCAGTGAATCTTAAATCTGATATTTTGGCATTGGTATATTCAGCCATTGGGTATATTGGTGAAGCTATATCAGTTACAGCAATTATTATGGCTATTTTTGAAAAAACAGCATGGCGGTGGGCATTACTATCTAAGATTCATAATGTTCCAATTTTATTTGCGAATTATGTAGGTAGTTTCAAGACGGACTATGATCAGAATGAAAGAAATTGTGAACTTACTATTGAACAGTCATTTACGACTATTAAAGTTAAGTTTAAAACGGGTGAAAGTTCGAGCCATAGCATTACAGCATCAATTATCAATGATAATGGAACACAAAAATTAATTTATACATATTTAAATAGCCCAAGGGCTGAATTGCAAAGTCCTATACATTATGGGACGGTAATTCTTGATATTGATAATCCAAATCAACTAGAAGGAAATTATTATACTAATCGAGGAACCAAAGGTTCAATGAGTTTTGAGATAAACAACCCTTCTCGCTAGTTGGATTTGTAAAGATTTAAATAAAGAAAGAATAACTAACTATCGGAAACTTGGCATATATGTAACAATACTGTATATTAACGAAGCCGTAAATACTCGCATTAGTTACGTTTAATAGTTTAATACGGATATTCAGCAGCTTTGATTTCGTTTCACAGTATAGGTAGTAACCGTCAAGACATGTGGAGGCGGTAGTTTTGATGTCAAAAGTTGCAACCAGTGAATAAATGAAGTGTAGAAAATAAAGGCTTGTTCAATTCAATATATAATGAATTACCGGCACCCAAACCAAAGAAAAAGAAATAATTAAATTAGAAGTTGAAGGGGGGAAGAATGAGAATCGGAGTTATTCAAGCAAGTTCGCAAGCGACCAAAAATCAAATAATCTATGATGCTGTATTAAAGTATGCTCCAAAGAAATCTGAGGTTATAAATTTTGGCTGTACGATGGAAGAAAATGAAAAATACTCGTATATAGAAATTTCTATTCTTATAGGTATCTTGTTGGCAAGTAGGACAGTTGATTTCGTTGTTACGGGCTGTTCTTCCGGACAAGGAATGATGCTTGCTTGTAATAGTATGCCTGATGTCATTTGCGGATATGCACCTACACCGAATGATGCCTATTTATTTGCTCAGATTAATAATGGAAATGCGATATCATTACCATTAGGTGAAGATTATACATGGTCAGGTACTGAAAATCTTGAAAGAACAATAGAAGCTCTTTTCTCGGAGCCATTTGGACAAGGATACCCCAAAAGTGAGGCAGAGAGAAAGGTAAGAGATGCTGAGAAACTTAAAGAAATAAGAAGAATCGGGCAGGTTCAGTTTGAAGAATTCGCAAATGTACTAGATATATCATTGTTTGAATCAATCAAGAGGAAACAGAATGTAATTCAGAATGTAAAGGCGTATGGGAAGAAAGAAATAGCTGATTTAATGAAATGAGTAAATCACAGTTTGTCGGGGTAATACCTTTTAACGATAACCTTATGCTATCGTCAAAAGGTTTATAGACATGTTCCCACATACATGTTCACTTGGCATACATAGTGTTCACTCGTTTTATGTCGAGTGTGTGGTACTGCTTTTAAGAGCTGATTAAACAAGGATGTAGCTAGTGAAAGTCCTACAGTAAGGAGTTTAAACATGAAATTCCATGAATTTGGGGATAAGAATTTACCTCCTATCTTACTAATACACGGTGGCGGCAGTTCTTGGTGGAATTATCTTCGTCAAGCACGTATCTTGTCAGAAAAATACCGTATTATTCTACCCACTTTGAATGGCCACGGCGAGGAATATCAACTTGATTATGTTTCTACTGAAGATTCGGCTTTGGAGATTCTAGACTATATCAAAGCAAACTGTGGTGGGAAATTGTTTGCAATCGGTGGTGTTTCACTTGGTGGTCAAATTGCCATGGAGCTTTTATCTTTAGATAGTGAAATTGCTGAGAAGGCCATCATAGACGGAAGCCTCTGTATTCCTCAACCAAGGTTAGCTAAAATCAGCATCTTTCTAGTGTCTCTATTTGGTAAACTGATGTTCAATAAATTCTCTTGCAAACTTCAGTTAAGCATGATGAACAAACTCTATCCTAAACTGGCTTATCCAGAGGAAATAAAAGCTTATTATTTGGAGGATCTGCCAAGGACGCCTGTTAAAACATTGGTGACCATTTACAAAACCTATATGGGGCATTACAAGCTGAAAGATATGATTTCTGCTAGCAAGGCTCAGGTTCTGTATATCTATGGTGAAAAAGAATTGAACTGTGTGAAAGAATCAGCGAAATTATTTCATCAGCTACATTCAAATACAATTTTGTATGAAGCAAAAGGTTATAATCACGGTTATTTATCATCTTACCTACATCAGGAGTGGATTGATTTAGTTGAGCCATTTTTAAAGAGTAATCAACGTTGAAGCGGTCGCACTGCTTATACGAGCTTAGAAAAAAATGTTGACGAAAAAGCCTTGGTGTCAAGGATTTTTTGGTATCCTCAAAAGGTAATTTTACAATTGACAATTTGTCAGTAGAGTAGTATAATTTGTAATCAGGAGGAATAAAATGCGAGATGTAAAAGATCCAGAAATTCGACGGGCTGAGATTATGGACGCTGCTATGCTCCTCTTTATGGAGAAAGGATATGCGAACACAACAACTCAGGATATAGTTGATAAGGTAAATATATCACGAGGTTTGTTATACTATCACTTTAAGAACAAAGAAGATATTCTGTATTATCTTGTGGAACGTTATTCAGAGAAATTATTGAGAGATATTCATGTGATTGTCAATGATGACGACAAAACTGCTATTGAAAAAATAAGAGCCTTTATAGATGCCACAATAATCTCTACAGATAACGTTTCAGCGGAAGGAACTGAGTTACAAAAGACGGTTGATCTTGAAGAAAATCGTTATATGTTAGATAAGTTATCTCATAAGCTCATTGAAAAACTGACTATATATTTTGAGAGGATAATAAATCAAGGCATCTCAGAAAAAGTATTTTCTGTAAAATATCCATCAGAAACAGCAGAATTTCTGATGACAGCCTATGTTTTTGTTTCAAATAACATAGGTATAAAAACTTCAAAGAAAGAACCTGTCAAAGATTACTTGAATGCATTTAAGATAATGCTGGAACAAAATCTAAATACAAAAGGACTCTTTAGCAATTAAAAAAGATAGAATGTTTGTAAAGAGAACTACGTACCGATAGCTAAATCAAAACAAGCTATCGGTATTATTTCAAAATATTACTGACAAATTGTCAATGGAGACGAAAATATGTTAGAGATAAAGAATTTTAGTAAAAGTTATGGAGATAAGAAGGTTGTGGATAACCTGTCTATTTCAGTACAGCCTGGAGATATTTATGGTTTTATTGGGGCAAATGGTGCGGGAAAAACATCAACTATAAAGGCAGTTGTCGGTATCCATGATTTTGAAGACGGAAGTATAATTATCAACGGTCATTCTATTAAAGAAGAACCTGTTATTTGTAAAAAAATGATGGCGTATATCCCAGATAATCCAGATTTGTATGAACATATGACAGGACTTCAATATATTAATTTTATTGCTGACTTGTTTGAAATTTCTACAAAAATACGCAGGGAGAGAATCCAAAAATACGGTGATTTATTTGATATGACTGAGCATCTTTCGGGGATTATTTCTTCATATTCACATGGTATGAAGCAACGAACAGCCATTATTTCTGCACTTGTACATTCTCCCAAACTGTTGATTTTAGATGAACCTTTTGTTGGGCTAGATCCCAAAGCAACTTTCCTACTAAAGAAAATTATGCATGAGTGTGTTTCAGATGGAGGTGCTATTTTCTTTTCAACCCATGTATTGGATGTTGCGGAAAAATTATGTAATAAGATTGCCATTATCAAAAATGGAAAGTTAATTGCAAGTGGCAATACAGGAGACATCAAAGGTGATGAATCATTGGAGGCGTTTTTCATGGAGGTGCAGGACAATGAGTAACATTTGGATACTGCTTAAAGCGCAATTGATTAATTTCTTTCCTATTAACAAGATTAGAGATTCAGGAAATAAAAAACAAAGTTCAATGGCTATTGCGAGTTTTGGCATAATAACTCTTTCCTTATTTTGCTTTGTTTATAATATACTAACAGCGAAAACATTGGTACACGTCGGACAGCAGGACTTGATACCGGCATATATGGTCTCTGTCTCAAGTTTTTCAATATTATTTTTGACAGTATTTTATTCGAATGGCATTTTATTTGACAGTCGAGATATGGAAATTCTCCTATCCTTACCTGTTAAAAGTTCGTATATTATCACCAGCAAGTTCATGTTTATGTACTTATTGAATTTTTTAATAGGCTTGATGTTCATGCTTCCAGGTGGAATTGTATGGGGCTTGAACGGAAATTTAAACCTCCTACAGATTATATTGTATTTTACTTCTATAATTTTTGCCCCTTTGATCCCCATGTGTATAGCAGCATGCATGGGACTCATTATTGTTGTCGCTTCATCTTCTTTTAAAAGGAAAAATGTAATCTCTCTTATTTTTTCATTTGCGATGTTAGGGATAATTGGATATTTTGCATTATCAGCTTTGCAATCAGGTGTTGAAAGTAGTATTGGGGTTACTCTGGCTAAGCAAATTACTGGACTGTATCCAATTTCTAGACTATTTATGTCATACTACAATTTTCCAATGTACTATGGGATGGGATTTTATATAGTTCTTTCAATAGTCGTCTTTTATCTATTTGTCAAAATTGCTTCGTTGAAGTATGGAATACTTAATACACTTGCCAATACAAAATCGAGATATGCTAATGACAAAGTATCTTATGAAAGAAAATCGGTATTTTTTGCCTTGTATCAAAAAGAGCTTGGACGATTTTTAAGTTCTTATATGGCAGTCTTGAATGCTGGGTTTGGAGTGATTCTTTTATGTGTCTTTAGTATATGTTTCCTGTTTAATTCTGTAGGGCAAATAGGAAATTCTGCAGGAATTGAAAATATAAATGAGTATCTTTCAAACTTAGCTCCCGTCTTTATTTCATCTATGCTTTCACTCAGTTGTCCAGCAGCTTCATTTATGTCTTTAGAGGGTAAAAATATTTGGATTTTGAAAAGTTCTCCGGTTGAAGTGAAAAAGATTTTAAATGCTAAGATAGCTGTTAATCTTACACTTCATTTGATTGGATATATGATTTCTGTATCTGTATTTATGCTGAAACTTGATATGAATCCTATTCAAGTTATGAATCTAGTTATTGTTCCTATATGTTACTCCTTTTTTATAACTGTAATCGGAATCGCATTAAATGAAAAATATCCTAACTATGATTGGGACAGTGAGATGATAGTTGTCAAACAAAGTCTTCCTGTTATTGTAACTGGAATTATTGGTATGATTGCGCTTATTACGCCACTTTTGCTTAATTGGCTGTTTAATATTCCGATTATATTTGTTTTACAGGTAGTATCAGTAGTTTTATTGGTTATTACAATGGGGGTTTATTTAACAATAAGCAAGTCAAATTTTATCTAGTTAAAGGAGAAAAATAAGATGAAAAACAGACTGATAAAAGATATTTTGGTGTTATTAGTAATGCTAGCTATAATAGTTGTTATTTGTAGATTTCTCCCAGAAAAAGTTCCGATTCATTTCAATGTAAAAGGAGAAGCAGATGTGTTTGCAAATAAATACTATCTTCTACTAGCTACAGTCATCCCCTATTCTGCATATTGGAAGTTTGTTAGGGAAAGTGATAATAAAAAGATTAAATGAAACACCATCTATATTTACATTACAGATTGCATCAAAATTAAGAACGACTATTTTAAGAGGTGATTATGCACCTGAACAACAAATTCCTTCAATAAGGAGATTAGCAGAAAACGAGAAGTGTAATCTGGCAACTGTTCAAAAAGCAATGAAAGTTCTTGAAGAACAGAATTTGGTTATTAGCTGTGGAACATTAGGATATTTTGTCATAGCAAGCGAGCAAGAAATAAAGGAGTTAAGATATCAAGAATCTAACAAGCTAGTGAAAATTTTGTTTGAAAAACTTGGTGAGCTAAACTTTTCAGAAGATGAGATTGTCAATTTATTTTTTAGAAAAGATGCTTAGAAGAAATTGAATGGAAATTTATTAGGATTATTTGTGAAAGTATAGAAAAGCCTTGATTGTAAGGCTTTTTTACATTTTCCAATAAAGAACTTGACATTATGAGTTTAATACATTATAATATAAATACATACCAGTGGTATGAAAAGGAGGGATTATAATGGCAAGGAATAGAAATCCGGAAGAAACAAGAAGGAAAATATTAGAAGTTTCGAAATATTTATTTTTAGAAAAAGGATTTGATAATACCTCAATACAAGATATAATCGATGGGTTAGGTGGGTTGACAAAAGGTGTTATTTATCATCATTTTGAGTCTAAAGATGAAATATTGCAATCAATCCTTAGCGAAAATAATCAAGAAATTTTAAATTATAATTGGAGAGGAGATACTGGATTAGAAAAAATACAAAATTCTTTGATGGATGCTTTCTCTGATTTTGAGCAACAAAGGCTTGTATACTCAGCTTCAATTATGTTAAGAAGCCCACGTTTATTAGGTGAACAGTATCTAAATTTATTTTCTGATTTTTTACCAGGGATTAGAGAAAAAGTTTTCGAAGGTGTTGAAGATAAATCAATTAAAACAGAATATCCAGAAGAGCTAGCTGATTTGATTGTGTTAACTTTGAATATTTGGATTGGGTTCCAAATTTCTATTTATTCAGTAGAAGAATTAAAGAGTAAAATGAAGTTCATTAAACTAACTTTTGAAGGACTAGGGGTGCAGTTGATTTCTGATGAAATGATGGAGGTAATTTTCAACTTATTTGATCACTTAAAAAGTGCCAAATAAATTTTAAGTATTTATATTTTAAAAAATACCATACTCTAGATATGGTATTAAAAATCTTCTTATACATACCTTTAGTATGTTTCTTTTTAGACTTTACATACCGGAAGTATGTAAAGTGCTTTGAGAATAGTGTCATTAATATTAACAAAATTTTTTGGAGGAAAAATCTATGTTGTCGCTTATTAAAATTGAATTAAATAAAGTTTCTAAATCTAAATTATTTTTAGCCTGGTTGTGTACTATATTCATAGTGTTAGGTATTACAGCAATCATTATTATGGGTTTAGGTACTGACAATAAACTAGGAGAATTCACTGGACAGGATTCTAATGTTATTAGAGTTACTGGTAAATGGGAAGGTTGGGCAATTGTAGCTTCATTGTTTTCATCTTTATTTACAAAAGCAGCATTTTTGATTTTCGAATCTTATTTATTGTCTACGATTATTATTGATGAATTTAAACGAAGAACAATTTTTCAGCTGTTTACCTACCCTGCTTCTAAAATAAAGTTACTATGGGGAAAAGTGCTTACAGTAATTCTGATATCATTTATTGCTCATTTTACTGCACATTTAGTGATTCAATTATTAATTAAATTAGTAGCAGTTTTAACCGAATCAAATTATATCCCAGTAGCTAATCAAATGATTGACTTAGCTGGAATTACGTTTGGGACGGTATTAATCGGAATACTACCTTTTGTTTTAGGCATGATTAGGCATTCAATAGCTATAACAATGCTTACAGGACTTGGTTTAGCAGCATTACTTTCAAATGTAAGTCCAGGAAGTTTATCTAATAATATTGCTGATAACTTATTCTTTTTGATATTTGCAAGTTTCATAAGTTTAATGATTGTTTCGTTTTCAATTTATACTATTTCAAAATCAGATATTAGTATCAAGTAGTATAGTTGAATTTAATGGAAGGAAAGTGATAATTCTTTGATGATTACTTTAAAAGAAGAGTTGTATAAGTTGGTAGTTATGCTCCTGAAGAAAAATCCTTGCATTTAAAGCTAGATATAGAAAGAGAGATAGAAATGAGAAATATTGTTGAAATAAAAGAAGTTTTTAAAACAATTGATAAAGAAGAAATTTTAAGTGGTATCAACCTTCAAATTGCTGAAGGAGAAATCTATGGTTTTTTAGGACCGAATGGTGCTGGAAAAACAACGTTAATGAAATGTATGTTATCCTTATCAACTGTTACATCTGGTAGTATTGAAATTTTCGGGAAAAATTTACAAGATCACAGAGAGGAGATTCTAAGTCAGGTTGGAAGTGTTATTGAAACACCAATTTTTTATGATAATTGCACTGCAAAAGAAATTTTGGAAATTCACGCTCAGTATATGGGGAAAAATATTATTGAATCAGATATAATAAGAGCCTTAAGAATGGTCGGATTAAAGAATACGACTAAAAAAGTAAAAGAGTTTTCGTTAGGAATGAGGCAAAGGCTTGGTTTAGCTCGTGCCTTTCTAACAAAACCTAAATTGTTAATTTTAGATGAACCAATCAATGGTTTAGATCCAATAGGAATTCAAGAAATTCGAAATCTTTTGTTGTCGCTTTCTAAGGAGCATGGAATTACAATACTAATATCGAGTCATATATTATCGGAAATTTCACAGATAGCAGATAAAATTGGTTTTATCAAAAATGGAGAAATGGTAGAACAGGTCTCTATGAAAGAGATTAGGAGAGAGAATATTGACTTAGAAGAATATTTTATGTCACATTTTCTAAATGAAATTTAAGAATTATGAGGTAGATTAGGAATGAAACAATTGACAAAGTACCATAAGAAGTCTTTTTATACTTTCATGATTTTTAATATACTAGTTCCTTTAACTAATATTGCTTTTGCTTATTCTATTAAAATTATAATTGATAGTGGAATGTCCCAAAATAGGGAAGCTCTAACCCAAGCGATACTAATAGGCGCTATCGTAATATTTATCTATGCCAGTCTTAATTTTATATCCCTTCGATTAAGAAATAAACTTGTTAGGCAGATTATGTCAAGATACAAAAATAAGGTGTTTAAATCTATTTTAGATAGGGATTATAGAGAATTTTCTAAGGAAAAATCAGGGAAATTTATTTCAATATTAACTGAGAACATGAAGAAAATTGAGCAGGATTATTTGCACCAGTATTTTAATATTTCAAAAAATATTTCCTTAATGATTTTCTCACTAGTAGCCATGTTTATAGGTAATTGGTTTTTGACCTTATTAGTTATCATTGCTAGCATTATTCCTATGATGATTTCAGGATTTATTGGACAAAAATCAGCCTCTCTACAAAATAGTTCTATGATAGCCGATCAGAAATATTTAGCTAAGGTTAAAGATATTTTAGCAGGGTTTCTAGTTATAAAGAGTTTTAATGTGAAAGAGGCTATCGGTCAAGATTACAAAAACGAAAGCGAAAAATTGGATGAGATATATTTCATCAAAGGGAAATTTGATGTTTTATCTAATGTTATTTCTCAACTTTCAGGGATGATTGTTTTTTTAGTAGCCTTTGGTGGAGGAATGTATCTGGTCTTCGGTGGGCATACCACAATTGGGAGTGTTACAGCTATTGTTCAACTAGTCAATTTTGTAGTAATGCCACTAAATGAAATTGGTATGGGAATGAGTAAATTCCGTGAAGGTCAGGCTACACTGAATTCATTTGAGGTAAAAGATGTAATCGAACTTCAAACTGGTAAAACGAAAGAATATTTTGATGATGTCATTTCTTTTTCAAATGTAGATTTTTCCTACCCTAATGCTGAGGAAAAGATTTTTAATCATTTATCTTTACAGATCAAAAAGGGGGAAAAAATTGCAATAGTAGGTATGTCAGGTAGTGGAAAATCAACTTTACTCAATCTATTACTGCGTTTCTATGATGTAACAAGTGGGTATATCTCAATTGATAATCAAGATTTGCAAGCTATTTCAGCAGAGAGCCTTTATAACTTAATGACTATTGTTCAGCAAGATGTTTATATCTTTGATGATACTTTAAAAGCAAATATTACCCTTAGTCAATCCTTTACTGAAGATGATATAAAAAAAGCTGTACAGCAGTCTGGCTTAGAAAGTTATATTTTAGAAAATGAATTAGGTCTACAAACTTTATGTGGCGAGAATGGATCAAATCTATCTGGGGGAGAAAGACAGAGACTTAGTATTGCGCGTGCTTTAATTCGAAAAACACCAATCTTATTATTAGATGAGGCTACCTCGTCTTTAGATAATAAAGTTACTACTGAAATTGAAAATTCAATTTTAGAAATTCAAGATTTGACGGTTCTTGTTGTTACGCATAAGTTAAATAAGAGCATGTTGAAAAAATACAATAGAATTCTTTTTATGAAAAATGGAGTTATTGTTGAAGATGGTTCTTTTGATAACTTGATGGATAGGAAAGGTGAATTTTATAAATTGGTTGAGTTGAGTGTGTAATTCTCTTTCGTTTTATAGTATAATTCTATAAAACACTCTATCATTTTCGTTATATAATATAGAAGTTTACTAGCACCACATGTTGAGGCGGTATCACTGCTTGTACAAGCTGAGGCATCAGCGAAGTAGAAATAAATGCTCTCCCATGCGATAGGACTCGTAGAGTAAGGAGGGAAACCGACGAAATGATACGGTAAGTCCGAATCGTTGAATGTGTAATCTTGTTAGTGAAACGTAGCTAATCCTCAAAATAAAGAAATTAAAACTCCATTATTTTGAGATGACAACCTAAATTGGTTTTAAGGAGGTATTATATTGATAGAAAGCAGACTTGAGTTTGATAAAATCACATCCTTTGATGAGTTTAATAAATACTATTGGTATCGTGATGAACTTTCACAACTATGTAAATCATTAGGATTAGAATATAGAGGTACCAAACAAGAACTCAATCATATTATTGAGCAGTACTTTAAGGGTAATTTGATTAAAAAATCATCAATAAAAAGGAAAAAGAAACAAGTAGAAGTCCTTACCTTAAATACGCCCTTACTTGAATGTGGATTCTCCTTTAATACACACTTTAGAGAATATTTTTCAACTTTAACAGATGTTTCGCCATTTAAATTTACTGCTGATATGGGTACAGCTTGGAGAAAAGTAAAAAGAGAAAATGATTTGAGTTTTACAATCCAAGATATGCTAAAAGTTTATTATGGAAATTCAGATTATGCCAAGTATGACCATTCGGTTTGTCAATGGAACCAATTTCTAAAGGATTTCTGTGCAGACGAAAATAGTCTTAACTACTCAAACAAGTTAAAAGTAGCTTCTATTCTTTGGAAAGAAGTTAGAAATTCAAAAGCTGAAAAAATTTATTCAAAGAATCTTTTGACTGAATATGCTGATAAAATAAAAGAGTATGGCAAGATAGTTCAATAGAAGTGCCTTCGTTTTGAAAATCTGAATTTTAAACTAGCTATTATGTTTGTCTTGTTTTATGATTTAGAGGCTTTAAAACCTTTTGATTTGATTGCTGTTCGCTTAGCTGAATTAAAGCAGTATCTAAGTTTAAAGTAAGCTACAATTATTTTAAGAAATTTTGAGCTAGTCAAGGATATTTTTTCTGAAGACGTAGTAAATAGTGAGCTAGTGTAGATTTACACACATCTATTTGTCTTTTTAAACGGATTTATATAATTAAAAATTTGGAGGATATTTTATGATACAAGTAAATGAATTTATTAATAAAGTAGATATTACAGATAGTGATAATGTTACTTGTGAATTTGAAGTACGTAAAAAGGCAATGGATTTTTATAAGAAGTATCCTTTTTATAAGGAAGATGATTGGGAGATTATTCAGTTTCAAAACTCAGTTAATCATTATAATGATTTAAAGAAGGATAAAAATTCTGATGAGATTGAAGCATACAAAGAAAAATCAGAATATAAGGGAGCTCATTTGCTTGTCAATAAATCGAAAGGTACAGCACTTACGGCTGACATCCTTACTTCAATCACTGTTCCGTATAAAAAAATTACCAATGTTGAACCTAGCTTGAAAGGTGGTAAAGAAATAAAAGATGGGATATTAAAAGGTGATTTAGAAATACCACATGATTTGGAGCATTATTTTAAAGCTTTTGCTACTGTTTACTATTGGTGTGGAAATATGATGCCAGTGGTGGAAAGTTTCCCCCTGGAAGTGATGGAGCAGATAACTGGCTTTGGAAAATGAAGACGATAATTGAATGTCATACACCTGGTGCTCATCAAAACTGGAGAGATTGGATTAAAGAAAACTGGGGTGAAGATCTAAACAAATTCATCACTGATTTCTATTTTGAAGATTGTTTTGACAAGGATAGTTTAATCATAAAAAATATTATTTCATATCCTAATGGGGGTAACATTTATTCATTAAAAAAAAGTAATTTAGATATTCTTCAAGCAAATGAACATAAATTAGCAAAAGAATTCTTAATCAATCATGTAAAAGTGATTATTCAAAGAAGTTACCGAATTGAAAATAAATTTCATGGGGATTGGAAGAAAGAAGAGGAGGACGAGGTAAAAGAAATTTTTAAAGAAGTTTTCGCGCAAGCTGGATTTAATGGTGGACAGATTAATAAAATAATTTCTTTATTTTAGATAGGTAACTGACAATATTTTGGAGATATTCGTCTGATATTATCTGCTAATCTTTATTTAACCTATCTTTTATATGCTTGAAATTCTTAGTAAACTCTTTGTCTATGTTTTTATAAATCAATCTCCAGTACGTCTGATTTCTATTTTTTGAGCTTTCATTATATAATAGCATTATATGTAATGACTGATGTAGTTACACTAACATTTCTATTTAAAAATTAAGGAGAAAATCAATGCAAAAAGCAATGATAATTATCAACCCTACCTCTGGTGGTGAGAAGGCTTTGGATTATAAGGTCAAGCTGGAGAATAAAGCCAAAGATTATTTTGAGCATGTAGAAACCAAAATTACCGAAAAAGCGCTGGATGCAACACATTTTGCTGAAGAAGCTTCTCGTGAGCAGTACGATGCAGTGGTTGTGTTTGGTGGAGATGGGACTGTCAACGAAGTCATTTCGGGTATTGCTGAGAGAGACTACATTCCTAAGTTAGGGATTATCCCAGGCGGTACGGGTAACCTCATTACAAAACTGTTGGAAATCAATCAAAACATCGATGGCGCAATTGACGAACTGGATTTTGATTTAACCAATAAGATTGATATCGGTAAAGCAAATGACAACTATTTTGGTTATATCTTTAGTATCGGTTCTCTACCTGAGGCGATTCACAATGTTGAAATCGAGGACAAGACAAAATTCGGTATTTTAGCCTATGCTGTAAATACCATGAAGTCTGTCATGACGGATCAGGTCTTTAACATTAAGGTTGAGACAGAAAATGGAAATTATGTTGGTGAAGCTAGTCATGTTTTGGTTCTCTTGACAAATTACTTCGCTGATAAGAAAATCTTTGAAGAAAACAAAGACGGCTATGCCAACATTTTGATTCTGAAAGATGCTTCTATATTCTCTAAATTATCCGTTATTCCTGATTTATTAAAAGGAGATGTTGTTGGTAATGATAATATTGAGTATATCAGAGCGCGTAATATTAAGATCTCTTCAGATAGTGAATTGGAGTCAGATGTTGACGGCGATAAATCGGATAACCTACCTGTAGAAATCCAAGTCCTATCTCAGCGAGTAGAAGTATTTTCAAAACCGAAAGAGGAATAGTATATAGACAAAGCCTTTTTTAAGGCTTTTTGTATACTTAAAAAGATAGTTCTTTTAAGGACGGACATTCCTTGAAAATAGTTTTAAAAAATAGTATACTGGATTTATTGATTTTGAAAACGTTTGCATATAATTTGAATTAGAACTTAAGGAGACAAATTAATGGAATTAAGTGCTATTTACCATAGGCCTGAGTCCGAGTATGCCTATCTTTATAAGGATAAGAAACTCCATATTCGGATTCGAACCAAGAAAGGGGACATCGAAAGCATCATCTTGCATTATGGGGACCCTTTTATCTTTATGGAGGAGTTTTATCAAGATACAAAGAAAATGGCCAAGATAACTTCTGATGCCATCTTTGATTATTGGCAGGTTGAAGTGTCCGTTGACTTTGCACGTGTCCAGTATCTCTTTGAACTCAAGGATACAGAAGGCCAAAGCATTTTGTATGGCGATAAAGGGTGTGTGGAAAATTCTCTAGAAAATCTTCATGCCATTGGAAACGGATTTAAGTTGCCCTATCTTCATGAGATTGATGCCTGCAAGGTTCCTGACTGGGTTTCAAATACGGTATGGTATCAGATATTTCCTGAGAGATT
>ERZ773207.141-NODE-141-length-25648-cov-5.697027_pt1 | contig 25648 bp, 25 predicted proteins | sample MGYA00580997_ERZ773207 | MGnify/ENA primary metagenome ERZ773207 (study PRJEB29015, sample SAMEA2738170) | human oral metagenome | biome: human oral; feature: human-associated habitat; material: saliva | place: China | collected 2239 ... | reverse complement strand
TCTTCCTAGATTGCCAGACAGCAACCCCTAGTCCACCCAGCGCCAGCGCCCCTACTGCCGCAACAGCTCCATAAATAATGGTGTCGTTGCTGTCATCGGTAGAGCCGACGGCGCTACTAGTGCCGGCCGAGCTGGTTGCGCCAGCCCCAGCTGCAGCTGCATTAGAAGTAGTCTCTTGCGGTTTAATCGCGTCACTAGCTGTAACGCTAGGAGAGCTAGTCGCCGCAGGAATACCAGGGCTAGTAGTAGCAGCTAAAGAAGTAGCACCACTCGAAGCAGAGGGAGAAGAGCTAGTTCGCACGGAAGGATCAGGGTTACCGACTATTTCAAAACTAGTGTCAGTTACAGTCACAGTGTTTCCAGTAACGGCGCCACCAGAAGCTGAAACAATTCCGCCATCAAAAGTAAAGCTATAAAAAGTTTGATTTATAGTATCTGGAATATAGCTGCCTTGAACTTTAAGATTATCACCATCGCGACTAACAGTAAAAATATAACCAGGGAAAGGACTGGTTATCATAGTTTCGAGTGGCTGCACACCCTCCACTACGCAAACCTCCACACCTTTATACTGCTCCAGCTGAACCCGGGTCATCGTTGTCCCACTTTTGGTCTGACCAATATACTCTTTCGAACCATCACAAGAGCCTTTAGTGTAATCATCTTGAGGCATATTATAAAAATGCTGTTTGTTAGTGAAAATTATGGAATCTCCCTTAAACCTCACCTCCATCCAGCTCTTACTATCAGCTCGTGCCGGCGAGGTTAACATCAGCAAGGAAAATACCAGCATAAAAGCAGCCAAAGCTGCACCTACTCGCACCACAAGCGCGCGCATTTTTAAAACCGCACTATCCATAGCCCTGCCTACCTTTGCTTTCAGATTTTCTTCCTAGATTGCCAGACAGCAACCCCTAGTCCACCCAGCGCCAGCGCCCCTACCGCCACAACAGCTCCATAAATAATGGTGTCGTTGCTGCCATCGGTAGAGCCGACGGCGCTGCTAGTGACAGCTGAGCTGGTTGCGCCAGCCCCAGCTGCAGCCGCATTAGAAGTAGTCTCCTGCGGTTTAATCGCGTCACTAGCCGCAACGCTAGGAGAGCTAGTCGCAGCAGGAATGCCTGACTTAGAGGAATTCAAAGGACTAGCAGTGCCTGAACTAGAAGGCTTGGCGCTAGCAGAAGCTTTAGTGCTGCCTACTACTTCAAATGTGGCATCATAGAGGCCAATATTGCCAAATACAGTTGCAGTATTGCCGACAATGTTAGCACTCGATGCTGCGCTGATCCCGCCATCAAAAGTGAAACTATAGGTATTTGAATACTGAATTGTGTCGTGTGGCGCGATACCTTTTACCTTGATTTTTTCACCTTCGCGCATAACACTGAAAAGTTCACTACGCGCACTACCGTTTAGCATTCCCTCAAGTGTTGCCCTGAATTCAATAGCGCAAACTTGCATGCCCAGATAGTGATCTAAATAGGCTCTGGTGGTTGTCCACCCCCGTACGGTAGTGCCTACGTTTTTTTGGGCCTCGGTACATATATCTGCAGTGGCACCGTCGCCACCTTCACTTTCGGACATACGAGTTCTTGAGGTAGAAATTACCTCATCGCCGCTGAATCTTGTATTGTGCCAGCCGAGCATAGAAGCATGTGCTGGCGGGGCCAGCAACAGTAGAGAAAATGCCAGTACAAAAGCAGCTAAAACCGCACCTACTCGCATCGTAAGTGCACGGGCATTTAAAACCTCAGCGTTCATGACCTAACCTTAACTAGTTTTAAACGGTTAACCACCCTCAAAACTCCCAATAGTTAGAGCTAGCATCCAGATTCAGCTAAAATTAGGGCCGTAACCAAACTGGGGGCCAACAGGTGGTCCGGAGTGCTTTTTCTTACGAGAACGCAGCGCCAGCAATACCGCCAAAGCAATAATTAGCACCACTGCCGCAGCAATAAACGCATAGAGCAGGGCGTTGTTACCTGAAGAGTTTGAGCTAAAGTCAGCAGCTAGATCATTAGCCTTATTATCGCTGGAAATAATATCTGCTGAACCGTTAGGGTTACCAACCACCTCGAAGGTGTCGGCACTTACCACAAAGGTATTTCCCTCCACCTTGCCGCCGGTAGAAGAGACAATCCCCCCATCAAAGGTGATGCGGTATTCGATAGTTGAGTTCTCAGAGTACTCAGACCTGTCACTTTCAAGTTTTAGGTTTTTACCGTCACGGGCAACAGAAAAACCGTAGGTTTCATCGGTTGAAGTCTCGATCATCGAGTTAACCGTTAAGTTGCCCTCGATAACGCAAACTTCCATGCCATTGTATTGCTCTAGTTCAATCCTAGTGATTTCACCATTTGCCCCAGTGCTAGAGCTGGTGGTGCTCTTATAGTTAGCGCACAGGCTTTTAGTGGTCATGTATTCGCTGGAAACATGTGTTTTCATGACGTAAGAAACCTTATCGCCACTAAATTTCATGTCCACCCAGCTCTGCGTGCTCTCAGCGTGGGCAGGCGCAGCTGGGAGCAGCAAAGAAAATGCCAGCATAAAAAGCGGCAAAGCAGCCCCAGCGCCAGCTGTAAACACACGCGCCCCAGCCGCAAGCGCAGGTGCTCCCGCCGTGAAGTTGCGTATCTGCGTCGCAAGCGCACGTGTAGACCTGTTAAGTCCCGCCGCGAGCGCCCGTGCAGGCATATTCAGCCCCTCCGCGAGCGCCCGCCTGTGCGCGCCAAGTCCCTCCGCGAGCGCCCGCAGCCTAAAAGCATCTATGTTCATGACCCAACCCTAACCAGTTTCGACTAGGCGGTCATATCCCCTGCGTAGAGGAGCACAAACGCACGCTTAGATGGCTTTGCTAGATCCCATAGCGGTCATATTTGCCAGGTTTTACACCTTTGTTTTGTTCTTGGCCGCTTGGGCTATAGGTGCCTACATTAGTTGGTTGGGCAGTTAGTTGTGCAGGCTGCGAGCGCTTTTTTGAGGGGATCGCCAGGAAAACTACTAGGCCAACTACGGCTGCAACTATTACGCCGATCAGCGCGTAAATCAGGGTGTTTCCCGATGAACCTGACTTGGTATCGTCAGAAGCTTGGTTCTTCGCGTTATCAGTGCCTGCAGCCTTGTTTTGGCTGGGTGCAGCAGAGGGAGTTTGGCTAGTTTTTCCGCTGCCTGGGTTCCCCACTAACTCGTAGTCACCAGTGTTGATGGTTATGGTGTTGCCATCTACTTTGCCACCCTCGTGGGATACAATTCCGCCCGCGAAAGTGAAGCTATGTACGATATTTCCATCATAAGTGACGGCAGCTCTGACTGACCCAGTTACGCGCACATTGTCGCCGTCGGCTTTGAGAACAAAACCATAGGCACCTTCTCCTTGCAGGGCATTCTTGAGCGAGCCAACCCCTTCGACGGCGCAGACTTCTATGCCTTGGTACTGCTCAACTTCTGCCTTGGTTACTTCTGCACCCAGGTAATTGACTAGTTTTGCGTGAGTGGAATCTTTGAAGCACATGCTTCTGGTCGATTGACCGTGTTGGTTAAGAGCATGGGTTTTTGCCGATACGTATATTTTGTCCCCTTCTATTTTCACGTGCACCCATATACGTATGCTGTCATAGGCGTGGGCGGGGGGAGTCGGCACTAGCAGGGAAAACGCCAGCATAAAAACCGCCAAAACCGCCCCTACGCGAGCTACAAACCCACGCACCGCCAGCGCACTATTCCGCGCCCCAGCATCTGCCGATAGCCCCGCCGCGAGCGCCTTTACCCGCACTTTCGCCGTGCGCGTGCGGACATTAGAAACAACCGTGTTCATGGCTTAAACCTTAGTCACTCTCCCCCTTTGATAGCCACTAAATTCCCACCTACAGTACGTTTTACGTAAAACAGCCGACGACGACGTCGCAGCTACTGCCTTTACGTTACGGACTGCGCGTGCCCACTAAAAACAACCAGGCCACATTAGCCACCCATATAACCCATATATAGGCAACCAGGGCCGGTTACCCGACCCTGGTTGGATAGAAGGATTACTTGCTGACGTCTCAGACGCCCTGACCACCCTGAGCGTTAGGGTTGTAAGGCTGCTGAGGGTTAGGCTGCGGCTGCTGGGGGGCCCCAGGAGCTGCCTGCCCCTGCGGGTACTGACCCGGCTGAGCGGCATAAGGAGAAGCGAACTGCTGAGGCTGGGCCTTCTTCTTGGAACGCATGACGAAGAAAACCACCAGGCCGATGCCACCACCAATTACCGCACCGATCAGTGCATACATCAGAATGCTGGAGCCGCCACCGGGCTTACCTACAACCTCGAACTTAGTATCGGTGGTAACGAAGGTGTTGCCTTCAACCTTACCGCCGCTGGAAGAAACGACGCCGTCATCGAAGGTGAAGCGGTACTCGATATCGCCAACAGAGGCGAAGCGGTTGCTGGAGGTGCTCTTGATGGTTAGCTTGTCGCCATCGCGTTTGATAGAGAAACCGAAAGCGGAGGAAGAGTTATCCTCGTTCAGCTTGCCCTCGGCCTCGATGACACAAACTTCTACACCCTTGTACTGTTCTATCCCAGACTTGGTGACTTTACCGTCAGAGCTCCTGGTAGCCGATTTTTTCATCGCATCGCAAATTGTCTTGGTGGAGCCATACTCACTGGGAGCGTGCATCTTCAGTGAGATAGCCACATTTTCACCACTGAATTTCATGCCAAGCCATACCTTGAAGCTGTCAGCGTGAGCCGGAGAAGTCACTCCTAGCAGCGAAAAAGCCAGCACAAAAGCAGCTAGTGCGGCACCTACGCGTGCAATCATCGCGCGGGGGTTAACGTTAATAGCGTTCATGTCTCAACCCTATTAGGTTTTATCTGTTTAGGCACAATCTGGTTGTTTTCTTTCAAAACAAGACCAGGGCCGGGGGTAACTCGGCCCTGGTCTTGAGAAGAAAAAGCGTTAGCTAGCCGTTGTAGCCGCCGTAACCGGGCTGGCCATAGCCTTGGCCGTAGCCCTGGTTGTTTTGGCCGTAGCCCTGCTGACCGTAGCCCTGGGGCTGCTGGCCGTAACCCTGTGGCTGGCCATAGCCCTGTTGCCCGTAGCCCTGGGGCTGCTGGCCATAACCGGGCTGCCCATAGCTCTGCTGGCCATAGCCTTGGCCGTAGCCCTGGTTGTTTTGGCCGTAGCCCTGCTGGCCGTAAGGCTGACCATAACCCTGCGGGCCGTAAGGCTGACCGTAGCCACCGTACTGGGGCTGGGGCTGCTTCTTAGAACGCATCACGAAGAAGACGGCCACCCCAGCGCCGATCACAACTACCAGTCCGATCAGCACAAACATCAGCATGTTGGAACCGCTGCCAGGCTTACCTACTACCTCAAAGCTACCGCCATTGGCAATGAAGGTGTTTCCATCAACCTCGCCGCCACTAGAAGAAACCACCCCACCATCAAAGGTGATACGCATCTGCATGCTGGCACCCGAGGCGGCGACAGAGCCGCCACTGCCTTTAACCTTGATATTGTCACCATCACGGGTAACAGAGAAACCAAGTGATGAACCTGATTTGTCTACTACCTCGCTGAGTTTCCCACTGCTTTCAATGGTGCAAACTTCTACGCCCTCGTACTGTTCTACCTCAACCTTGTCGACTTTTTTGCCAAGTTTCGTTGAGCTGGTGTTTTCCTTGGCTTGTTTACAGATACTCTTGGTAGATGCCCCATACTGCTCGGGAAAGTGTATTTTAACTGACAAAGACACATCTTCTCCGCTGAATTTAAGCTCTATCCAGGTCTTTGCCCCGTCAGCGTGAGCTGGGGAAACCATAGTCAGTAAAGAAAAAGCCAGCACAAAGGCAGCTAAAGCAGCGCCTACACGCGCCAAAACTGTGCGCGGGTTGAAAGTAACAGCGTTCATGAATCCAATCCTAGTGCTATAACCTCTTCATCCACCTCATTTTTAAGGGGATCATTCCCTAGCCTCATCAGCAGATACTGGCTGCCACTACAGACCCCGCACGAGGTCTTACACTGCAGCCCTTCCCATGCTGCAGCGCCCCCCATGCCTGCCGCGCAGCCCGCGCAAGGGGTGCACAGTAATTACAACAATGGCGCAGCCTAAGCTGCGTCATTGTCTGTAAACACCGTTTAGTTAGCGGTACATATCCTCAAAGCCTGAGCCTTCAAGCTTGTAGTAGTAGCCGTCTTCGCCCGGGTAGTAGGCAACCCCGTCCTGGTAGTACAGGCCGTTGGGGTAGTAACCATCCGCAATGGTCTCCTCAGCAACACTGGGGACTTCCTCAACGGGCTCTTCATAGTCCTCGTAGCCAGCATCGGCATAATCCTCGTCGCCAGCACCAGAGTCATAGACCCCGCCCTCTACGTAGGATTCGTAGCCTCCACTTTCATAAACGCCCTGCTCAGCTGCAGCCGCATAAGTGGCAGCCATAGCGGCGTCGTTATCAGCATTAGCCGTGTGGATTAGCGGTACCCCGGGGATGCCAGCCGCAGGAATCTCAGATTCGCTGATTGGGGCAATTTCAGACAAAGAAACCGTCTGGCCCTGCGGGTCGGGAATCTGACCGGCCGCGATAGCTGCCTTGGTGGCCAGGTTTTCCTTGACGCGCTTGTAAATGCGAACGCCGCCCAGCCACAAAATACCAGCCAGGATCAGGCAGGAGGCGATACCCAGTACCCACCGCACCACATGCTGCAGGGCAAGCGAGGGCACCGTACCAACTACCTCAAAGGAGGTGGCGCCCTTCTTTGGGATGGCAGTGGAACCGTTAACGTCGGCGTTCTTGTAGGAAATAATCTTGCCGTCGTACTTAACCGTCACGTGAGAGACGATCAGCTGGTTAGAAATAGCGATGTAGCGAGGGATAGACACCTTAACTCGGTGGTTTTTATCGGTGCTCATGTTGAAGCCACCGAACTGCGTAAGCGCAGCCGGACCAGCGCCGTTTTGGAAAGCGCCCTCCACCTTGGATTCACAAACCTCACGGCCATTGCGTTTACCTACCCAGGTAATCACCTTGGCGTTGTTGGTAGTAGTTCCTTTGTTTTTATCTGCACCTGTTTGAATAGCTTTGCAGATGGCAGCTGGTTTCAAACCAGTATGCGAACCGGGCGCAAACGCGAAGTCAAGCACCGCGTAGTTTTCGCCCTTTACATTAACGTTAAACCAAATCTCATTGGGCTGCGAGGTTTCAGCTTGAACCTCAGAGACGCTTAGCGGCGCCATGAAAACCAGCAGCCCCGCCACTAAAGCCGCAAGTACGCGGCTAGTTACAGACTTGTAGTTAAGGGTGTTCACGGGTTCCAGCCTAGCAGCTTCAGTCAACTAACGAGTGACGAGAAATTGTGGCTTCGCGCCCCGGACCCACACCAATGGCAGAGATTCGCACCCCAGCCAGCTGCTCGATCCGCTCAACATAACGCTGGGCATTAAGCGGCAAATCCTCGAATTTACGCACGCCAGTGATGTCTTCACTCCAGCCAGGCAGCTGCTCGTAGATAGGCTTGGCGTGGTGGAAGTCAGACTGGGTTAGGGGCATTTCGTCCCAGCGCACACCGTCGACGCCGTAAGCCACACATACCGGAATGGTCTCATGCCCGGTGAGCACGTCCAGCTTAGTCATCACCAGGTCAGTTAGGCCGTTAACTCGCGCTGCATAGCGGGTGACGACGGCGTCGTGCCAGCCACAGCGACGGGCCCGGCCGGTGGTCACGCCATACTCTCCACCTTCGGCGCGCAGACGCTCACCCATTTCGTCGTTTAGCTCTGTGGGGAAGGGACCTTCACCTACGCGAGTGGTGTAGGCCTTAACCACACCGATGACGCGATTAATGCGGGTGGGGCCCACGCCGGTGCCAGTGCAGGCACCGCCGGCGGTGGGGTTAGAGCTGGTCACGAAGGGATAGGTGCCGTGGTCAATGTCTAGCATGGTGGCCTGGCCGGCCTCGAACAGCACCGTCTTGCCTTCGTCTAGGGCCTTGTTTAGTAGCGTGGAGCAGTCCACCACCATGGGGCGCACACGCTCGGCGTAGCTGAGCAGCTCGTCAGCAACCGCGTCAGGGTTGATTGCGTCGCGCTTGAAAATCTTGGTTAGCAGACCGTTTTTCTGGTCCAGTGCGGAGTGGACCTTTTGGCGCAAGATGGACTCGTCAAACAGGTCCTGCACACGGATGCCGATACGGTTCATCTTGTCGGCGTAGGTGGGGCCAATGCCACGGCCGGTGGTACCCAGCTGGCGGGCACCCAGGAAACGCTCAGTGGCCTGGTCAAGAACCCGGTTGTAGGAGGGGATCACGTGGGCGTTGGCGCTGATCAGTAGCTTGGAGGCGTCCTTGCCGCGCGAGGTGATTTCCTCGATTTCGCTAAAAAGCACCTCTAGATCAACCACTACCCCGTTGCCGATAACTGGAGTTACTCCCTCAGTTAGCACACCGGCCGGCAGTAGATGGAAAGCAAACTTTTCCCCGTCAATAACTACGGTATGACCAGCGTTGTTACCGCCGTTGAACTTGACTACGTAGTCAACATTCTGACCTAGCTGATCGGTTGCCTTGCCTTTTCCTTCGTCGCCCCACTGGGTTCCGACGACTACGACACCTGGCATTGAAAACTCCTATAAACGGCAAACGCCGCGTTGACCACACGACTGCATCAGTCTAGCGGCCCTATAGGCAGATTTCTACATTTTGCCGTTACTATACCGTTTTATTTTGTTTTGGCAAGCACCTACTGTGGTGTCCACCCTACCCCCAACCTCACTGCACATATTGTGACCTGCGGGAATACTTTTTTGTTTGGTTTGGTTGACTCTAGTGTCATCACCTGACATATGGCGACGGCGCCAGGAAGGTTCCCGACGCCGTCGCCACACTTTTTGGCTTAAAGCCCCGTTTTATGCGCACTTCTTATGCGCGTTTGAGCTATGCCCGCTCACTTTAGGAACTCGCGCACCTCATCAGCACTGGCGTAGGAGGCCTGCGCGCCCACCTTGGTGGTGGAGCAGGCCGCTACCGCCGCAGCCAGGGTGGCGCCGTCGGCAAGTGAGATACCCGCAGCCAAAGCCGACAGCAGCGTGCCCATGAAAGAGTCGCCAGCACCGGTGGTGTCTACCGGGTTGACCTTAAAAGCTGCAACCCATTCGAGGCGACCATCTTCATAGATCAGGGAGCCGGCTCCACCCAGGGTGAGCACCCCGCGCTTAACTCCAGTGGCCGCGAAAGCCTTAGCTACCTGTTCTAGGTTTGCAGTGTCTACACTTTGGCCACTAACCAGCGCCAACTCGTGCTGGTTGACGATCAGCACATCGGTTAGCTCCAGCAGTTCAGGCTGCAGCTGGCGGGCCGGAGAAACATTGAGAACCACAGGCACGCCAGCCTCGTGGGCGCAGCGCGCTGCAGCGGTGACAGTTTCCAGGCTTACCTCCAGGCACAATCCCAGGGCCCCAGCCTCAGCGATTACCTGCGCCTTATCAACCACATCAGCCGGAGTGAGGGTGGCATTGGCACCAGCTGAGATCACAATGGTGTTCTCAGCAGCGGCGTCCACAGTAATCATGGCGGTGCCGGTAGCCACTTCACGCTCATAGACGTGGCGGGTATCTACCCCCTTTAAAGCCAAGGATTCAAGCAGCAACTGGCCGTTGCCGTCACGCCCAACCGCACCAATCATGGTGGTGGGCACCCCCAGTAAGGCAGCTGTGGCGGCCTGATTGGCGGATTTACCGCCCGGCAAGATGCGCAGGTCTGAGCCAACCACAGTTTCACCCGGGCCCGGTAGGCGCTGGGTGGTTACAGTTAGGTCCGCGTTCAGGGAACCTAAAGCCACCACCGGGGCGCCTAAACGGTCTAATGCCTCCAGGGCGCGGCCACGATCAGCTACGCTCATGCCGCAGTCTCCTTTTCAACTGCCGGAGCGGGGATCAGCAGCGAGCTAGCAAAAGCCAAGGCCAGCAGCACCAAACCGGTGATAACCGCCCCTTGGAAACCATCTAGGCCGCTGCCTAGCGCCACCGAGACTGCCGGCAGGATCGCAAAGGAGATACCCGCACCCAGATTGAAGGCACCAGCGTTAAGACCAGGCAGGTAGCCGGGGTTGTCGTTGGGAGAAAGCACCACACCTAGGCCGTTGAGCATAATGTTGCTCATACCGGCGTAGGTGATACCCACAAACACGTTAACTACCAGCAACAGCACCGGGGTGGCGCTTGGAGAAATCACAAAAATCGCGCCCAAACCAAGCACTGTGCCCAACAGGCCCACGCGCAGCACCTTACGGTAGCCAAAGCGACCGGCCAGGGTGCCAGATACCGGGCCCATTAGTAGGCCGGCAATGGCGTAAGGGGTCAGGGTCCAGAAGGAGACGACGTCGGGACTAAGGCCCGGCCCGTAATCAGTGTCCTGAGCTAGACCCGGCACCAAACCGTTCATAACCGCAAACACGCCGGTCATGGTTAGGGTGGTGGTCAGCAGCAGGGCCCAAGTGGAACGCGACTTGAGGTAGACGGTAGCCACCAGGGGCTGACTGGTGCGCTCCTCCTGGATCCAGAAAGCCACAGCAGACAAAGCAGCCAGCAGGAACAGGCCCGCCACCAGCCAAAAGTTAGCCTTGGAGAGTTTAGCTAGCTCATTGAAGATAGTTAGCAGCGCACCTACCGCCACTACCAAGGCAATAGTGCCGGACCAGTCCATGCGGTGGTTGCCGGGCACCAGGGATTCATCGGTTAAGAAGGCCACTGCCACCGCCGCCAGCACAGCGATTACAGCCATAGTCCAAAATACTGAGCCGAAACCAAAGTTTTGGGCTAGCCAGCCACCAGCCAGGGCGTCCACACCCGCAATACCACCATTTACGGCAGTAATCACGCCTAGCAGAGTGCCGTAACGCTTGGGGTCAGGCACGGCCACGCGCAGCATAATCAAACATACAGGCACGGTCGGCCCTGCCACACCTTGAATCACGCGCCCCACAAACAGCAGCGCCACTGAGCTGGTCATGCCGGCCAGCGCAGAAAGCACACAACCCACGGCGGTTAGCGCCATCATGCCGGTTAGTAGTTTGCGCCGCCCGATCATGTCACCTAGGCGGGGCAGGAACAGGCTAAATAGCGCGGCAGCCGTGAAGAACACGGTCTGGGTTAAGCCGATTACGTCGTCGGTGGTTTTTAGCTCCTCGGCCATAAGCTTCAGAGCCGGCGAGAGCATGGAGGCATTGAGCTGGAAGGCAAAGCAGGCCACCAGCAATGCGGTCATAACCGCCGCAGTTGAGCGTTTAGTGGCGCTCATTTACCACTCTCCTTGGCGGCTAGATCCTTCTGCACACGGTCAATGGAGTCAATTACCAGATCCCAGAAGCGGTCAAAGTCCAGCTTGGTGGCGGCCTGGGTGTGGCAGTCAGGCCCGGCAGGGGCGCGGAAGTCGGCCACGGTCATGCCGGTGGTAAGCGTGCCGTTGAGTTCCACGTCGATGGGGACCTTAACAGTTTGCACAATTTGCGGGTCGATCAGGTAGGCCACGGTGCACGGGTCGTGTACCGGCGGGAATTCGAAGCCTTGGGCGTCCTGGTAGGCCTTACGGAAGAATGTGAATAAGCCCAGCACAAATTCGGCTACCGGCCCGCCCAGGTCAGCGATCTTGGCGGAGATGTCGTCTGTGGCTAGGGCCTGGTGGGTGAGATCCAAGCCCACCATGGTTACCGGCCAGGGCTCGTTAAAAACAATGTGAGCTGCTTCAGGGTCAACCTTGATATTGAATTCGGCTACGGGAGACCAGTTGCCTACGTGGTAGCCGCCGCCCATTAGTACCACTTCACGCACGCGCTCCACGATGCGCGGTTCTTTGCGCACAGCCAGGGCGATGTTGGTTAGCGGGCCGGTGGGCACTAGGGTGACCTCGCCGGGTGCATGAGACATTACGGTTTCGATGATTACGTCGACGGCGTGGCGCGGGTCTAGCGCTACAGGTTCAGGTAGCTCGACGCCGTCGAGGCCGGAATCGCCATGGCAGTCCGGGGCGGTTTCTACCGGGCGCAGTAGCGGGCGGGTGCAACCTGCCGCCACCGGTACACCTTGCATCCCGTAGACGGTGGCTAGGCTCAGCGCATTGTTAGTTACTTTTTCTAGAGTTTGATTACCACCAACAGTGGTTACTGCCAGTAGCTCAATGTTGGGGTTGGCGTGTGCTAGCAGCATAGCGACAGCGTCGTCGTGACCTGGGTCGCAGTCAAGGATAATCTTCCTAGACATTAGGTCTTGCGCCTCTCAATTGTGGTATGTGTGGTCACAATATTCTACACAAATATAAATAAATATGCCCTAGGCAATATTACCTAGGGCACATTTATTAGTCAGAGACTAAGCGTTAGTTGCCTTAGTGGCAGCTAGTTAGCTCAGCGACGGGCGGAGCCGACGGAGCCTAGACGCTCGCAGGCCTCAACCACGCGGGCAGCCATGCCGGTCTCGGCAGCCTTACCCCAAGCGCGCGGGTCGTAGAACTTCTTGTTGCCGACCTCGCCGTCAACCTTGAGGACGCCGTCGTAGTGCTCGAACATGTGAGCAGCAATCGGGCGGGTGAACGCGTACTGGGTGTCAGTGTCAACGTTCATCTTGATAACACCGTTGCGTACGGCGGTAGCAATTTCCTCGTCGGTGGAGCCGGAGCCACCGTGCATGACTAGGTCGAAGGGGCTCTCCTTGCCAACACGCTTGCCAACCTCAGCCTGGATCTCACCCAGCAGCTCGGGACGCAGCTTGACGTGACCGGGCTTGTAGGAGCCGTGCACGTTACCGAAGGTCAGAGCGGTGGTGTAGCGGCCGTTCTCGCCTAGGCCCAGGGCCTGGACAGCGGCGTAAGCGTCGTCAGCGGTGGTGTAGAGGTTAGCGTTCTCTTCACCCTTGATGCCGTCTTCCTCGCCACCTACGGCGCCGATCTCGATCTCGAGGATGGTGTGGGCAGCCTTGGAGCGGGCCAGCATGTCCACGGCGATCTGAATGTTGTCCTCTAGGGTCTCAGCGGAGCCGTCCCACATGTGGGAGTTGAACATGGGCTCTTCGCCGCGCTTGACCTGCTCGGCCTCGATGTCCAGCAGCGGGATGATCCAGTCAGCCAGCAGCTTCTTGGGGCAGTGGTCGGTGTGCAGACCAACAACACCGGGGTACAGGTCACCGACGGCGCGAGCGTAGGCAGCGAAAGCGATGGAGCCACGCACGCGGTCTAGACGAGAGGAGCCGGACCAGTAAGCAGCACCACCGTTGGAGATCTGGATGATACCGTCAGACTCGGCCTCGGCGAAGCCCTGCAGCGCAGCAGATAGAGTCTGAGAAGAAGTAACGTTGATAGCCGGGACGGCGTACTTGCCGGCCTTGGCGCGGTCAATCATGTCCGCGTAAGTTTCCACGGTTGCAATAGCCATTGCAAATCCTCCTGGTTGTGTTTCACTAAACAGTGGTGCTTCTATTCTGGCACGTTTTAGCGCTAATTGGTACGCGCAAATACCGCCAGCCTGTGCAATTCCAGTTAAAAGGGTGCACTTTGTCCGTGTTGCATGATCCAGGTGTGCATAGCGATAGCTGCTGCCGCTGAAACATTAATGGACCGGGTAGAGCCGTATTGGCCAATACGTAACTGGCGTTTGCAGTGCTCCAGTAGGGCCGGGCTAATGCCTTCGCCTTCACTGCCCACCACCAGCATGGCGTCAACCGGCAGCAAGGTTTTTTCTATCAGTTCACTGCCCGGGCCATTGTCGATAGCTAGTAGTTCCAGGTTGTTTTCCTGGGCCCAGCGCACCAGATGCTCAGGCGTGGGGTGATGGTAGACACGCAGGTAGCGGTCGGTAACCATGGCGCCGCGTCGGTTCCAGCGGCGCTTACCCACCACATGCACGCCACCCACATTAAAAGCGTTAGCGGTGCGCACAATTGAGCCAATATTTAGATCGTGGCTGACATTTTCGATCGCAATATGTAGGCCGTGGGCGCGCGATGCCATATCGGCTTTAATGGCCTGCCATTTCCAATAACGATAGGGGTCCACTACATTGCGTCGATCGCCATGTTCTAGCAGCTCATGGTCCCAGTGGTCACCTTCAGGCCAGGGCCCCTGCCAAGGCCCCACCCCCACTTCTCGCTCTTGGTCTGAGGTTACTTGGGCTAAATAGGCGACGACGCCGTCACTAGCTTCGGTGACGACGCCGTCCTCGTTTTCGTAACGGCTCATGCCTTATCCTCTAGCTCCAATACCTTGGCGTCCTTGGGCTTTTTGTAAGTGCCCTTACGCTTGAGCTTGTCAGCTAGGAAGTACTGGCTGGAGGCGCGCCCGGCGCTGCGAGCTACTGCCGTGAGCGGACCGTGGCACAGGAAGTTGTAGGTGGGCACCATGGCGTTGTAGTCGCGGCGGGCCTTAGCTACAGCCTTGTCAGCTTTCTTTAGACGCTTGTAGGCCAGACGGTATCCAGGCTCTTTGTTGCGGTTAGCGGCGCGCACGCCTTCCACAATGCGACGCAAAATCAGGGTGATGTCGTCTTCATAGTTGGCGCGCAGCAGCGGCTGGTTTTCCTGCTCAGCTAGGGCAATAGCCTCATTCAGGGCGCTCATGTCTCCTGGCGCCAGGGCGCCAAGCTTGTCTGCTTCACGCGCTAGTTTTTTGGCGCGGCGGTGGCGCCTAGAGAGAGTCTCTTCAACGTCAGACCAGTTGTGGTCCAAACGCTCCCCCAATGAACGTACCTGCACGCGGGCCACCACAATGATGGCTACCCACAGCAGCAGTAATAAACCTCCGCCAATGAACAAAGCGATGGTTCCGGTGGGGTTAGAGTCCATTGTTCCTCCTTGGGATTGGGCACCAACTCCTAGTTTAGCCTGACCTGGCTTAGGCGGCAGCCTTGGTGGGCACTGGGTTGTTTAAACCCAGCGCCCACCAAGGGGCCAGTGTCACTCCAGGTCTAGGTCTTCTAGACCAAGGGCATATAGGTAGGGCAAATCAGCGGCTTCAATGCGTTCGCGAGCGCCAGTGTTGCGGTCTACGATCACGGCCACAGCCAACACCTGCGCGCCAGCTGCGCGTAGCGCCTCTACTGCCTGGATGGGCGAGCCGCCAGTGGTGGAGGTGTCTTCCAAAACCACTACGCGTTTGCCTTCGACAGACGGGCCTTCGATCTGGCGTTTCATGCCGTGATCTTTGGCGGCCTTGCGCACTACGAATGCGTCTAGGTCTAGGCCGCGTGCGGCGGCGGCGTGCAGCATGGCGGTAGCTACCGGGTCAGCGCCCATGGTTAGGCCGCCGACAGCATCTACCTCATCTACACTGAAGCCGTTTTCTTCCAGCAGATCCAGCATTACATGCCCGATCAGCGGGGCGGCCTCGTGGTGGAGGGTGGCACGGCGCATGTCCACATAGAAGTTTGATTCAAGCCCTGAGGCCAGGGTGACTTTGCCGCGCACTACGGCCAGCTCGTTGACTAGCTCAGCTAGGCGGGCGCGGTTGGAGTCGTTGGTGGTGATAGCCATGGGGTTTTCAGTTTCCTAAATATTCAACGACGGCGTCATAGTCGGGTTCTTGCTTGATTTCGGGCACTAGCTGCACGTAGCCAACGGTGCCGTCAGGTTCGATCACTACGACGGCGCGTGCTAGCAGTCCGCTTAGCGGCCCCTGGGTCATGGTTAGGCCGTAGTGCTGGCCAAACTTGGAGCGGAAACCGGAGGCGGTGGTGACGTTTTCGATGCCCTCAGCGCCGCAGAAGCGTCCCTGGGCGAAAGGTAGGTCATTGGATACGCACAGCACCACGGTGTTGTCGAGGCCGCCGGCCAGCTTGTTGAAGTGGTGCACACTGGCGGCGCATACACCGGTGTCGATGGAGGGGAAGATGTTTAGCACTACGCGCTTGCCGGCGTAGTCGCCTAGTTTGATGGGGCTTAGATCGTTGGCCACCAGCTCACAGGTGGGAGCCTGGCTGCCTACCTGGGGTAGTTCGCCAACGGTAGTTACTGGGGTGCCTGCTAAGGTTACAGTTGCCATAGTTAAATTATGTCTCTCAGTAGTGGGTGGCGGCCACCCTTGAGGCGCCCACGAAATAGCGCACCCCACAGCGCGGCAGACGGCGCAGCACAGCCTCGCTAAGGGCGTAGCGTAGTGAGGGCACGCAGTAGACGCGCCCTTTACGGACAGCGTCTAGGGCTTGGCTTACCAGGTATTGGCTTTCTAGCCACACGAATTTTGGCCATTGGGTGTCGTCAATGTGGGCGGCGGCGTGGAAACCGGAGCGGGTTAGGCCCGGCAGTAGCACGGTGGCGGTGACGCCGGTGCCCGCCAGCTCGGTGGAAAGTGACTCAGTAAAGGTAGCTACCCAGGCTTTGTGGGCGCTGTAGGTGCCCATGACGGTGCGGGCGGCTACTGAGGCTACGTTCAAGATGGCGCCGTGACCGCGTGGAATCATTACGTCGGTGGCGGCGCGACTAAGTTCCATCACGGCTCGCACCATTACGTTTAGGGCGTCTAGTTCACGCTCCATATTGCCATCAACGAAGGATTGGCCTAGCCCAAAGCCGGCATTGTTAACTAGCAGCCCGATTGGGGGCAGTTGGGTGGAACGGATGCGCTCAGCTACCGCGTCAACACCTGCCTGAGTGGATAGGTCTGCGGCCAGCACCTCCACCTTGACACCGGCTAGGTTGTGGATTTTGGCTGCAATTTCTTCTAGTTTTTGCCGACGCCGGGCCACCAGTACGAGGTTGTGTTGCGCCTCTGCTAACTGCCAGGCAAATTCGAGGCCGATCCCCTCGCTGGCACCGGTAATAAGTGCTGTTCCCATAAGTTGAGGTTACCAGCCAGCGCTGGGCTGGGGCCGGTAAGGACGCGAGCGACGAAACGAAGCTGGACGCAGCTGCCAAGCCTGCAGGGACGCAACATTTAAAGGTAAGTCGGGCGCCGTCGTCGTCGACTAAAAGAGGGTATAAAAAGGCGGTGGCCCGCACGTTAGGGGCGAATGCGAGCCACCGCAGCCCAGCCAGCTGCGGAAAACATGGGGGTACATCGCAGCTGCTGAGGTCTCTATTATCAGCCTTTAACCGACCCCGCTGCAAGTCCGGATTGCCAGTATCGCTGCAAGAATAGAAACAGTGCCATCAAAGGCAGTACCCCGAAGAGCGCACCTTGCAAAACCGCCCCATAAGTTGGGCTGAAGTAGCTCATCATGCCATACAAACCGAGGGTGACCGGCTTGAGCTGCTCATTGTTGGTAACCATCATCAACGGCAACAGGAAGTTGTTCCAGGTGGCCACAAAGATGAACAGGAAAATGGTGACCATAGCCGGGGCCAGCAGTCGCAGCACCATGGTGAAGAAGATGCGGCTTTCACCGGCGCCGTCGATGCGAGCGGCCTCTAGCAGCTCGTCGGGCACAGAAGTTTGGGCATACATGCGCCCCAAGAACACCCCAAATGGGCTAACGCAGCTAGGCAAAATAATTGACCAGATAGTGTCAGTTAGCCCCAGTGAGTGCATCACAATGTAGAGCGGAATGGTTAGCAGTGCAATCGGCAGCAGCAAACCAGCCATAACCACCAGCTGCAACACGTTACGGCCAAAGAACTTAAATTTAGCCATGCCATATCCAGCCATCACCGAAACCAGGGTGCCAATAGCACCGGCAGCGGTGGAGTACAACACTGAGTTAGCTACCCAACGCCAAAAGTGGCCATTAGTGGTGCCCATCAGCTTTTGATAGTTCTCAGCGGCGGCGTTGTGCGCAAACCATAGGCCGTTAGAATCGCCTAGATCCGCGTTAGTTTTAGTGGAAGAAATAATCAACCAGTAAATCGGGAATAGGAAGTAAACCAATACCGCGATCAAAACTACCCAGGTGACGATTTTGGCGAAACGGCTTGGTTCCAAAGAACGCGACCAAGCGTTACGCGAAACCCGATAAACGCGGCCATCTTCTAGGTGCGCAAATTCTGTTTTATTTAGTAGCTTAGCCATCAGCGCTTACCCCGAGTCTGTACGAAGGCATATACCGCCGCCAATAGTGCGGCAATAATGGCCATAGTCATGGAAATAGCAGAAGCCATATTGGGGTTACCGGGTGAGGTCATCATGGTGGAGTAGGCCATCATCATGGGGGTGTAGCTGTTACCCATCCACGACTGCCCGGCGCGCATCACCGTAGGCTCATTGAACAGCTGGATTGTGCCGATAATTGATAGCAGCACAGTCAGCAGGGCGGCATTTGTCAACATCGGCACCTTGATCTTCATGGCCACCTGGAAACCAGAGCAGCCGTCAAGGCGGGCAGCCTCATATAGATCAGTGGGGATAGCTTTCAACGCAGCTAGGAACACCAGCATGTTGTAGCCGGTGAAAGTCCAGGTAGTCATATTGGCCATGGAGGCCAAAATGATGTTTTTGTCGAAGAAATTAATGGGGATGACACTGGCCAGCGGTGAAAGCTGGGGGCTGTACAGGTACATCCACATCATGGCAGCCACCACGCCGGGGATGGCGTAGGGCAAAAAGTAGCCCAAACGGAACACGGTGGGGCGTTTGAGTAGGTAGGAGTCCAGCACTAGAGCCAGGGCCAGGGCGGCGATAATCATGAAAGGAATCTGGAACAGGCCAAAGAGCATTACTCGCCCCATGCCTTGCCAGAACTGTTCGTTGGTAACTACCGCAACATAGTTGTCTAGGCCAACGAATTTGGTGATTTGCTTGCCGCCACCATACAACCCTCCCGCTGTGGTGGTCTTAAAGAAGGATTGGTAGATCGAGACAATAATTGGGACAATAAATGTCAGGCCGAAAAGAATTGTGAAAGGGGCACTAAAAGCCCACCCATAACGCAAATCGCGTAATTTGCGGGCACGGATTGTCGCCTTATTTTCTGTATACGAGCTCGCAGCTGACATTTTCATCTCCTCCCCTTAATTAGGTGCGTAATGCAGCGCGAATTAGGCGCGCGCTTGTAGCGCACAAGCAAATAGTGCTACCGGCGCCGTGCCGGCTAACTGGTTATGAAAGTTTTAAAGCGTTAAAAATGCGGTTGCAGCAGTCGGGGGTGCTAGCAAATATGCCAAGCACCCCCGTTTTAGGCTGCGAATCAGGCTACGCCGATGTTCTTTTCCTTCAGGGTGGAAACAGACACCGTCTGAGCGGTGGTCAAAACGTCTTCAACCTTGGCAGAGCCGCTGGTGACCTTACCGCCGGGCTCCTTCATCTTCTCGGTTACGGTGAACCAAGTGGGGATGTAGGGGAAGTCGGTGACCATGGTGTTGTTAGCTTCGGCAAGGAAGCCGTAAACGTCCTGGCCGCCCCAGAGCTTCTTCATGGCCGCAGGGGTCTCAGGCTTGGCGGTGGTAGCGGCTACTACCAGACCCTGGGAGACCAGTGCGGGCACCTGGGTGTTGAACCAGTCAGCGAACTTGAGGGCTTCTTCCTTGTGCTTGCAGCCCTTGATGACGGCGACGGCGGAACCACCGTCAGCACCGGTAACCTTCTTGCCGTCCTCGGTGGGTAGGTAGGTGACCTGCCAGCTGGTGGCGTCCTTACCTAGGTCGCCGAGCATGAAGCCGGGCTCCCAACCAGCGGCAACGGTACCGATAATGGTGCCGTCCTTGAGCTTGGCGATCCACTCCTTGCCCCAGCGTCCGTCGGAGAGCTTGAGGGCCAGGCCTTCGTCGTTTAGTTCCTGTAGGAAGGTGGCTACCTTCTTGGAGGCGGCGTCGGTGACCTCTACCTTCCACTTGTCGCCTTCAGGCTTGTACCAGTGGGCGCCGGCAGCGGCGGCCTGACCAGAGATCTGGTAACCAACCTCGTCCTGCTGCCAGGTGGCAATGTACTTGCCCTTTTCCTTGGCCTTCTTGGCGGCTTCCTTCAGTTCAGCCCAGGTGGTGGGGGCCTTGATACCGATGGCGTCGAAGGCGGCCTTGTCGTAGACGTATACCAGCGGGCCGGTGTCCTGAGGCAGACCAACTACCACGTCACCGAGCTTGCACTGGCCCATGGGGCCTGCTGCGAAGTGCTTTTCGTAGCCGCCAGCCTTGATTTCCTTGGCTACGTCTTCTAGGGAGCCTTCTAGGTATACGGAGGCGATTTCACCGTAGCCAACCTGGGCTAGGTCGGGGGCGTTGCCAGCCTTCACTGCCTGAGCGATCTTTGCGTAAGACTCGGAGGCCTGGCCGTCAAACTTCTTGACGTTTACATGGATGTTGGGGTTTTCCTTGTTCCACTGGTCGACGACGGTCTGCACCTTGGTCATACCGTCCTTGTCGGGCAGGCGGTGCCAGTAGTTGATTTCTACCTTGCCACCAGATGACTTATCGTCTTTGCCGCTACATGCAGCTAAGGTCGCCAGGATAGCGGTAGCGGAAGCACCAACCAGGGCCTGGCGGCGAGTAATGCTGAGGGTTCGCATTTAGTTCTCTCCTTTGAGTATGCGCTAGGGGCGGCGCATATTCTGTAACCGCGCTGCGGTAGCAGCGTTGCTCTTGTTTCTTAGATTAATAACTGCCCCCACTCAAGTCAAACGAAATCGAACACAACCGCACACTAAACCGTTTGACCTGCGGTTATAACAATCATTTTGGCTAGTTTTCGCATTTTACTAAGCTCTACCAGGGCCTATAGGCAGACGCCTGAGTCCTATATGCAGCTACACATCCAGCTTAGCAGCCATTTTTACGCTCCCCCGCGCGCAGGTACGCTCAACTGCAATCAAACCGTTACGCTTGTCCTATGCGTTTAGCCACCTGGAATGTCAACTCTATCCGCGCCCGCATTGAACGGGTTATCGCCTTTTTGGAGCGCAGTGACACGGATGTGTTGGCGATGCAAGAAATTAAATGCCGCCCCGACCAGTTCCCCACCGAAGCTTTTACGCAGGCCGGCTATGAAGTGGTGGCACATGGTTTAAATCAGTGGAATGGGGTGGCCATCGCCTCGCGCATCGGATTGTCTGATGTCGTACATCAATTCCCTGGTCAACCCACCTGGGCCGCTAAAGCTGACCAGGACGGCGTCGTCGAAGCTAGGGCCCTGGCGGCCACCTGCGCCGGAGTGCGAGTGTGGAGCATCTACGCCCCTAACGGGCGCGAACTAGACCACCCCCACTACCGCTACAAACTGGACTGGTTTACTGCCCTGCGCGAAAACGTGGCCGAAAGTTTAACCCAGGCTCCTGAGCAAAAAACCGTTTTTGTGGGTGACTGGAATGTGGCACCACTGGACACTGACGTGTGGGATATTGCCGACTGGGAGGGCAAAACCCACGTTTCAGCCCCTGAACGCGCCGCTTTCGCCTCCCTAGAGCAGGCCGGGCTGGTTGAGATCACGCGCCCCTTAGCCCAGGGTTACACCTATTGGGACTATAAGGGCCTAGCTTTCCCTAAGAATAAGGGGATGCGTATTGACTTTATGTTGGCCTCGCCGGCTTTGGCGCAGCTGGCCACTAGCGTGGTTATTGATCGTGACGAGCGTAAAGGTAAGGGCGCTTCTGATCACGTGCCGGTAATCGCGGATTTTGATTTGGATGCTAACTGATGTCGTTTTCTTCCGTAGCTTCTAACGCTGCCGCCTCCCCTAACTCTGCAACATCCCCTAGCGCTGCCGTCTCTCCTAGTCCCGCCGCCTCGCCCAGCCCCGCCACCTCACTAAGTGCTTTGGCTGAGTTTGATTTTCCGACGGCGCTGGTGGTCAGCCAGGGTGGTCAAGTACTGGCCCAGGGTGGCCAGGTGGAGAGCGATTTTGCTTTCGCCTCAGTTACTAAACCGTTGGTGGCCTGGTCAGCTGCGGTGGCCTATGAACGGGCCCTGCTTGATTTAGATGCCCTAGTGGGCCCGCACCTGCCCGGGGCAACCGTGCGTCACCTGCTCGCCCACGCCAGCGGCGTGGCCCCTAATGATGACAGTGTTTTAGCTGCGCCGGGCACTAAACGTATCTACTCTAATCGCGGCATTGAGCTGCTAGGGCAGGTGCTGGAGCAGGCTACCGGCTACCAGCTAGATCAGTGGGTGGAGCTAAGCGTGCTGGAGCCGCTGGGCCTGGCCAGTATTTTGATTCCAGGCTCGCCGGCCCACTCTGGGATGGGTAATGCAGTTGATTTGGCTGCTTTCACGCGCGAGCTGGCAGCCCCCACCCTGGTTAGCGCGGATACTGCCAAGCTGTTTACTAGCGTGGCCTTCCCGGGTCTATCCGGGGTGCTACCCGGCTACGGCAAGCAAAACCCTTGCGATTTTGCGCTGGGTTTTGAGGTTTATGGCGCTAAGCAGCCACATTGGCTTAGTAGTGCCCAGTCGATGCAAACCTTTGGGCACTTTGGCCAGGCTGGCTCCTTTATTTGGGTTGACCCAGCCACTGGGCGCAGCGCCGCATTTTTGGGAGCTAAGCCTTTCAGCCAGGTTCACAAGCGGCTTTGGCCGCTACTAAATCAGCAGATCGCCGCCCTATGAGCAGAGCGCAAACCGGCACCTCACAAGCCCAGCCGCAAGGCTCCACCGAGCTGCAAGAAGCCCCAGATGTGCAAGCGGGGCGCCAGCCGCAAGACGGTCCTGCCTGGCAAGGCAGAGCGCAAGAGGGCCTAGAGCTGTATCAGCGTATTAGGGCCTACCAGCGCCAAGCCGATCCGCGCGGGCTGGAATACCAAGCCAATCCACGCGGGTTGGGCTACGCCGTCGTCGATTTAGAAACCACCGGACTAGAGCCGCAAGACGAGGCAATCATCGAGGTGGGCGTAGTGCTGCTAGACCCGCACGGGCGTGAGCAGCTGCGCTGGGACTCCCTGGTTAACCCGCATCGTCACCCGGGCCCCACCCGTATTCACGGCATCACCTCCGACGATCTCACCGACGCCCCTGAGCTGGGCGCTTTAGCCCCAGCCCTGGTTGAACTGCTGCGCGGGCGAGTGCTGGTGGCCCACAATATTCGCTTTGACGCCAGTTTTTTGCTGCCCGCCTTGCGCCTGGAGCTGGGAGCGGCGGCGTTGCCGCGCAAAATTCCGCAGGTGTGCACTATGAACTGGGCACGCTCGTTTATTGATACGCCGTCTCGCTCACTGGTGCGTTGCTGTCAGGCGTGTGGGATTGAGCTGGCCAGTCATCACCGCGCTATCGACGACGCCGCCGCCTGCGCCCAACTGTTAAGCCACTATTTGGCCGTGATTGCTAGCGAATATGAGCTTTTCCCCCACGGCATCCCCTGGGGTGAGCAGCTAGCAAAGGCCGTACAGCTGTGGCAGCAAGTACCTCGGTGCGAAAGCAGCCAGGTGGCGCGCGCCCTGCAAGCGCGAGTTGGGCGCTAACAGGTTTTGCACGCGCTTTAGTCGCGCCAGCCCAAAGCTGAGCCAGCCCAAGGCGCGCCCGCCAGATAAGCCAGTTTGCGCGCCAGGGCCAGGCAAGCGTGCACGCCCGGACCAGGCAAGCGCTAGTTAGGCGCTGGGGGCCGAGCCGGCGTCGCCAACCTCTAGCAGCTGCCCAATGGTGACAATAAAGCCGGAGTCATCAACTACGGTGCCACCTGCGGCTTCAACCAGTTTGGCAGCAATGGAATCGATCATTGCCGCAGCTGCGGTGCGTTCACGACGACGCACGCGGGGTAGGTTCTCACTGAAAGCGTCAGCCATCTTGCGCGGCTGCCAGCGCACGTCATAGCGGATAACGCCGTCATTAGCCCACTGCTCGCCAAGTAAAGCTACCGGCAGGTCACGGGCCCCAGCCACATACACCTGGATCTGTCCCCAACCCGGATGAGCCTGAGAAACCGGCAGGAACAGCGAATAGTGGTCCACCTCGGCGCGCGGCACTGAAGGGGGCAAGGCAGCAGCCTCAGCGGCGAGGCGACGTGCCTCCTCAATGGCGTGTGGGCCCAGGCGTGCTTCCAGCTCTTCAAGCTGGCGGATGTTAAAGTTCATTTCCCCAGTGATACGGGGAATTTCTTGGCTTTCAAAAAGCTGACGGTTGGCCACCTCAAAGCCGTCACGCTGGTCAGAAGTGACATCATCAAGCACCACCTGGACAGCGTCAGGGGTGAGCCAAATCGGCGAGTACAGGCTGACGCCAATATAGGCGTGCGGGTCTGGGGTGAAAATCTGGCCAGTGTCTACCACTCGGATAGCGCCAGCTAGACGGCGTGCAATAGGACGCAAAGCGTGCAGCGCCGCAGCCTCAAGACCGGTAGGGCCGCCGTCGTTAAATAGAGACAAAAGCGGGTCAGTAGCCGCCAAAGCCGGCTCCAAATAGGCGCGCTGACGCGGCACTGAAAGCACCATCACCTGGCTAACCCAAGCCGGCAGCCCCAGGTCAGCGCGTTCTTCGTCACCAATCCACCAGGGCCCTAGCAAAACCGCGCCGGCCACAATCTGTAGACGCCCGGCCCCAATCCACGCAGCTGCCGGGTCTAACGATAATGCCAGGGCCTCAACCTCATCAGCATTTACGTCGTCAGCTAGCAGCAGTAGGTGGTAGTCATCTGCCAGCGCCCTGGGGAAAGTGTCCACCGTGGCCAGCTGCTGCGTGGCCAGGGGTAAGGATACAGAAAGGTCGGCAGCATCGGTCATATTTACAGTTCCTCTAAGTTATAGTTTCTCGGCCTCTACCTGGGCAGACAAAACCGGATCAGCAGGAATCTCGATACAGCTAAAGCCCTGGTAGGAGCGCGAGGCCGTGGGGCCACGCTGACCCTGATAACGCGAACCACTAGCGCCCTGGCCATAAGGTGCGCGAGCCGGGGAGGACAGCTGGAAGAAACACAGCTGCCCAATCTTCATGCCCGGATAAAGCAGGATCGGCATAGTGGCGGTGTTAGACAGCTCCAAGGTGACGTGACCACTAAAACCGGGGTCAATAAAGCCAGCCGTGGAGTGGGTCAGTAGCCCCAAACGTCCCAGCGAAGATTTACCCTCCAGGCGTGCGGCCACGTCGTCGGGTAGTGTCACGCGCTCATAGGTGGAGCCCAGTACGAACTCGCCTGGGTGCAGCACGAAAGGCTTATCTGCCGCTACTTCCACCAGTCGCGTAAGATTCTTCTGTTCATGGGCGGGATCAATGACGGCGTAACGGTGGTTATCGAACAGGCGAAACCAACGGTCCAGGCGCACATCAATACTGGCAGGCTGAATGAGCTCTGGATCGTAGGGCTCAAGAGCCACACGGCCAGAGTCAATCTGGGAGGCTATGTCGCGATCAGATAACAGCACAGCGCCAGTCTACCCGGTCAGCCGTTGCCCAAAACAGCGGGATTTAACTGATAGTAGTAGAACTGGCGCCGCGAATGGGAGGCTGCACCTCTAAGGCAGTACCCCTAAAGAAGCCGCTTTCAGGAAGCTAGCAAAATGAAGCCGCTTTCAGGAAGCTAGCAAAATTCAGGAAGCTAGCGGAACGCCGTTAGCGTCGTGGCCATACATCTGGTCCGGAGTGGCAATCAGGATCATGACGAACTCAACGAAACCCCAAATCGCCGCAGCCGAAAGCAAGAAAACGCCAATGACAACAATGCTGAGCACGATGCCAGCAATGGCCAGGCCCAGCTGGTAGGCGCCACGCTTGGTGTAGCCCAGGTAGAAGTTGTGAACACCAAAGGTGCCAAAGAAGAATGCGAGCGCAGCCGCAACAATCTTGTTCTTGGGTTGGTCGCCGAACGTGGGCATCTGGGGGGCAGTCATATGTCCTCCTAATAAATAT
>ERZ773207.139-NODE-139-length-25801-cov-65.560204_pt1 | contig 25801 bp, 20 predicted proteins | sample MGYA00580997_ERZ773207 | MGnify/ENA primary metagenome ERZ773207 (study PRJEB29015, sample SAMEA2738170) | human oral metagenome | biome: human oral; feature: human-associated habitat; material: saliva | place: China | collected 2239 ... | reverse complement strand
TTTGGAGCGTATCGAGCCGCATAAAGATGTGGACGGCTTCCACCCTTACAACGTCGGCCGCCTGGTCGTCAAAATGCCGCTGATGCGCCCTTGTACACCCAAAGGCGTGATGACTTTGTTGGAAGCCTACGGCATCGACCCGAAAGGCAAAAAAGCGGTCGTCGTCGGCGCGTCCAATATTGTCGGCCGTCCGCAGGCGTTGGAATTGCTGCTGTCCCGCGCGACGGTAACCATTTGCCACAGCGCTACGCAAAACCTTGCCGATGAAGTTGCGGCCGCAGATATTTTGGTGGTCGGCGTAGGCATTCCGAATTTCGTTAAAGGCGAATGGGTCAAACCCGGCGCAGTCGTTATCGATGTGGGCATCAACCGCTTGGACGACGGCAGCCTGTGCGGCGACGTGGAGTTTGATGTCGCCAAAGAACGCGCGTCCATGATTACGCCCGTTCCCGGCGGCGTCGGCCCGATGACGATTGCCACTTTGTTGGAAAACACGGTACACGCGGCCTCATTGCACGATTAATCGCTGTCATTAAATTAGGTCGTCTGAACATGGTTTTCAGACGGCCTGACCTGCTTTTTTGTTTTTTTACCTTATCGGCTTCACATGTCCTTACTCGCTTCACACACCGACAACCCGACTTTCCGCAACGCTTCCTATATCCTGATGGGTTTGGCTTTGCTGATTGTCTTGCACTACCATTTGCTGCCGCTGCTGCTGTCGGTTATCCTGACCTATATCTTTATTACGCGTACCAACGGCGTCATCCTCAAACTCCGCCGCCGTGTTTTGCCGCGCAACACGCGGCTGCATAAATCGCTCAACGCGCACAATATCAACCTGATTTCCACCACGCTGACGCTGGCCATCGTGTTCAGCATCATTGCGATGATGTCTTTGGGCATTTACCACCTAATACACGGCGGCCACGTCGGCTTTATGTTGGCCAAGCTGGCGGCGATTTTGGAAGACACCAAAAACAGCCAAGACCTGCCTGCGGCCATTCTCAATATGCTGCCCAACAATATGGCCGAAATCAAAGCTTCGGCAATCAAGCTGATTGAAGAATACCGCGCCGCGCTGACCCGCATCAGTAAAAACAGCATCACGTCCTTCGTATACATCCTCATCGGCATCATCATCGGCGCCATGCTCAGTTTCCACCGCCTGAAAATGCGCAAAAACCGCCAAAAAATGCCGCTGTTTAAAGCCGAATTGATGCGGCGCATCGTCAATTTTGAAACCAGCTTTGAACGCGTGTTCCTCGCCCAAGTCAAAATCTCGCTGATCGACACCTTCCTGACAGGCCTGTACCTCTACTTGGTTTTGCCACTGTTCGGCGTTGACCTGCCGTTTAAAATGACCGTCCTGATCGTCGCCTTTATCGTTGGCCTGATTCCGGTGGCAGGCAACCTGATTTCCAACACCATCATCATTATTTTGAGCCTCGGCTCATCGCTTTACGTCGCACTCGCCTCGTTGGTTTTCCTTGTTGTCATCCATAAACTCGAATATTTCCTCAACGCCAAAATCATCGGCTCTGAAATCGAATCCAGCGCATGGGAATTGCTGGTGGCGATGGTCGTCTTTGAACGCATTTTCGGCATCGGCGGCATCATCGTCGCGCCGGTTTATTACGCCTACCTGAAAAACGAATTGAAACTGCGAAAATTGATTTGATCAGTTGCGTTTATACACATCAAAGGCCGTCTGAAAACGACAATCGGGTTTTCAGACGGCCTTTGCTTTACCTTTTCTTACACTTTACGGCATAATGGCAGCCACGCATTTCTAGAAGAAAGATAAACAATGTCAACCAAAACCCCTTCCCTATTCGGTGGCGCGATGATTATCGCCGGTACGGTTATCGGCGCAGGCATGCTTGCCAACCCGACCGCCACATCCGGCGTATGGTTTACCGGCTCGCTGGCCGTGTTGCTGTACACCTGGTTTTCCATGCTATCCAGCGGCCTGATGATTTTGGAAGTCAACACCCATTATCCACACGGCGCCAGCTTCGACACTATGGTTAAAGACCTGCTCGGCCCAGCTTGGAACGTCATCAACGGCGTTGCCGTCGCTTTCGTTTTATACCTGCTCACCTACGCCTACATCTTCGTCGGCGGCGACCTGACTGCCAAAGGCATCGGCAGCGCGGTAGGCGGCGAAATCTCGCTTACCGTCGGCCAACTCGTCTTCTTCGGCATTCTCGCCTTTTGCGTTTGGGCATCCGCACGCTTGGTTGACCGTTTCACCAGCATCCTCATCGGCGGCATGGTATTGACCTTCATTTGGGCAACCGGCGGCCTGATTGCCGATGCCAAAATGCCTGTTTTGTTTGACACCCAAGCCCCTGCCGGCACCAGCTACTGGATGTATGCCGCCACTGCTCTGCCCGTCTGCCTTGCGTCATTCGGTTTCCACGGTAACGTCTCCAGCCTGCTCAAATACTTTAAAGGCGATGCGCCCAAAGTAGCCAAATCCCTGTGGTCGGGTACGCTGATTGCTTTGGTGATTTACGTCCTCTGGCAAATCGCCATCCAAGGCAACCTGCCGCGCAACGAGTTCGCACCGGTTATTGCCGCTGAGGGTCAAGTTTCCGTCCTGATCGAAACGCTGTCCAAGTTCGCCCAAACCGGCAATATGGACAAAGTATTGACCCTGTTCTCCTACATGGCGATTGCAACGTCCTTCCTCGGCGTAACGCTCGGCCTGTTCGACTACATCGCCGATATCTTCAAATGGAACGACAGCATTTCCGGCCGTACCAAAACCGCCGCCCTGACCTTCCTGCCGCCTTTGATTTCCTGTCTGCTCTTCCCTACCGGCTTCGTTACCGCCATCGGCTACGTCGGCTTGGCCGCCACCATCTGGACAGGCATCATCCCCGCCATGCTGCTCTACCGCTCGCGCCATAAATTCGGCGTCGGCAAAAACTACAAAGTTTACGGCGGATTCTGGCTGATGGTTTGGGTCTTCCTCTTCGGCGTCATCAACATTGCCGCCCAAATATTGAGCCAAATGGAACTTGTTCCCGTATTTAAAGGTTAAATTCCCTTAAGGCCGTCTGAAACACCCTCTTTCAGACGGCCTAATTCATTATTTTCCGCTACAATACCCCCTTTCCCCCAACGAACACCGTCCATGTACGACAATATCCGCTTCCATCTCGACGAAGACTACCCCGACCAGCTCCCACCCGAAAACGCCGCCACACACATCGGCATGTACTGGCAGTGGGCAGCACAAGCAGGCCTCGTCAACCCCGTCTGGCAAACCGCCCCCGAAACCGCAGCCGACTTCGCCGCCATGACCTCGGGCAAAATCAGCGGACGGCACTTCCTGCTCAAACACATGGACGGCGCATTGACGGCGGACGACTTTACCGAACTCGGCCAACGGTTTACCGAGTTCTACTACACCGACGAAGAAGACGGCTACGGCGCATTTATGGAAGACTACGTCCTTGCCCTCGACACGCCCTCGCTCGGCGGCTTCTACCACGTCAAAAACACCCCGGAAACCTTCGCCAAACTGACCCCCGTTTTTCAGACGACATTTGAAAAATGGAAAAGCAGTTTGAAAGTAGAAAAATATTCGAAAGAATCCACACAATGAAGCCGAACTATTCTATCGACATTGCTATTAACTGCTTCCGTCCAGGTGGCGGCATGGAAAGCTACACTTTCGACCTGGTCCGCGGTTTAAGCGCACACGGCATCAAACCTACAGTCTTTGCTGCACAAATTGATACAACGGTTCCGGAATACCGCCAAGTTGATACGCATCACGTCAATCAAAAGAAGATTCCGAAAAAGTTGCGTCCTTTTTTCTTCAGTATGCAATTGGCCAAACTCCGGCAAAACAGAAATATTCCCCTTATTGCCTGCAATCCCAGTGATTATGCTGATATCTTTGTCTGCGGCGGTACACACTTAGGTTACCTGCACAACATGGGTAAAACCCCAAACCTACTTGATAGACTCATCATTCGGCGTAACCGTACCAACTACTTAACGGCAAAATTGATCATGGCGCATTCACACTTAATGCAACACGAGTTGATCAACCTCTATGGGGTGCCTTCTGAAAAAATTCGTGTTATCCATCCACCTGCCGATACTGCACGTTTCTACACCAAACCGGAAGAAATTCCTGCAACTCGTGCGAGATACGGATTTAAAGACGACGAAACTATTTTCCTATTTCCATCAACCGGACATACCCGAAAAGGTTTGGATTTATTAGCAGAATTTTTCGAGCATACCGATTTACCCATCAAACTGGCTGTTGCCGGATTGCCCTTACCTCGACCAATGAACAACGTTATTGAGCTTGGTTTCTACAAAAATATGCCTGAACTTTACCGAGCTGCTGACTTCACCATCATGGCATCACTATACGAACCATTCGGACTGGTTGGTATAGAATCTATTTTGTGCGGAACCCGAGTTGTTTTCTCCGACAATATGGCATGTACCGAAGTCATGAACGAAAATGCAGGTTTCTTTTTCTCACGTCAAAATCCAGAAACACTGGCTCAAGCTATCACTCAAGCGGTTTCTCTCAAACAACAGGGAAAACACAAAATTACCTCTCCTATGCAGGCATTAACCTATAATCCCACCTTAACGCATCATATCGACCAGACTCTCAATATGTTTAAGGCCGTCTGAAAACAATATTTAGGAACACCATGAAACTCATCATCCTCGACCGCGACGGCGTCATCAATCAAGACCGTGACGATTTCGTCAAATCCGTTGACGAATGGATTCCCATCGAAGGCAGCATGGATGCCATCGCCTTTTTAACGCAGGCAGGCTATACCATCGCCGTGGCCACCAACCAATCCGGTATCGGCCGCAAATACTTTACCGTGCAAGACCTGACCGAAATGCACGCCAAAATGCACCGCCTTGCCGTTCAAGCAGGCGGTACCATCGACGGCATTTGGTTTTGCCCGCACACTGCCGCCGACAACTGCGAATGCCGCAAACCCAAGCCCGGCATGATTATCGACATCATCGAACGCTTCAAGGCCAATGCTGCCGAAACCTGGCTGGTCGGCGACAGCCTGCGCGACCTGCAAGCCATTGATGCCGCAGGCGGCAAATCCGCGCTCGTCCTGACCGGCAAAGGCAAAAAAACGCTGGCCAAACACGAGCAAGACCTACCCGAACACACCCAAGTCTTCGACAACCTGCTCGCTTTCTCGCAATACATCATGCGTGAAAACACACAAATCGAAGAAGCCACGCAAGCCATCCTATAAACGATAGGCCGTCTGAAAACTGCCAACAACGGCGTTCAGACGGCCTTCAAACGACAGACTTTTCCCCGATATGCTGATTATCCGCAACCTGATTTACTGGTTCATCCTTTCCTCTAGCATTATTTTGCTGTTCCCCTTTATGCTGCTTGCCCTGCCCTTCCAAGGCGGTGCGCACAAAATGGCGCAAATTTGGGTGCGCATCCTCAACTGGTCGCTCAAGCACATCATCGGTTTGAACTACACCTTAAGCGGCGCGGAAAACATTCCAAACCACCCCGCCATCATCTGCGCCAAACACCAAAGCGGCTGGGAAACCCTCGCCCTGCAAGAGATTTTTCCGCCGCAAGTGTATGTTGCCAAACGCGAACTGTTCAAAATCCCTTTCTTCGGCTGGGGCTTGAAGCTGGTTAAAACCATCGGCATCGACCGCAGCAACAGCCGCGAAGCCAACAAACAACTTTTAGAACAAGGCCTTGCGCGTAAAAACGAAGGCTATTGGATTACCATTTTCCCCGAAGGCACACGCCTGCCGCCCGGCGAAAAAGGCCGCTACAAGCTCGGCGGCGCGCGCATGGCAAAAATGTTTGAGATGGACATCGTTCCCGTCGCACTCAACAGCGGCGAGTTTTGGCCGCGCAACTCCTTCCTCAAATACCCCGGCACGGTCAGCGTCATCATCGGCAAACCCATTGCCCACAACAACGGCAATGAAGCCAAACTCATGGCCCAATGCGAGCAATGGATTGAAAGCCAGCAGCCCCTGATTACCGGACAAGGCCCGTTCGCGCCCCAAACCAAATAAATCATTCCATCGGGTGGGCCGCTATGCCCGCCCTTTCCATGCCGTCCCCAATATTTCCATTAATATCATGCCCCGCCTCCATACCCACACCCTTTCAGACGGCCTCACCATTCATATCCAGCTCAAACGCAGCGCCAAGAAAAACCTCATCTTGCGCCCCGTTTCCGCCGATACCGTCAGCATCAATATCCCTCCGTTTGTTACCCAGCACACCTTTACCCAATGGCTGAACGACAACGAAGCCATCCTGCGCCGTACCTTAAACAAAACACCGGCCCGACAAACACCCACTGACTCGCTTCCCGAATGGATTTGGTATCAAGGCGTTCAGACGGCCTTGTCCGTCCACGCAGCAAACCACATCCAAATCAGGCCGTCTGAAATCCTGTTGCCCGAAAAAGAAAACGCCGCCCAACTCACCCATTTGCGCCGTTTCCTACACGAGCGTGCGCGCGAGTATCTGCTGCCGCGCCTCGAAGGCCATATCCGAACCACCCGCCTAACCCCGAGTGCCATTTCCCTTTCCAACGCCAAAACTTTCTGGGGTGTTTGCCGCCACACTACCGGCATCCGTCTCAACTGGCGGCTCATCGGTGCGCCCGAATATGTCGCCGACTACGTCTGCCTGCACGAACTCGCCCACCTGCGCCATCCCAATCACAGCCCTGCATTTTGGGCTCTGACCCACTCGCTCACGCCGCATGTTGACCAAGCCGAACAATGGCTGAAGGCGCACGGCAGCGAATTGTTCCACCTCGGCTAAGTCTTATCCGGCAGCATTTTTCTGCAAGCAAACACCAGCCCAAAGCAAAGAATCAACGCCCTCCAAACAAATCATGTAGCCGCACGTAAAATCGAGTTTATCCGCTTGCCGCCCTTCAGGCATGCCGATAAGATGATGTCGTTCTCAAAACCCTTTTCAGAAAGGAAAACCGATGACCAAAGCAAAATCGTTACTGGCCACCGGCATTTTGGCTCTTTTCTCCGCCACGACATTCGCCTCCCCGTTGCCTTCCGAAATCTACCGTCCGGATGGCGCGCACACCATCAAAGCCGATCATCAAGGCGACGGCGAATTTGAATACGAAGCCGAACTCTCCGGCCAACGCAATTCCATTCCTTCCCTGGCCAAAAAAGTGATCGCCCACGCGCGCAGCAAAGGTTTCCATGTGGTTGAGTCTGAAATCAAACACGACGATGCCGATCTGAAATTCAAACGCGGCAAACAAGAGCTGGACGTTTCCATCGAAGACAAAGGCCAAGGCCGTATCGAATACAAAGCCGATTTGGACTTGGACAAAAACTAAATCCAATCCGTAAACAAGTGCGGTCAATTTTCAAAGAGTTTTAAAACTTCTCAAAATTGACCGCACTTTTGTATTTTCAATGACTTATGTTAAGTAAGTTTTATAATTTCACATCCAACTTCGCGTAAACACGTTCTACTTTTTCCAATGCTTTTTCTACGGAAATATCGCGAGCGAGTAACACACCTATTGAAAAACCGTAGGGTGGGCACTCTTGCCTACCTTTTTCATTTTAAGTGATAAAGAGTATGCTAAAATAACTAAAATTTACTTATTAAACAAAGATTAAAATGAAATTTACTCAAGCCGATATTGATTCCATCGTAACCGCTCAAGAAAACGATAACCTGACTGTTTTTATCGGGGCGGGATTTTCCAAATTCTCTGAAACGACAACAATCAAATTTCCCTCTTGGGGAGATTTGATGATTGCTTTAAAGAATGATTTAAATACCCAAGAAACAGATTTTCTCAAAATAGCACAGCTATACTATCTTGAATTTGGTGAGTACAAGCTATATCAAAAATTGAGAGAATTTGTACCTTTACATGCAGAACCATCAGATCTTCACCTTCAAGTATTTCAATTATTAAAACCCAAATATGTTATCACCACCAATTGGGACAACCTGCTGGAAAAAACAGTTTCCAATAATGGATTATTTTATGATGTTATTAAGACAGAAGCTGATTTAATAAAATCTAACCTGCCAAAAAAACTAATTAAAGTTCATGGTAGCTTTGATACCCATAATATTGTATTTAAAGAAGATGATTATTTAAATTACAGCATTAACAATCCCATCTTTGATAACTTTTTAAAGCATATATTATCTACTACTACAGTCTTGTTTTTAGGCTATTCATACAGTGATAGCAACTTGAAGCAAATCATTAAATGGATTGAAAAAAATTCAGAAGTTTCCCCACCGAGATTTTTGTTGCAAAAAGAAAATTATTCTTCACAAAGAAAATATCTTGAAAATCATGGTATAAAGGTGCTTGCCCCCGTATCTTCTTCTGGAAATTATGAGTACAAGCACTTATATGAACATTTCTTTTCCACTATAAAAAACACGAAAGATGGAATAACATTAGATAATAATGAAGTGTCAGATACGGATGTAATAAACTATTTTTATAAAAAATTAGTTGGATTGGCTGAATTAAATTGTTTATTACCGGAACAAATTACATATTTATTCTCAAATTGTACAGTTGAGTATCATCAAAATTGCTTTGAGCTACATTTCCATAGCAACCCTCTGACAAAAATATACAGTAAATTCTTTGATATAATTAAAATACCTGAAAAATTAGAACAATATTCAGACAAGCTAAATACTATTTTTAGTTGTTTCCTTTCTGCCAGAGTATTGTTTATAAAAAATGCTAAGATAACAATTAATGTTTATGATTTAATTAAAGATAAAAGCAATGAATCAGAAGATTCGGATTGCTTCTATGAATTTATATCATTTTCTAAATCTATGCCTAGAACTTTATTTTCTTTGCTCACATATAGCACTAACTCTATAAATAAAGACACGCGCAGAGAACCTGGGATATTAAATGAAAATATAGCATTGTTCAAGCATTTATCATTAGCTATAACAGTTAACTTAGCCAAGAAACAATATTTGTCTGCGATAATTTCCAAATTTAACAAATCAATAGCAACAAGGAAGTTAGTATTAGAAAATAACTTAAATTTAGATAGTCAAAATAGACTTATAAAAGAAGATGATTATGATATTGCAAGTGAACTAATTGGCAATAACTATCTACCAATGTACAGAGAATACATTCAACCATTAGTTGATTTATTAGGGTTTAAGTCTATATATAAATTTTATTATGATTCAATTGTTGACAATGAAGAACATCTAAATTTGGAAGAAAATAAAAAGAATGGCGGTTTTGGGTTTACTGATAAAGAGCAACGCTCTAATGATAGATTAATTCAACTGCTAAATTTTTGTGCCTATAATGATGTTGCTTTGGATGCTTATACAGAATTTCAAAAGCTGATGCAATCGTATGTTTTGGGAAAAATTAAAATTCATGAAGTTAGAGAAAAATTTGAATTAACAAAAGTTGATCTATTTATTCTTATTAAATACTTTAAATTCAAAGACCTTTGGTCGGTTATCGTTAAACGTGTTTTAGGTTTTGTTAAAGATGAACCCCAAGAGGGAAATGGTGGTAAATTTTTATCATTTACTCAGGATGAAAAAGATTACCTGGTAGATGCTTTTGAAAATTTATCAAATTTATTTATTACATATGGTCATTACTTTTATTCAAATACGATTTCCAATTCATTTTTAAATTTAATTATGATTATAGGGTTGGTCAACTGGGAAAGTACGGAGTTAGATGAGTTTTTAAGCTCTATAAAATCTATCTTCTTAAAAAGAAGTATTCCTATTGATTATATTAGCTCAGTGAATTACTTTATCTTAATTCAGTATAAACTGTATAAGACAACCAACCCCAAAATTTTAGAGTTGGTTGATGTTATATTGGAAGGCTTTATATCATGTGAATTTAGAAAACCTTTTTACCAAAGAATAAACAATGATCTCTCATCTGTTTATCGATACGCCGATGTAACTTCTATGCTATATAAAAATAAAAAACTGGTAAAAAAAGCATTATTTTCTCTTGATAATGATTTTGAGAAAAATCTGGAGATGCAACGATATTTCTTGGAAAGAATTTTCCTACCAATTTATCAAATATCGAATGCTGAAATTAAAGAACTGTTCACACCATATTTTGATAAAGTACGAATTTCAAATTGGAATCAAATCAGTAAAGACCAGTTGTACGAAGAAATACTCCGTGAATTAGACTTTTTGCAGTATGGTTTTGAAGTGAAACAAGAATTTATAGATTTTATGACTCATTGGATAAAAAATGATTTAAACAAGGATGTTTTTTCTAGTTTAGCTTTATTAAAGGTAGGTGGAGCAGAAGAACTTCTTAATTTTATTGACTTTTTGATTACTTCCAGAAATATTTCTCAGTTGGAGGAATTGAGAGGGTTATTAAAAGAAAAAATACAGTCTATTATTGACAGTGCTGAGAACACCCAACAAACCACATAATTCATTAAAGGGTGTATGAAGATAAAGGTCGTCTGAAAACGAACGAAGTGAGTTTCGCTAAAAAAACCGAGACCTTTGCAAAATTCCCCAAAATCCCCTAAATTCCTACTAAGACATTTAGGGGATTTTGGGGAATTTTGCAAAGGTCTCAATCTGCCCACTTATACCGATAACATCCCAAACATTGCCATGAAAAAACGTCTGCTCCTCCTCGCCATCCTTCCCCTTTCCCTTCACGCCGCCGATGTGCCGCCTGATGTGAAACCCGAGCTTCAAGTCAACACTGCTGAACCCCAACAACCCGAAACGCACAACATTCCTGCCGAGCAGACAAACAGGCCGTCTGAAAAAATCATCAACGTCGATGCCGACACCCTGCTTGCCAACACCGAATTACTGGCACGCGCCATGTATTCCGCCGTCGTCGCCCACAATATTCCCGGCATCAAAGCCGTTTTGCCCATTTACGAACAATGGCCCGAACACGACCGCGCCATGGCACGCTATGCCAAAGGTTTGCTTGCCCAATCCGAAGGGCGCGCCGCCGAAGCCGTCGGCCATTACCGCCGCTTTATCGCCGATCAGCCCGACGCTTCCGCCGTCCGCTGGCAGCTTGCAACTGCCTTGTTTGAAGACAAACAAAACGAAGCCGCGGCCGACCAGTTCGACAAACTGCAAACCGAATCCCTCCCGCCTGCCTTGCAAGAACGCATCGAAACCTACCACAAAGCCCTGCGCGAACGCGACTCATGGCAATTCAACGCCGGCCTGAACATCACGCGCGAACAAAACATCAACCAAGCCCCCGGCCAACGCCGTTTTGGCAACCACCTAAGCGACGAACAATGCCGCGCCGTGCGCCTTGTCTATCCCGACGACGACTGCTTCCGAGGCTGGACATTCCCCGAACCCATCGATGCCACCTCCGTCCACTACCAAATCGGTGCAGAAAAAAAATGGTCGCTGCCCCGCGGCTTCTATGCCACGGCAGGCGCAGACCATTACGGCAAAATCTATCCCAAACACACCAACTACAACGACCTCACCACACGCTTCTCAGCAGGTATCGGCTATGCCGACCAGCGCAACGATATCGGCATTACCCCGTTCCACGAACGCCGCTTCTACGGCAACGACCCCTACACCTACACCAACGGCGCACGCCTCCACTACAACCATTGGTGGCAACCCAAGCTGCAAACCCTCAGCGCATTTGAAGCAGGCCGTCTGAAAAACGGCCGCCGCGAGCATTCCAACAATACCAGCCAACTGCTCAGCAACTCCATCGTGTACTACCGCAACGCGCGCCAATACTGGGTAGCCGGTATCGACCTCTACCGCGAACGCAACCGCGACGACAAAAGCGACAGCTTCAACCGCTACGCCCTGCGCACCACATGGGGACAAGAATGGCCCAAAGGCCTCTCCACCGTCCTACGCCTCAGCGCCGCCCAACGCCGTTACCAAGCCCCCAGCTTCTTCAGCAAAGAACAAAACCGCCGCGACAAAGAAGCTTCCGCCTCCCTGAGCGTATGGCATCGCGCCCTCCATTTCAAAGGCATCACCCCGCGCCTGACCATTGCCCACAACAAAACATGGAGCAACGACAAGTTCTACGAATACGGCAAAACCAGAATGTTTGTTGAATTGAGCAAAACGTTCTGACAAGTAGAACCAATCTGTAAATAAAGCAAGAATGCCTGTTCTGCATACTGATTTACAAGACAGATTCAAACGTTTACAGATACCGGATAAATAGATTTTTTAAGGCATAATATCTTATTAAATTAATATTTATCAAATAGATAAAATCCAAGCCAATATTACTTTACAACGTAACGTACAACACCGCATAACGTTACAAAAAAATCAGGCCGTCTGAAACCCGACTTAGCGTTTCAGACGGCCTGAGACCTTTGCAAAAATAGTCTGTTAACAAAATTTGACGCATAAAAATGCGCCAAAAAATTTTCAATTGACTAAAACCCTCCTAATCTTGAGCAAAAAGTAGGAAAAATCAGAAAGGTTTTGCATTTTGAAAATGAGATTGAGCATAAAATTTTAGTAACCTATGTTATTGCAAAGGTCTCGGCCTTAGTATTTGTTATCATATCCGTTCACACCTCTTCAGAAAGTATGATGATGAATGCCCTGAACAAAACCCTCTTATCCGTTTCTGTCGCACTGGGATTGAGCGCCTGCGCTTCCGTCAAAACCGCAGACACCTACGATCTAGACTTCTCCAAACAAAAATACACCGAACAAAGCATCGAAGTGAACGGTCAAGCCGTCAAATTCCGCGCTTACGAAGGCGTGGTTTATGTCCGCAATCCTGTCGATACCCGTTACGAAATCATCAATATTTATGTACCCGAAGCCTATTACAACGGCGGCGAGATAGACGGTTTCAACGCCGAAACCGCACCGATTTTCCTGCCCAACCAAATCGCCGGCTATATGCCGGCCGAACCGGGCAAACCTGCTTTAGAAGGCAAACGCGACGAGCCTGAAGACGGCCAAAAATCGCCCAACGTCGCCCTGGTTGCCCTCTCCAAAGGCTACGTCGTCGCCTCCCCTGGCGCACGCGGCCGGACAGAACCCACCGGTAAAGCACCCGCCGCCATTGTCGATTTGAAAGCCGCTGTCCGTTACCTGAAAGCCAACGACAAAGTCATGCCCGGCGATGCCGAAAAAATCATTTCCAACGGCACAAGCGCGGGCGGCGCGATGTCCGCCCTCTTAGGCGCAACAGCCGACCAAAAAGATTACGAAAAATATCTGAAAGCATTGGGCGCGGCAGACGGCAGCGACAAAGTTTTCGCCGTATCCGCCTACTGCCCGATTACCGACTTGGATCATGCCGACATGGCTTACGAATGGCAGTTCAACGGCGTTAACGACTACAAAAAAATGAACATTTCCATGCTCGACTACCATGTCAAACGCGAGCTGGTCGCAGGCACACTGACCGACGACGAGAAAAAACTGTCCAACCTCCTCAAACCCTTATACCCAGCATACCTCAACAGCCTGAACCTGAAATCCCCCGAAGGCAAACCCCTGACGTTGGATGCCCAAGGCAACGGCAGCTTTAAAAACCATATTGCCGGTTTACTTGCCAAATCCGCACAAACCCAGCTTGATGCAGGCAAAGACCTGAGCGACCGCACTTGGCTGACCGTCCGCAAAGGCAAAGTCGTCTCCGTCGATTTCGATGCCTACGCCAAAGCCGCCGGCCGCCAAAAAACACCGCCCGCCTTTGACGGCGTAGATTTAAGCGCAGGCGAAAACCAACTTTTCGGCACAGAGAAAGTCGACAAACGCCACTTCACCGCATTCTCCATGACGCACAACACCGCCGCCAACGCCGAAATCGCGGACGAAGAAACCATCAAAATCATGAACCCGCTCAACTACATCGGCAAACCGGGCATAAACCTGCCGCAAAACTGGCGCATCCGCGTCGGCACCAACGACCGCGACACCTCACTGGCAGTCTCTGCCGTCTTAGCCGCCAAACTGCAAAACAACGGCCAAACCGTCGACTACGCCCTGCCTTGGGATGTCGGCCACGGCGGCGATTATGACTTAAACGAACTGTTTGCCTGGACGAAGCAAGTCAGCAGTTCTGCAAAATAATCGTTCGCAAAATAGATTGAGATGAGATTTTGTATCCCGTTTTAATTGGAAAAAGGCCGTCTGAATATTTCAGACGGCCTTTTTTATTCAAGTTAAACAACCATTTTTATCATTAGTCGCAAGATACCATCTACTCATTCCTAATGAAAAAAGTACAAATTTAATAGAAAATATACACCTTCAAACTTAATCGCCTTTAAGAAACGAATGCACGTCTTTCTTCACATCCTCAAGAAAATCGGCAAAATAGCGCTGATTATCCCTATTTTTGCTCTATTGTATTTTTTATCTGCTTGGATTATGGCTTCATTGCCGCTCAATGAAGAGCAGCCAAAAGGGGAAATTACTTTATTTTTAGTCAGTAACGGTGTGCATACTGATGTAGTCATGCCGCTGAAGAATGATATTTTTGATTGGTCGGATGTCGTCAATCCAAAAGACACGCTCACTGCTGATCCTCAAATAACGCATATCGGTTTAGGCTGGGGGGAACGCAATTTTTATTTATACACGCCTGAGTGGAAAGATTTGACGTTCTCCAATGCTTTAGGCGCATTCAGCGGGCTGAACCGTACGCTGATTCATGTTACTTATTATCCTTTTGAACCACGAGAAAATAGCCACGTCGTCAAATTTTTGGTCACGCCTGAGCAATACAGGAATTTAACAAAATCACTCTTGGCCGGTTTTCAACAAAAAAATGGACAACCCATCTTGCTAAAAGGAGTTCATCATCAATCTAACGATGCTTTTTACGAAGCCAAAGGGCGCTATCATTTATTCAATACTTGTAACACTTGGCTAAATGACAAATTGGTGGAAAGCGGCCTTAAAGGCGTTTATTGGACTCCTTTCTCTTCGCCCTTGCTGGAACAATACCGATAGTCTCCACGCTTCTCAATTTTTGGATCTATGTAAAACTTCAGGCCGTCTGAGCTTTTTCAGACGGCCTGTATTTTGATAAAAACTCAAAGCCCTTTATTATATAAATGAAATTTTCAATAGCATTAAATATTAATTTTTATAAATAAACTAATTTTAAATTCTATAAAATAATTAAAATAAAGAAATTTTAGAATAAAATTGCTAAAACAAAAAACCAAGCCTTGTTTAATTCCGCTAAAACCTGTAACCTGTATCAAAAATAAACAAGAGAGTCCATCATGTCCCAACACCACCCTACCGACGATATTAAGATTAAAGAAGTCAAAGAGTTACTCCCTCCAATCGCACATTTGTATGAGCTGCCTGTTACGCCTCAAGTTGCCAATTTGGTTTATAAAACACGTCATGAAATTTCGGATTTGGTTCACGGCCGCGACAACCGTTTGCTGGTCATCATCGGCCCATGCTCGATTCACGATACTAAGGCGGCGGTAGAATATGCGCAAAAATTGCTGCCCTTGCGCAAAAAATATGAGAAAGAGCTGCTGATTGTAATGCGCGTGTATTTTGAAAAACCGCGTACAACCGTTGGCTGGAAAGGCTTGATTAACGATCCGCACTTGGATGGTACGTTTGACATCAACTACGGCCTGCGCCAAGCGCGTCAATTGTTACTGACTTTGAACGAAATGGGCATGCCTGCTTCGACTGAATTCTTGGACATGATTACGCCGCAATACTACGCCGACCTGATTTCTTGGGGCGCGATTGGGGCGCGTACGACTGAAAGCCAGGTACACCGCGAATTGGCCAGCGGCCTCTCCTGCCCTGTCGGTTTTAAAAACGGTACGGACGGCAATCTGAAAATCGCCATCGATGCCATCGGCGCCGCCAATCATCCGCACCACTTCTTGTCTGTAACCAAAGCCGGTCATTCTGCGATTGTCCACACCAGCGGCAACCCTGACTGCCATGCGATTTTACGCGGCGGTAAAGAGCCTAATTACAGCGCGGAACACGTTAAAGACGCGGTTGCGCAGCTTCAAAAAGCCGGCGTGAGCAGCAAACTGATGGTGGACTGCAGCCATGCCAACAGCCGTAAAGACTTCCGCAAACAAATGGATGTGGCGCGCGATGTGGCGGCGCAGCTGAAAGCCGGTGAAGAAAACATCATGGGCGTGATGGTAGAAAGCCACTTGGTTGAAGGCCGTCAAGACAAGCCAGAAGTTTACGGTCAAAGTATTACGGACGCCTGCATCGGTTGGGATACGACTGAAGAATTGCTGGCCTTGCTTGCCGAAGCGAAAGGTTACCAAGCGTAAGTGCGAAATCATTAAAAAGACCGGATATCTTCCGGTCTTTTTTGTGTCTGTCATTTTGATTTTTTTGCTTAAGATACCGAGCAAATTTTAGTCAGGTTTGACATCAAAACAATATGAGAAAAAATTCAGGCCGTCTGAAAACCCGATAATTTAGGTTTTCAGACGGCCTGCACTATTTTTCTTTTCAATTAGAACGTATGTTTAACCGTTGCAGTCACACTACGCGGCGTGCCGTAAACGTGAATATCCGGCATGGGGCGGTAGCGTTTGTTGAACACGTTTTCAAAGTCCAAACTGATGCGGGTGGATTTGCCGATTTTGTAATGACCGGTCAAGTCCAGCGTTGCGTACGGACGTTGGGTCAATGCGGCGGCGGCAGCCGGGTTGATGTCTGCCGGATATTCGTCCAGCGTGTGGCTGCGGCTTTGCCAGTTGACGTTGGCACCCAGGTTCAAACGGTCGGTCACGTCATACGCGGTAAAGAGTTTGAACAAATGAACCGGGTAAGACGGATGCAGTTGAACCCCTTCGCTGTCTTTGATTTTGGAACGTGCATAAGACGCATTCAGCAGCCATTTGTCGCTCAGGCGGCCGCCGACAGAGAGTTCCATGCCTTTTGTTGTGGTGTTGTCGGCTGCACGGTAGTATTCCTCGCCATTTGCGAATTTGCCTGCGACCACGCCCAAATGGTCGCGTTTGTTCATAAAGACGGAGGCGGAAGCATTCAGACGGCCTTCAAACCATGATGCTTTCAAACCGGTCTCGTAAGTTTTGCCGCGCTGCGGTTTGAGCGCCGCGCCGTCTTTCGTCAGGTAACGCACTTGCGGACGGAAAATGGTGGTGTAAGACGCATAGGCAGTCAGATTGTCGCCGATGTCGTAGGTTACGCCCAAATAAGGAATGAAAACGTTTTGTTTGTGGCTGCTGTGTGCGAATTTGTTACGGCTGGTGCTGTAACGGTAACGCCAATCCACAAAACGGCTGCCGCCTATAAAGGCAAGTTTGTCGGTCAGTTTGAAACGGGTCGAGCCGTAAACCGACAGGTTTTTCATGCGTGAAAAACCATCGCGCAGATACGGCATATCGGGTTTGGTGATGTTGCCGTCAAATTTACGCAAATCAGGAATCGTCGATTCGCCTTCTTCATAGAAAGACAGGTTTTCTTTGTTGTCCTGATAGCTGATGCCCGCATTGAACTCATGCGAACGGCCCAATGCAGGATAGTGACCATCCAAAGTCAGGGAGAAATCTTGGTCGCGATATTTGCTGCGATCGCGGTCGGATGTAAAGAGCGCGGAATAGTCGGGATTGATTTCGTATGTACCGGCAATGCCTGAAACGATGTCGTTTTTGCCCGAAACATGGCTGTAATTGCCTGTCAGTTTCCAGCCATTGTCAAACTCATGGCTGAGGGAAGTGAATACTTCGGCACTGGTGTCCTTGCCGTATGCCCAGCGTGCGGAAGAATTGCTGCGCGGCGAAGACTCAAATGGTATGAATCCAGTACGGCGCGAACCTGCTGCGGTCAGGTAGCTGAAACGCGAGCTGCCGGTATTGCGGAAACGGTGTATTTCTGTACCGAGGCACCATTGGGTTTGCGGCGTGATATCGTAAGACAAAGTACCGTAGAAAGTGTGATTGTGGCGCGAAGTATTCGGCAGGTAATCGCCGCCGTGGTCGCTGACCAAAATAGCGCGGCCGCGCAAGGTATTGTCTGCATTCAAAGGCTGATTGGCATCAAGGACGAAGCGGTAGTGGTTCCACGAACCGACACCGGCTTCTACGCTGACGGCAGGTTTGGCAGTCGGTTTCTTGCGTTCCAAAGCAACCGTACCGCCCGGCTCGCCCATACCGCCGTTGGACAAGCCGCTTGCGCCGCGCACGACGACGACTTGTTCGTACAATGTGCTGTCCAGATTGTTGGTGCCGCGGCGGATGGCTTTACCGTCGTAAAGGAATTTAGGCGCGCCATCCACGGAAATGCTGTCAATCGCCTGACTGCGCGAAATAAATTGGCTGTGGCCGGATACGTTGTTGCCCATTTTGCTGTGGAACACGCCCGGCGTTTGTTTCAACACGTCCTGCAAGGTATCCAAACCTTGGTCGTCCATTTGTTTTTCTGTGACAACGGACAAGGACTGCGGCGTTTCACGCTGGGTCAGGCGGATGCCTGTCGCGGCGGAGGAAGCGGGAATGGTGTAGTTGGAAGTAGTCTGTTTACCGACACCTTGGACGGTAACTGTCGGTAAATCGACACGTTCTTGCGGCTGGGTATTTTCTACTTCGGTCGCGAAAGAATACGCCGAACACAGCGCCAGACTGACGGCAAAGCTTAATTTGCCATAGGGAAATACAGGTAGTGACATAGCCTCTCCAATTAGCTTATCTTTACAATTTGGTCGCAGATTCTATCAAAAAGATGTAGTCCGATGAAACTATGTTTTAATCATTATTTCCTAAGTATTTTGTTTAATTAAAAATATTTATTTTCAATCTAGTCCCAATTAACTAAAAAGGCCGTCTGAAACCCATATCATCAGGTTTTCAGACGGCCTTAATCTTTTTATGATAAGGCAATCAGTCTGCCAATTTTCGTGCCAATTCTGCCAAACGTTTACCTTGCGCAAAGGCAATATCGTTTTCTTCGGCAGTCAATACTGGCTTGCTGTTGTGGCCGGAAACATGGCTTGCGCCGTAAGGTGTGCCGCCGCTTTGGGTATTGCTGAGCGCGGACTCGGTATAGGGAATACCGCTGATGACCATGCCGTGGTGCAGCAGGGGCAGCATCATGGTCAGCAGGGTGCTTTCTTGGCCGCCATGCAGCGAAGATGTGCTGGTGAATACGGTGGCAGGTTTGCCGACGAGTTCTGCACCGAGCCAAAGGGGAATGGTACCGTCGATAAAATATTTCATCGCGGCGGCCATATTGCCGAAACGTGTCGGGCTGCCGAGCGCAAGGCCGGCGCAGTTTTTGAGGTCGTCGGCAGTCGCGTATGGCGCGCCTTCGTCGGGAATGGCTTTTTCAACGGCTTCGCAAACGGTGGAAACTTTGGGAACGGTACGCAACACGGCTTCGCAACCATCCACGCTTTCGATACCGCGTGCGATTTGGCGGGCAAGGTTGCGCGTGCTGCCGTTTTGGGAATAAAAGAGGACGAGGATTTTCAGGGGATTTGGGTTCATTTGGGGTTTCCGTTACAATGCTGTCAGGTTTCAGACGGCCTTTTAAATACTCGGGCCGTCTGAAAAGAAAAAATTTCAATTTAGAAGTGGGAAAAGGTTATGCCGTTTTCGCAATGGTGGCAAGGTTTTTTGAAGAGTAAAGGCGTGGCGTTCGCTTGGTTTGTCGTGCGCCGTTTTGATGAAGAGCGCGTGCCGCAGGTGGCGGCAAGCATGACGTTTACAACGCTTTTGGCTTTGGTGCCCGTGTTGACGGTGATGGTCGTCATCGCTTCGGCCTTCCCCGTTTTCGACCAATGGTCGGGGGCGTTTGTCTCTTTCATTAACCGCACCATCGTACCGCAGGGAGCGGACATGGTGTTTGACTACATCAATGCGTTCCGCGATAAGGCCACCAAGCTGACGGCGATCGGTAGTGTGATGTTGGTCGTAACCTCGCTGATGCTGATTCGGACGATAGACAATGCGTTCAACCGGATTTGGCGCGTCAATTCGCAACGGCCTTGGATGATGCAGTTTTTGGTGTATTGGGCGTTGCTGACGTTCGGGCCTTTGTCTTTGGGCGTGGGCCTGTCAGTCATAATCGGTCAGGTGCAAGTAGTGGGTGGCTCAGAATGGCTGAGGGTCATAACCGCGGTTTCATTTATTACGGTACTGCTGTGGGGCTTATACCGCTTTGTGCCCAACCGTTTCGTGCCTGCCAGCCATGCTTTGGTCGGCGCGGCCGTAACGGCGTTTTGCTTGGAAACGGCACGCTTTTTGTTCACTTGGTACATGGGCAACTTTGACGGCTACAAATCGATTTACGGCGCATTTGCTGCAGTACCGTTTTTCCTGTTGTGGCTCAACCTATTATGGACGCTGGTATTGGGCGGCGCGGTTTTGACCTCGTCCCTGTCCTACTGGCGCGGCGAAGCGTTCCGCCGTAGTTTGGATGCGCGCGGCCGCTTTGACGATGTATTGAAAATCCTGCTGCTGCTCGATTCTGCCCAACAAAACGGCAAGGCATTGCCGGTACAGGAGTTCAGACGGCATATCAATATGGGCTTTGACGAATTGGGCGAGCTTTTAGAAAAACTGGCGCAACACGGCTATGTCTATTCCGGCCGTCAGGGCTGGGTCTTGAAAATGGGGGCGGAGTCCATCGACTTGGCGGAGCTGTTCAAACTCTTTGTCTACCGTCCGCAAACGCTTAATAAAGACAAGGTCAATCAAACGGTTGACCACATTATGCAGCCCTGCTTGGAAACCTTGAACATGACGCTTGCTGAGTTCGGCGCCCATACAAAAAAACAATCCTCTTAAACCTGACGCCGTCTGAAACCAAAAATATCAAGTTTCAGACGGCCTTTGCTATAATCGGCACACTACTGAATATTACATTCGACCTACAAGGAAAAATAGATGAAAACACCAGCCCTACTCTCGCTGCTCGGTTTGATTCCATCTGCCGCCTTTGCCGCCCACGGCGTAGGCCTTGGCCAACCACCCAAATATCCGGCCAACTTCACCGCTTTCGAATACGTCAATCCCAATGCTCCCAAAGGCGGCACATTTACCACGCCTTTCCTCGGTGCTTTTGACACGCTCAACCCCTTTACCCTCAAAGGCAACCACGAATACGGCATCAGCATGCTGACGCTCGATACCCTGACCGAGCAAAGCATGGACGAACCGTACGCCGTTTACGGCCTGATTGCCGAAGACATCGCCCTGGCTCCGGACGGCCTTTCCGTTACCTTCAAAATCAACCCCAAAGCCAAATTCCACAACGGCGACCCCGTTTTGGCCAAAGACGTTGCCGCTTCATTTAACATCCTGACCAAAGACAAAGCCGCCGCCCCCATGTACCACTTCTACTGGAGCGACGTGGCCAAAGTGGAAACGCCCAACGACCGCACCGTCGTGTTCCGCTTCAAACAGCGCAACTCAGAATTGCACATGATTCTCGGCAGCCTGCCCGTCTTCTCGCATAAAAGCTATCCCAAAGGTCTGGCCGCCGCTCCCAACAGCCTACCCATCGGTTCCGGCCCCTACCGTTTTGCCAAAGCCGAAAACGGCCGCATCAGCGAGTTTGTCCGCGACAAAAACTACTGGGCGCAAAATCTGCCCGTGCGCAAAGGCCGCTACAACTACGACCACATCCGCATCAAATACGTCAAAGACGAAGTTGTCCGCATCGAAGGCCTGAAAGGCGGCCAATATGACTTCGTACAAGAAAACGTCGCCCGCAACTGGGCGCGCGCCTACTCCGACGAAGTCCTCAAAAAACGCAATCTGTCCAAACACGAATGGGTACAAAACAGCACAGCCGGCATGCAAGGCTTCGTCATCAATATGCGCCACAAGCCCCTGGACAATATTTACGTCCGCCGCGCCTTGATTGAAAGCTTTGACTACGAAAGCGTCAACAGCCGCATCTTCTACGGCGCATACCGCCGCACCGACAGCTTCTTCACCAACAGCACCATGGCCGCAACCGGCAAGCCTGACAGCGCAGAAACCGCATTGCTCAAGTCATTGGGCGCCAAGCTGCCCGACGGTGTATTGGATCAAGACGTCCCTATGCCGCCGGTTACCGATCCCAAACTGGGCGTGCGTCCGAACCTGCTCAAAGCACGCGCCCTGCTTGAAAAAGGCGGCTATCAATACAAAAACGGCAAAGCAGTCGACAAACAAGGCAAACCGCTGACCTTTGAATTCCTCGCACCAAGCAAAAACTACGAACGCATTACCGCCAAATGGCAGCGCGACCTCGCCAAAATCGGCATCACCATGAACGTGCGCACCGCCGATTCCGCCGTATACCAAAAACGCATGAACGACTTCGATTTTGACGTAACCACAGGCTACTACAGCAACAGCGAAAGCCCCGGCAACGAGCAATACGACTACTTCAGCTGCGCCGCCGCCAAAACCGAAGGCAGCCGCAACCTATCCGGCGTCTGTCATCCCGCAGTTGAAAAACTGTTGACCCATTTCAACAGCTTTACCAACCGCCAAGAGCTCCAAACCACCTCGCGCGCGCTCGACCGACTGATTCGCCACCAATACACCATCGTTCCAAACTGGTTCGCCGACCGCTACCGCGTCGTGTACCGTAACGATGTGGGCATTCCGTCCAAGCTGCCGAAATACTACGACCCCATCACCTTCGCCATGACCGCAGGCTGGAAGAAAAAGTAGTCGCATTTCGACAACACGTCCAAGCGTCTGACAAGCCCTTGGCGTGTAGTCTTAAGCATAGAATCATAAAACCTAGTTGTTTGTTTAAAAACAATCAATCGGCTGATTCCAAACAAACATAAAAGAAAAAACAACTTAAAGCCAAATCAAAGGCCGTCTGAAACATCCGTCAGCAAAATCATCTGCAACGGAACATTTCAGACGGCCTTTTCGTCTCTTTTCAATCCATTTTCGCAACCGAAGCAAAATATCGAAAATAAACAAAAAAATTGCAAAACAATGCCCTCAAATTTTACAAAACCGTGTACACTGCAAGGTAAGAGTTTGAATTATAAGGTTAATCTTAATAAAAACTACAATCATCCAAATTTAACCCAAATCAAGCATTCATATAACAGACAAAAGGAACAATAATATGGAAATCAAGCGTCTCGCTACCATTCTCAAACTGATTGCCAACCCTGAACGCATGGCCATCCTTTTTCTGCTGCTTAACGGCGACCGCAGCATTACCGAACTGGCACAGGCGCTCGACTCCTCCCCGACCGGCATCGCCAACCACCTCGCACGCCTGCGCACCGAAGGCATCATCGATTTCACGCGCTACCACCGCATCATCGAATACCGCCTCATCTCCGAAGAAGCCACCACCATCCTCAATACCCTGCGCACGCTCAAAGACCAGGCTGAATAAACAAATTATTCCACATCACAACATCAAGGCCGTCTGAAACATCAGCTTTCAGACGGCCTGCCACTTTCAGCCCATATCGAAAAATAAACCAATCCGCTATACAATACCGCCCATGCCCACAGGCGCAATCCGCCACCTTCCCTCCAAACAGCACACACGGAAACATCATGAAAATCGCCACTTGGAACGTCAATTCCCTCAACGTCCGCCTGCCCCAAGTACAAAACTGGCTGGCCGACCACCAAGCCGACATACTCGCCTTACAAGAACTCAAACTCGACCAAGACAAATTCCCGGCAGCCGCCCTGCAAATGATGGGCTGGCACTGCGTCTGGAGCGGCCAAAAAACCTACAACGGCGTCGCCATCATCAGCCGCCACGAGCCGCAAGACGTACATTGCAGCCTGCCCGCCCTCCCCGACGACCCGCAACGCCGCGTCATCGCCGCCACCATCAACGGCGTGCGCATCATCAACGTCTATTGCGTCAACGGCGAAGCCCTGGACAGCCCAAAATTCCAATACAAAGAACAATGGTTTGCCGCACTGACCGAGTTCGTCCGCGCCGAAATGGCCGCCCACCCCAAACTCGTCCTGCTCGGCGACTTCAACATCGCCCCGGCCGATGCCGACTGCTACGACCCCGAAAAATGGCACGAAAAAATCCATTGCTCCTCCATTGAAAGACAATGGTTTAAAAACCTGCTCGACCTCGGCCTGACCGACAGCCTGCGCAAAATCCACCCAGAAGGCGCGTTCTACACCTGGTTCGACTACCGCGGCGCCATGTTCCAACGCAAACTCGGCCTGCGCATCGACCACATCCTCAGCAGCTCCGAACTCGCCGCTACCCTTACCGACATCACCGTCGACCTAGAAACCCGCGCCCAAGAACGCCCCAGCGACCATGCGCCGGTGATTGCAGAGTTTGACTGTTAGATTTTGAGTGAATAAACAATCAGGCCGTCTGAAAACTGGATTTCAGACGGCCTTTGCACTAAAAGGTTTTCAGACGACGTTTGAGGTCTTCTGAAGATTTGAAACAATGGTTTGAACAGTAAAGACCGCGTGCGTGCGTAGCGCACACACCCTACACCTCGGTTTTAAAGTTTGTGTCGCCCGCAGGTAGGGTGTATGGCGCAGCCACGCACGCGGTTGGTGGAGATGCAGGCTACGGCTTGCTTGCTTATTGCGTTAGTGTAGCGTCAGGTTAGTTAGTAGGTTGTTAATTTAGAAAATCCAACATCCTTCACTATTACTATGAAAAAAATCCACAGCCACAGCTTCTCCCAACTCTCTTCTAATAACCCTTTGAGCATTTAGACAATATTCTTCATTTTCATTATATACTGATACTGCAATATTCCTTATCCCACACTCTTTCATTTGCTTCAAAATATGAATATCTTGCTCACCAAATCCCCATCCATAAATAACCAAAGTTTCTTTTCTCTCTGGCAATACTTCCCTGTATATTGTTGATAGGTAATAACTACTTTTAATTGACTTTATTTTTTGCTCAGTAACCCCCTCGCTAATAAATAATGGTGAAGTACCTCCATTTTCCCATCTACTAAGTATCGTATCCAACAAACCCACATCTTCATTAGAAGAAAATTTAAATTCAGAAGATAGTATATCTTCATTATTCTTATATAGTATTAAATTCCCATGCGGGTAAAAAATTAAAGAACAATATCTTGCCCCACGAATAGGATCTCTCAATCTCTTCCAATTATCATAAAATTCACCATCTATAAAACAATCTTTAAAACTATATGAGTTATCTTGCTGATTTAGTGAAGCCCAGTAAATTATTAAGTCATAGTTTAATGAAATTATTGTATCAAAATTTCTTAGAAAATTAGAAATTTTTTGTAATTTTTCTTCAGTGTTAATATCAGAATAACTTGGATGCACGTTTCTAACAGATTCTATTAAACCATTTCTAATGTCTTCATATACCCATTGTAACTTACGATAATGCACACAATCATGGTTATTAATTGAATCAATAACTTCCTTACTCTGCCATACCATTCTAAGTATTAATTCAAAATCTACTGTTCTAAAACGCTCAAATAATCTATCACCATTTTGGTTAAAATTCTCTCTAGCTCTATCTAGCAATGACCCATAATTAAAGCTATTACTAACTGCGATACTTGAACCATTTCCAAGCAATATTGTACTTCTGTTATACCTATCAGAAATATTATTCCAATCTAGTATATTAATATTATCCATAGCTGTCTCCTGAAAAATTAAAACTTTCTCTATCACTCCGCCCCAAACAACAATCCTTCTTTAATCCCACGAATCCTATCCCTCAACACCGCTGCTTCTTCAAACTGCAAATCCCTAGCCGCCTGCTGCATGGCTTTTTCCAGTTTGGCGA
>ERZ773207.137-NODE-137-length-25953-cov-53.881921_pt1 | contig 25953 bp, 20 predicted proteins | sample MGYA00580997_ERZ773207 | MGnify/ENA primary metagenome ERZ773207 (study PRJEB29015, sample SAMEA2738170) | human oral metagenome | biome: human oral; feature: human-associated habitat; material: saliva | place: China | collected 2239 ... | reverse complement strand
AGCCGCAAGACAGCAAAGAGGGCGCAACCCGCCGTATCGGCTTTAATTTGAGCGGCCCGATTATTCAAGATACTTTGGGCTTCCGCATTTACGGCAACCTGAATAAAACCGATGCCGACTCCGCCGACATCAACGCCGGACGCAGCGGCAGGCTGGTTGCGGCAGGCGTGGAAGGCGTACGCAACAAAGACATTGCCGGCCGTCTGCAATGGAAAATCAGCCCGTCGCAAACCCTGGTTTTCGACAGCAGCTACAGCCGCCAGGGCAACATCTACAACGGCGACACGCAAAACAGCAACCCGCCGGCCAACACATTGGCACTGTATAACGGCCTGGTTGGTTCCAAAGCCGAAACCGCCCGCCTCTACCGTTCCGCCTTCTCACTGACGCATGACGGCGCATGGGATTGGGGCGACACCAAAAACATCATCAGCTACGAACGCACCACCAACAGCCACCTGCCCGAAGGCCTGGCAGGCGGCCCCGAAGGCAGCTACACAGGCTTGGATTTTGTTCAAAGCCGTCTGAAAAACCTACGCTTCAGCAGCGAAGCGAATATTCCGTTCAAACTCGGCGTGGACAACGTCCTAACCGTTGGCGCAGAATTTACCGACAGCAAACTGGACGATCCCGCCTCTAACTCGCAAAGTCTGACAGACCGCATTCCGGGTGGCCCCGGCCGGCTGCCGCGCGTGATTGTCAACACCTTCCCCGGCGTATCGGAACACCGTGGCAGCAAAACCTCCCAGCGCAACTGGGCTGCCTACATTGAAGACAATATTTCGCTGACTGGCAAAACCCACCTGATTCCCGCACTCCGCTTCGACCACAACAGCGTCAGCGGCGGCAATTGGAGTCCCGCATTAAACTTCTCGCAGCAAATCGGCGAAAACTGGCTGATTAAAGGCGGCATCGCCCGTGCCTACAAAGCCCCGAACCTGTATCAGAGCAACCCCGAATTTATTTTATACACCCGTGGGCTCGGCTGCCCGCTGGCCGCAGGCGGACGCAGCCTGAGCTGCTACTACATGGGCAACGCCAACCTGAAACCCGAAACCAGCGTCAACAAAGAAATTGGCGCAGAATTCACCCGCAACGGCTGGCAGGCTTCCGCCACCTATTTCCACAACGCCTACCGCAATAAAATCGTCATCGGAGAACGCCCGCTTGCCATCAACAGCAACGGCAACTGGTTGCTCGAATGGTCGAACACACCCAAAGCCACCATCGAAGGTATCGAAGGCAACCTCGTACTGCCCCTGCACGACACGCTGAAATGGAGCAATAACTTCACCTACATGCGCAAATCCGTAGATGCGAAAGGCAACCCCCTGTCGCTGGTACCGAAGTACACCATCAACAGCACGCTGGCCTGGACGCCGAACGAACGTTTCGACGCCAACCTGACCTTTACCCACTACGGCCGCACCAAACCGCGCAGTGTTGCCGTAAACGACATCGAACTGCACGGACAGGGCAACATCGCCAAACTGTCCGACAGTCAGGCACAAGTTGCTTCTTACGGCATCTGGGGCATCAACGCCGGCTACAACTGGAACAAACGAGTGGCCGTGCGCGGCGGCATCAGCAACCTGTTCGACAAAAAACTGTACCGCACCGGCAACGGCGCGCAGACCTACAACGAGCATGGTCGTGCCTTCTACGGCAGTTTGAAAGTGTCGTTTTAAGCAGTAGCGTATTAAATCAGGCCGTCTGAAACGGTGTGAAATGAAATCAAGGATTTCTGACACAGGGTTTCAGACGGCCTTTTATTTGGATTTTTAGCAGTCTTTGTTCTTACGGAATTTGCTTCTCTTTTAGAAAAAAATAAAAGGGCGGCATGGGCCACCCTGAAAATCTGAACCGATTATTCAACCCAAGTTACCATTTCTTCAATTGGTTTGCGTGCTTTTTTGGTAATTTCTTTGGCGCGATAGCCGAATGTTGCCGCTACGGATACGCCCCATTCGTTGGCATCAAACAGGCCTTCTGCTGCCAATACTTCGTTCATTTTATCGTAGTTGAAGCCTTCGATTGGGCAGGAATCGATGCCGATGGCCGCTGCACCTGTGAGCATGTTGGCCAAAGCGATATAGGTCTGCTTGCCGCTCCAGTCGAAGAGTGCGCGTTGGTCGTCGGCAATTTTAATATCGGTTTCTTGGAAGCTTTTGTATCTTGCCAACGCTTTTTCCAGCTGCTCTCCTTGCAGACCCCTGCGTTCGGCAGCACTGTGGAAGAACGGGGTATCGTAACGGGCATTTTTCTTGGCAAGGATAATCACCAGATGGCTGCAGTCGTCCAGTTGGAATTGCATCCCCCAGCTGAAAGGCTTGATTTTCTCACGCAGCGCTTTGTTTTGAATCACCAAGAATTTCCATGGCTCGGAGCCGACAGAGCTGGGCGAGAGGCGGGCAAATTCTAAAATTGTTGCAAAATCTTCTTGGCTGATTTTTTTGTTGGGATCGTAATAACGGGTGGCGCGGCGATTTTCGAATACTTGCAGCATTTGTTCGCGTGTAATTTGATTCATCTGGTTTTCCTAATAAATGAAGATGTTATTCCAATATCCGGTTTCTTCTGAGGCATCATTACCGGCATAACCTTAAGGAAGAAACAGGCTGGGGCAACACCATGTTAAATCAAACCTGACGGTCAGGCTATCTTTTAATTCTGAATTTCGCCAAAAAATTCGATAAATATCAATATCAATACGAAAAGGCCGTCTGAAACTTTAAACGTTAAAGTTTCAGACGGCCTTTGATTTCAAATCCTGATTACAGATGAGGATTAATCAGGTTTTCAGGGGAGAGGATACGGTTGAGCTCTTCTTCGCTCAACAGACCGCGCTCCAGTACGACTTCGCGCACGCCTTTGCCGGTTTGGGCGCAGATTTTGCCGACCAAGTCGCCGTTGTGGTGACCGATGTATGGGTTCAGATAAGTGACCAAACCGATGGAATTGAAGACGTAGTGTTCGCAGATTTCGCGGTTGACCGTGATGCCTTTGACGCATTTGTCGGACAGGTTGACCGCGGCGTTGCCCAAGAGGGAAATGGTTTCAAACATACATTGGGCGATTACCGGCTCCATAACGTTCAGCTGCAACTGACCTGCTTCGGCTGCGAAAGTGATGGTGGTGTCGTTGCCGATGACTTTGAAGCAGACTTGGTTGACGACTTCAGGAATCACGGGATTGACTTTGGCGGGCATGATGGAAGAACCGGCCTGCAATTCAGGCAGGTTGATTTCTTTCAAACCGGCGCGCGGACCGGAAGAGAGCAGGCGCAAGTCGTTACAGATTTTGGATAGTTTAACGGCTGTGCGTTTCAATGCGCCGTGTACCATCACATATGCGCCGCAGTCGGAGGTCGCTTCGATCAGGTTTTCAGTCAGTTTGCAAGGCAGGCCGCTGACTTCGGAGAGTTTCTCAACGACTAAAGCCGCATAGCCTTTGGGTGTATTCACGCCTGTGCCGATGGCGGTGGCGCCGAGGTTGACTTCAAGCAGCAGGGATCGGGTGCGGTCAAGGTTGAGGATTTCTTCTTCCAGCAACACTTGGAACGATTGGAATTCTTGTCCGGCCGTCATCGGTACGGCGTCTTGAAGCTGGGTGCGGCCCATTTTCAAAACGTCTTTAAACTCTTCAGCTTTAGCGGCAAAGGCGTTTTTCAGGATAGCCAGTTTTTCGAGCAATTCGCCGATGCTGTAATACACGGCAAGGCGGAAGCCGGTAGGATAGGCGTCGTTGGTGGATTGGCTGGCATTGACATGGTCCATCGGATTGACGATGTCGTAGCGGCCTTTTTCGTATCCCAACACTTCCAGCGCAAGGTTGGCAATGACTTCGTTGGTATTCATGTTGACCGAAGTACCTGCGCCGCCTTGATAAACGTCGGACGGGAATTGGTCGAGGCAGCGGCCTTTGACCAATACTTCATCGCAGGCTTTTTCGATGGCGGCCGCGATTTCCGGCTTGATGGCACCCAATGCGCCGTTGGCTTGCGCAGTGGCTTTTTTAACCATGACCATGCTGCGGACAAATTGCGGTACGTCGGAAATTTTTTGTGTGGAAATTTTAAAATTTTCAATGGCGCGCAAAGTATGGATGCCCCAATATACTTCAGCAGGGATCTCGCGGTCGCCCAATAAATCGTGTTCGATTCGTACAGTCATTTCTCTTACCTTCTCGTATAGTTGTGTTGGTGTGCATTATGCGTTTGGAACATTAGCCCAGTTCGGCAAGATTGTCCAGTCTATAAGGCTTAATCGTCAGGATGAAAGCGCGCCGCTTCGCGTTCCTTAGCAACTGTATCTTTGTCTTTCAATTTCGCGCCCAGACCCAACATTTTTTCGTATTCGGATTGCGGCGTGCCGTCTTCCTGCATACCGAACGCGCTGGCATTGACCCAGAGGGCGAGTAGGGAAACGATAATGGCGAAAAAGCCGACGATATACCAAAACATTTTTTCTTCCTTGTGTGTCTGCGTGTGCAGATTGTTGTGGTTTGTAAAGATGTGAATGTAGCACAAACGCGGTTGGGTTTAAATTCTTCTCCCGCATCCTTTCATTGATTTACCTGTAAGTGTTTAGAAAGGAAAAGGCCGTCTGAAAAGTAAGACTTTTCAGACGGCCTCGGGGCTTTGTCGGGAAGATTAGCCGCCGCATGCGCCGCAGCAACCGCCTTCGCTGTGACCGCCGCGTTTTTCTTCGTTGTTGATAACGGGCAGTTCGGTTTCTTCGGTTTGCTCTTTTTTATCTTCAGGCAAATCGTTTACTTTGATTTTGTTTTCTTCGGCCATGATGCATCCTTTCAATGGATTGAGGAGTGGAAAGATTCATAAAGATAGCATCTTTAAGCGGATAAACCAAGCAGCACAAAACTGCCTTGTGATAATGCCATGACTTGGAACAATAAATTTGATTGTAAAAGCGTTAAGGCCGTCTGAAAAAATCCAAAGAGGAGAGTTGGTTTTTATGGCTTGAAATGGCAGCAGAAAGATTTAAGAATACTTGATCTGAAGGGATAAACTGACATTGATCTCAAAAAACAATACAATGTTATCATCATCTGGAAACAGCCAATTTATCGGAGCATAGCATATATGTATTCACACCACAGCGAACGCCATTTCAGCGACCGCAACAACTGGCTTCGGGCAAGCGTATTGGGTGCCAATGACGGCCTGATTTCCACTGCCTCACTATTGACAGGCGTAGCCGCAGCCGCGCCAGATTTCCAAACCCTGCTGTTGACGGGCGTTTCGGCGCTTATCGGAGGCGCGGTATCAATGGCAGCGGGGGAGTATGTTTCCGTGTCCAGCCAATCGGATACGGAAAAAGCCGATTTGCACAAAGAACGCTACGAATTGGCAAATAATCCTGATGCAGAGTTGGAAGAGCTGACTGAAATTTACCGCCGCCGCGGTTTGTCCGCCGCGCTTGCCGCCGAAGTCGCGCAAGCCTTGATGGAATACGATGCCCTCGCCGCTCATGCACGTGACGAAATCGGCATTACCGAAGCCTCTGCCGCCCAACCCATGCAGGCCGCGCTGGCTTCTGCCGCTTCATTTTGTGCCGGCGCGATTTTGCCGTTACTGGTCGCATTGACGGCTTCTACCGCCATTGTTCCGGTCTTGGCAGTCTCCACTTTGTGCGGACTGGCAGGACTGGGCTATGTTTCCGCCAAACTCGGCGGCGCGCCTGTCGTTCCTGCCGTTTTGCGCGTGTGCCTATGGGGCGTTGCGGCATTGGTGATAACCGGATTTATTGGAAAACTGGCTGGCGTGGCCGTCTGAATGTAAGGCCTTATATTCTTTTAAACCTGTATCCAGTAAAATTGAAAATCTATTTGATCGCTAAAGGCCGTCTGAAAATTTTTCAGACGGCCTATGGTGCTTGTATTTACTTATTACAAACTGTTTTGTCATGACCTATCCGATTCCCAAACCCCGTGAAAAATCCCGTTGGCTCAATCTGTCTCAAGGCTCGCTGCCCTTGGCTTTGGCACGTTATTTGCCGCATAAGCAGCTCAAGGTTGTCTTGACCCAAGATGCGGAACAGGCGCTACGCCTTCAGACGGCCTGGCTGTTTTTCCGTCCGCACGATACGGCGGTGTTCCTGCCGGACTGGGAAACGCTGCCTTATGAGCGTTTTTCGCCGCATCAGGATTTGGTGTCGGAGCGGCTCTCGGCGTTGTGGCAGATTAAGAGCGGCGCGGCGGACGTGTTGTTCGTACCGGTTGCCACGGCGATGCAGAAGCTGCCGCCTGTGCCGTTCCTGGCGGGGCGCACGTTTTGGCTGAAAACAGGGCAGACTTTGGATATAGGTCGTCTGAAAAGTGATTTGGTGGATGCAGGTTATAACCATGTTTCCCACGTTGTTGCGGCGGGCGAGTTTGCCGTGCGTGGCGGCATTGTTGATTTGTTCCCGATGGGCAGCGAAATGCCCTACCGCATCGATTTGTTCGACGATGAAATCGACAGCATTAAAACCTTTGATACCGAAACGCAGCGCACCATTTCCCCCGTTTCCGAAATCCGCCTGCTGCCGGCACACGAGTTCCCCATCGACAGCGAGGCGCAAAAAATCTTCCGCAGCCGCTTCCGCGAGGAAGTCGATGGCAATCCGAACGATGCCGCCGTGTACAAAGCCGTCAGCAACGGCCATTTCGGTGCAGGCGTAGAATATTATCTGCCGCTGTTTTTTGAAAACGAGCTGGAAACGCTGTTTGACTATATCGGCGAAGATGCGTTGTTTGTCTCTTTGGGCGACGTTTATGCCGAGGCAAACCGTTTTTGGAGCGACGTTAAATCGCGTTATGCCATGGCGCAGGGCGACAAAACCTATCCGCCTTTGCTTCCACAGCATTTGTATCTCTCTGCCGATGTATTCGCAGGCCGTCTGAAAAATTATGGTCAGGTATTGCCGGATATTTTTGGTAATGAACATACGTTGCCAAACTTGGCCGTCAACCGCCAATCCGACGAGCCTTTGCAGGCATTGAAGGATTTTCAGACGACTTTTGAAGGACGGATTTTGCTGTGCGCCGAAAGTTTGGGACGGCGCGAAACCATGCTCGGCTTCTTGCAGCAAAACGGTTTGAAAGCCAAACCTGTGTCCGACTGGCAGGGCTTTTTATCGGCGCACGAGCCGCTGATGATTACAGTCGCGCCGTTGGCATACGGGTTCAAACTGGGCGGGCTGCAATCTCCGAGCCAACAGCAACCTACTCCCGTCTCCGAGGGAGAGGGCAAAGCGGTTGCCGCTCAAAGTGCCATCGCCATTATCACCGAATCCGACCTCTACCAATACGTCGCCCGTTCGCGCGCCCACAACCGCCGCAAAAAACACGCCGCCGTTTCAGACGGCCTGTTGCGCGACCTTGCCGAAATCAATATCGGCGACCCCGTCGTACATGAAGAACACGGCATCGGGCGGTATATGGGTTTGGTAACGATGGATTTGGGCGGCGAAACCAACGAAATGATGTTGCTCGAATATGCGGGCGAAGCGCAGCTTTATGTGCCTGTTTCGCAACTGCATTTAATCAGCCGCTACTCCGGCCAAGCGCATGAAAACGTCGCCCTGCACAAGCTCGGCAGCGGCGCGTGGAACAAAGCAAAACGCAAAGCCGCCGAAAAAGCGCGCGACACCGCCGCCGAGTTGCTCAACCTCTATGCCCAACGCGCCGCCCAATCGGGACACAAGTTTGAAATCAACGAGTTGGACTATCAGGCGTTTGCCGACGGTTTCGGCTACGAGGAAACCGAAGACCAGGCCGCCGCCATCGCCGCCGTGATTAAAGATTTGACGCAGGCGAAGCCGATGGACCGCCTTGTGTGCGGCGATGTCGGTTTCGGCAAAACCGAAGTTGCCCTGCGCGCCGCGTTTGTGGCGGTGATGGGCGGCAAACAGGTCGCCGTACTCGCGCCGACTACGCTTCTGGTCGAACAGCACGCGCAAAACTTCGCCGACCGTTTCGCCGATTTCCCCGTGAAAGTCGCCAGCCTTTCGCGTTTCAACAACAGCAAAGCCACCAAAGCCGCGCTGGAAGGCATGGCGGACGGCACGGTCGACATCGTTATCGGCACGCACAAACTGGTGCAGGACGATATAAAATTCAAAAACTTAGGCTTAGTGATTATCGATGAAGAACACCGCTTCGGCGTGCGCCAGAAAGAGCAGCTCAAACGCCTGCGCGCCAATGTCGACATCCTCACCATGACCGCCACGCCGATTCCGCGCACCCTCAGTATGGCGCTCGAAGGCCTGCGCGACTTCTCGCTGATTACCACCGCGCCCAGCCGCCGCCTCGCCGTGAAAACCTTTGTCAAACCCTTCAGCGAAGGCAGCGTGCGCGAAGCCGTGTTGCGCGAACTCAAACGCGGCGGACAAGTGTTTTTCCTGCACAATGAAGTAGATACGATTGAGAATATGCGCGAGCGGCTGGAAACCCTGTTGCCCGAAGCCCGCATCGGCGTGGCGCATGGACAACTGCGCGAGCGCGAGCTGGAGCAAGTCATGCGCGACTTTTTACAGCAACGATTTAACGTGTTGCTCTGTTCCACCATCATCGAGACCGGCATCGACATCCCCAACGCCAACACCATCATCATCAACCGAGCCGACAAATTTGGGCTGGCGCAACTGCACCAGCTTCGCGGGCGCGTCGGCCGCAGCCACCACCAAGCCTACGCCTACCTGCTCACGCCCGAATACATCACCAAAGACGCAGAAAAACGCCTCGATGCCATTGCAGCGGCAGACGAACTCGGCGCAGGTTTCACCCTAGCCATGCAGGATTTGGAAATCCGCGGCGCAGGCGAAATCCTCGGCGAAGGACAGTCCGGCGAAATGATACAGGTCGGCTTCACGCTCTACACCGAAATGCTCAAGCAAGCCGTGCGCGACCTCAAAAAAGGCCGCCAGCCCGACCTCGACGCGCCATTGGGCATTACCACAGAAATCAAACTGCACAGCCCGGCATTACTGCCTGAAGACTACTGCCCCGACATTCACGAGCGCCTCGTCCTCTACAAACGCCTCGCAGTCTGCGAAACCGTGCAGCAAATCAACGCCATACATGAAGAACTGGTCGACCGCTTCGGCCTGCCCGAACAACCCGTCAAAACCCTCATAGAAAGCCACCACTTACGGCTTATGGCAAAAGAATTGGGTATCGATGCCATTGATGCGACCAGCGAAGCGGTAACGGTAACCTTTGGCAAAAACAATAATGTTGATCCAACCGAAATTATCCTGCTGATTCAGAACGATAGAAACTATCGGCTGGCAGGGGCGGATAAGTTGAAGTTTACGGCTCAGATGGAGGATGTGGAGATGAGAATTAAGACGGTGAAGAATCTGCTTCGTAGGTTGGGAGCAGGGAAGGCTACCTAAAAGTATTTAGATAGACAGCTAAAATTCTTTTGTATCTGTTTTTTAATATTCTAATTATTAACAACTATGTTAGGAGCTAACAAAATGGATTTCGTGTCTTTATTCAAGCAAGATAAAGCTGATAGAAAACGAGGGAAATATTTATCACGCCTATTTGGAATTTTTTCTGAAGATATTGTCAGAATTTGGGCGGCGGATGAAAAGTGTCATTACGAAGACTTAGGTAGACCATCCATTAGATTTGAAGATAAAACCTATACCCTAGATTTTACTTTCCAGCATAAGCAAAGCAGGAAAGTCTATATCGTAGAGCAAAAATGTGAAATAGAGTTTCAGAATTATAAATTCTTTATTTTAAATAAAAAAGAACAATTATCTCACCATATTAAAGCTAAAAAAGCTTTTATGGCATTTCTTGAAGCTGCTAAGAAAAATATTATTTCTGCATCTATTGGCAAACAAGAAATAAAAATAGATGGGACTATCCTAATTTGGGGAGCTGCAACGCCAAAAGGAATTAATGATATTAAATTAGAATACGAAATTGACGATATTCTTACTTTAGAAAAAATAATAGATGATTTAATCTTATGGAGGAATGAAAATTTTTACAAATTTGTAAGAGATAGAATAGTATGGTCAAATGAGATGTTGAGTGGGCTATTAGCTATAAAATATATTGAACGGGAAGATTCAGAAGTTGTTGAATTAATAGACTGCCAAACCCCTTCTACTACTGTAGATACTGGCTTGGATCAACTAATTGAGACAAACCAATCACAAGCTAAATCTGCTAAAACTCTACCCATAATACAAAATGGTATTCAAGCTCCCATGAAAGCAGGTAAATGTAAAGCCATATGGGATGCCTGCCAAGAGTACTACAATAATACTGGTTGTGTGCCCAGCATTAATGAGGTTATTGCATTACCAGCCTTAAAAGATGCAAATATAAACAATACAAAGATTGAGTTTTACCGCTGGCGTCAATTTAATGGGTTAAATATTGAATAACATAAATTTATACAAAACAGAAAACTTAGGCTGCGTGGTACACATTCAGGCTAATTATCAATCACAGATACCATATTAAACAAAGGTCGTCTGAAACGGTTTTCCGGCTTTCAGACGACCTTTTCCCAAATATTATCGGCAGGAGCTCAATGCCAACTTTAAACCTGCTCCGATTTCTTCAGGGCTGTTATCCAATGATAAAATTACATCGTCTGCATCAATGGCATCCCACGCTTCCAGCTTGACATGGCGGCTCGGGCTGATTTTCAGGCAGCCGTTGTGCAGCCAAATATCCTCGCTCATCATGTTTTTAAATAGTGTACTTCAAACCTACATACAGGGGAGTGTGCGGCACGCATGCATGCTTTAAGTGTGAATACAGAAGCAGTATAAAAAGGCCGTCTGAAAATACTGAAACTGTCGGCGATTGAAAATTGAGTCTAAGGCTGCTAAATCGATCAGGGAGTTATTATGAAAATGAGGGTAATGATGCTGGGAGTAACAGGCTTGATATTATCCGGCTGCTTTTTTGCCAATGATGAAATCAAGTTGGACGATATTGGGAATTTCAAAATTACAGTCAATGAAGCTAAGGGTTATAGGCGGGTTCATTTGACAGGCTTATTAGGCAATAGTGCAATGGGTATTTCAGATATCAAAACAACTAGCCGCAACGATGAGCTGAATATTACTTTATTTCAAAAATTAGCAGGTTCGGAATACTCAGGAACATTAGATAAAGAAATTGCTCTTGAAAGCAATATCAAGAAGATTACTTATGGTTCTAAACACGAGATGATATGGCAAGACTAAAAATACAATAAAGGGCGTCTGAAAAAGATTCAGACGGCCTTTAAAATTATAAATAGGATAGATTTTTTGACTATCCTATTTCGGCAACATTTCAAGGTTTATCTGCGCAGAAAAAGGAATACAGCAACTGTATCATCTCGGTTACCCTCGGGTCGGCAATGTAATATTGCCGTTCCCGATGGTTCACTTCAAATGATACCAAACCGGCTTCACGCAGTAGCGCTAATTGGCTGGACATTGCCGCTTGCGGCAGTCCGGATGATTCAGCCAACTCGGTTACATTGTGCGGCCTTTCATGTAGTTTGCACAATACGGCGAGGCGGTTGGGATTGGCCAGTAGTTTGAGAAAAGCGGTGGCTTCTTCGTAGGGTGGTTGATTGTCGGCAATGGTCATTTTTCACGCTTGTCGGCAAATGAGGAGGTCGAATTATCAGTCATAATGGCCTCAGCAGCAACTTTCAGACGGCCTTTGCTTAATGGTTCCATGGCATTTGGGCCAGCAGGCGCGCCATGCCGCAGAATCCGGTTAGTCCGGCCGTTAACAGGCCTACGCCGACCAGTACGTCTATCAGATAAAACCAAGGCGATACCAGCCAACCTGCCAGCACACCCAACAGAATCAAACTGCCTGCTGTGGTTTGCACCTGTCGCATGATATCCGGTGCGGCACGGTCGGCAATAATAGGAAGCCCTGCAGCCTTCCATGCCTGTAAACCGCCTTCCAGAATATAGCATTCTCGACCTTGGCCAAGCGCTGACAATATTGTTTCTGCCTGTGTTGTACGTTTACCGCTCAGGCAATAAAAAATCAGGCATGGGGCTGTATTATCGGGCAGTTTGTCTCGCTGCCGTTTAGGCGGCAGGGATAATGCACCGCCAATATGCCCGCCCCGATATTCGGCTTGGCTTCGGATGTCCACTGCCAACGCGCCCTCACGGATTTTTGCCATTGCTTCGGAAGGCGTGATTCGCCGGAGTTGTCCGACCGTACTCATGTTTTGCCTTCGTTATTTTTTGTTGATGCGGCAGGTGTTGATGCCCAATAAGCTGTACAGTGCACAGTTGCCAATCAGTGCCGTACCCAGAGGGATGATTCCCAGCCAACCCCACCAGCCAATTTGTCCGGTAGCGGCTGCAGCAATCAGTGCTACGCCGATAACAATACGGATTACGCGATCCAAAGTACCCAAGTTTCGTTTCATTTTATTGCTCCTTGTTTAAGAATAAATTATCTATAAATAAATATATATAACAAAAATCACATATAAGAAATATTATATTCCTAAAATGACTTTGTCAAATTATTTATAACCATGCAGTTTGAAATAGGGATAGGTATTGGTTCATTTAGCTGATATAAATAATGATTTAAGTATTTGATTTAAAATAAAGTAACGATTAAAAATTTATATATGAAGAAGGCCGTCTGAAAACTGAATTTCAGACGGCCTTTCGGTTTTAACAAGCTCGGTTATGCAGTTTGTGAGTATGTAAAGAGGGTCTTGTGTTTATTTGGAAGGTGGTTGGGCATATCCGTTATCGGCTGGAAATGCGTCAGGTTCGCTGGTTTTTTGTGTTGGATCGTACAGTTCAAAAATTGCTGTACCAATTACACCGGTGTTGTTGATGGAGCCTTTATCCGAGTTTGCGGCGTAAGAGTCTTCTGGATTGCTGAATACAAAAGATGCTACAGCATCGTCACTTTTACGGAAGCCTTCGATTACCAGCGAATCATGTGGGTACAAAACATAGCCATCTGAGTATCTGCTGGCTGCTTGACCTGAGACGACATCCAAACCATCTACGCTGGCTACGATTTCCAAAGTTTTATTGCTATTGTTCTTATAAACCAAACGGTATGACTGACCGTCTTTCCCTTGTAAAAAGTAGTTGCTGCCGTCGCGGAAGATTGGAAACAGGTCGCCATTGTCAGATTGTACGGATAATTCTACTTTACCTGCGGCTAAAGAAATCGAGTTGATTTTTTTACCGCGATAATCTTTGGCAGAGTAATTCAATACGCCTTCTGCCAAAGGGTTTTTAGTAACACGGCGCAAATCTACGGAATGAACGGAAGACTGTACTTCATCTCCCCAGCTGGTCCCTAGTTTTTCTGCTGTTTCTACGCTTTGGTTGGTTATTTCTGATTCGGCTGTTGCAGGAGCTTCGGACGAGGGGGATTGTTGAGAACAAGCAGCCAAAATTGCAGCCAACAGCATTGGCAGCCACAATTTAAATTTTATTTTTAACATAATTGCTCCTGAGATAATTTAATGGGTTAACAATTTGAATATGCTAGATAATATGAAAATTATCCGTATTCTATACTATTAATTTAATTGGGTAGAAAGCCGGGCTGTAAAAACAAGATAAATTATTTATAGTAATTAAAACATAATGGGATATCTCGAACCGATTTGAAAATAAACCGGACTTAGATTTTATAAGTTTGTATGGCCGATTAATCTGTTTCCATATAAAAAGGCCGTCTGAAAAGTATTTTTCAGACGGCCTAAATATTTATGTTTTACAGCAAAGGGCTCATCAGGCGGACGGCATTTTCCACGAGGCCGCGGAGTTTGGAGCGTTGTTGCCATGATTTGATGGCAATGTAGCTGCTGTTTTTAAGGTAGCTGCGCTGTAGGTGGTAGATTTGTTTGGTGGTGTCGCGATCGTAGATGGCAAGGCTTATTTCGAGGTTGAGGAAAAAGCTGCGCATGTCCATGTTGACCGTGCCGAAGAGGGAGTAGTCTTCGTCAATGGTCATGGTTTTGGCATGTAGAAGACCGCCTTCAAACATGGCGATTTTGACACCGGCTTCCAGCAACATAGGGTAGTAGGCGCGTGAGGCGTAGCGAACCATCAGTGAATCGACTTTGGCAGGCAGTATTAGAGTTACTTTGACGCCGCGTTTGGCGGCAACGGTTAATGCCATGAGAAGCGGCTCGTCGGGGACAAAGTAGGGAGTGGTAATCGTGATTTGTTTGGTGGCGGCATAGATGGCGCTGATGATGGTTTCGTAGATAACGAAGCTGCCTTGCTCAGGGGCGGATGGAATGATTTGGGCAACAATATTGCCTTGCTGCATTTTTTCAGGAAGGATTTGGGGCAGCAGGCTTTGGGCTTGATTGAGGTATGTTTGTACGTTTTGGAGGTTTTCATCGGTTTCGACGGCGAGGTCGGCGAAGAAGACGGCAGACAGTTCCAAAACCATAGGCCCTGTACAGCGCATCATGACATCGACCCATTCTCCGACGCCGGAGTTTTGTTTGAAATAGCGCGGGTCGACGAGGTTGAAGCTGCCTGTGTAACCGATTTTGCTGTCGATAACAAGGATTTTGCGGTGGTTGCGCAGGTCGGTGCGCGTGAATAATGTACGCCAAATGCCGACAGGCAATGAGGTATGTACTTCAACGCCTGCTTGGCGCAGTATCTCTACCCAGTCACTTTCAAAAAAACTCCTGCTGCCGACGGCATCGGCCAAAATGGCGCAGTCAACGCCTCGATCTGCAGCGGCAAGAATTTCATTTAAAATTTCTTCGATACGGCCTTTGGACTCGATAATGTAAAAGGCCAGCAGGCATGAATGGATTGCGGCGCGTATGTCTGCAAGCATGCTGTCGATGATGGCATCGGTGGTCGAGAGCAGGCTCATAGCATTGCCTTTGGTTGCACCCAGCCCCGTTCCTTTTTCGGCAACTTTACTGATGCCGTGGTAACGTGATTTGACTTGGTCGGTAATGTCGAGATAGATATCGGCTAGATGGGTGGCGGCAAAGTTGCGGTAGAAACGGTTCATTTCACCGGTACGTTTGGCGCGGGCGGTGCCTAGACGAGGCTCGCCGATAAGGATGTAGGCGATGGTTCCGAATACGGGGAAAAGGAATAGGATAATCAGCCAGGCAAAGGTTGAGCCGATGTTTTTTTGTTTGTACAACACGCGCAGCATGCAGATGAGTGCGGCGCAGGTGTGGGCGAAGATGAAAATTTCGGTCCAAGTGATGTCTTTTAAAAAATTCATATTCGGTAGCGGGAGTGGATGTGTTTTTAAGTTTGAAGGTGTCGGCTGATAAGCTTCAGATATTAAGTATATAGAAAAACCGTCTGAAAGCAAAAACACGATTATCGTGTAAATTTGTTTTCAGACGGCCTTTGAGTTGTTTTCATTAACGGTGATACTGACGGGACAATTCATGTACGGTATCGACCAAAATTTTGGCGTGTTCCGGATCGGCGTGTTGGTTGATGCCGTGGCCGAGGTTGAATACATGGCCGCTGCCGTTGCCGTAGTCGGCGAGGATGCGTGTGACTTCGGTGCGGATAGATTCCGGTGTGCCAAAGAGGGCGAACGGATCAAAATTGCCTTGCAGGGCAACTTGTTCGCCGACGCGGCGGCGGGCTTCGCCGATGTTGCAGGTCCAGTCCAAGCCTAATGCGTCTGCGCCGATTTCTGCCATGCTTTCCAGCCATAAGCCGCCGCCTTTGGCAAATACGATAACAGGCACGCGGCGGCCTTCGCTTTCGCGTTTGAGTCCGGCAACGATTTGTCGAATGTACTTCAGGCTGAATTCTTTAAATGCGGCATCGCTCAACACGCCGCCCCAAGTGTCGAAAATTTGTACGGCTTGTGCGCCGGCATCGATTTGGGCGTTGAGATAAGCGGTAACGGCTTGAGCATTGGTGTCGAGGATTTTATGCAGCAAATCAGGGCGCGAATACATCATGGTTTTGATGGTGCGGAATTCTTTGCTGCTGCCGCCTTCAACCATGTAGCAGGCGAGTGTGAACGGGCTGCCGGAGAAGCCGATCAGCGGAACTCGGCCATCCAGTGCTTTACGGATGGAAGTCACTGCATCAAAGACGTATTGCAGTTTTTCCATGTCGGGAACTTGCAGTTTTGCAATGTCGGCTTCGTGTTGCAAGGCGCGTTCAAATTTCGGGCCTTCGCCTTCGGCAAAATACAGGCCCAAACCCATGGCATCGGGAACGGTCAGAATATCGGAAAACAGAATTGCTGCGTCCAGATCAAAACGTTCTAAAGGCTGGATGGTAACTTCGGTTGCCAGCTCGGTGTTTTTGCACAAATCGAGAAAGCTGCCTGCGCGTGCGCGCGTGGCTTTGTATTCCGGCAGATAGCGTCCGGCTTGGCGCATCATCCAGATGGGCGTGTATTCGACAGGCTGTTTGAGCAGGGCGCGGAGGAAAGTGTCGTTTTTCAGAGCAGTCATGATAAATAGGCTTTCTGATTTGGTGTGTTGGACAAAGTTCAGACGGCCTTAGATATGTATTGAGGCCGTCTGAAATGATTAAATGGTTGGTTCTGTTGTAGATTTCATATTATCGCTTAATGCGAAATCAGCACATCAATTTGGTTGAGGGAGTGCTGCCGGATGTTCTTCTTCGGCCACGCTTTCCAAAACCAGATTGCGTTGTTCTTGCGCTTTTTGCGGTTGGTCGGTTTCATCAAACACGCGCGCTAGGACTAAATGTGCGGATACGCTGGGTTGCAGGGCGATGCTGGCTTCGAGGTAGCCTTGGGCTTTGCCCCAAAGTTTGCGGCCGTAGGCCAGTTGGCCAAGATACATCAACAGCGGTGCATTGTCGGGTTGTTCCTGCAGCCAAGAGTCTGCCAAGTCGATGGCTTTTTGTTGCTCTCGTTCGCTCAAGAAACGCACGGATTCGACAAAAGCTTCCAAAAGCTCGGGCTGGCGGTTTTGCGGATAATGGGTTTTTACCCATTTGACCGCTTCGGCATACAAGCCCAAACGCTCGTATTTCTCGGCAATCGCGACGCACAATTCGCCAGATTTCACGTTTTCGGGAATCTGTTTCAAACAGGCTTTCAGACGGCCTGCATCGGTTACTTCGCTCAAGAGGCGGCGATATGCCCAGTTCTGATACTGTTCGGCTTCGTAATCGTTGATGGCGCCGGCTTTGACCAGTTTTTCCGCTTTTGCCAAGACATCTGAAGCATCGCCATGATCAAAGGCATAACGCAACTGCAGGCGGACCAGGCGGCTTAAGTTGCCGTTGATTTTGGCTGCGGCTTCAAGATTTTGTGCGGCAGTCGGATAATCGCAGCGGCCCAGTGCGGATTCAGCCAGCAAAAGATGACGGGAAAGCTGTTGTTTTTGCGGAAGGTGTTCGATTTCGTGCAGGTAGCGGTCGCGCAGTTCGAAGTTTTCCATTTGGTCAGCCGCGTGCGCGCCCAACATCAAAGCCAGGGTACGGTTGTCGCCTGCTTCTTTGTTTTGCAAGACTTTGGCGGCTTCTTGTTCGGCTTTTTCAAAACGGCCTTCAAAATATGCCAAACCTGCGCTGTTCAAAGAGGCGGAAGCCTGACGGCCTTTGCGGGCGATGCCGAAGCGTTGCATACGCGCTGGAATATTTAAGAGGCCGAACACGAATTTAATCAGGAAATACAAGACGAATACGCTCAACAGCAGGCCTAAAACAAAGGCATGCAGATTGATACGCAGCATGGTTTGCTCAACTACGACATACACGTTGCCGGTATAAATGCCGGAAGCCAACGCTAAACCGACGGCGGCGGCAAACAGAATGACAATCCAAACGACGGTTTTCATGCTTGCTCTCCTTTAATTTTGGCAGCAGGCTTGGTTTGGTTTTGTGGTTTGGCAGCTTCGACGGCCGGTTCTTTTTTGTTTTCAGACGGCAAAGCAGGTGCTTCCAAAGACTGAGGAACGGAAGCGGCAGCCGATGCGGCAGTTGTGGCTTGTTCGGTAGTTGCAGCCGGAGCGGAAGCGGTTTGCTCGGCAGCTTGGGTTTGTGCAGCTTCTTCGGTCGTCATTTGTGTACGCGAACCTTCTTGATAAGCGCGAACGGCGCTCAAGCTGGCTTTCAGGCTGTCGTCTGAAATCATACGGACATCAAGGGCTTTGAGTTCGGCCAACTCTTTTAGCCATGACTGGGTAGCAGGGGATTTGCTGTCAAAGTATTGTTTTACAGTTGCTTCAACGTTGTTCAAATCGCTTTGATACACTTCGCCGTTGTGTTGCAACAGGGCAATGCGCGCATCCAAAAGGCGCAGGCGCAGGTTTTCACGAATGAAGTAGGTTTGATCGGGTGAAATCAACATGGCGTCGTTGCTGTCCAGATGACGGACTTCAACCAAGCCTTTGAGGGCATTGAGGGATTTTTCCCATGTGTTTTCCCACCAAGTTCCTGAATTAGTGGCTTCGACAGGCGCAGCACCTGGTTTCAATACGCCGTCCAAAACCAAAGGCAGGCCTGAAATACCGGTTTCCAGACGGTCGATACGCAAGGCAGTGGCGGAAATATCGACATAAGGACGGTTTTTCAGCGCGGCTAAATCATTGCTGATGGCTTGCTTGATGGGGATAAGCTCAGGCTGTTCAAAACGGCTTAAGCGGCTGTCAATGTGTTCCAATACGCTGACCGCGCCTTGAAGGTTGCCTGACAGCATCAATTGTTGCGAAGCAGTGTTCAACATGGATTCGGCTTCATCGACCAGCCAGTTGATACGGCCTTTGAGTAACTCTTGATAAGCTTTCTGCATTTGCAGGATTTGCTCGCTATTGCTTTTTTGACCGTTGTTCAGACGGTCTAACTCGGCCTGAATAGCGGTTTGGCGGTTGAGGTTGTCTTTTAAAAGGCTGGCGTTTTCAGATTCGCCCAACGCAGCTTTGTCGATTTTTTGGTTGAATTCGAGCTCTTGGTTCTTTAAAACATTTTGACCTTGTACAAACAGGAATCCGCTCGCGCCCAAGCCAAGCAGTGCCAAGACAGTTGCACCTGCGGCCAAGGCTTTGCCGCCAGATTGTTTGATGATAACAGGGGCGTTGTTTTGTGGGAGATTGTTGGACTCGGGCATGCTCGCCTCCACTTGCTGAGGTTGGGTAGGTTTGATTTGTTCAGACGGCCTGGTGTTTTCAGAACGTTCAGGCGCCGGAGCTGCCGTATTGGCAACTTGTTGGGTATCTTTATTGTCTTCGACTGGGTTCACTGCTTGGCTCCTTTGTGGCATGGATGAAAGTGCAGCGGATAAAGAGGTGACGGTTTCTACGTGTTTGGCACCGACGATGCGAAGCGCATCGGCAATGCGCGGATGGTGGGTAAAGTATAGCAAGGATTCGAAGAATCGGGAAAATTGCGGCGGAATCTGATGGAAAAATTCGCGCGCGAGTTCGCCGGATGTGACGTAGGCGGCGGCGATGTCTTCGGTTTTAAAGTTCTGCCAATCGATGGCGTGTGGCCGTCTGAAATAGATTTCGGCGATGTCGATTTGGAAACCCAGTTCGGTCAGTTTGTCTGCTAGAAAATTACGGCCGCCATGACCTCGAATAATTAGAACTCGGGCGTTGGGTGGCAGGTTTTTCCAAATAGGCATTCTCAAGACGGCTTCGCTGTCGTTTCCATCTTCGGGTGAGAATACGGGATAAGGGGAGAATTGCGCCAAAGTATGTTGGCTGGTTTGGCCGACGGTAATGTGTGCTTTGGGGCCGTCTGAAAAGTTCAGATGCGGCGCTGCGGTTTCAATAGCGGTGGGGCTGACCCAAAACACCACATCGGCTTGCTTGAATTGTTCGGGGAGTTTTTTTAGCGCCGAACGATCCGCCTCTATTTCAATCGGACTCAATACCCGAGCCTGCCAACCGGCTGCATGGCAGGTTTGGATATCTTGCTGTGGACGGTTGGACGGACGGATGATGAGTAGAGTAGGCATAATGTGGGATAAATTATTAAGGTTTTAGGCCGTCTGAAAGAAGGGTTTCAGACAGCCTATTGCCGGAGCTACGTTATTGATCGACGAATGCGCGCTCAATCAGGTAGTCGCCGCGAACGCCGGTTTTCGGAGAAACGGTCAGACCGAATTCGTCCAAGACGCTGCAGGTGTCTTTCAACATGGCTGGGCTGCCGCACAGCATGGCGCGGTCGTCTTGCGGATTGATTTTAGGCAGGCCGATGTCTTCAAAGAGTTTGCCACTGCGCATCAAATCGGTCAGACGGCCTTGGTGCACATATTCTTCGCGTGAAACGATCGGGTAGTAAATCAGTTTTTCTTTAACCAAATCGCCCAAGTATTCGTGTTCGGGCAATTCTTTGGTAAAGCGGTCGTAGTATGCCAAGTCTTTTTTGTAGCGTACACCGTGAACCAAGATGATTTTTTCGAATTGCTCGTAAATTTCAGGGTCTTTGGTAATGCTCAAGAAAGGGGCGATGCCAGTACCGGTGCTCAAGAGGTAGAGGTGTTTGCCTGGATTCAAGTCGCCGGCAACCAATGTGCCGGTCGGTTTTTTACTGATGAGGACATCGTCGCCGACTTTAAGGTGTTGCAGGCGGCTGGTCAATGGGCCGTCTTGTACTTTAATACTGAAAAATTCTAGATGCTCTTCCCAGTTGGCAGAAGCCACGCTGTATGCACGCATCAGCGGTTTGCCATCTACCATCAGGCCGACCATGACGAATTGGCCGTTTTCAAAGCGCAAAGACTCGTCACGGGTACAGGTGAAAGTGAAGTAAGCGTCGGTCCAGTGGTGTACGGACAAGACTTTCTGGGTGTTGAATGCTGCCATTGATATTTCCTGTCGGATAAGGCCGTCTGAAAAGGATAGGTCGGGGCGGCCAAGGTTAATAAAAAGAATGGAATATGGTGTTCAGCTACTTGCTTGCCGGTTTGGCTGATTTTTCGCTGAGGCTGTGCAGGTCGGAATAGCGTCCGCCTGCGCTAATCAATTCATGATGAGTGCCTTGTTCGACTACATTGCCTTCATGCATCACAACGATGTTGTCGGCTTTTTCGATGGTCGAAAGTCGGTGGGCAATCACCAATGTGGTACGGTTTTGCATCAGGTTTTCCAATGCAGTTTGTACCAAACGTTCGGATTCATTATCCAATGCACTGGTGGCTTCGTCCAAAATCAAAATCGGCGCATTTTTCAAAAGCGCACGCGCAATGGCGAGGCGTTGACGTTGGCCGCCGGACAGTTTTAAACCGTTTTCGCCAACTTCAGTATGCAAGCCTTGCGGCATATTTTGGATAAATTCCCAAGCATTGGCTGCTTTTGCAGCATTGATAATTTCTTCTTCGCTGAAGTTACCGGCTTGAGCATAGGCAATGTTTTCAGCAATCGTACCATTAAACAGGACAACGTTTTGGCTGACGAATGCCATGCGACTGCGCAGGCTTTCGAGTGTGTATTCATGGATGTTGATACCGCTAATCAAAATCTCACCTTCAGTTGGAGCAAGAAAGCGTGGCAGCATATTGGCCAAGGTGGTTTTGCCGCAGCCTGAGGCGCCGACTAATGCGGTCACTTTGCCTTGCGGCACAAGCAGGTTGATGTGGTTCAAGCTGTTGCGTTCAGCTTCAGGATAGCGGTGTACAACATCGCAAAATTCGATATCGCCAGGATTTGGGCTGAGGATCTGTTTGCCTTCGTTGCTTTCTTCGGGTTGATCCAAAAAGGTGAAGACACTTTCTGCCGCCGCCAAACCGCGTTGCAGTGACTGCATCACGCCGGTCATGCGTTTGATGGGGTCAAACATCATGATCATACTGGACAAAAACGACATAAAATCGCCTGCACTGAAGCCGGAAAGCCCTGCTTGACGAGCCGCTGCGTAAATAATCGCAGCCAGTGCAACCGAAGCCATTAATTGCGTAATGCCGGTACCGGCAGAGCTGGCGGAAACCTGTTTGAGCAGGTTGCGGCGCACATCGTCGGCAATACGGTTGAAGCGGCGGTTTTCATAATCCTGACCGCCGTAGATTTTTACAACGCGTTCACCATTAATGCTTTCGCCCAAAACCTGCATCAGCTGGCCAAGATAAATTTGGTTGTTGGCAGACAATTTGCGCAAGCGTTTGCTGACTGTTTGGATACATACGGCGACGACCGGCAAAATAATAAAAGTAATCAGGGTCAAACGCCAGTTCAGATAAGTCAGTAAGCCCAACAGGCCGACCACGCTCACGCCGTCTTTGGCGATCACGGTAATGACGTTAAATCCTGCATCGGTAATTTGGTTGACGTCGCTTAAAATGCGCGACATCAGACGGCCGCCGGTATTGCTACTGAAATACGAAGTCGGCAAGTGCATCATTTTATTGAACATTTCACCGCGCAAGCGTTGTACCAAGTGGCTGGACAGATAAGTCGTGCAATATTCGTTAATGAAGTTGAACAGGCCGCGAACGAAAAACAGCGCCACAATTGCCAGCGGCAACCATGACATGCTTTTCATGTTTTTATCGACAAAACCTTCATTAATCAAAGGTTTGAGCAAGTAACCGAAAGCCGGCATCGTACCGGCGACAATCAGCATGGCCACTACGGAGACGATAAACATCTTCCAATAGCTTTTTAAATATCCAAGCAAACGCTTGTACAGCTCCCAGTTGGATGTGGCTTGTGTTGTCTGCATATCAATCCAGATTTAGAGCAAACATGCAATTCTAAACGAAAATATCTGTCATTACAATGTTTGCAATTGAAAGTCGAAAGGAGTTGGTATTGTTTTAACGCCTTGATTTTATAATGAGAACGACTGTGATGCGGTGGAGTTGGCAATAATGTTGCCAGCTTCTCAAACACCAGTTGCGACCGTCTGAAAAAGTTTCAGACGGCCTCTTCAGTCGTCAAAGACAGCCGGTTAAGCCAAAGCTTCCTTAATAATGTCTTTTACTGTCGTTGCGTTATTAGGGACAACACGGACACGTTGCGGCAGGTTTTCCAAGCCTTCCAATGCGGCCGGACGGGGGATAGCAACTTCGCCAACAGCTTCATGGATGGTGGCTTCAAATTTGGCAGCCAATGCGGTTTCGAGGCAGACGATGGTTTCTCCGGCTTCTCGTACTTCACGCGCTACTTTGATGCCATCGGCTGTATGCGGATCAATCAATTCACGGTCTTGTTCGTAAACCTGTTTGATGGTGGCAAGGCGGTTGGCATGGGTTGATTTGCCGGAAACAAAGCCATATTGTTGATGTACTTTGTTTAAGGCAAATTCCAAATTGAAACCTTTGCCGGAACCTACTTCAGCCCATAAGGTTTTGATTTCGTCTGCATCGCGGTCCATCAGGTCAAACACAAAACGCTCGAAGTTGGAGGCTTTGGAAATATCCATAGACGGGCTGGATGTGACGTGGGTGTGTTCGCTGTTGCGCGGGCGGTATGCACCGGTTTTGAAAAATTCGTCCAATACGTCGTTTTCATTGGTGGCGACAATCAAGCGATGGATAGGCAGGCCCATTTGACGGGCGATATGGCCGGCGCAGACATTACCGAAGTTGCCGCTTGGTACGCAGAAGCTGACTTTTTCGTCATTGCTCGAAGTGGCATTGAAATAACCGGCAAAGTAGTACACGACTTGAGCGACGATACGGCCCCAGTTGATCGAGTTGACTGTGCCGATGTGGTATTTGGCTTTGAACTCGGCATCATTTTGTACGGCTTTGACGATGTCTTGGCAGTCGTCAAACATGCCTTCAACAGCGATGTTGTGGATGTTGGCATCTTGCAGGCTGAACATTTGCGCACGTTGGAATGCGCTCATTTTGCCTTCCGGTGACAGCATGAAGACATTGACGCCTTTTTTACCGCGCAGGGCATATTCAGCGGCAGAGCCAGTATCGCCGCTGGTGGCGCCTAAAATATTGAGCTCTTTGCCTTCTTTGTTCAATACATATTCAAACGCATTGCCCAAGAATTGCATGGCCATGTCTTTGAATGCCAAAGTCGGGCCGTTGGACAGTGCTTGGATTTTAATGCCGTCTGAAAGTGTGCGCACCGGAGTAATGGCTTTGGTGCCGAATACTTCTTCGGTGTAGGTGCGGTTGATGATGTCGCGTAAATCATCAGCAGGGATGTCGGTGGCAAACAGGCTCATGACTTCAAACGCCAGCTCAGGATAGCTGAGTGTGCGCCATTGGTCTAAGGTAGCACGGTCGATTTGAGGGTATTGCTCAGGCAGCATCAAACCGCCGTCAGGAGCCAAACCCATCAATAAAACTTCGCTGAATTGCTTGCGTGCGGTTGCACCGCGGGTGCTGATGTATTTCATGGTTTCTTCTCTATATATTTAAAATTCAAATAGAAAGTCAAAACGAATTCAGACGGCCTCGATATTAAAAAAGGCCGTCTGAACGATTATTTGTAGAGTCGTTTGAAGCAGGCGGTAACCGTTTTCGCGGTAACGGAAGCAATGGCTTGCTCGCGGGTTGCCGGACTCAATACCTGCATCATTTCGGTTGCAGTCAATTGGTTTGGCGCTTCTTCGCTGGCGCAGCCGCAGATTTTATTTTCCCATTCGGCTTGTTTTTCCGCGCTCATGGCCAAAGCAATGACGCGCCATTCGTTACGTTTGTTTAATTCGGTACGGCATTGGCTGTCTACCGCCATTTTCACTACGCTGCTGCCGATACCTGTACCGCTGCCCAAACCGCCGAAAGATTCTCCGCCGGTAGCGCATGCACCCAATAAGAAAGCTGATGTAACAGCTGCCAAAAGAGTTTTTGAAGTCATGATATTTCCTGTAAGCAAGGCCGTCTGAAACGCCCGAAGAATTCTCAAAATAGCATGTATTATACCGTAATGCGGCCCGATATGTGAGTTTGCGAAACTGCCGTATAATGCTAGCGAGTTTTCTTTTCAATCAGCCAGCACGAAAGCCACTATGTCCGACCTTTTTACCCGCCAACCCGAAGCCCCTTTAGCCGAACGCCTGCGCCCGCATACGCTTGATGACGTTATCGGGCAGCAGCACTTAATCGGCGAAGGCAAGCCGCTGCGTGTGGCGGTGGAAGGCGGGAAGCCGCATTCTATGTTGCTGTGGGGGCCGCCGGGCGTGGGCAAGACGACGTTGGCGCGGATTTTGGCGCAGAGTTTCAATGCCCAGTTTTTGCCTGTTTCCGCCGTATTTTCCGGCGTGAAGGACATACGCGAGGCAATCGACAAGGCAGAAATTGCTTTGCAGCAGGGACGCGCGACGATTTTGTTTGTCGATGAAGTCCACCGCTTCAACAAGGCGCAGCAGGACGCGTTTTTGCCCCATGTCGAAAGCGGTTTGCTGACCTTTATCGGCGCGACTACGGAAAATCCATCGTTTGAAGTCAATCCTGCGCTGTTGAGCCGCGCGCAGGTGTATGTTTTGCAATCCTTGTCTTCAGACGACCTCAAGAAACTGATTGCCAAAGTGTTGGCTTTGCCCGAATACCGAGATTTCACGATTGAATCCGATGCGCAGGAGCTGCTCGTCAATACCGCCGACGGCGATGCGCGCAGGTTGTTGAATCTGTTGGAACAACTTTTGCGCGCTGCCGATACACGCCGTCTGAAAACCTTAACTGCCGAATTTCTTGCCGACAGTTTGGGTGCGCAAATCCGCCGTTTCGACAAAGGCGGCGAGAGTTTCTACAACCAAATCTCCGCCCTGCACAAATCCGTGCGCGGCTCGCATCCTAACGCGGCATTGTACTGGTTCTGCCGTATGCTCGACGGCGGCACCGACCCGCGCTATCTCGCACGCCGCATTGTCCGCATGGCATGGGAAGACATCGGGCTTGCTGATCCGCGTGCCTTAACGATTGCCAATGATGCCGCCGTTACTTATGAGCGTTTAGGCTCGCCAGAAGGCGAACTTGCGCTGGCACAAGCCGTGCTGTACCTTGCCGCCGCCGCCAAATCCAACGCGGGCTACAAGGCATACAACCAAATGCGCCGTTTCGTCAAAGAAAATGCCAGCG
>ERZ773207.133-NODE-133-length-26091-cov-3.014634_pt1 | contig 26091 bp, 26 predicted proteins | sample MGYA00580997_ERZ773207 | MGnify/ENA primary metagenome ERZ773207 (study PRJEB29015, sample SAMEA2738170) | human oral metagenome | biome: human oral; feature: human-associated habitat; material: saliva | place: China | collected 2239 ... | reverse complement strand
CGCACCTTCTGGCAGGCGTCGAGCAGGCTGGGGCCGGCGGCGCGGTGGATGGCGCCGTCGACTCCCCCACCGCCCAGAAGCGTGCTGTTGGCGGCGTTGACGATGACGTCGACATTCTCGGTGGTGATGTCGCCGACGACGGCCTCGATGCGCATGGTGCTCCTCTGTTCCGCGGTGAGTACTCGAGCCGGTCGCTGTGGGCTCTGCGGGCTCTCGAACCGGTCACGGGCAGCCTGACACGGGCGCCGCCGGAGGCCAACCGGGTTCAGGAGGGAGCGAACACCGACGTGACGGACGACTCAGCGGATCCGATTTCCTCCCTGCGGTGGGTGGAGGCTATGCTGTCGCCTGCTGCACGCGGGGTGTGGCGCAGTTTGGTAGCGCGCTTCGTTCGGGACGAAGAGGTCGTGGGTTCAAATCCCGCCACCCCGACCATTGCTCTCGCACTCAAACCCACGTCATGGAAGCCCCATGACGTGGGTTTTTGCTTGTTTTTGCTGGGTTTTGGGGCAGGAAGGCCATCATCTGGCAGACCGTGCAAGCCTGGCTCTTCTGGTGCTGAGACGACGATGTCACTTGGCTGGCTCGATGTGACTTCGTCGTCTCGAGAGGCTTCCAGGCTGTCGTCATCTCCTACCTCCACACCCTCTCTGCTCAGGCACGGCTCTCCTCCACTCACCCCCAGCACCCCATCAAACGGTGGCTGGTAGCGCACTATCGCAGTGAGCAGCCCGGTCTCGTCGTCTGGTGTGATGTACACCTTGTCGAAGAGCACGTGGTTGAGCATGCGCCGGATGTGCTCAGGAGCCTGCCGGTAGGCGGTGGCCATATGCTGGGCAATATCTAACGCTTGCCCGACCAAGGCCTGCCGCTCTGTCATCTCACCCTCCAGCCCCATCATCTGCCGCTCCACACCGCGCAGCTCACGGCTTATCCGGCTTTGCTCACGCTTGAGGACGTCAAGCGGGATGGCGTCGGCATAGTGAGCTTGGAGGAGCTTGTCTCGCTCCCGTTCGAGCCGTCGCCGCACGGTCTTCGCTTCCGTCAGCCGCTGAGTCGACTCCGCTACCAGCATGGCCAGCTGCCGCTGCAGGGCAGTTTCGAGGACAGCTCGCTGCCCAGGCCGCAACGCCACTCGGTCATAGAGCCGGACGATCTCATCCTCAATCTGCTCCGCCAGCGTTGCCCGAAACGAGCACTGCGGCTGCTTCTTGGAGTGCCGCCCCAAGCAGACGAAGTACTCATACACCACACCGCGGGGCTTCACATTCGTCACAATGAGACGGGAACCACAGATCCCGCAGTAGATCGTCGACTTCAGGTAGTGGGCGTGCTTGACCGTCCGCTCACCGTTGACGCGGGTGGCCAGCAGCGTCTGCACTGTCTCGTACGTCGCTCGATCCACCAAGGGCTCGTGGCTCCCGGCATAGTGCACCCCTTGGTAGACCACCTCACCGACGTAGAAGGGATTGTGGAGCACCTTGCTGAGTAGCTGCACCGTCACCGGCTTCTCTGGCAGTGAGGCGGTCGGTACGGTGGTCAGGCCACGCAGCGTCAGTTCTTTGGCCAAGCGCCTGAGTGTCCACTCCCCGCTGGCGTAGGCCTTAAAGGCCCAGGCCACCAGCGGACCACGTACCTCATCCACCACCACGATGCGCGCCTCCTGGCCGTTCTTCGTTGTGATGACGTTGCGGTAGCCCAGCGGCGCTCGGCCGATGCAGCCACCACCCCGCACTTTCTCTGCCATGCCCTTCTTCACCTCATTGGAGAGGTTCTTGGAGTAGAACTCGGCGATACTGGCCATAATGCCGTGCACCAGCAGCCCACCGGGCGTCTGATCGATATTCTCGCTGGTCGACACCAGCCGAACGCCGAGCTCGTCGAAGCGCTTGCCCAGCGTCGTGTCGTCGTAGCGGTTGCGCACCAGGCGGTCGAGCTTGTGGACGATGACGTAGTCGACCGGCCGCCCCGCCCGAGCCTCCTCTTCCAGGTAGCGCAGCATCGCCTGGAGAGCCGGGCGCCGTGTGGTAGTAGCGCTGACCCCGCCCTCGGTGAACTCCTTGCCGATGATGGCGCCGATGCTCATCGCCTTGCGCTTGTTGGCCGCCCGCTGAGCTGGGATGGAGAAGCCCTCCTCACGGCCGCCCCGCCGGGCCTGCTCGCGGGTAGAGACGCGCAGGTAGGACACAGCGCGCCGGGGAGTCAGCTCCTGGGCCAGCTGCTCGGCCGAGTTTTGGATGGTGGGAGAGGGTGATACTTGCATACTTCTATTACCGCTCCGATCGCCGAAATTGTCCAGTACATCACCCACAATTGGTTCAGACCTATGCTCGCCACCCCCGATAGACCCTTCAGTCGAATGGGACACCATTTTTTCGTCAGCATCGTCCTTGTTCATCACACAGCACCTCCGTATTTCGTAAGTCGTATTCTATTGAGCCGTCACAGTCCTTTTGCATTCATCACGCCGCCACCCCATTCCGTATCGTCTCCCCGATCTGCTGGTTAGTGATGACGACGAAAAGCGCTGCGGGTAGGCGTTGGTCGCTGGCGATGACGCGGCGCAGCTGCTGGCAGCGCGTGGCGTGAGGCACCACCCACAGCACGAGCGGGAAGACACCGCAGGCTCGCTGCTCGGCCCCACTGGCGTAGTAGGCGGCGTAGCGCTGGCAGGCGGCCAGGACACGGGCGGGGTTCTCGGTGCCGCGGTCGACCTCGATGAAGTAATGGTCGTCGTAGTGCGGGCTGGTGACGACGGCGTGCAGGTCGGGCCGCAGGGTGAGCTGCTGCCCAGCCGGCCCCAGGTAGGAGCGCCAGCAGCCTGGCTCGGTGGTGATGGTAGCGCTGGCGTTCGTCATGGAGCGAGCGGTCTCGGTGATCTGCACACTGGTCTCGGTGATCGCCAGCAGATGAGCCAAGAAGCTGGTGGACAGGCTGCGCGGGCGCTGCCGACTACGGCTGCCGGTTTGCACGCGGCGCCCACGAGTCGTGAGCGTCCAGATGGAGACGGTAGAGCCGCCCTGCCAGCCGCCAACCCGTCGCTCCAGGCGGGTGACCAGGTCGTACTCCTGCAGCCGCGCCAGGTGGCGCAGCGTTTGGCGGATAGCGGAGGACAGCGAGCCATAAGCCTCAGCTGTCAGGCGAGCCAGCTGGGTCGTCGTCGCGAAGCGGTAGGTGGCCAGCAGCGCCAGGAGCCGATGCGCCGCGGGGTGATCGCAGGCGTGAGGAAGATGCTGTCTCATGATGTCCTCCTCCATGGTTCGTCCCTCTCCCCCACGGGCCAGTGGTGACGCCAGAACATGGGGTCAGTCACCGCCACTGCTTGGCCGTATGCCGCGCTATGGCGGGCATTGGCGGCTTGGCTCAGGCCGGCGACCCGTCTGCCGAACCGTCGTGCCAGGCGTCCTGCGAAGGCGGTGCGAAGCAGCGGCATCATCGCTGCCTCCGGCCGATTGGGCTGTCGTCATCCGTCGCTGATGTAGGTGCACTGGTAGACGTCGACGAGGTGAGGGCGAGCAGCGCCTGCTCGGTCTGCTCTGCCGGTACGCCGTAGCGCGCGTGGCTGGCGGCATAGAGGGTGGCTGGGTCACGGCGCCGTGCGGCCGCCGGCTGAGTGGTGAGCGAGAACCAGTCGGTGCGCTGGCCGCGCTGCATCAGCTGGGAGTAGGCGTGGAAGGCAGGCAGCAGCTGGAAGTCGACCGCCTCCAGCTCGGGCGCCAGGCGGGCGGCCGCCGCGGCGTCGGTGCTTGAGAGGCCGAAGTACAGCTTGTTGCGCGCATTGCTCTCGATCGCCTGCATCATTGCAGGCGATAGCTGCGCGCGGTACTGGTGCGCCAGGTGGAAGGCCCCACCCAGCGAGCGGGCCTGGGCTAGTGCGTCAGACAGGTCATGCGGCAGGCCGCCGATGAACTCATGCGCCTCGTCGATGAAGATGCTGACGATGTGGCGCTGCTCTGGCGGCAGAGCTTGGCGGGCCAGGAGGAGCGTCCACAACCGCGACACCAGCAAGGTGCCCAGCAGCCGGACTGCACCCGCTCCGAGCAGACCACGGTTGAGATTGACGACGACGATGCGCCGCCGAGTAAAGAGCTCTGCCAGGTCGAAGCGCGGCTGCGCCTGCCCCAGTACGGCGCGCAGATAGGGACGCAGGATGAGCTGGCGCAGTTTGTTGAGCACTGGCGCGATCTCCGTCGCTTGCGCCTCCGGTTTCTTGGCGTTGTAGGCCGCCCAGAAGGCACCGGTGCCCAGTGGATCGTCCGGCACCTGAGCCAGCACCCACCGGCGAAAAGCCGGATCCGTCAGCAAGGGCGGCAGCCACAGCAGCGTCGCCTGCGGTAGGCGGGCCAAGGTCAGCAGCGCGGCAGATAGGACATCAGCGGTGCGAATGCCCCAGTGCTCGCGAAACAGCGCCTTGAAGGTGCTCAGCATCGCCTCTGCCGTGACGGGTGCCATCTGAGGCGGGCCGGCCAGCGGATTGAGGCCAACCGGTGCTGGGTTGCTTGGGTCGATCACCACCACGTCGCGCTGGCGCTGCTCGGGCAGGCGGGCGAGAAAGTCCGTCGCCAGGTCACCCTTAGGGTCGATCAGGAGCAAACCCCGGCCCTGCGCGGCGTCGGCCAGAGCCAAGGCCAGCATGACGGTGGACTTACCAGCCCCAGTCGGCCCCAGCAGGTGTGTGTGGTAGGCGGCATCGACGATGGCGATCCCTACTGGCTGCGCCTGGCCGGGCGCGCTGGTCATACCCACCACGCGACGCCGCTCCAGCAGTGGTGTCGACGGCGGCAAACGGCGCGGATGCAGGCTGCCCAGCAGCGGCAGTGGCACCTCACCGATCGGCCAACCAGTCAGTGCGGCCAGCCGGCCAGAGCGCAGGCGCAGGGGCCAGCACCAGGGGCGACGGGCCTCATCGATCTTGTCTGCCGCCTCAGCCACCAGCCGGACGGACGACTGCGCAGTTTCCACCAGGCGCAGCGCCCCAAGCAGCTGAGCAAAACGCTGGTGTGCCTCAGCACTCGGCCCACGATAGCCGAGCCGGAGGCAGACGGCGGCACCATGCTGCTCATCGGCAGGTTTGCTGGCGCGGGCGGACGACTGTGCCGCGTCATAGCCGACCAGCAACTGCCGCCAGAGCGAGGGTGGCGGCGTCTCCGCCAAAGAGGCTGGACTGAGTCGGCGTCCCACCAGCAGTTGCAGCACTACCTGCTGCGAACCCGTCAGGCTAGAAAGGGCAGCATAGAGGGCGCGCACCGCCGCAGTGACGCGCTCGGGCAGGTGACTGACCTGCCGCCCCCGTACCATGACGCGCACCGCCCGCGTCATGGGCAGGCGCGACTGCTCGGGTCGGTGCAAACGAACCGGCAGGTGATTGCTCAGCAGTGCCGCCAGGCCGGGCCGGCCGGTTTGCGTGCCCACCACCCAGTGCGCACCACTGGCGTCGGCGCGCAGCTCCAGTACCAGTGGACCCAACTCCGTCGCCGTCGTCAGGCGCTCCAATGCCGTGGTGGCCAGTGCTGGGCTGATTGGGCTGTCCCAGGCCAGCTCCTGCCACTGCCACTGCCCGGTCATGACGCCCCTCCATCCGACTGTTCGGCCGCGGCAGTGTCGAAGCCGTCATTCACATCAAGAGCGTCGTCGCCATCCTGCGGCGTCGGTTCCGCATCCCGTTGCTGCTCCAGCCGTTGCAGCATGAGCAGCAGCAAGACCCGCGCCAGCGCATCGGCATCCAGCTCGCTGCGCCAGGACGGCACGGCGCGGTAGTGTGGCCGCCCCTGGTCTCGTCGCTTGCGGCAGGTCATAGCCGCCTCCGATCCATCACCAGCGCTGGCGATACCAGCGCCCCACGGCGACCAGCAGCGCCGCCACACCGGCCAGCGCCAGTACCCACCAGTAGTGGCAGAGCAGCTCGATTGCCCAGATCAGCAGCACCACGCCACCAAAGACGTACACGCAGCTGCGGAAGAAGCGCGCTGCCAGCGATCCCGGGCCGATTCCATCTCGCATCAGTCAGTCCTCTCATCGCTCTCATGACGTGCCCTCCTCGCCAGCGGCATCCATAGCGTCTGTTGCTGCTTCATCGTCAGCCGGAGCCAGCGCCGCCTGCGGCCACTGCCGATCGCTCGGCACGCGGTAGCCCCAGCGGGCCAGCGAGATGGTCGAGACGCACTCGTCGCCCCAGATGTCCCAGTGCTGGCGCGATGGTGCTGCCCGGCGGGCGAACAGCTCCACAAAGGGCCCGTTGCCCACCAGCCGCTCAACGATCTGGTGGATCTCTTCCGGCTTGTGCGAGTGCTCCTGCAACGGGTGGAAGCCCCAGTTGGGCTGGGCCCGAAAGGCCACCCGGGTACCCTGTCCCCGCACACCCAGCAACAACAACTCGCCGGCGTTACGGAAGGTGTGCCCCATCGAGAAGCGCGGCTTGGCCCAGAAGTAGAAGCTGGTGTAGCGGAAGCCCCAGGCCTCCAGCAGCTCGATCCCCTGCGGCACCGTCGCCGTAGTCACCCAGACGAAGCAGAACGAGCGCGGTGCCGTTATCTCCCGCACTGCCTCACCCATGGCACGCAGCCGCGGCAGCGGCATCAGGCGGTAGTGCTGCGCCGCCCCGTGACGCCCCGTCTGCTGGCTGCACCATGGCGGATCGGCCAGCACCGCTCGGAACGTCCCGCGCTGCGGCGCCCCGTCTGCCTGGTTATGCGCGGCGTGCGATTGGCTCGCCAGCGCGTGATTCGTCAGATTGCTCATTACGATCCCTCCTTTACGTGCTTATCTGCTTATTTGTGTGCGCGTACAAAACGCGCTCACACTCCCCATTACGAACCGATCTGCTCGATTTGTGAACCCCCTCGCCAGCCACAACTTCCACCGATGCGACACGCCACCAGCGATGTGCCGCTCTGTGGTGGCACCACAGAGAACAAAATGGACACGAAGGCCAAATAGTGGCGACGAAAGTACATGCTGTAGTTTTTGCAACAGGCGGCCAGATCGGCCCGCACATGGCAATGTGGAGCGCGAATCAACTGGGCGTCTGTCAGCACCCGCTGTTCGCGCGGCCTGGCTCGTCCTTGCCGTTGGCGACCTCTTCTGGCTCCGCAGCCGCCTCCTGCGCCCGCCTCGTCATCGCTACAGCGCTGTGGAAGGCGGCCAGGTCGTGGGCCTGCTTGGTGGCGATGGCCTGCTGCCAGGCGTCGGCCTGGGCGCGAGTGGTTGTGGTGGGCGGGGTGTCGTCGTGCCAGACCGCCCAGGCCAGCAGGGCGATGGCGATAAGAGTCAGGCAGCCGACGAAGGCCAGGCCGTTGATGATCCAGCTCATGGTGGGTATGTCCTTTCTGGTGGTGTGCGTGGTTGCTCGGTCGTGCTGGGGTGTCTCGGTAGGCCGCCATCAGCTCAGAACTGCGCGATCCCCCGAGCAGCCTTGATGCCGTAGGCGCGCAGGATGGCGTGGTAGTAGGTCGCTCCGGCAGGGGCGGTCTGGTAGCAGGACTCGGCCAGAGCGGACAGGGTGGCGACGTTGCCCATGGCGCTGGCGGCCAGGAAGGCACGGGCTTGATCGGTGGCGTGGGCCAATTGGCTGTCGGCGGCCAGCTCGTCCAGGCGGCGCTGGGCGGTGTGGGCCAGGCTGCGCGACTGCGGTACTCGTGGTGGGAGCAGATCGGCGGCGAAGAGCTCAGCGATCGGCAGGACGGGTGCAGCGGGCTGAGGGCCGGTGAGGTGGTCGGAGTGGTCGGTAGCGGGCATGAGGGATTCCTTTCAGTGTTCCGTCTGGCCGCCGGAGAGTCATTTGGCGTGTTCCCCTGATTGCTGATAACAGCCGGTTCGGACGTAACGAACATAAACCGTTGGAATCCCAAGGAAAAGCATAAGCGTGATAACATCGAGCAGGCTGCGGGATACTCCGGATTCGGGAACCTCGGGACCCGGCGCTGCGGTGCCGCCGCCCTGGGCCCGGTGTCCTGGTCTCGCGGTGCTCGGCCTGGGGTGCGTCGTTGGGACCACTCCGAGAGAGGGACCTCTTGAAGGGGCCGAGAGTGCAGGAGTGTCTCAGCCTCTCCCTGCTCGTTTCGTCCAGGCGATTGCTGGCGGGGCTGGTCAGGCGTACGGCCCTGGGCGGCAAGATGGGCAGTCGGAGATGAGTGCGAGGAGGGAGATCGGGATGGCTGCGGAGAAGATGACGAACGGTGGTGCCGAGAACGTCCCGGCGCACGACGCGCCGGGTGCGGGACCAGTCGACGCTCATGAGCAGCGCTATCCCGACTACCTCATGGACTTTCCTCCCGACCTGTCTTCGGAGCAGGTCCAGCGCTGGCAGCGGTTCTTCAATCTGCGCGAGGACATCCTGCTGGACTACGGCTACCAGACGGCCCGGGCGTACTGGACCGACCTGCAGGACATCTTTGAGTGGGCCATCGCCCGCGACAAGGACGTCCTGACCCTCACCGATCGCGACCTGCGCCAGTACTGCGCCCTGCTGCGCAGGCGCAAGTACAGCGAAGCCACCATCCGACGCCGAATGGTGGCCTGGAGGAAGATGGAGGAGAAGATGAAGGAGGGGTGAGAGACGGAGTGTGACTGCGGTCTGAAGTCTTGCGTGTGGCACGTCGGGTGCTGTGGGACATGCCTGTCTGGCCGGTCTGGCAGCTCACCGGCTGGGTGGTCGACCCCCACTACCTGGTGCGCCTCCAGACCTTCCGCCAGCGGGCTGCCGAGGTCAGCCTCGTCTGACGCGACGACACCAGCAGCGTCAGGGAGGTGGTGCCGAGGCTGCATGAGGGGAAGAGGTAGAAAGTGCTCAAAAAGTACAAGGGACTGCTAACGCTCTAGGTGTGTTCCAAATCACATATGTTGATTCCGTCAAATTACGGAAGCTACACCCACCCTCCGACAGGGAGTTACGCTCACACAGGCCCCCAACGTTGTCGATACCCACCAAAACACGAGAACATCGCCAAGCTTCTTAGAGTGATATGTCTCACACAAGCGCCCCGATGGGGGCCTCACGCAGTATCTTGTCCCTCAAGCAGTCCGAACCGCATCTCCCATCCGAGGAAGTTTTCGAGAAAGAAGACGCACATGCATACCCGCCAGCAATATAGTGCCCGCTCACATCTGCAAAATATTGCTGCTGCCACAATGCGGGCTGGATATGCACATATCGAATCGACGGTTCGATGTCAGCCGTGTAGATTAACCCTATCGCCATCTTTGATGCGGACAAGTTGAACAGGGACGAGAAGATGATGGCGACGCTTGTCGAACTATAAGCAATATTGATATGTAACACTAAGTATGATTTAATAGTTAGTGTTATGAATAATGAAACATTTACACCCGAAAATTCTTCAGAGAAAAAGGAAGTAAAACCTATGACTCGTTTGCAGGCTTTAGCATACATAGCAGGCATTACAGACTATGGCTATACGGCAACAGAGTACAGAACCAAAGATCCTGACGAAGTGAAAGTCTCTGATATTGCCAACATGAGTGATGACGAATTGCGCGACTATACGAAGGCGCGGCAAATCGTTTCCATCTTCGAAGCTACCGTCCCCAGCAGCAATCGCAAAGGATAGTTAGTTTCTGCGCCGTCATTGTCACCCTAATGTCAACGCACGTTGACATTAGGGTGACAATGTTCTTGGGTACCATAATTGATTGCTCCAGTACTTTAAGGCATGGTGATTTCGACTTATGACGGACAATAAACAGCTTCTCTGCTCTCAAGAATTCTACAGAGACGCAATCAAAAGCATCTTAAGTGCAAAAAAAATTGTCATATACTGTGGTGCTGGTGTTTCGTATGCACTCACCGGTCTAACGTGGAACAATTTAATATTCGATGTTGCAAAGAGGCTGGAAGGAGATTTTAAGCGATTCGTTGGTGAGCGCACGTATAAGGAGAAACACAACCACCTGCTCAATGAAATTAGGCAGAATGCAGGTAATCCGAGTGGAAACGCCTCACTAGTCGCAAGCTATATAAAGCAGTTTCAGGAAGCTAACCCTTTTCCTTACTCTGTAGAAGCCACTCTTACTAAACTCATTGGCGACGCGCTGTATAGGCTTTCTGTGCCATCCAACAATGATGCATATTTACTTAGCTATATAAGTTACCTAGTCGTTAGTTTACTGCGAGCAAAAGTGGAAGTTGTTGTTGTCACAACAAACTACGATTCGTATCTTGAAGAAGCACTTCGTGTTGGTGTTGAATTCCTCAACAATGATATACAAGATGATGAGGAGCAAGTGACTGTTCGAGTTCGATCGAATGTAGAAAGCTACGATTCCACTCCTGACCGTCCAGAACTATCCATACTGTATCTTCATGGGCGCATTCCCCTAAATAAGATTCCTGATACTCAACCGAACGGGAAGAGCATAAACAATGGAAAACTAGTGTTTTCAGATGTCGACTATTTTGAAAGTGAGAAACGGACAAAGAAATTACTGAATCGAGCGGCAGATGGAGCTGATTGTTTCCTTGTGCTCGGCTCTTCTTTAGATGATCCTCCTTTAGTTAGGTGGATACAGAGCAACAAGAGAAAGAAGCGAGAGATTGCAGCAATTGAGTCCGGTGAGACTGCTTCCGAACCCAAGAAAGCCACTGTGGTCGTGGTTCAACCGATTAGAGAAGAAGATTATGAAAAACTAGCTCTAACTGATTCCGAACGAAAAGTATACGCAGGATTGAAAAATCGTCGATATGCATTACTCGGATTTGACTACTATCTTCCAGTGCGATGCTATATCGACATTGCCCTCCCAATTCGAGATTCGATTGTATCTGGGAAAACAATTGAATCAGATAAACCTTACATCAGCCCTACCTACACTGATCTTTCGAACTGGTCAACGAGTATATCTGGCAATCTCAGCGACCCATCTCGAAGTGTCTCCTTGTACGAGGCTCTTTCTAAGAACTCTGAGTATGTTGGCAGTGCGCTATCTAAGCTGCTTATCTTTCCGCATGATTTCACGACAAAAATAGAATTTTGGATCCGAGGAGTTGCTCCTCATGAAGGAGATCCTAGTTATCTTGTAAAAGTTGCAGATTCGTCAGGTATTGTGTTAAATCCCAATACTCGTCGTGTTGAGAGTTATCTACGTCGCTTTCCTTCAAGGTCTGCAGCACTTCGAACACTTCAAATCGGGCGCGCAGAGTTGGTAACTCTCAGAACACTCGGATTAGCTGATTCAGCTTCACGGTGGCAGGCGTTCTATAGCACTCCAATATTTGGTGTGTTAGGCGATTCTGGACTGCGGGTACCCGCAGGTGTTGGTTCTGTTGTGGTAGCCATGAAACTGGTTGAAAATAGCCCAAATGACATCACTAAAAGTATCCGCCTTCAATTTGCAGATATCGCGGATAATTTGTCACATTCAATTCAAGCTGGCTCTCTTGATCAAGAGCAAAGAGGCTACTTGGACCGACTTAGACTAATGGTAGACCGTATTGTTCAAGACGTCATGAGGGAATCTCAGTTGAAAGGCTGACATCCGTAGAGGCGTATTTCATAGACTAGGCGACGGTCCGCGTTCTATCAGGTCAGAGGCGGTGCGCTTGGGTCTGCGAATAACTCTCATAGTATGAATATGTTCCGGTCGTCATCGGAGTTTACGTAACAAGCATAGGAGGTATGTTGTGCCATCTCCCTGCTCCGAGGCCGAATATTCGCAACCCTCCCGCGGCAGGTTGAGATTCCTCCCACGACGCCAGAGCACTACATCACTGGCCTCTATGCCTTGAACTTGGCTGCGCCAGAAGGTACCAGTGGGGACTGGCATGACGTCTTCCACTGGCAGGACGGCGCTGAGCAGCCACGGCAAGTCACCCTGGCCGGCATGGGAGACATTGAGACCACATCGATCTACGGTGGTCTTGGTATCTACGAGGGCAGAGACAGCTTGGTAGCCCAAGGCTTAGATGTTCCTGCCGGCATGCAGCGGGTCTACATCGCCAACCACTCACGCGCCATCTTGGACTTGCTCTACCGCTCCCTTAATCGCTGGGGACGCGTTCTCAATCTGACTGGTGCCACTACTGACTGGCTCGACACCAAGGAGCAAGGCGAGCGCCTCCTGCAGCACGCCACCCTGCTTGAGCCCTCCTTCCATCCAGCTGCCCAGGACGAGCTACGCCGCTGGATCGCCGATGAAGCAGGTATGTTGAGGGCGGTGCGCAGGTGAGTTGACCGCTTGGGGAGAAGCGAACTGGCGATCATACCTTGTATTTTGAGACAGGTAACAGTCTTAAGAACGTCAAGGGAGCAAACCGGCACGCGTGTGCATGTGACGACATAGCCTGGGCAATATGAGCGACTTAAACGACTCCTCTACGTGGGCGCTTATTGCCAGCATTGCGGGTGCTGCGGCAACTGCTGTTACTGCCGTGAATGGGTTGAGCCGCCTTTCTCGATTGGCAAAAGCACGCCGCACCATCGAATGGGTCAATGGCACAATCGACAAGGGCGCTAACGATAAATCACGCAACCGTACGCTCGCCGAAATGAGAAGAGAGCAAGAGGCCTACATCGTCGCAACGTACTATGTTCCCTGGTGGCGTTTAGTGCCGTTTCCGGCCTGGACAATCTCCTTCGAGACACTCTTCATTCTTGCCGCAATTAAAGGAATGCCCGGCACTAACGCAATCACAACGAGAGCCACCCTTGCCCCATTCACTATCTACTTTGCTTGGCTATTTATCGGCAGTTATCGGGAAAGGTCGAGAATAAGTGGCCAGTATAAAGCTGGAACCCTCGTCGAATCACGCATCCCGTTATGGCGTATGGGGAATACGCTAATTCATGTCGCCTCATGGTATACCGCTGGCATTAATTTATTGGGTGGCGGTCTAGCGTCTCTCATCACCGGCAAACCGCTGCTGCTCGCTGTTTTCGGCCCGCCTGCGGGATTCTTGATGTTGTTTGCCACGATTCCACATTTTAAGTGCTACATTCGAGACTGGACAGTTGTAACTCGTTGGGGGTCACAGTTGCTCGGCAATGAGAAGTTTAACCTTCCGCGATTTATTGCGACCACATTCGTGTTTCCCGATCCGAGGATAGGTGATGATGGAGAGTAGTGGATTTGCCCAATTTCTTCGCAATGCAACACATGCAATGTTAAAATGTAGTTATCTATGCCCACCAAACATTCCATATCCCTCCACCACCGCCTCCGTCGCCTCAAAGCCGCCCTCCTTGCCGTCTCCTTCACCCTGGCCGGCATCCTCCTCATGATGCTCAACGCCTGGCTGTCCCCGTTGCAGCTGGGAGACTGGCAGTGGCTGCACGCCCTACCGCTGGGAGAGCTGGGTGGCACGCTGTTTGGTGCGGGGCTGCTGTCAACGTTCTTCGAGTACGCCTTCCGGCGCGATCAGGAGCGGGCGGTGACCGAGCGCTTCCGCCGGACAATCCGTGAGGAAGCGCCAGCCCTGCGCGATGCCGTCATCGAGGCCTTCCGCTTCGACCACCAGGACGTAGCGCGTATAGCCACGCCTGAGCTGCTGGACGACTTGGCACGCACCAGCCTGGGCCTGCGCTTCGGCGACCCGGCGTTCGGCCGTGAGGTCTATGCCGACATCCGCCACCAAGCCATGGCCGCCGAGGAACGCTGGTACGACGCCCGCGTCGACGCGACCCTTGGTATACCAAGGGGTAGGAGCACAGCTCCTACCCCGTTCTTCGACCTACGTGTCCGCTGGGAGTACACCGTCACGCCGCGGCACCGCTTCCGCAAGTTCGCCGTCGTCTCCGACCGCCAGCGCTACGACCAGCTGGTAGCCGAGCGTGGGGAGACGAGTGTGTGGGCCTGGCCATCTCCGATCCAGAAGTCTTCGCCCTGGAGCAGTTCACCGTCAACGGCATGCCGGTGCCGTTCACCCGGCAGGTAGAGGAAGCGGGACAGATCTATGTCGTTGACCTGGGTGCCGAGGTCATCACAGACGCCAAGCCGGTCGTCATCGCGTTCCGGTTCCGGTCACTGGTGCCACGCAACGGCCATGTCTTCCACCTCAACATCGACCGCCCGACCAAGGTCCTGGACGTGGAGCTGTCCTACGACGCCGACGCCATCGAGCGAGTCCGCCTGATGGACTTCGCGTCCCGTGGCGATGGCGGACGCGTCTCCGAAGAACCGCAGTCGGCGGTGGTGCGCTACCGCTACGACGGCTGGCTCTTCCCAAGAGCAGGGCTCGTCTTCGCCTGGACACTCCACAATGAGCAAGTAGCCCGGCTCGACCAAGCAGCCGACGCGCAGCCGCAAGCCAACGCTTCTGAGAGAACTTCAGCCGGCCAGCGCGCCGGCATAGCCAAGCCGACAGCCGGTGGCAATGACGACGCCCGCCCAGCGCAGGCCGCTTGACGGACGCCGCGTGGCCCACAGGTACGGCCACGATCGGATAGAAACCCCGCTATACGGGGCCTTCATTCAGCAGCCACCCATGCTGCTCACCTCCCTCCACCTCAGCTGACACCTCTAGATTGCCATACATGTATGGTGGTGCCAAGTGGGTGACCGCTCGACGCTGGTGCTCGTGCGCGCCTCCTCCTCCACCAGCCAAGACGAGCAGTGGTGGCTCATCGCCCACCAGCTCGGTCTGCGGCTCCAGCGCGCCCGAATCGCCAAGGGCCTCAGCCAGGAAGCCCTGGCCCACGCCGCCGGCATCTCCACCTACACCTACCAAAAGTTTGAGAAGGGCGAGTCCCGCCCTGGCACCCCGATGAACCCGCGCCTGCGCACCCTCATCGCCCTGGCGGCGGCGCTGGACATGCAGGTGGAGGAGCTGGTGGGAGAGCTAAGCGAGTAGGTTGCGTCTCCTACGACAGCTGCAGCAACTCGTGGAACTGCTCATGTTGCAGTGGCAGATACGCTCCATCGTTCCACCTACTCGTGAGAACAGACAGAGTCCACCTAGGTTCGTGATCCGTTAGTCGAAAATTATTACTTCTCCCGCTTTTTAGCCGTTAGTGAGAACGGCCCCCGCGAGGATGATGCCTCTCTCCGCAAGGTCAAATTCCGATCCTTACGATCCCACTGCACTGAGAACTCGAACCGGGTTGCCGTTTCCTCACCCTCATCCGTCCCGTGAGTCCATGTGACTGACGCAGGCATCTCCTCGGTATTTACTTCTTCAGGAATACCTGAAGCAACATCACGGTATTCATGGACGAAGTGCCGTTCCTCGCCCGTTTCTTCCACCGTCACAGAGGTTCCCGACATACTCCACACCCCCTGAGCGATCTCTTTCTCATCCCCATCTCTCCGCTCAGCCTCCAATTCCCACTTTCCCTCACTTACTGTAAGAACTGCAGTCTTCCAACTCTCCGTATCATCAAAAGAAATATCCCAGGTGCCAGCGGCGAACTTCTTGAATGCCAAGGTAGAGCCGGAGCATCCAGTCAGAGGCGCAATAGCTGCACCGGCAGCCACGATCGACAGGTACTTGATCGTTTCGCGACGACCAAGAGTATGGGTGAGAAAACGAATCTGCTGCCGCATGGCTTGAATCCTTCAAGGTAGGGTGGGGACCGGGCGTTGAGAGGCGTCCGTAACTACCCAAGAAGATCTACACCTGCAGTCACGTCTTTCCCCAGTTGATTTATGTCAGTGCCCTTCAATCCTCCTATCCTCCTCACCAGCCCAAAGCATGTTTGAGAAGTACCGCATCATCCAAAATGCCGCTACACCAGCGGCTTCAACCGACTGGAGATCCACGCCCTGCCAGCAACCCAGTCCAGACACCGAACAGGAGTGACAGTGACGAGGTCACGCCACTACCTGCACGCACTCATCGCTCTGGCAACAGCGCTGGACATGCAGGTAGAGGAACTGGTGGAATAGTCCCTGGCTACGATGCCGCCATGAGCCAACGTGCAACCCTCCCCCAGGGTCATCCCACCGACAACGATCTGGCGTCGTGCGCCATACGATCATGAATATTGCGTCTCTTACCGTCGACACTGCCGTCGGCGTTGTCACTGCGCTGACTGGCCTGATCGCTGCCGCTGTGGCCGCCACGCAGCTGTCCTACCGCCACCGCATGATGCGAACCGCCACCTGGGCACAGGAGCAGGTCCCCTCAGCCACCGGTGAGCGCAAGCAGCACTTGGCGGACATGCAGCGCTGGGCGCAGTCTGAGGTGATGGCAGCGACAATGATTCCGGCAAAGGTGTTCGTAGAACCACTATTTACCGCGACGCTATTTTTGCTGATACCCATTCTTCATGACCCACCATTGTATCCTTTTGCGCTAACCGCGTTCCTCGTTCAAGCCCTGCAGTACCGGAGAACAATTCGGCTGTATCTCGAACGCCAGCGATGCGCCATAGACTACTATGAAGGTCGAGCAGTCCAGCCTGCACACATTGGCCTCCTTTTCCAGATGGAAGGCGGCACGCGCAAGGAGTTTCTCTGGGCCAGCATCGTCTCTGCCGAGCTAACAGCCGTGTCGCTCTTGCTCGCAAGATACATTCACCATGAGCACAAAACGATGCTTCCATTGGCAATTGGCGTTTGTGTCGGAGTTATCAATTCCGTCGCTGACATTAGACGCAAAAACAGACACCCATTTCTTGCACAGATATAACCCGCCTATCTCTTGCCAGGCAGTACGCCACACCCGCTTAAGCATGCTTATTGGCCTTCATCGCTGAGGCTACCCCTGGAAGCAGGATGTAGCCCGCATAGCGAAATGCACCGCGTCCTACCCGCATCAGATCACGATTCAGCCGCAAACAGCTCGGCAGGACGGGAGATGGCTACTGGCTCGGTGCTCGGCGATCTACTATCGATTGCGGCAACGCAGCCCCGTCCTTGTTGGAGCCACCCTCCAGCCCCTGTCACCCATGGCGACACCGGCGTCGCTCGGCTCTGCACTGCTGTATATCCCTCTCAATCCTGCGGTGGAGCCTCCCATGAGCCTGACGACCCATCTCAACGACAAGCAATCTCCCTTTCGCAAGCTGGTGGAAGAATTTGCTCCAGCGCTCGCAACCGCCGCAGGCCAATCCAAGGCAGGCAAAGAGTTCGCCACGCAGCTCGGCTTCTACGACCTAGTCAAGGCACCGTTGGTCGTTCCGCTGCCGGAGGAAGTACAGGACAAACGACGGCACTCACCAACCGTTGGCACCGCTTTCGACATCCGCACCAGGATGATGCTTGGCCAGTTTGAGCCCAGCTACAGCGCGTCCGCCCTTGGCGTCAGGGCATTCAGCTTCTGGTACGCCCGGCTCATGAAGGACGGTGAGCGTATAACAGAAATGCTGGCAGATAGTTTTCGAGAAGCCGAGAACCTGACGATCCAAGGCACCGAAGAAGACAAAGATCGCGCCAGTATCATCTTCACCTGGTGTGAGGCGTTATATCGGGCGGGCCTGCGCGCACTCTTCAGTTCCTTGGGAGAACGGTTGCACGCGAGCAAAACCGTCGATGATCTGTTTGCTTCGATTCCACCTGCCATGCTTGCCGACGTCTCCAACCTGCGCGCAGCCAATCAGGGGCAAGTCGAGCAGTGGCGCACGATGATCCGCAAGGGCGTCGAGTACACGGAGAATCCGCACTTTACCGGTGCCTCCTTGGTTGGTGGCGCTGATGGCGACTGGTTCATCGACGACACCCTCTTCGACTTCAAGGTCGTGGACACAATCCGGGCACCATGGGTACGGAAAGTCCTCATGCAGCTCCTGGGCTACCTCATCCTCGACCTCGACAACGACTACCAAGCCCGGCGCATCGGCATCTGGTTGCCACGCCAAGCGACGGTCAAGACGTGGGCCATCGAGGAGATTCTTGGTCGTGACGCCAGCACGATACTGGCGAAAGCGCGAGTGGATGTAGAGAGTGTGATGGAGCGAGGGGTGGGGGTGGTGGCGTAACGATACACGCAACGACCTACTACAGCGCAACACGCTGGTTACAGATAAGTGGAGGTAGTTCGGCGATTGAATTACCATAATGCTCGTGTATTATATATTCAGAACTCGATAAACTATATCTAACGAAAGCACTGCAATGAACCCAACGCACGATAACACCTCTTCGAGAAAAGACTCGCGCGACCTCCTGGTCGAGTGGGCAAACAAAGCTCCAGAATGGGCGCGCTACATCGTACGAAATGTCATCGACAACAAGGCGCCACTTGACGGTGAAAGCACAGCTACCGCGTACAAACTCTTCTTGCAGGAGAACGGACTTGAAGAACGAACACTCCCGGATGAGCCACTGCTTATAGCCTCCAACGCCGACGCAGAAACAATCGTCCCGCTGACAATAACGTCATTGTCTGACGTCACTGGCGTCAACGCACTGGGTACAGGCAACGCTATCGAGCCGGATCCTCACCTCACTATCCTGTTTGGTGAGAATGGCACAGGCAAGACAGGGTACTCGCGAATCTTTAAGGCACTGGCGGAGAGCCGCACAGTCGACAAAGAGATTCTCGGGAACATCGCGCACACTCAGCCCGAGGCGATGTCAGCCACCGTCAAGTACAGACTTGGTGATAATGATGAGCAGTGTCATGAATGGCACGGAGAAAAAGGCGTGCCGCCCTTCACAAGGATGTCAATATTTGACAGTCGCGCTGTCAAACTCCATGTCGATGATGACCTAGACTACACCTACACACCTGCCGCATTGGCCTTGTTTGAACATGTCACGACGGGTGTCAAGTCCGTGCAGGAAGCTGCAAAGAGGGAGGCTGGGACACTCTCAGCGGTGCCGCCTGACATCCTGTCTCGGTTTGACGGAAAGACCGGCGTATATCAGCAGATCGCTTCGCTTAGTGCTGCTACAGACCTAGCCCATCTAAAATCCCTGGCGGAGACAGACCCAGACTTTGACGTCCGTATTGAAAAGCAACGGACAAAAGTTGCCGAGTTAGAATCCAACACCATTAGCCTCAAGATTCGTGAAATGCAGCGCGCTGAACAAGCGTTAAGCCAAGCCTGTGAAGCCACTCGTGCGATAGAAGACTTTGACGTCGATACATACGAGCAAGAGCGCCAGAAACTTAAGCAGCTCGAAGACGACTATCGGGCGTTCCGTGCGACCTTGTTTAAAGAAGCAGACTTACCGTTGGATCCAGATGACACGTGGATGTTGTTTATCAAGTCGGCAGAGGACTACCGCCAGCATCTCGAGGCACATTCGGCGTATGATGCAGAACGCTGTCTGTATTGCCGGCAGCCATTACAGGACATGGCTCGGACGCTCATTAATAAGTATGCCGAGCTTCTCGAAGACAATCTCTCAACAAGCATCAAGGACAGCAAGGCACGGCTCAAGGCGCTCAGTGAGAGAGTGACGTCGGTGGAGCTTTCAGAGGCTAGAGCCTTTGCGCAAGAACATATTGACTCCGACGAGAAGCCTGCCTATCACCACAAAATCGACCAGGTTATCAACGCATTTGAAGCAGTATACGAAGCCTTCTCCGATTCTGAACAGACAACATCGCCGGCGATCAATGCTGTGACGGTTAATAGCGCAGAACTGGAAACTGAACTCAAGAACCTAACACAAGAGCGTAAGCGTCTCCAGGATCAGGATACGAATCGAACCGAAACACTGAAAGAAGAGAAGCAGCATCTTGCCGAGCTTGTTGCGGCGGCTGAGCTCGGCAAGTCGTGGATCAAGATCGAAGAGTTTGTCTGTAAGGCCAAGTGGGTTGCTCGTCTAAATGATGGTAGCAGTCAATTCAGACGTCTTATCCGTAGCCTCACGGATTACGCTAAACAGGCGAATGAGCAGTTCGTCGATAACAACTTTGACACCCTGTTTGCAGAGGAGTGCAAAGCGCTCCGAGCTCCGGAGTTGACGGTACGCCACATAGGTAGAACAGGGCGTGCGCAGCGTCGCAGAAGGCTTACTGGCGACCATAGTCCGTCGGCGGTTTTATCTGAGGGCGAGCAGAAAGTGCTTGCTATGGCTGACTTTCTTGCCGAAGCCCGGCTCTCTGGAGTGACGGCACCCGTAGTCTTTGACGATCCTGTTTCGAGTCTCGACCACCGCCGGGTTGAAGAAGTCGCAGAACGAGTAGCGGCTCTATCCGAAACCGCTCAGGTCATTGTGTTCACTCACGATATTCTTTTTACAGCAGGCCTACTTCAAATTACTACCCGCAATCGACAGCAGTGCGCGTACTTCAAGATCTCCGAAGATAATGGCAATAAGGGATTCATTGTACCTGGAAGGCATCCTCGTTGGGATACGATTTCAAAAATTTCAGGTCGAATAAATTCCGTCTTGCAGGATGCAAAGGCTTCAAGAGATGCCGATGAACGCGATGAACTTGTTCAGAAAGGTTACAGCCTAATTCGCTCCTGGTGCGAGGTATTTGTCGAGATGGAAGTCTTCGCAGGAGTCTCGCAACGATACCAACCGAATGTGAGCATGGCGAATCTTACAAAAGTCAAAGTCAACTTGCTGCCAGAAGTGATCGATAAGGTTAGCCGAGTATTTAATGATGCTTGTCGTTGCATCGAAGGTCATTCGCAGCCGCTGACGAGTTTGGGGGTCACTCCGACACCGATAGACCTTGAAAAACACTGGTATGAACTGCAGGCCGTTCGAGACTATTATCGCAATGGTTAAGGTTCGCTATTGGACTCATTCGATCGCTTGAGATATGCGCTCAACAGTTCTAGTTTAGCCGCAGACATAGGTGATAGTGCAACAAACGCCGCTGACAGAACACGTTGAGCAATCCACAGCCTCGTCATGTCCCGCGTCTCGCCCCTCCGGCTGTGTCAGCCCGCCCTCGGGTCAGACCCGCAGCCCCAGAGGTGGTGTCGCATCCACTAACGCTGTTGTCGCACACTACTGAACGGGTCCCGAGTGACGGTTCCATGCAGCATCTTGGGTGTTGCCGCATGAAACCGGTGGTCACTGCGATCTGACCATCCACTACTGCGGCGCAGGTGGAGGACAGATACACGCCGCCAGAGCTTGAGCATGCTCACCACATCGACTCGCCCTGGGAGACTGGACCCCACAGACGTCAACTCCCAGGGCGACCTCTACACTATTCCTCCAACAGTCGCTCGCCAGAATTGACTCCTGCTACATCATTGTTACGGTTTCATCACACTTCGTGACGTGGACCACTTTCAACCGGCCAGGCGGTATAGCCTCAAAGCGCAGGCAAGGACGTCTGCTGGAGTCACCAGCTCCATCGCCCTCATCCCCGAGGAGGATCACGATGAGCAAGACGAGCAAGATGAAACGACTGATGATGCTCTGCATGAGCGTGCTGCTGGTCATCGCTGGAGCGGTGTCCGTGGCACCGACAGCAAGTGCAGATGAGTTCACCACTACAGTGTTTTCGGCGTCCGGATGGGACTATGCGAACGTGAGAAGTGGCCCCACTCTCAACGATCAAGCCATCTCTACTGTTCCGGCAGGATCTGAAGTTACACTTGGGTGCTGGGTTATTGGTGGCAAGGCTGATGGACCATATGGAACATCATTCCTTTGGTATCGAATCAGCGGAAAAGAGGGTTATATTAGCGACACCATGGTCTACACCGGGACCGACGAACCAGTAACTTCCCCTTGTGATGATCCTGCATCGCAATCGATTGATACGGTGGTCGGTAGTTCAAATGCAGCAGTATTTTCAGCTCCCGGCTGGGATTACGCAAATGTAAGAAGTGGCCCAGGGACTGAGAATGACGTCATTCGGACTATTCCTGCTGCTAGTTCCGTTACCCTTGGGTGCTGGGTTATGTCTGCGAGTTCCACCGGTGGACCATACGGAAGTTCGTCGATTTGGTATGCGATTGATGATGGCTACATCAGCGACGCTATGGTCAATACAGGAAGTGACATTCCAATCACTAGCCCCTGCGCACTTACAGATGCCGCTTCCACATGGACAAATAATGGCTCGAACAGTCCAACGCCAACAGACAATAATCAAAAGCCTCGATGCGACCTCATTAAGGATCCTCCAACCGATGCCACAGTAGCGGGCGGAAATCCGCTCACACCTCTTTCCACAGAACTGTATCTCCGTTATGTATCAACAATTGGCACGGACCGAGATGTAATCGTCCATTGGGGACGTTTTGCTAGCAGCCCGAACTTTATTCGTGAGGTCAAACAACATAAGGAGGAATGTTTCCATGTTGATGGCAAGAAGATCGGCAAAGACATTTATCTCAGCCTAGGAACGTTCACCGTGAAGCGAGTCTCAAAGTCGTGCTACAAGGTTTATGATAGGTACGACTTTGAATGGGACCGTCCTGTCAGTCGAGCGATTGCCGAGTTCGGATGGGCGCGCGAATTTAACGTTCGCGCAAGTGGCTGTCTTCACGAAGGCTAGGCACCGACCGGAAGCACTGACATCGGCATGGTTGGTGGTGCTTGTAAAATAATCGCGAGCACCACCAACCAATTTCATTTATATTTGACCATCTACAGAATCACCATACAAGAACAAGCAACAATAATCTATTGCATGTTCGTCTTGTGAGTTTTATAATTATTGCATGAAGATCAAAAATATAGTACTGATCATCATCTCAATGGGGATTATTGTTGTAGGTACGATTATATTTATATATATCTCATTAATGAAGCGACAGAGTGCCCTTAGTGTCTTTAGCGATAGGGTTACCGAAGAAGCGCGCTCTGCGATGCCTACTATTCGACATGATTCGGGATCTGCCGTGCGTTCAAGCGGCGGAAGGGTAGAAGTAGTCATACTTGGCACAGTCTCAGACTCAGATCGATTGTTAAAACTGAAGCCGATTTCTGACTGCGGGAATGACTGCTCCGACTGGGCACACGACACCAGCGAGATACCTGATTCGTCACCAAAGATTGACGAGATGCCGGGCGAAGCTCGGCGAGAACTCGCTTCTATCAAGAAGAATCCCGACACTCAATGCGTAACAAAGTTCGCCCCGAACGAGAACATGGACGGCACAGCTCCAACGAAGTTTAGCAATCGGGACATTTTATGCATTTGCAAGAAGAGTGGCAGGTTCGCATACCTTCTTCAAGAGTTGTAAAACACCAACTATGCCCACTTGGCTGCGTCAAGGTGCGACCGACTTAGGATTACTCATGCTGGAGAATGCCTACTGTCGCGCTTAACCTCTATCTTACAATTCCCGCACAACCTTCCGTACCGTATCCTTACCGACGCCCAACTTTTGGGCGGTGTGCTTAACCGTCCCGATCTCGGCGTAGGCCTGCCGCACCCGCTCTTGGAAGGCAGGGTCGGCTGGGTTGGTGCGCAGCGTTTCCCCTGCCTGCTTGAGGTGCCGCGCCACCGTGGTGCGGTGGAAGCCGAAGCGTGCAGCAATCTGCGCCACCGTCTGCCCCGCCTGGTGCAGCGCCACCATCTCCTCCACCAGTTGCGGACGCAGGTAGCGGTTGATCCGCCGTGGTGGGGTGACCGTGTGCTGCTGCGTGTCCTGTGCTGCTCGGGCTGGGTGGATCGCACTTGCGGCTTCTGCGGAGGCGCTCGTCCGGTTGTCTTGCTCAGTGTCCGTTCTGCCGGCCACGTCTAGCGAGCTGCCAGGATCCTCCGCCAGTGAAGAGCCGCGCCCCATCGGCACTACCGCAAGGTCAACGACGTCCATCACATACCGCCAACACGCCTCCCATTGTTTTGAGTGGGGTAGGGAGAGGGCGACGACGAGGACGTCCGCGAGCTTGCTCGTGAGACGTCCGAGGAGGAAGGGGTAAGAGACCGCCAGGCCGAATACCCCGACGATGAGAAGCCCCATGAGCTTGCTCATGAGGTCTTCGAAGAGGAGGGGGCCGAAAGGCCGAAGGCCTAAGCACCCCGACCATTAACTCAAACCCACGTCATGGACATTCCGTGACGTGGGTTTCTCATTCCCCAGAAACTCCTTAGACGGTTCACAGGAGTGCCCCTCTCAGCTCTCGAGATCGGATGCCGAACGCTCTACTCTGAGGCGAGGACACGAAGGGGAAGGAGGCACCGTGCATGCCGGAGTCCAGCACGGAGCTTGCGGAGCTGCGTCGCCGGGTTGAGGAGCAGTCCCAACGGATTGAAGAGCTCCAGGACGCCCTCCACACGCTGTCGATCGCGGTCCAGTACCGGAAGGAGGAGCCCTACCTGGCCTTCCTGGCAGAGCACGGCATCGCCGGCCGACGACGGGTCGCACTGATGATCGCCATCGCCGGGGTGCTGTCCCGGGCTCAGGGAGAGGTGCTTCCCCTCGGCCCAGGTGCCCGCGACGAACTCCTGGAGGACTACCCCGCACTGGCCGAGGCCTATTCGCCCGAGCCGATCGACTGGGCCGAGGCGGTCCGCATCATCGGCGAGGTGCTGGGCAGTGAGCACCTCGGCAAGCAGGCACTAGAGGCGCACCGCTCCCGTGGCCTGGGGCTCGAAGGCCACCAGGCACTCGCCGGCCGATCAGGTATCCAACGGCGCAACATGTCGTCACGCTACGCCTGATGGTTGAGCTGTTCGACGTCGACGCGCGCACCGTCAGCGCGCCCGTGAGGAATGTCTACAACTCAACCAGGTCGAGGACGCGAGATAAGTGTCCGGAAACTCCGTATCGTTCACTCCGAGGGGTCACACAAAGTGAGGCGGGTTCTGCCTACTCGCGGAAGTAGGCAGAACCCGTCAGAACGTCACGCTGCGACTTGGTAGCTCAGTCAGAGACCGCTACTTCTCCTGCTTCTTGGCATTGATCGTAAACGGCTTCTTGCTGTAGTCGGTACCCGTCAGCGTCAAGGTCTGAGTCTTCTTGTCCCAGGACAGCGGAACATCGAGCTCGTCAGCGTTTTCATACCTCCACTTGAGCGACTTCGGAATCTCGTCGGTGTTCACCTCTTCAGGAACGCCCAGTCCGACCCCTTCGGAGTCCTTACTGAAGAACCACTCGGCATCTCCAGTCTCCTTGAGCGTCAAGGACGTACCCGACAAGCTCCAGGTCCCCTCGGTCTGACGGTCCTGGTCCCCGTCCTTGGGGACAAACTTCCACTTTCCGTCCTCGACCGTCACCGTGACATCCGAAGCCTTCTCCAAGCCATCCATGGTGACGTCCCAGGTGCCGGTGGCGAACTTCTTGAAGGCGAGAGTGGATCCGGAGCATCCGGTCAGAGGTGCGATCACCGCACCTGCGGCCGCGATCGACAGGTACTTGATCGTCTCACGTCGACCAAGAGCGTGGGTGAGGAAGCGAATCTGCTGTCGCATGACATATTTCCTTCGAGGGGGTCGGGGAACGAACGCCAAGGAGCGCCCACAACTATCCAGGAAAACATACCCCTCCTATCCGAGACCCACAGGAGATTAACGAGCATATTTCTCGCTCACCCTTGCCCTTTCCAACATCATTCATCAGACATCGCATACGAGTGATCGAAATAGTTGCCCCCAACTCACATAGCACCATCGCAGCTCACCGAGGGCGAGCACCCATCACGCAGTGAACACCCCTCCCACCGCCTTCGCCCCCACAGCCCGGACACATGCCGCCCACAGCCGCACCGACTAGGCTGCCTCCCGGACAGTCAACCGGCGGAAAGGACGAGCGAGCGTGATCAGACTCCGACGCGACGCCGTCGATTCGCCCTCTTCGCGTCCCCCGCTGCGCCTGAAGTATGTCGAGGCCGTCCTCAGCATCGGATTCGCCCTGGCCTTCATCGCCTGGACCCGGCTGAGCGCCCCCGGCCCACTGGCCCCGAACGCCGATCCGAGCTCCTCCGGCGGCCCGTTCGGCCTCGACCTGCTCCTGCCCGCCCCCGCTGCCTACCCCCGCTCGGCGGCCGGCCAGCTCGCCGAGGCCTTCGCGATCCTCACCCACCCCCTCATCGTCCTCGCGGTCACTGCGACCTGGGTCGTCTACGCCTACACCGGCCGCATGCGCCGCCTGAGCGTCTCGCTGGCCATCGCCGCCGCCGGCATCCCCACCCAGTTCCTCATCGCCCTGTACCTGGCTCACCCCGACCCGGGCTCCGCCTTCTCCGACTCCATCGCCGCCTTCACCTACTCCTACCCCAACGCGCACATCACAGCGATGACCCTGGCCTCCTGGGTCCTGGTGACCCTCGCGCGCGCCCACCACCGCAGCACCATGGTCGCCGCCGGCACCGTCCTGGGCTACG
>ERZ773207.131-NODE-131-length-26152-cov-12.903475_pt1 | contig 26152 bp, 19 predicted proteins | sample MGYA00580997_ERZ773207 | MGnify/ENA primary metagenome ERZ773207 (study PRJEB29015, sample SAMEA2738170) | human oral metagenome | biome: human oral; feature: human-associated habitat; material: saliva | place: China | collected 2239 ... | reverse complement strand
ACCGCGCCGCCGAGCAGGTGCAGAAAATTGCCGCGGAGATGAGCGCGCAGAGCCAAACCGCAGCTCACACTAACGGCACGGTTGTCCGCTAAACCACTCCGGACAGGCACCCCGCACCACAGACGAAGAAAAACGCACTATGACTACCCCCGAGAATAAATCCGAGCACAAACCCGAGAACAAACTCGAGAACAAAGCCGCTGAGCGCCATACCGAGCGAGGCGCCACCCCCGCCGTGGCGACCTCGCCCTTCGCACGCTCTGTCGCATCCCTAAAGGAAGCCATCAGCTACGGTGAAGGACGAGTCCCCGAAACCGTCCTGCTCGACGCCGCCGAAACCCTCGAACGCCTCAGCCAGCGCCGTGAACTCTCCACCGAACACACCGTCATCGGCTTCTTCGGCGCGACCGGCAGCGGCAAATCCACCCTCTTTAACGCCATCGCCGGGCAGAATATTGCCCTCTCCGCTCCCACGCGCCCGACCACCTCTACCGTGCAGGCGGCAATCTGGGAGGCAGAAGGCAGTGAAGAGCTACTCGACTGGCTCGGCATTGACAAGCGCGTTTACCCGCAAACTCAGGCGCTCACCACCGAAGGAGAAGCAAGCGGGGGTAACGCAAGCGGGGGAGCGGTGGCACCCAACGCCGTCACCGAACCGGCACCCGGACTCTTCAACCGCATCCGCCGCGCAGTAGGCGGTCGCGGCGAAATGCGCACCCGCACCGGCGGCCTCATCCTGCTGGACATGCCCGACTTCGACTCGGTCACCACTACCAACCGCGACCTCGCCGCCCGCATGATGCGCTACGTGGACGTACTCGTCTGGGTTGTCGACCCCCAAAAATACGCCGATGCCGTCATCCACCGCGACTTCATGGTGCCGCTTGCCGCCTCCGGCGCGCAGGCGCTCTGCGTGCTCAACCAGGCGGACAAGCTCGCACCCGCCGAGGTGCCCGCCGTGCTGGCATCCCTCACCCGCCTGCTCCAGGCTGAGGGCACCGAAGCGCACCTGCTCGCCGCCCCTATCGCCGTCTCCGCGCGAACAGGTGAGGGCATCGATGTGCTCCGCGACCTGCTCGCCCAGGTAGCCGCCGCCAAGAGCCTATCCCTGCAGCGAACCGACGCGCAGCTGCACGCCACCGCCTCCCAGCTGCGCACCTACGCCGGGGGAGAGGGGACCGTGCTCGCCGGAGCCTACGCCCTCGACGCGGAACAGAAGCTCGTGACGGCGTGCTACACCTCCAGCCAGGCAGAACAGGTTTTGCAGGCGGCAACCGCCTCCTATCGCCGCGCCGCAAGTCAGCACACCGGCTGGATCCTCACCCGCTGGATGAGCCGCCTGAAAGCTGACCCCCTGCGCCGCCTGCATCTGGGGCAGCAGGACGAAACGAAGAGCACGTCTAAGGCTGAGAAGTCCGCGGGTATGCTCGGCTCCGATAGCGAGAACGCACCCGAGCTGGTGGCATCCTCGCTACCTCCGCTGAGCGCCGCACAGAAGGCAGGCATGGCAAACGCCGTGCGCCAATACAGCAAGCAGATGGCGGCCCGCATCGACGAGCCGTGGAAGCGCAGCATGAAGGAAGCCGCCCTCTCCCGCGAGGCGGAGCTACCCGAACTGCTCGAACGCGACATGATGCGCATCGACTACGGTCTGGGCCGCACCCGCGCCCCCTGGGTTATCTTCAACACCCTGCAGTGGATTGCGCTACTGAGTGCCCTGGTAGGTGTCGGCTGGCTGACCCTCATCTCCGGCATGGCGTACCTGCAGATTCAACTGCCGCCCGCGCCGACTCCCGAAGGCTCCCCGGTACCCCTGCCGACCCTGCTTCTGCTGCTGGGCATACTCCTCGGCATCGCCTCGGCGGGTGTGGGCAGGTTGCTTACCGCCATGGGCTCACGCTACTACGCACGTAAGTTGCGGGGTCGCCTGCAGACCGGCGTTGAGAAGGCGGTGCAGTCCTGTGTGGTCGCCCCGGTGCAGCTGGAAGCTAAGCGCCTCAACTCCTACCGCAAGGCGCTGGACATTTAGCGGCATATCATCTGAAACCGCATAAAAGAATCCCACCCCACCTCAATGAGGCGGGGAGGGATTCTTTTCGTGAAAACTATCTATAACGGAGCCTTAGCTTTCCTCAGCATCCGATGCCGAGTGAGAAGTAGAGAGCTCACGCAGACCGTCAGTAATTGCCTGAGCAGCCTTGACGACCAGCTCGGGGTAGTTGCGGTTCGACTGGCGGGTCATACGATCCATCGGACCCGAGATAGAGACAGCCGCAATCACCTTGCCACCGGGAGCGCGCACCGGAGCGGATACCGAGGCGGTACCGCGCTCGCGCTCACCCACGGACTGCGCCCAGCCGATGCGGCGCACAGCCGCGAGCATGGCGGCGCTGAAGTGTGCATCGCGCAGGCCTTCAACAATGCGGTTCTGGTCTTCCCATGCGAGCAGCACCTGGGCGGCGGAGCCAGCCTGCATGGACAGCTGGGTGCCGACCGGAATGGATTCGTGCATGCCGGAGGGGCGTGCCGCGGTCGCAACGCACACGCGCCAGTCGCCCTGGCGGCGGTACAGCTGGGTGGACTCGTCAGCTTCGAGGCTGAGCTTCTGCAGGATCGGGTCGGCCACGGTGATGAGCTCATCAGAAATGGTGGCGGAGGCGAGTTCGGTCAGACGGGGGCCGAGCATGAAGCGTCCCTGCACGTCGCGGGCTACGAGGCGGTGGTGTGCCAGTGCCACGGCGAGGCGGTGTGCGGTGGGGCGCGCCAGACCGGTTGCCTTGACGAGGTCGCCCAGAGATACGGGTCCTGCCTCGAGGCAATCAAGAATGAGGGTCGCCTTGTCGAGCACGCCAACGCCGGAGGAGCTGTGGGAGTGTACCTCTACCATCTGCTCGTCGGCGGCCATGTGTTCGGGCGGCTTGACGGGGTCGACAACCGGTGCGTTGTGGTGTGTGGATGCGTTGGGGTGACGCATTCCGTGTGCGTTAAAACGTGAGGCGGAAGGAGTCATTCTTATATTCTATCTCAGAATATGAAAGATACCCCGGACTTCATGGACTCTTTGGGGTGCAGAGCTGAAGATGGAATCACCCCCTACGGGATAAATTATGAATTTTTCATAATAAGTGTTTATGTGGGTTTATGGGTGAAAATATGCGAAAAGCCGCAGAAAAATGCGGATAATCCCGCAAAATTACCCTGGAGTCATAGAATAAACCCACACAAAAACACTCGCTGGTTCGGGGTGTTTCTAGGCCGTCTCACAGGCTAAGAATCCGCGAAAAAATGTGCGACACGCCGCAAGGAAATACCGGTTTGAGGGTCCCATCGGGTACATAATCCGCCTCTCAATCCCCAAAACCAGCGGCACGCACCACACCGAACGCATCCACCGTAGGAACGCATCAAGCAGGAGAAAGCATGACTAGCGAACAGAACGCAACCACCGCGGGCACCCGTCCGCGCACCCTGGCAGAAAAAGTCTGGGACGCACACGTCGTCGTCCCCGGTGAAAACGGCAAGCCCGACCTGCTCTACATCGACCTGCAGCTACTGCACGAAGTGACCTCGCCCCAGGCATTCGAAGGTCTGCGCATCGAGAACCGCCCCCTGCGCCGCCTCGACCTGACCATCGCCACCGAGGACCACAACACCCCCACCGACAACATCTTCGGCACCATTGCCGACCTGACCAGCCGCACCCAGATCGAGACCCTGCGCCGCAACGCCAAGGAATTCGGCGTGCGCATCCACTCCCTCGGCGACGAGGAACAGGGCATCGTGCACGTGGTCGGCCCGCAGCTCGGTCTGACCATGCCCGGCATGACCATCGTCTGCGGCGACTCCCACACCTCCACCCACGGTGCGTTCGGCGCTCTCGCGTTCGGCATCGGCACCTCCGAGGTGGAGCACGTCATGGCAACCCAGACCCTGCCCCTGGCACGCTTCAAAACCATGGCAATCAACGTTGAAGGCACCCTCAAGCCCGGCGTGACCGCTAAGGACATCATCCTCGCCGTCATCGCGCAGATTGGCACCGGCGGCGGTCAGGGCTACGTGCTCGAATACCGCGGCTCCGCGATCCGCTCCCTCTCCATGGAGGGTCGTATGACCATGTGCAACATGTCCATTGAGGCGGGCGCACGCGCCGGCATGGTCGCCCCCGACGAGACCACCTTCGAGTACATCAAGGGCCGCCAGCACGCACCCAAGGGTGAAGAGTGGGACAAGGCAGTCGAGTACTGGAAGAGCCTGCCCACCGATGAAGGCGCCGTCTTCGACAAGGAAATCTTCATCAACGCTGACGAGCTCGAACCCTTCGTCACCTGGGGTACCAACCCCGGTCAGGGCGTGCCGCTGAGCCACACCGTTCCCTCCCCGGATGACTTCGAAGATGAGAACGACAAGGTCGCAGCAGAACGCGCCCTCGAATACATGGACCTGGAGGCGGGCACCCCCATGAAGGAAATCCCCGTGGATGTCGTCTTCCTGGGCTCCTGCACCAACTCCCGCATCGAGGACCTGCGCGCCGCAGCAGACATCGTGCGCGGCCGCACCATCGCCGAGAACGTACGCATGATGGTCGTGCCCGGCTCCCAGAAGGTCCGCGCGCAGGCAGAAGCAGAAGGCCTGGACAAGGTCTTCAAGGACTTCGGTGCCGACTGGCGCTTCGCCGGATGCTCCATGTGCCTGGGTATGAACCCCGACCAGCTGGCACCCGGTGAGCGTTGCGCCTCCACCTCGAACCGTAACTTTGAGGGCCGCCAGGGCAAGGGTGGCCGCACCCACCTGGTCTCCCCGGTGGTTGCCGCCGCAACCGCTGTGCGCGGTACCCTGTCCGCCCCGTCCGACGTCGTGGCCTAGCACGCCGCTATAGCTAAGGAGCCATTATGGAACCCATTATTAAGCACACCGGCATTGGCGTGCCGCTGCGTTCTTCGAATGTTGATACCGACCAGATCATTCCCGCCGTCTACCTCAAGCGAGTGACCAAGACCGGCTTCGATGATGCCCTCTTCGCTAACTGGCGTAAGGACCCCGAGTTCATCCTGAACCAGGAGCCCTACAAGCACGGTAGTGTGCTGGTGGCGGGCCCGGACTTCGGTACCGGTTCTTCCCGTGAGCACGCCGTGTGGGCGCTGCGCGACTACGGTTTCAAGGTCGTTATTTCTGCTCGTTTTGCCGATATTTTCCGCGGCAACTCGGGTAAGCAGGGCCTGGTCACCGCGCAGGTTGCACAGGACGATATTGAGTTGATTTGGAAGGCGCTGGAGCACGAGCCCGGCACCGAAATCACCGTTGACCTGGAGTCCAAGACCGTAACCGTGGGCGCGCTGGTCGTTCCCTTCGAAATTGACGACTACGTGCGCTGGCGCCTCATGGAGGGCCTGGATGATATCGGTCTGACCCTGCAGAACCTCGAGGCTATCGAGGCGTACGAGGCGAAGCGCCCCTCCTGGATGCCCCGCACTCAGGAACTCTAAAACCTAGAGATATAAAGCTCGAAGGCGGCGACTAAATCAGTCGCCGCCTTCGAGCTTTTCTGCATCCGAACCTTTATATGCCAAAGCCTTGGCACACATATAAATGCGCCTCCCCGGAGCATCAGCTTCCGGGGAGGCGCATTTATCGACTATCTAGAGTGCACCCTCAGTGATGGGGGTGTTCAGGGTTGCGTTCTCGGTGCAGCTGTACAGCGCTGCAGAACCGGGGGAGCGCACGCCCGCGGTCGGGTTTGCGTTCTGCGCGGTGGCAAGAGCGAAGTCAGAAACCACCTCGTGGTTAATGTAGCTGCCGCCTGCGCCACCGCCGCTGCTCAGGGAGCTGATCGAGTAGATGTTGCCTTCGCTCTCGAACTGCACCTCACGGCCGAAAACACTCTCGTAGTACGCGCCGACGGTCCAGATGTTCAGACCTGCGCCGCCGCCACCGTAGCCGGCGCCTCCGCCGGAAGCGACGGTGGTGAGGGAGAGCCTGCCGTAGGTATTGGAGAGCAGAGCGCCCGAGCCGCCCTTACCGCGGTAAGAACCGGTAGCGTCCGCACCGCCGGTGCCCTTCTCACCCTCATGCACGGAGTCACCCTCGTAGAGGTAGTAGCGCGGGAAGCTGTACGCTTCGAACCAGGGCTCGGACATGGGCTGAAGCTTCAGCTCGTTGTTCTCGTCGAGGATGCCTGCCAGCGCCTCACCGAGGGTGCCGGGTGCGCCGGAGCGACCAGCGGTACCGCCGGTGACCACGAAACGCATGTCGAGGGTCTTGTCGTCCTCGTCGAGGGGCATGAATTCCTGGTAGGGGCTTGCCACGAGCATGCCGCCCTGACCGGTGTTATCGGTGCCCAAGTCACCGCCTGCGCTACCGCCTGCGGTGGTGGATGCGTCGCGGCTGTCCAGTGCCACGCGCAGTGCCGGGTTCAGCTGATCATTGGGCTGGGTGTCGAAGAGGCTCTGGTGGGTGGTGAGGGTTCCCAGCTGTGCGCCGCCGCCACCTGCACCCGCAACGGCTACGACGGTGACTGCGCCGTCGCGGACGAGCTCGACCGCGGAGGAGCCGCCGCCGGATGCACCGTATACGTAGCCGCTGTTAGTACCCACTACCTGCGCTGCGCCGGTTGCGGTGCTGGAGCCGGTGGAGTCACCACCCGCTGCGTAGCCTTCGCCGCCGAATGCGGGCTGCGCGCCGGCTACAGAGCCGACGCCGCCGTTACCAGCCCAGACGCGCAGGATGTCGCCGGACTTGACCGTCAGAACGCCGCTGAGCTGTGCGCCGGCACCGCCGCCAGCCAGGGATGCGTTCGTGACGTCGGTCAGGTAGCTGGGGGTGAAGGAAGAAGCAGCACCGCCGGCACCTCCCACGAGGTCGAAGCGGACTCGTCCAACGCCTTCGGGAACGAGCCATTCGGTGTATGCACCAGCCTTGTCGTCGAAGCCGGTTGCGGTCGGCTTGAGAGTCAGGGCGGGGGAGCAAGTGGGCTCGCCGCTTGCCGCCCATGCAGGGACGGTTGCGCTGGCGAGGATAACGGGGGCGCTCCATGCCGCACCCTGTACGAGGTGACGGCGTGAAATGCGTGATGCAGTGTTGTGATGTGTCATATTGGGTCCTCCGGTAGTTCGCGGATACAGCCGCGAAACAACCTGTGGTTGGTTGCGATGTGCCCTGGTTTTTAGTTGACTTTCGAATATTTACGGTGATGTTGAGGTGAATTTTTGAAGTTGAAGTGAATCAGGAAGCCGAACCGTTGTGGTTGGGTGCCATCGCAGGGTTTATGCAGTGAATACACGCCCGTTCCCTGCCGTGAGGCTCCGTACTGCATGGAGCAACGGCAATGCCGGCGCAGATGCCGCAGCTGAGAGCTGGTTGGCTCCTCGGTGAGAGTGGAGGCGCCGTTCAGCGGGTAAGAGTGTGCACGTTATTGTAGGGGGGAGGTTACTCTCAAGTTCAAATTCGTGCGTCAAAAAGACGAAACTGGCGTCAAATTTCGGCGAAAAACCAGAAAATGTTTGCATTAGTGTGAATGTTTGTGTATCTTTTTGTTTTTTCTAGCTCTGAATCTGGAGGGGTCAGAGCGGTTTATCACACATGCAACGGAGCAAAATTCCAGTCACGAGTTCCAAAGGCTCTTCGGTGTTTGGAGCACCTTTACGCAGGGCTTAGAATAATGATGAATATATGCGCCCGTTTCACCCTGCTACCGGCAGAGGGCACGGCACGTATGAGCGTATGAGAACGCGGCGTATCGGCACACTGTTAAAGTTCGGCCTAAACCAGCCGACTCCACAAAGGATTTTTAATGACTGAGAACATCAGCAAGCTTCGCATTGAAGGTGGCACTCCGCTCGTTGGTGAGGTCCACGTTCGAGGCGCCAAGAACCTGGTGCCCAAGGCGATGGTCGCAGCACTGCACGGTTCGACCCCCTCGACCCTGCGTAACGTCCCTGACCTGAGCGATGTTGAAATCGTTACCACCCTCGTGGAGCTGCACGGTGCAAAGGTCGACTACGACCGCGAAGCTGGTGTTCTGACCCTCAACCCCGCACAGGATGCAACCACCGCTGCAAAGAACGCAGAGGAGATTCAGCTCTTCGGCGGTAACTCTCGTATCCCGATTCTGATGGTGGGCCCGCTGCTGCACACCCTCGGTACCGCACGCATCCCCAACCTGGGTGGTTGCAAGATTGGTGACCGCCCCATCGACTACCATATGTCTGCACTGCGCAAGTTCGGCGCAGTCGTTGAGAAGGACGATGAAACCGGTACCACCCTGATCGTTCCCGAAGAGGGCCTGAAGGGTGCAGAGATTGTGCTGAACTACCCCTCCGTGGGCGCTACCGAGCAGGTTCTGCTCACCGGTGTGCGTGCTAAGGGTAAGACCGTCCTGCGCAACGCAGCGATTGAGCCCGAAATTATTGACCTGATTGCTGTTCTGCAGAAGATGGGCGCCATCATCTTCATCAACGAGGACCGCACCATCGTCATTGAGGGCGTGGATGAGCTGACCGGCTACGATCACGCGTCCCTGCCCGACCGTAACGAGTCCGCTTCCTGGGCTTCTGCGGCTCTGGCTACCGGCGGCGATATTTTCGTGCGCGGCGCAGCTCAGAAGGATATGACCGCGTTCCTGAACCAGTTCCGTAAGATGGGCGGCCTGTACGAGGTGACCGCCGAGGGTATCCGCTTCACCCACCCGGCTCAGCGCACCCCCGGTGCTCAGCTGAAGCCCATCGTCTTTGAGACCAACGTGCACCCCGGCTTCATGACCGACTGGCAGCAGCCCCTCGTTGTGGCGCTGACCCAGGCTAAGGGTGCGTCCATTGTGCACGAGACCGTGTACGAGGAGCGTTTCGGCTTCACCAACGCGCTGAAGCAGATGGGTGCAGATATTGTCGTCATGCGTGACTGCGTGGGCGGCGCACCCTGCCGTTTCGAGGGTAAGGGCTACGGCCACTCCGCTATTATTTCTGGCCCCACTCCGCTGACCGGCGCCGACATTGAGGTTCCGGACCTGCGCGGCGGCTTCTCCCACATCATTGCTGCTCTGGCGGCTAAGGGCACCTCTCACGTGAGCGGTGTTGAGCTGATTGCTCGCGGCTACGAGAACTTCGAGGAGAAGCTCAAGGGCCTGGGTGCCAACTTTGAGGTGCTGGCACGCAAGGCGTCGAAGGCTCCCAAGCCCGATGCGGCAATCGTCGTTGTTGAGCCCGAGGAAGTTGAGGTTCAGGACTAGTGAGCGGACAGCAGGGAAAGCAGGCTCTGCCTGAGATTGAGCCCACCGCCTCCGGTGATGCTCTGTACAAGGTGCTCGGTAACGCTGCGCGCGGGCTGTACAAGCTCATCGCACGCGTTGAGATTACCGGCCGTGAGAACCTGCCCAAGAGCGGCGGGTACATTATCGTGGCTAACCACACCACCGAGCTTGACCCGGTGACCGTGGCTTTCCCTGCTTTCGTTGAGGGCGCCCTGCCGCGCTTCTTGGCGAAGGATTCACTCTTCCGCGCACCCGTGCTCGGCTACATTATGCGCAAGCTCGCGCATATTCCTGTGGTTCGCGGTTCGGTGGATGCGCGTAAGTCCCTGATTACTGCCCGCAAGATTGTTGAGGCTGGCGGTGCCGTCGTGATTTTCCCGGAGGGCACCACCACCCACGATCCGCAGTTGTGGCCCATGCAGGCGCGTACCGGCGCGGCTCGTTTGGCGCTTGCGACCGGTGCGCCCGTCTTCCCGGTGGCGCACTGGGGCGATGAGCAGATTCTCGGTTACGTGGATGAGGCCGGCGAGGACGGCCGCATCAAGGAGAAGCGTAAGATTTCGCTGTTCCCGCGCAAGACCGTCCGTGTGAAGGTTGGTAAGGCGCTGGACATTGCCTCCCTCGTTGAGGACGCCAGCCCCGAGGCTAAGCACACCCGCACCGAACTGGGCGTGGTCACCGACGCCATGCTGGACGCTATTACCGCCGAGCTGGAGAAGATCCGCGGCGAGAAGGCTCCTGAGGGTCGTTGGAACCCGCGCATTAAGCGTCGTGAAGCTCCCGGCACCCCCTCCGGTCCGGTTGGTGGCGCGCTCGGCGAACCGGACGAAAAGTAGTATTCCCGCTGGGAACCATTGAGAGCCCCCGATAGGTACCCGACCGGGCGCCTATCAGGGGGCTCACCCAAGGACCTCATCCAAGGACCTCACAAGGAAGATGGTGTTTTCGTGACCTTCTTTGGACGCACCCCCGCAGCAAGCCCTGAATTTACCCCTCCGGCAACCGTACAGTCTATTGCGGTGCTCGGCGCCGGTAGCTGGGGCACCGCTTTCGCTAAGATCGCGGCGGATGCTGCCCGCGAGCGCGGCGATGACACTCGCGTGACCCTCATCGGTCGTGATGAGCAGGTGATGGCTGAGTGCGAGCGCACCCGCGAGAATGCCCGCTATTTTCCGGGAATGAAGCTGCCGGACAACATGCACTTCACGGCGGATGCCCCCGCGGCGCTGACCGGCGCCGATATTGTGGTTCTTGCCCTGCCCGCGCAGGTTCTGCGTTCGCAGTTGCAGAGCTTCGCCCGCTATATTGAGCCGAACGCCATGCTGGTATCTTTGGCGAAGGGCCTGGAGACCGGTACGGGTCTGCGCATGTCGCAGGTCATTACCGAAGAACTGGAAGAGGCTATGGCTCTGCGCGGTGCTGATGTGCGCGCAATCGGCCATATTCCGCACCGCGTGTGCGTGCTGTCGGGCCCGAACCTGGCGAAGGAAATCATGGGGGAGGAGCCTACCGCCTCCGTGGTTGCGGCTCGTACCCTGCCGGTGGCTGAGGCTGTTGCTCACGCGATTGCGTGCGCGTACTTCCGCCCGTACACCAACACGGATGTGGTGGGTACCGAAATTGGCGGCCTGGTAAAGAACGTGATTGCCCTTTGCGTGGGTATTTGCGAGGGCCGCAATTACGGCGATAACTCGAAGGCGTCCATTATGACTCGCGGCCTGGCGGAGATTACCCGCCTGGCGGTGGCGTTGGGCGGCGAGGCTGCGACGATGAGCGGTCTTGCCGGTATGGGCGACTTGATTGCGACCTGCTCTTCGCCGCTGTCTCGTAACCACACGGCGGGCCGTCTGCTGGCGCAGGGTATTACCCCTGACCGTCTGCATGAGCACATGAGCCAGACTGCTGAGTCGATTAAGTCGGCGCCGGTGGTGGCTGAGTTGGCTCGTCGTCACGGCGTGGAGATGCCCATTGTTGAGGCTGTGGTGGCTGTGCTTTCGGGCCGTATTGGCATTGAGGATTTGGCGCCTCAGTTGCTGGGCCGCCGCCTCAAGCATGAGGGCCACTAGGTTTTGAAGCTTTCTGGTGTGCTGGCAACCCTTGATTAGTGGTGTGTGCCAGGACATACTAGAAGAAGATTGAATGTAGACATCCGAGGACGGATACCGTTGCGAAGAGCCGGTGCGTGAGAAACGTATCAGTGACCGCGACGGTATTCGTGCGTTAGGATTATTGACGCATTGCCGTTCCACCTTCCGGACCTGAGGGTAGGGGAACACTAACTAGGAGAAATATATGACCGAGAAGAAGACCGTCGCCCTGCTGTGCGGTGGCCGCTCCTCCGAGCACCCGATTTCGCTCATTACCGCCGCTGGCGTTCTGAGCGCCATTGACCGCACTGCCTACGACGTCATCACTATCGGTATTACCCGTGACGGCCGCTGGTACCTGACCGATGAGCAGCAGCTTGCCGAGCTGACCGCTGGCACTCGCGGTACCGCAGAGTTCCCCGAGGGCACCCAGCAGGTGTTCCTTCCGATGGGTGCCAGCGATTCCCGCCTGACCCTGGTGGATGCTGAGGGCAACGTTACCCGCACCGCACCGGTGGACGTTGTGTTCCCGCTGCTGCACGGCCCCTTCGGCGAGGACGGCACCGTGCAGGGTCTGCTGGAAATGGCTGACCTGCACTATGTGGGTTGCGGCGTGACCGCATCCGCTGTGGGTATGGACAAGCACTTCATGAAGGTTGCTTTCGAATCCGCTGGCCTGGAGGTCGGCCCCTACGAGGTCGTCACCAACCGCCAGTGGGAGCACGAGGACCGCGAGCAGATTCTGGAGCGCGTGCTGAAGCTGGGCTTCCCCATGTTCGTGAAGCCGACCCGCGCAGGTTCATCCTTCGGTATTACCAAGGTAGATTCGGTGGAGGAGCTCGTGCCCGCGATTGAAGAGGCACGCCGCCACGACCCGAAGATCATTATTGAGGCGGGTATTGTGGGCCGCGAAATCGAGTGCGCTGTGCTCGACGGCCACCACGGCGAGATGCCCCGCGCATCCTACCCCGGCGAGATTGAGGTTGTGGACGAGGACCACGGCTTCTACGACTTTGAGGCGAAGTATGTTTCTGAGTCGTCCGCTGTGACCGTATGCCCGGCGAACCTGCCGCAGGATGTGCAGGATCGCCTGCGCGAGCTTGCTGTGAAGGCGTTCCTGGCGCTGGACGGCGAGGGTCTGTCGCGTGCGGACTTCTTCTACACCGAGGATGGCCGCCTGGTCATCAACGAGGTGAACACCATGCCCGGCTTCACCCCGATTTCGATGTACAAGACCATGTGGGAGAACACCGGTATTTCCTACACCGATCTGATTAGCGAGCTGCTGACCCTGGCGATGGAACGCCCCCTGGGTCTGCGCTAGGTCTTAGGTCTGCGCTAGTTTTTGAATACGTAGCAGCGGGGGAGTAGCCCCTGCTAAGAGATGCCCCGTCGCGGATTCTTGAAGAATCGCGGCGGGGCGTTTTTTGCACAGTGGGCTAGTTCGGGGGGGCAAGTTCGTGGGCAGGTTGATGCCTGTGTGGGCGGGGTGATTGGTACGTATGAGCCTCTAAATCTTGATGAGAATCGCTCTAGATTCACCCATGAGAAAAATCACTTGCACCTGCCTTAGAGCTACTTGAACGGGGGAGTGCAAGTTTTAAAGCGGCATTGATAAGGTGAAACGTAATTCTGCTCACAAGTGCATGAAATGATGCTTCTGGGTGATGAAAAGGTGTTGTTGATAGTCTTTGCACATCGTGAAGCTCAAAGATTGGTATGAAAGCGCTAAAATGAGTAATGAAGAAAAAGCCGATTCGGTAGAATAGACGAAAGCATATCCAATCTACCCTAGCGATTGGGTATCTATTCACTCACAACGTATCAGAAAGTCAAGGACAACCTTTGGGAAAACGAAACCGTAAGGTGGTCTCTGCGAGTCTGGCGACAGCACTGGTTGCTTCCGGAAGCCCATACGTAGCCTCATTTGCTCAAAATGTGCAGGAGGCAGCGTCACAGCTTCCGCCGAACCCTGTCGGCGCCGCAGGCCAAACCCTGGACCCCGCCGCGACCGCGGCATCTTCCTCTCAGACGGCAGTACCTACGCTTGCTACCGTAAGCGCATGGCCTACCGCCCAGGGAGACAATAAGACTGACAATGCGCAGGCAGAGCCCACCGCTCAGCCTAGCGCTTCTTCGAGTGTTCAGCCCACCGCCAGTGCTGAACCTTCTGCGAGTGCTACTCCCACTCCGGATGCGACGCCTACTCCGGATGCTACTGTGCAGCCCACTGCCGAGCCTTCCGCTTCTGCGAGTGCTACCGCTACGGCGAGTCCTAGCGTAGAGCCCTCTAAGGATGCGACGCCCACTCCGGATGTTACTGCGCAGCCCACTGCCGAGCCCAGCGCAGCTCCCACCGCGGAGCCTACCGCTGAGCCCACTAAGGATGTAACCCCTGAACCGACTCAGGATCCGACCCCGGCGCCTACGGCTGAGCCTATTCCGGAACCGACTCAGGATCCGACCCCGGCGCCTACGGCTGAGCCTACTCCGGAACCTACTCAGGATCCGACTCCTGAGCCTACTCCGGAACCAACTCCTGAACCGACCCCGGAACCAACTCCTGAACCGACCCCGGAACCAACTCCTGAACCAACTCCTGAACCGACCCCGGAGCCCACTCCTGAGCCGAATCCTGAGCCCACCCCGGAACCTACTCAGGATCCGACTCCTGAGCCCATCCCCGAGCCGACTAAGGACGTAACCCCGGAGCCGACTCAGGAACCGAGCGAGGCACCCTCCGAGGAGCCGACTCAGGCTCCGGTAGTGCCCGCACCGACTCAGGAACCCTCCAAGGAACCCACTAAGGATGCAGAAATCCCCGTGATTCCGGTAGTTCCCGTAGCTCCGGTAGAGGACACCAAGGACAGCTCAGACGCCAAGACCCTTACCCCGATTGAGACTGAGCCTGTTGCCCCGATTCCTCCGGCGAACAACCCGGTGACCGTCCCTGGAAACCGTCAGGAAACCTCGGGGGAAGATGTCGTCATCTCCATTGAGCTTCCGCGACCGGGCAAATCCTCCGAATCCTCAAGCTCCTCATCGGGATCTTCAAGCTCTTCACCGAGCACCAAGGCACCGAATGACAGGCTTGATGACAACGAGGACGATCCGTTGCGTTCTGGCGGCACCACCCTCGGACGAATCGCAGCTAATAACGGCTCGAATGACTCCATCCCGGGTGCGGCAGACTGGGTTGCTGGATACCTCTCACGCAATAAGACCGAAGAGGACCACTCCCAGGAGATAAGCCCCTCGAGCTCCTCAAACTCGGTATCGGCTTCGAAGTCACCCAGCTCCTCCACCTCGGCTAGCGCCAGCCGCTCCGCAAAGAGTGTGACAAAGGCTGACGGCGCGAACGCCGCTCAGGAGCAGGCCGTGAAGAATGCGGACGCGGACGATTCCGGACTTTCCGGCATTGCACCGCTGATCCTCTTCTCGCTCATCGGTCTGGTGCTGATTGCTCTGGCGATCCGCTACTTCAGCCGCGGAGCATAAGGCGAACATAACGCGTAAGAATACGCGATAATAGAGGATGTGAATCCTCAGACTTTTAGCGAAACGCGGGACAACCCCATGCGAGAGACACCTCTCTCAAAGCTGGGGGAGTCCCGCGTTCTGCGCGCTTTCATGCCGATTATCAACGCCCACAATGAGCAGGTTGCCGCAACGGCACGTCAGGCGGGGCACATTGAGCCCCTCGATGTGGGTCCCGGTGACGACTGTGCCGTCCTCGCCGCGCCCGCGCCCGGTCAGCGTACCGTGGTCACCACCGACACTCTCGTTGAGGACCAGGACTTCATGAACCTGTGGCCCGGCGGTATCGCACGTGCGGGTGAGGCCGGCGAGTTCATTCTGGAACCCGCCCGCAGTAGCGGCTACGATGTGGGGCGCAAAGCCGCGACCCAGAACCTTGCCGATGTCGCCGCCATGGGTGCACGCCCGGCGAGCCTCTTCATCTCCCTGAGCCTGCCCGGTAGCACTCCTTACGGCTGGATTGACGGCTTTGCCCACGGCATTGTGGACGGAATCAACGCCTGCGGAGCCACCGAATGCGTGATTGGCGGCGGCGATATTGGCGACTCCACCGAAATGTCGGTGACCGTCACCGCCCTCGGCTACACGGACCGCGCCGTGCTGCGCTCCGGCGCACGCCCCGGCGACACTATCGCCCTGGCGGGACGTACCGCCTGGTCCGATGCCGGTCTGCGCCTGCTACTCAACCCGCTCTCCCTGCCCGCCACGGCAGTATTGCGTGCCGTTGCCGCAGGTCATGATGCTGAGGCGGCGCTGGACGCGGTGAGTCGGGCGTGGGCTCGGCAGCAACCGGAAGGTACTGGCACTCTTCCTGCTGGCGCTCTTCCCGAAGGGCTCATCGAGCTTGCCCGCACCCTCACCCCCGAAGACGCCGCGCACATGATTGCGGTCTGCGAGCGCGCCGTCGAGTCGCAACACCACCCGGTCAGCCCCATCCCCGCCGGTGAGGTAGCACGCCAGCATAAGGCAAGCTCCATGCTGGATCTCTCGGACGGACTCGTCAAGGACGCTGGGCGAGTTGCCGCCGCCTCCGGGGTGCAGATGCGCCTCGACCGCGCCGCCGTGGATGCGTTCGCCGAGCCGCTGCTACCGCTGGCGCGCCTGCTGCTGGCGATTGGTGAGCGCAATGAGGCGGGGGAGAGCCCCGCATCCTTGGCGCGCACCTTCGTGCTGGTCGGTGGAGAAGACCACGGTCTGCTGGCGACCTTCCCCGGTGAGGTGCCCGAAGAGTTCGTGCCCCTGGGTACCTGCGTGGCGGACGCCCCGGAGCGCGGTCTGAGCGCCGAGCTCTACGGTGCCGAGCGCCGCCACAATGCGGTGACCGGCGCGGCGGTCGTGATGGACGGCCGCTCCCTGGACGGCATGGGTTGGGAACACTACGGGGCGTCCGCGTAGAAGCTTGACCTATTACCGCAAGTCACCGGGTGCCGCGAGGTGCGTGCGGTTTGTGTTCCGTCTGTGTTTTCAGTCCGCGGGATGGGCGGTGGGTAATACCGTACATTTAACCGAAATTGCTTAGAATAGAAGTACGAAATAGGCTGGATTCTGCCCGTGCCACGGGCGCTGAGAAATCGGTCGGGAAATGACCGGGAAATCAGTCAGGAACCAGTCGAGAACTACGCGAAACTGATAGGGAGGGTAGCGTGAACGCAGAACAGAACCAGCGCACCGAAGAGCGCGAGATTTACCGCCGCGCCTGCGTGCGCGCCTACCGCTTCGGCGTAGCGTGGTCCACCGCCGCCCGCACCACCATCGAGCGCTACCGCGAGGCGCTCAACGAACTCAACGGGTTCCCCGTGCCCGATAAGGACACCGGCTCCAATATCGCCCACACCCTGCTGACCCTGACTGAAGAGTTTGAGCGGGGCATGGAGCAGGTTCTGCCCGGTGATGCTTTGCCCGGTGATGTCTTGCCAGGTGAGGTTCTTTCCTCTAGCGAAAATCCTGGCGGGGAGGGCACGTACGAACCCGAGGCGGCGGGCGCCTCCGAAGAGGAAACCCTCGCTCACCTGTGGATTCAGCTGGGTGGCATCTACGAGCACGCGATTATACGCGCATCCCGCGTGGCGCGCGGCAACTCGGGTACCCTGCTCTGTGCCTGGGCGCTGGAGGCGGTGCGCAGCTACTGGTTCCTGCCCGGAAACCTCGCTCGGGAGCTCGGCGACGCTGCCGATGAGCTGCCGCTCGTGCGCGCCCTGGAGGCAGACTACGAGCGCGTTATTGCTCGCGGATCCCTGCCGAAGCATCGCGAAGTGAAGCTGGAGTACGCCCACGCGGAGGCGCGCGCGATGGCGTTCGCGGCTGAGCGTATTCGCGCCAGCGTGGGGGAGCAGATGGTGCCCTCCACGATGCTGTCGGTCATGGTGGAGCTTGCCCGCCTGGAGGCACACTACGATGCATCACAGGACGCAGAAGCTGCTGACGAAGCGTTGAAAGAGCGCCGACGTGCGCTGATGCGTGCCGCCCTGGAACGTACCGCGCAGTTCCCGCCCTCGCCCGAGCTTGCCGGTTTCGTGGATGCTGGCGCGCTCGGCTTCTACCTTGTCGTGGTGCACTCCAACCCGCGCTGGGAGGGTGCAACCCTGAACGAGGCGCAGGTGCAGTCTATGCTCCGCGCGCCTTCAGCTGCGGATGCGGCGCGGGCGGGCTCTGAACCCGCTGAGCACGTAGAAGGTGAGCACGCAGAACATGCGGGGCAGAGCGGCTGGGAGCTCATGGGCACACTGACCTGCGAGCCTCTCGCCCTGGCGCAGTTGCGCCCCGAACTTGAAGCCATGGGCGACAGCCTGCTCATTACGCCCCTGGACATGGCGGCTGGACTCTGGGCGCTGCACGTGCACGTGCCCGAAATTGACCCCGCCCGCGAGCTGATTATGGTTTACGGTCAGTGGTCGGATGAGCGTATTTCCTCCCTGGTGGACGGCCACCACGCCGACCACTCGTGCGGTGCGGAGGGCGGCGCATGAGCCCCGCCCGACGTTCCGTGAACCCGCAGCAGGAAGCCCTGGACTTGGGGCTTCCCGAGCCTGCGCCCGCCAAAACTAAGCCGACAAATACTAAGCCCGCGAAGGTTGAGACTGCGAAGGTTGAGGCAGTGCAGGGTGAGCCCGTAGGTTCTGCGCCTGCCTCCCGCGCCGGTTCTGCGACCCGAGCTCAGCAGGCAACACAGGATGCGCCGCTACTGAGCGATGAGCAGCTCCGCACCACCGCCGAGCTGACCGTGCGTGATCTTGCCGCCTACGCCCGAGGCGAGGTGAGCCGCGCTGAGCTGAGCGAACGCGCGGCACAGCGCGCCAGCGCACCCTACCGTAAGGCGCTCAAGACGCTCAAGCATTCGCTGGGTCCCGCCGCGCACACCATGACCGACGATGCCATCTACGAGCTGGTCGATATTGCGTTGGCGGCGCGGCAGGCAACTCAGCCAGAAGTAAATCAGCCAGAGAAACCGGCTCGGAAAGCACCCGCGCGGAAGAATCCGACTCAGAAGAAGCCAGCCCAGAAGGAACCTGCTCAGAAGGAACTAGCTCAGAACAAGCCGAGCCCGCAGGAGAGCGATACTGCCGTACGGGCTACTTCGGCGCGCCCGCAGAAGGTCACGAAAGCGAGCAAGGAGGGCGAGCAGAAGCCTGCACCGAAAAAGAGCGTGCCCGAGGTAGAAGCTGAAAAGTCCGCGACCACAAAGGTAGCAACGAAGAAGACTCCCGCAAAGAAGACTCCCGCTTCCAAAGCCTCGGCATCGAAAACCGCCGCACCGAAAACCGCTGCCAAGAAGGCAACGCCCGCGCCGAAAGCCCCGGAGAAGAAAGCTCCCGCCCAGAAAGCTTCCGCGAAGAAGGCAGCTACTGAGAAGGTTGCGGCTGCGAAGCCCGCATCAGCCACCGCGGAGGCTAAGAGCCGCGCTCTGGCGCGCTACGCCTCCGAAGACCGCATCGAAAATGCGCCGCTCAAAAAGTACCTGCCCGCGCCCAGCGCCAAGGCAATCTCCACGCACCTGGACCTGCACACCGTCGGGGAGATGCTCGATTACTTCCCGCGCAAGTACCTGCCGCGAGGTGAGCTCAGCTCCTTCGCCGAACTCGTTGAGGGTCAGGACGTCACCATCATCGCCCGCGTGGTGCACGTGAGCACCCGAACCATGGCGGCGCGCCGCGGCAAAATCACGGAAGTGATCATCACCGACCGGCTCTCCGACGCCACCGGGCAGGAGGCACCCGCCGGTTTTGGTGCTGGTGGCTTTGGTGCTGGTGGTCCTGTATCCGTGGTGCCCGGCCGCGCTAACCGCCCCGGTGCATCCGGCGCGCCCGCGCAGAACTGGCAGGCAACCGGGATGCACAACCCGCGCATTAACGCGCTCGCTCATTCCACGCACAACCCTGCTACCCAGAACCCCGCTACCCAGAACCCGGCACAGGGCAGGGGAGCGCAGCCCGCCTCCTACAGTGGCTACGCAGACAGTTACGGCCAAGATTCGTTCGGTCAGGACAGCTTTGCGCAGGATAATTTCTCGCAGGGAGGCCTCTTTGGCGTGCCCGCACCCAGCATGACGAACCCCGGCGCGGGCGTGCTCATTGGCTCGCAGATGAAACTCTCCTTCTTCAACGCCTGGACCGCCGCCCGCGAAATCCGCGAGGGCGAAACCATGATGTTCTCCGGCAGGGTCGGCATCTACCGCGGCGAATACACCCTCACCAACCCGCACTACGCCCTGCTCTCGAAGGACGCCTCCGGCGCGGACGTCACCGACGCCGCCACCGCCCCCGTGCCCGTCTACCGCGCCCCCGCGAAGCTGCCCACCGACCGTATTAGCGGCTACATGGCGCAGCTACTCGAAAAGGTGCCGCTCAAAGAGCTCGAAGACCCGGTACCCTACACGATTCGTCGCGCCCGCAAGGTGCCCTCGCTGGAGTGGACGTACCGCGCCCTGCACACCCCCGACTCGGAGGACACCTGGCGTGCCGCGCAGGCGCAGATGCGTTACCGCGAGGCATTCGTGCTGCAGAGCGCGCTCGCCCGCCTGCATTCGGTGCGTGCCGCGCACCTGACCCAGCCGCGCCCCGCCGTGGAGGGCGGCCTCGCCGATCAGCTGCTGAAGGTTCTGCCCTACGAGCTGACCGAGGGGCAGCAGAAGGTGGGCGCTGAGATTGCCGCGGATTTGTCGAATGAATCGCCCATGAACCGCCTGTTGCAGGGTGATGTGGGTTCCGGTAAGACCGTGGTGGCTCTGCGCGCCATGTTGCAGGTTGCCGATGCGGGCGGCCAGTCCGCGATGCTCGCCCCGACCGAGGTGCTTGCCGAGCAGCATTTGCGTTCGGTGCTGGATATCCTGGGGGATATGGCGGCGCCCGAAGACTCTGACGCTGACGATTCTGCCGAGGTTTCAGCCGCCGGTTCTGCAGAGGGAACTCCCGCAGGGAGCGGGGAGGAACCCCGCCGTGTGCGTGTGCGCCTGCTGACCGCCTCCATGGGTACCCGCGCCAAGCGCAAGGTTCTGCAGGAGCTCGCCGACGGCACCGCCCAGATTGTGATTGGCACCCACGCCCTGCTCTCCGATGAGGTGAGCTTCCACGATTTGGGTCTGGTCGTTGTGGACGAGCAGCACCGCTTCGGCGTGGAGCAGCGCGACGGCCTGCGCGGCACCGACGGCGCCCTGCCGCACCGCCTGGTCATGACCGCAACGCCCATTCCGCGTACCGTCGCCATGACCGTGTTCGGTGACCTGGATGTGTCCGTGCTCGACACCCTGCCCGCCGGTCGCCAGAAAATCTCAACGCACGTGGTGCCCCTCGCCGAGAAGCCTGCCTGGGCGTCCCGGTTGTGGAGGCGCGCCCGCGAAGAAATCGACGCGGGCCACCAGGTGTATGTTGTCGTACCCAAAATCGGGGAGGACGGCGACAGCCTGGAGGAAGGCGCGGCGTTCTTTGGCGCATCCAGCCTGAACGGTGCGGGAACCGGCGCGGGCAACTCGGCCCAGGGCTATTTCGGTCAGGGCGGTAACGCCAGCAGCGACGGCAAGGTGCAGCTGACCTCGGTCGCCTCAATGTACTCCTATCTGAGCGCTGAGGATGCCCTCGTCGGCGTGCGTATCGGCACCCTGCACGGCCGCATGGACCCGGCGGAGAAGACCGCCGTCATGACCGCTTTCGAGCGCGGCGAAATTGACCTGCTCATCAGCACCACCGTCATTGAGGTGGGCGTGAACGTCCCGAACGCCACGCTCATGATCATCATGGACGCCGACCGCTTCGGCATCTCGGGCTTGCACCAGCTGCGCGGTCGTGTGGGCCGCGGCGGCTACGCGGGCACCTGCTTGCTGGTGACCCGCCAGGAGGAGGGCGGCGTGTCCCGCGAGCGCCTGGATGCGGTCGCCTCCACCACGGACGGTTTTGAGCTCTCTCGCATCGACCTGGCGCAGCGCCGTGAGGGTGATATTCTGGGTGCTGCACAATCGGGCTCGAAGAGCACCCTGCGGTTCTTGCGGGCGCTCGCCGATGCCGACATTATTGAGCGTGCCCGTGAGGATGCCCGCTCGGTGGTGGAGAAGGACCCGACGCTGGCTAAGCATCCGTCTCTGGCGCGTACGATTGATCGCGCCCTGGATGCTGACCGTGAGGCGTTCCTCGGCAGGGGATAAGCGCCCCACGAGGCAGAACGCGCCGCCCGCCCTGCCCGCAGCCTGCCCACCACCCGCTGAAACCGTGACTTGAACACACCGCACTAGTTAGAGGAGAGACCCTATGAGCCGTATTATTTCCGGCGCTGCCGGAGGCGTTCGCCTTGCCTCGGTTCCGGGGGATAATACTCGCCCCACCACCGACCGGGTGAAGGAATCCCTCTTCTCCAAGCTGGAGAGCTACGACATTATTCGTGGCGCCCGCGTGCTGGACGCCTTTGGCGGCTCGGGCGCGCTGGGCTGTGAGGCGCTCTCGCGCGGTGCGGCCTCCGTGACTCTGCTGGACACCTACCCGAAGGCTGTTGCGGTGATTCGCAAGAACGTTGCCGCGGTGGAGAAGGCGATGGGCCGCACCGGCACTGGTTCTTCTGGCGCTACCGGTTCTGCGGCACGCGTGCAGCAGTCGCAGGCGCTGACTTACGTGAAGTCCGCCTCCGGTCCGTGGGATCTGGTGTTTGTTGACCCGCCCTACGCCATGCCGAACGAGCAGGTCAGCGAGCTGCTGGAGGCGCTCACCCCCAAGCTTGCCGAGGGTGCCGTGGTCGTGGTGGAGCGTTCTTCGCGAGATGCGGAGCCGGTGTGGGGCGAGGGCCTGTACTGTTTTTCGACCCGTCAGCACGGCGAGACGGTTCTCTACTACGTGGAGCCTGACGAGGTGGAGGAACAGGCGGGCGACGAGCCCGGCAACGAATCCGGCGAGGACGCTGAAGAGCTCGCCGCCTAAGATTGCCGCCTCATCTCACCGCGTCCCTAGTCTTTACACCTAGCCTTTCCGCCTCAGCCTGCGCTCGCCGCTTGCCGCTGACCCGCATCCTAAATTCGCCCGCATCTAGCCATTTCGACCTCTGATATTTATTCGTGAAGGGACCGCCATGATTGCCCTCTGCCCTGGATCTTTTGACCCCGTGCACCACGGCCACCTGGAAATCATTGCCCGCGCCGCTCAGCTCTTTGACGAGGTGATTGTGGGCGTGGCGCACAATAGCGCCAAGAAGTACCGTTTCTCCCTGGAGGAGCGCGTGCAGCTGGTGCGTGAGTCCCTGCAGGAGCTCGGCATTGAGGGTGTGAGCGTGGAGCCGATTCCGCCGGGTGTGCTGCTTGCCGAGTACGCGGCGGAGCGTGGCGCAAAGGTGCTGGTGAAGGGTCTGCGTTCGGCGACGGACTACAGCTATGAGGCTCCGATGGCGAGCATGAACCGCCACCTGGCGCAGGTTGAGACGGTGTTCTTGGCGGGTGAGGACCGCTACGGTGCGGTGTCGTCCACGATTATTCGTGAGGTGGCGTCGCTGGGTGGTGACGTGACTCCCTTCGTGCCGGAGGCGGTCGCCCGCGCCCTGAAGAGCGCCTAAGAAAACGCCTCATCAACCCAGGCGTACACCACCTTGTGTGCACCCATCCAACACGCCCGACATGCCCACCGGCAGAGCCCCGGCAGAATAACTCGCACCACCGACCGGGCACTTAAGCCCCCCAGTAGTAGCCCCGACCGACCGATTAAGTGCCGCGCGGCGCCTCCTTAAGGGGATATTTAAGAGGTGAGCGCCACTTAAAGAGATTTAAAAGGCGCTTAATCTTGATTAACGGTGCGAATGACCCCTAAAATGGGACTTTGGTTTATACATTTCGTAAGGAGAAACGCCATTTCACGTACAGACGCATCGCCGCTGGTTGTATCAGTCACTAACCTGATTCACCGCCCCGGCACCATGGAAACTCTCACTGAGGTTCTGCCCGCACCGGCAGACCTGGGTAACACGCTCATCGGCGTGGAAGAGGGTTCGGATATTGACCTCGATATTCGTATGGAGTCTGTTGTTGATGGTATCCTAGTAACCGGCTCCGTTGTTGTGGATGTACACGGCGAGTGTAGCCTTTGCTTGGATCCGATTGATTACGAGATGTCGGCCAATATTCAAGAGCTTTTCGTCTTTGAGAAGGCCCCGGCTGGCGGCCCCGAAGATGAAGTAGATGAGCAGTACGCCGTTGAGGATGATTCCATCGACCTTGAACCGGCTCTGCGGGACGCAGTAATCCTTCAACTGCCGTTCCAGCCTGTTTGTAGGGACACCTGCCAGGGTCTGTGCGCCGATTGCGGTGCGCGCCTGGAGGATGACCCCGGGCATCATCACGAGGTGTTGGATCCGCGCTGGTCGGCCCTGCAGGGCCTGCTCGGTGCAGATACCGAAAACTAAATTGTTGTTACTAGAGATTGTGAGATAGCTGTGGCTGTTCCCAAGCGCAAGATGTCCCGCGCTAACACCCGCGCACGCCGTTCCCAGTGGAAGGCATCCGTGCCCCAGCTGGTTAAGACCGTTGAAAACGGTCGCGTGACCTACAGCCTGCCCCACCAGGCAAAGGTTGTAACCGACGCTGCAGGCAACGCCCTGTTCCTGGAGTACAAGGGCCGTAAGGTTGCAGACGCCTAAGAAGCGGTGAATCCTTATGTTTGAATTTCCTAGTGTTGATACTAGGGAGTTGCGTAAACGTCTCGGGGTCGATATCGACGCCGAGACGTTTTTGCTATCCCTAACGCACCGTTCCTACGCCTTCGAGAACCCCGGGGTTGAGCATAACGAGCGCCTGGAGTTCCTGGGCGATTCGGTGCTTTCCCTGGCGATTGCTGAAGAAGTGTACCGACGCTACCCCGACCTGCCCGAGGGTGAGCTCGTGAAGCTGCACCACGTGGTGGTGTCTACGGTGGCGTTGGCGAAGGTGGCACGCGACCTGGATCTGGGCCGGTATATCCTGCTCGGTAAGGGCGAGATTCACACCGGCGGCGCCGATAAGGACTCGATCCTTGCCGACACCATGGAGGCGATTTTCGGCCTGACCTACCTGGAGTGCGGTCGCGAGGCGGCTCGTGACTTGGTGCTGCGCCTGATTGCGCCGCTGCTCGATGATGAGAAGGTCCTGAACTCTGGACGCGACTGGAAGACCGAGCTGCTGAACCTCGCCACCGCCCGCGGTTGGGGAGACGTTCGCTATGAGGTCACCGGCGAGGGTCCCGACCACGCGCGCGTGTACACTGCGGTCGCTATTGTGGCGAACCAGCAGGCCGGTACCGGTGTGGGTCCGAGCAAGAAGGAGGCGGAGCGCCTTGCCGCTGAGCAGGCGTACCGCGTTCTGGTGTAGGGTGCTTGCCTGGCGCACTGTCTAGGTTTCTCGACGGGGTAGCTCAGTTGAGCCTGCGCCTGTTGAGCCCCGCTGATTGGAGTAATTCATGCCCGAACTGCCCGAGGTAGAAACCGTTCGTGCGGGTATTGCCGACCATTCCCTGGGCCGCCCCGTGCGGGCGGTGCGCGTGGTCGATGCCCGTTCGCTACGCAGGCACCTGCCCGGTCCCGCCCACTTTGAGGCGGCACTCACCGGCAGGGTGCTGCGTGGCGCCTACCGCCGCGGTAAGTACCTGTGGCTGACCCTAAGCGAGGCGGACGGCACGCTTGCCAACGAGGCGCTCGTGGTGCATCTGGGTATGAGCGGTCAGCTGCTCGTGCGCGATGAGCCGAGTGAAGAATCAGGCGGCGATCCGGGCACTGAAACGGGGGCTCGTGCGGCGTTTGATGAGCAGCCGCGGCACCTGCGCGTGGTGCTAGAACTAGGACCGGAAGAATCTGGCGGCGGTGTGGTGAGTGCCAACCGGGCGAGCACCAGTCTGGAGAGCACCGGGCAGCGGTTGCTCTTCGTGGACCAGCGCATCTTCGGCGGCATGTTCCTCAGCCCGCTGGTACCGGACGTACCCGCGGCGGTTGCAGCGAATGAAGCAGCGCCGGGCGAAGTAACGTCCGAGGGCGGCACCGATTTGAGCGAAGTACCTGAGCGTTTTCTTGTGCCGGAAGCGGTCAAGCACATTGCCCGTGACCCGCTGGACGAGTTCTTCGACCCCGCTGCGGTGCGTCGCAAGTTCCTGCGCACCTCCAGCGGCATTAAGAAGGTGTTGCTGGACCAGTCGGTGATCTCCGGCGTGGGTAATATCTACGCCGACGAGGCGCTGTGGCGTGCGCGGTTGCACTACGCGAAGCCCGCACGCACCCTCAGCGCCGCGCAAACCCGCGAACTGCTGGAGGCGGTCACGCAGGTGCTGCGCGAGTCCCTGGCGGCGGGCGGCACGAGCTTCGACGCCCTGTACGTGAACGTGCTCGGGGAGTCGGGCTACTTTGAGCGCTCGCTGAACGCCTACGGCCGTGCCGGGGAGCCCTGCCACCGTTGCGCGGAGGCGGGCCGCACCTCCCTGATGGTGCGCGAACCGTTCCAGAACCGTTCGTCCTACCGTTGTCCGCACTGCCAGCGGGCGCCGCGTGCTCGATAAGTTAAGGGCTCTCGATAGGTAAGAGCTTTCGATAGGCGCAAACTCACGCTAGATATGTACATGACGGCGTAGCTACGTTCCTCCCGTACGGGGGGTGTAGCTACGCCGTCATTCGTTTAAAGTTCAATCCTTTAAACCAGGGGGCGGGGGAGCCGCCCCGAAAAGAAGCGCTTAGCGGCTGTGCTTGTTCCCGCTGTACCTGTCCCCGTAGAACAAGCCCAGACGCTCGTAGCCCTCCTCAATCGACACCGAGGGCTCCCACTGCAGAAGCTCGCGGGTGCGGCGCTGATCAAACCAGTGCGCGGTCGACA
>ERZ773207.130-NODE-130-length-26291-cov-12.766657_pt1 | contig 26291 bp, 18 predicted proteins | sample MGYA00580997_ERZ773207 | MGnify/ENA primary metagenome ERZ773207 (study PRJEB29015, sample SAMEA2738170) | human oral metagenome | biome: human oral; feature: human-associated habitat; material: saliva | place: China | collected 2239 ... | reverse complement strand
GATTGACCCCGAGTATGCGCGCGCGGCGTCTGCAGCGCTGACCTCGCTGGCGACCGCGGCGTTGAGCGTGCCGGTTGAGGGAGCCGAGGTGTCGCATCTGCGCGGTGACAAGGGGGATGAAAGTAGCGAATCTGCCGCGAAGGGACTTTCGACAGACCTGCCTGAATCCTGCGCCACCGAACTGCGCGAGCTGGGTATCCGCCCCGCAACCGAGATGATTGAACCGCTCAGCGAGGATGCCGCCGCACTCGCCGGTATCGACGAGCACGCCCTGGCGCGCGTCACCGCGGCGCTGGGTGAGCGCCTGGCGGGTGTGCTGTTCGCGCCGGATGCCGCCTCCGCAGAGCACGCCCTGCACCTGCTCGCCAAGAATGTAGACGCAGGTCAGCGCACTATCTGGCGTATTTTTGACCCCGCGGGCACCGAACACACCCGCTACAGCCTGCTCTACCCGACTGAGGGTGCCAGCCCCCTGGAACTTGCCGCCGCATACCGCGCCGCATCCCAGGTCGTGACCCGCACCCGCGCCGAACTGGACGAAGCCGAGCAGGCCGTTCAGCAGGCTCAGACCGCGGCAGAATCGGCGGTTGAAGCGGAACGTGAGGCTGCGAAGGCGGCGGGCGTGGCGAGCGCCGAGCATGCCCGCGCCCGCGCCCAGGCGGAATCCCTGGAGGCATCCGCGCAGAACATTCAGGCTGAGCGCGCCCGCCTAAACGAGCGCCTTGCCGCCGCGGAAGAATCCGTGGCACAGGCATGCACCGCCTACGAGTCGGCACGCACCCGCGAGGATTCCTACCTGGCGGGCACGGGGGAGCAGGCGCCCGCCGCGACCATTGAGCGCCGCGCCCAGCGTCTGGGTGAGGTGCTTGCCGAGCAGGTGAGCGAGCGCGAGCAGCAGCTGCACGAGCTGAGCACCGCACTGAAGAACGCCCAGGAAGGCCTGACCAGCACAAATGATGAGGTACAGGACCTGCAGGCGGCGCACGCGGCGGCGCTGACCCTGCTGGCGCGCACCCAGACGGAGGCGGCGCGCGTGCAGGAGCGCGTGCAGGCGCTGGCTGAGCGTGCCCGCCTGGTGACCGGTTTGACCCTGGAGCAGCTGCAGGAGGAGTACTCCGAGCAGCTGCCGGTTGACGTGCCCGCGGAGGAGACATTCGAAAACGCGGCTTCCGAAAATACCGCCACCGAAAATACTGCTACCGAAGCCTCCACCGAAAGCGTCCGCGCTCGCCTCAAGGCAACCCGCGCCGAACTGGAGGCGCTCGGCGCCATTAACCCGCTGGCGCTGGAGGAGTACGAGGCTCTTTCTGAACGCCACGCCTACCTGAACCAGCAGATTGAGGATTTGAAGGCGACCCGCCGCGACCTGAACACGGTCATGGACGAGGTCAGTAGCCACATTGCGGAGGTGTTCACCGCCGCGATGGAGGACATTAACACCCACTACCGCCGCATCTTTGAGACCCTGTTCCCGGGAGGCGAGGGCCACCTGGAGCTGGACGACCCGTCCGATCCGTTGAATTCGGGTGTGGAGATTCACGCGCGCCCGGCGGGTAAGAAGGTTAAGCGCCTGTCGCTGCTCTCTGGCGGTGAGCGTTCGCTCGCTTCGTTGGCGCTGTTGATTGCGATTTATATGTCTCGCCCTTCGCCGTTCTACGCCCTGGACGAGGTTGAGGCGGCGCTGGATGACCGCAACCTGTCGCGCCTGCTGCAGGTGATTGGTGAGTTGGGGGAGCGTTCGCAGCTGATTGTGATTACGCATCAGAAGCGCACGATGCAGATTGCGGAGACCCTGTACGGGGTGTCGATGCGCGGTGGCGTGTCGACGGTGCTTTCTCAGCAGATGGAGGAGCTGCGCGAGCTGCTGTAGCTTGCCGCGCGCCCCTCAACCTGCGCGTCCCCGACCCTGCCAAACGCACCCACCCTGGCGAACGTCACATGTCCTAGGAATGGTCATGTGCACCCCAGGGTACTATTCACCGCTTGCGCCCGGGTACTATAGGGGGATATGTGCGAACGCCGCCCCGCCCTACCCGCGGTTGCGTGGTGTTTCGCTGTGATCAGGCCTGATGCCCCGCCCTACCCGCGGCGCGCATCCGGCGGCAACCATCCAGGGAAGGAATAGTGATGAGCGAGAACCTGGCAGATGCTTTCCTCAACGGCGAGTCGTTGAAGAATGCCCCCGGCCCCTATTTTGGTGAGTACGGCGGGCGGTGGATGCCCGAGTCGCTGATTGCCGCCATGGATGAGCTGGAGGCAACCTTTAACGAGGCGAAGAACGACCCCGAGTTCATTGCTGAGTTCCAGCGTCTTTCTGCTGAGTATTCGAACCGTCCGTCGCTACTGACTGAGGTTCCGAAGTTCTCTGAGCATGCTGGTGCGCGTGTGTTCCTCAAGCGTGAGGACCTGAACCACACCGGTAGCCACAAGATTAATAACGTGATTGGTCAGGCTCTGCTGGCTAAGCGTATGGGTAAGACCCGTCTGATTGCTGAGACTGGTGCGGGTCAGCACGGTGTTGCGACTGCGACCGCGGCTGCGCTCTTCGGCATGGAGTGCGTGATCTACATGGGTGAGGAAGACACTGAGCGTCAGTCGCTGAACGTGGCTCGTATGCAGCTGCTGGGCGCGAAGGTGATTGCGGTTCAGAACGGTTCCCGCACCCTCAAGGACGCCATTAATGAGGCGCTGCGCGACTGGGTTTCGAACGTTGAGAACACCCACTACCTGCTGGGTACTGCCGCCGGTGCGCATCCGTTCCCGGCGATGGTGCGTTTCTTCCATGACGCTATCGGTGAGGAGGCGCGCGAGCAGATTCTTGCTGAGACTGGCCGCCTGCCCGACGGCCTGGCCGCCTGCGTGGGTGGCGGTTCGAACGCGATTGGTCTGTTCCACGCGTTCTTGGACGATTCTTCGGTTGAGATTTACGGTTTTGAGGCTGGCGGCGACGGCGTGGAGACCGGTCGTCACGCGGCGACCATTACTTTGGGCCGCCCGGGCATGCTGCACGGCGCGATGACCTACCTGATGCAGGATGAGGACGGTCAGACCATTGAATCCCACTCGATTTCGGCCGGTCTGGATTACCCGGGTGTGGGTCCGGAGCACTCCTACCTGTCCGATATTGGTCGCGTGACCTACGAGCCGGTGACCGACACCGAGGCGATGGACGCTCTGCGTCTGCTCTGCCGTACCGAGGGTATTATTCCGGCGATTGAGTCCTCGCACGCTCTGGCGGGTGCGCTGCGCGTGTGCCAGCGTTGGGCTGCTGAGGATCCGGAGGCGGCACGCGAGAAGACGATGATTGTCTGCCTGTCCGGTCGTGGCGATAAGGACATGGAAACCGCTCTGAAGTGGTTCGGTCTGGGCAAGGCGATTCCGTCCTCGACCCTGATGACCGGTAATAAGGAAGCTGCCGCATCCGCTGCACAGAACGCACAGGCTGAAAGTGAGGCTAAGTAATGAGCTACCAGGACGCTATTTCTCAGGCGGCACCCTTTGAGGTGTTGGACGGTACGTTCCCGACTGCTAACCCCGATTCGCCTCTGGCGGCTCGTCTGGCTGAGTGCGAGAAGCAGGGCCGTGCAGCGCTGATTGGCTACCTGCCGGTGGGCTTCCCTACCCTGGATGAGTCGATTGATGCGGCGATTGCTTTGGGCAATAACGGCGCGGACATTATCGAGCTGGGCGTTCCCTACTCCGACCCGGTCATGGACGGCCCGGTGATTCAGAAGGCGACCGGCGTGGCGCTGGAGAACGGTTTCAAGCTTCCTCAGCTGTTTGAGGCGGTTCGCCGCATTACCGAGGCGACCGACGCTGTGGTTGTCGTGATGACGTACTGGAACCCGGTTCTGGCGTACGGTGTGAAGAATTTTGCGCGTGATTTGGCGGCTGCCGGTGGCGCGGGCATGATTACCCCGGACCTGGTGCCTGATGAGGCGTCGGCGTGGTTTGAGGCTTCTGACGAGTACGGTCTGGATCGTATTTTCTTGGCGGCTCTGTCTTCTTCGCCGGAGCGTCTGGCGACCATTGCGAAGTCGTCGAGCGGCTTCGTGTACGCCGTGTCGGTGATGGGCGTGACCGGTGCCCGTACCTCCGTGTCGGAGGCGGCTCGCACCCTTGTTGCGGACATTAAGGCTGCCGGTGCGCCTCGTGCGTGCGTGGGTCTGGGTGTTTCGACTCGTGCCCACGTTGAGGAGATTGGCGAGTATGCGGACGGCGTGATTGTCGGTACCGCGCTGGTGAAGGCTTTGGCTTCTGGCGGTGTTGAGGCGGTGGCTAAGCTGACCCGTGAGCTGGCGGGGCGTGAAGGCTAATGTCTGATGTGCTGTCGCTGGCGAGCGTGCCGGTAGCTAACGTGCTGGCGTCGATTCCGTCACCGAGCGTTTCGTATCTGCAACTGGGCCCGTTCCGTGTGCATTTCTATGCCCTGTGTATTCTTGCGGGTATGGCGGTGTGCTTGTGGCTGGGTTCTCGCCGTTGGAAGGCGGCGGGTGGTACCCCTGAACGCGTTTTTGACGTGGCGATGTGGGCTATTCCGGCGGGCATTATTGGTGCCCGCGCCTACCACGTGCTGATTACTGACCCGGGTAGCTATTTCGGTCCGAATGTTGCTGATCCGTGGGCTTTCCTGAAGATTTGGGAGGGCGGCATCGGCATTATGGGCGCCGTGTCGGTTGGTGCGTTGGGCGCCTGGTATGGTTGCCGCCGCTACGGGATTAATTTCCCGGCTTTTGCGGATGCGGTAGCGCCGGGTATTCTGCTGGCTCAGGCGTTTGGCCGCTGGGGTAACTGGTTCAACCAGGAGCTGTTCGGTAAGCCGACGACTTTGCCGTGGGGCCTGGAGATTAGCGCCTCAAGCGGTAATTTCCCGCCCCAGTATCCGGCGGGTACGCTGTTCCATCCGACGTTCCTGTACGAGTCGCTGTGGAACTTGCTGGGTGTGGCGTTGCTACTGTGGCTGGGCCGTAAGGGCGTGCTGAAGCTGGGTCAGACCCTGTGGCTATACGTGTTCTACTACGGTGTGGGTCGCCTTTTCATTGAGATGTTCTTGCGTATTGATACCTCGGAGATGCTCTGGGGCGTTCGTATTCACGTGTGGACTGCTCTGCTGCTGGTTCTGCTGGGTGCTGCTGGTTTTGTGGTGGCTGGTCGTCGTGCGGCGGCGAAGGCTGCTGCGGGTATTGAGCCGGCTCCTGCGGAGGTCGCTCCGAAGCCTGCCGCAGATGAGTCTGCTGAGGACGTTGAGGAGAAGGCATCCGAGAAGGAAGAATCCAATGAGGATTCTGACTCTTCTGAGTCTTCGACAAAGGGCTCCCAGACGAAGGGCTCCTAGACAAAGGGCTCCTAGCCTTTCATCTACATTCATAGAAAACCGCCGGATGGGGGAGTGCCCCCGTCCGGCGGTTTTTTGTACCTGCTTCTTGCGCTCTGTTGTTCTTCCACTCTGGCATTCTGTCGCACTGGCATTCTTCTGCACTGGCGTTCTGCTGAGCGTGTGCAGCATTCACACAGTGGTATGTGACGGTGCCGTGCGTGGATTTAGGCTGTTGAGAAGGCATAATAGAGGTATTGCATGTGGTGGGCATCCGCTTCAGTAGTATGAGGCTCTTCGAATGGTGATACCTGCCGCGTCTGCGTTTAGAAACACCCACTCAACGTACAGGATTTTATCGTGAGCTCTTCATCCGGCGATTTTTCGCGCGCCGTTTCTCCTTCTTCTCGTCCGGGCCTGTCGCGCCGCCGCCTGGTGGCTGGTGCGGCGTGGGCTGCCCCGGTTGTTGTGGCTTCTTCGGTGATTCCGGCGTATGCGGCATCTGATGAGGAAGGCGAGTGCACCGGCCCTTACGAGGATTCGACAATGATTACTGCCGGTGATGGCGTGAAGAAGGTTGCCGTGCTGACGGTTCCTGCGGGCGCTAAGCGTATGCGTTTTACCGCTGTGGGCGGTGCTGGCGGCACGAACTACACTGTGGCTGATGCCGGTTCCGGCGCCATGGTGGAGGGTTCTATGGCTGTGCGCGGCGGCCAGACTATTAGATTGACTGCCGGTTCGGGCGGTATCGGTAATGGTGAGCTGAAGCCCGCCGAGGGCGGCGACGGCTACGGCGTGGGCGGCTCCTCAAAGGCTTCTTCGCCGGTTCCCGCGAATGTTGTTTCTGCGATTAATAATTTGACCCGCATTTCTGGCGGTGTGACCGGTCGCGGCGGCATGAGCGCTGTGCTGTATTCGGCGTCCGGCGGTGGTTCGTCCGCGATTGAGGTGGACGGCGTGCCGATGATTGTTGCCGGTGGCGGCGGCGGTGCCGGTGTGCTGGCGTCGTATGCGACGGTTCTGCCGAACCCCGCGAATGCGGGTGCCGTGTGCCCGACCGCGCACTATTCGCTCGATAGCTCCGGCGGCGAGCACCAGTTCAGCACCGGTGGTGGCGCTGGTTCGGGTGATGGCGACGGCTCGCCCGGTTTTGTTGGTTTCACCTCGTACGAGGCGCAGTCTAATCCGATTCTGACGGTGAACCCGGGTTCGGGCGCTGCCGGTGGTGTAGGCGGCGCTGGTGGCGAGAAGCTGAACCCGCCGACTGCTGACGGCCCGGTGATTGGTTTTTCGAGCACCTCCACCCAGAAGCTGGTGAGCACTGCGACTGCCGGTGCGGCGGGTGCGAGCGGTTTCCGTGCGAAGGGCGCCGATGGTGTGGCGAGCTATTCGTACCAGTGGGATCAGACTCCGGAGGGTACCGATAACCGCCCGTCGAACGCTGGCGAGCTGTTTAACGGCTACCAGTCGGTGGTTTCTGGAGGCGGTGGCGCCGGTTATGGCGGCGGCGGCTCCGGTGCTGCGTTGAGCGTTTCGGCTCGTGTGGTGTCGCAGAAGTGGAATAATGATTCGGCTCGTGCCCGCTATGCGGTGGGTTCGGTGCAGCTGGCTGGCGGTGGTGCTGGCGGCGGTACGTTCATGGATTCTACGGTGCGCATCATGGATCTGGGTTGGGCGTTGAATGCTCCGAATGGTCCGGGGGAGCGCGGTGCCGGCTATATTGAGGTTGCTTTCTGCTTCTAAGCTGCTATGAGCTTGTAGGAATCGTATAGGTGCAGATTGAACCCTTTCTTTAGGGTGGTATGCGCCTCAAACTTAATATTTAAATTTTTTCTGAATGCCTCCCAGGCCGCTGGTTTGGGAGGCATTCTCATCTTCCGTGTCGGTTCGTCATAGCGTCATATCAACCTTTGGCGGTTTAGCGCATTGGTCGGAATAGACCTTATCGAAAGCTCATCCTCGCTCGCGTGCCGACCCCTAAATAACCCCTCTGTCATATTCGGGGGTGAACCTTTAGATTGGCGGCTCATCATTTTACGGTGGAAATGTAAAGAATACGCGCGCCCACCCCGCTAGGTTGCACAGCACAGATTGCGGTTTGAGCGCGGTCACCGATGACTAAGGAGTTTAGATCATGTGCAAGGAAACCATGAAGGCTGTTGTTGTCCCTGAGAAGGTTGACGGTTCGGTTGTTGTCCGTGAGGTTCCCGTTCCGGCTGTCGGTCACGGCCAGGCGCTCGTGAAGATTGAGTACTCGGGCGTGTGCCACACTGACCTGCACGTGGCTTCCGGTGATTTCGGTGAGGTTCCGGGTCGTATTCTGGGCCACGAGGGTATCGGCCGTGTCGTCAAGGTTGGCGAGGGTGTTGAGTCCCTGAAGGAAGGTGACCGCGTGTCGGTGGCTTGGTTCTTCGAGGGCTGCGGTCACTGTGAGTACTGCACCTCGGGCCGTGAGACCCTGTGCCGTTCGGTGAAGAACGCAGGCTACTCGGTTGACGGCGGCATGAGCGAGTACACCTTGGTGACCGCTGATTACGCTGTGAAGGTTCCCGAGGGTCTTGACCCGGCGCAGGCTAGCTCCATTACCTGCGCTGGTGTGACCACCTACAAGGCGATCAAGGAGTCGCTGGTCCGCCCCGGTGAGTGGCTGGTTGCTTACGGTGCTGGCGGTCTGGGTAACCTGGCTGTTCAGTACGCTAAGAAGGTTTTCGGCGCCAAGGTTATCGCTGTTGACATCAACGACGACAAGCTGGCTCTGGCTCGTGAGACCGGCGCTGACCACGTCATCAACGGCCTTGAGGTTGAGGACGTTCCGGCTCGTATTCGCGAGCTGACCGGCGGTGGCGCTCACGCTGCTGTGGTGACCGCAGTGTCGAAGGTTGCGTTCAACCAGGCTGTCGAGTCGGTTCGTGCGGGCGGTTCCGTGGTGGCTGTTGGTCTGCCCTCGGAGATGATGGAGCTGTCCATTGTGAAGATTATTCTGGACGGCATCCGCGTGGTGGGCTCCCTGGTGGGCACCCGTCAGGATCTGGCGGAGGCGTTCCAGTTCGGTGCTGACGGCATCGTGGTTCCGGTGGTTCAGCTGCGTGAGGTTGACGAGGCACCGGCTGTCTTCGAGGAAATGGCGGCAGGTAAGATTACCGGTCGTATGGTTCTGGACTTCGCTAGCCTCTAAGCTGGCGGATGATTCGAGGCGCCCGGTAGGGCTTCAAGGTCTCACTCGGCTGGGGTCTTGCCGGTAGTTTCGATGGTTATAGCGCCTAGGGCGCATCCCGTGTGGCGGGGGGAGTAGGGGTACTCTTTCTGCTGTGCATACGACGCGGGGTGCGCCTTAGTGTTTTTAATAGTGTTTTTAATGCGGCGTTTTAGGGCTCCGGTTTATAGCTGCGGGTTTTTGAGAGCCGTTATCGTAAGGGGCTGAAAATTTCTGTGAGTACTGGATACCTAAACGTAATATACGCGGGAATTTATTTTTGAAATATCCGCGGAAATATATCAAAATTCCCGCTAAATTAGTTCAACAGAGCATCTTATTTGACATCTATAGATCCTAAAATGCATACTTGCATTGTAAACATTCAACCATTGGTTGAGGCGTAATATTTGTCGAAGAGATAGGTTTTGAACACCCTTGCACATACCCTTGATGTAACGGGATGTAACGTGCGAAGGTTTCGGCCCTCCTAGATATCGATTCCTTCTCCCGGAACGTTATACCCGGGTGAATTTCAGCATCTTCGTACCGTGCCGTTATTCACCGCTGAGTCCTACTTCCGGTTAGGCGCCCCTCTAGACACCTTCGGAAGAGGTCTCACAAGATTAGTGTGGGCCCCACGGACATAGTCAATGGGGACTATGTCCGCCACACTAATCCGAACTTCTTGGACAATTCCGCAATAACGCTTCGCGGCGGCGCACCGCCTCGACATAAATTTACCTGCCGGCACGGGTAACATAGCCGGGTTCTCTACTCACTCGGTAACCCACCCGCTACAGAACGCATCTTGATTTTGTGTTGTTCAGAAGATGCGCCCTGTAGCAAAAGAACGAGGGGCACCTCTGCCAGGTGCCCCTCGTTTTCATATGCGCGTTTTATGGTCGGCTAGATTCCACGCTCTTTAGTAGTTGCTGCGCTCTTTGGTAGATTCTACGTAGCTTAGTAGATGCCACGCTGTGCGGTCCAACGGATCGTGCCGCGCTCAAAATCCATGTAGTACACGCCGTTTACATAGGTTTCGTCGCCGCGTGCCGCACCGTAGCGGGCGGTGTTCTTCTCCCAATGCTTGAAGATTGCGCCGTTACCGTTGGTCTCGTACGCACCGTACGCATCCGACCAAAGCAGTACCTTGCCCGAGGCGAATCGCACCTGAGCACCCGTGGCGGTGACGGTCTCGTCGGTCGCCGGGGCACCCCAGATGCCGCGGTGCTGCAGGAAGCGGTGGTAGAACGCGCCGCCGGTGTGCAGGCGGTGGGTGCCGGTCTGAGCGGACCACACGTAGGTGGTGCTGCCGGTGAATTCCTGCTTGAAGATGCCGTTGCCCAGGTTCTGCTCGTCGGCGGTGGGTGCACCCTTCATGCCAGCTGCACGCCAGGTCGCGTAGATGGCGCCGCGCTCGTTGATGATGTGGGTGCCGGTAGCGGCAGACCAGTAGCCGCCCTCACCGTTGGCGAAGGAGACCGCCATGGTGTCGGATCGGGTTTCCTCGTTGGTGGTCAGGCCGCGGAATCGTGCCACGTCGGAGCGGAACTTCTGGTCCAGGCCGCCGTTGGTGACCAGCCAGTGCGAGCCGTGGGAGTTCGTCCAGTAGATGGTCTTACCGTTGGTGAACTTCTGCGCGTACACGCCGTGACCCAAAGAGTATTCGGTGCCAATCGGGTTGCCGTAGAACGCGCGGTTCTTATTCCAGAAGCCACCGATGCCGGTACGAATATCAATCGAGCCGGTCGCAGTGGTCACCACATTCGAATCCTGTGCGGCGCGGTCTTCTGCCGCACGCTCCTCAACTGCGCGGTTCTGACCGTTCGCCCAATTGCGGTGCACCGCGTTGGGGTTCTTCGCCAGAACCTTCAGGTCATTCACAGTACCGGGGAAGAAGTTCGAGTCACCCACAAACGGGCCGGAGTCGGTGAACTGCCAAATATCGTAGCCGCTCCAGCCGGCGGGAATTGCGCCGACCACGGTCGAGTAGCTTGCCAGGTGCAACGGCAGAGTGCCGAACTGCGTCGAACCCACGCACTGCGACCACCAGGAGGTTGCGGTGTACACCATGGGGGCGCGGCCGGTGAGCGAACGGTAGGTGTCCACAAAGTCGCGGGTCCAGGCGGTCAGCTGCGCCGGGGTCATGTTGAAGCAGGTGTTGCCGTAGGCGGGGTAGGGGTTAAATTCGATGTCCAGCAGGCCGGGTAGGGTTTGGCCATCAGCAGTCCACGCGCCGCCATTCTGCACGAAGTAGCGCGCCTGATCGGCGCCCGAGGACGTGCGGGGGTTTGCGAAGTGGTAGGCGCCGCGCACCATACCGACCTGCGCCGAGCCGTTGTACTGCTGAGCGAAGTAGGGGTTGGTGTAGTAGCCGCCCTCGGTTGCCTTCACGTAGGCGAAGCGGGAGCCAGCGGCGTAGGCGCTCGCCCAGTCCACGTTCTGCTGGTGCGAGGAGACGTCCATGCCGAGGGTGCCGCCGGAGGGGGTCCAGTAGGAGCGGCCCTGAGCTAGTGCCTGACCGGGTGCCAGTGCTTGACCGGAAGCCAGACCCTGACCAGCCGCCTGACCCTGCGCGGAGCTCTGAGTTGCAGAAATACCGCTCAGGGTTGCGGTAGAAGCGGGGGAGGTGGCGCCGGTGCGCGCGTTGGCGGTGCCCAGGCGTTCGCGTTCGCCCGCACCCATGGCGGGGTTGGATCGTTCGACCAGGGATGCATCCGGGGCGGGCGCATAGCTGAGCTCTTCGTAGGATGCGTTGGGGTTGACGGGGTTGACCTCTGCCGCTGCGCTCGCGGTGGGGGTAGCAAATGCGGCGGGAACGGAGGTGAGGGATGCGGCAACCAGGGTGACTGCGGACGCCACGATAGAGCGGGCTGCCGCGGAGCGCGCGGCAGTCTGGAGTTTCTTCATAGGTTTTTTGCCTGTGTTTGAGAGGTGGATGCGTCGATGTGGCCCTGTGTGGGGGCTTCTGACGCGAGTGAATAGGGGTGCAGTTGAGTGAGGTTGATGTGTCAATTGTTGCCGTGTCAAGCGACCGGCACAGCTAACAGCCTACGGTACCTGCACAGCTGTGCGCAATGCTTTAGTGTGTCTTTCTGACGGCATATTTTCCATGGAGTGCACAGTAACTCGGCGTCTTTGGAGAGGGTGTTTTATTTTGTGGTTTGTCGGTGTATTTACTTGGGGTGATTTTTCGGAAAAAAATTTTAGGCACGTGACACGCCGGGGCATTGCGAATTTCACTCTGTGGACTGCCGCGTCGGGGCGTAATCGGGGTATAACTGGGGCGCAGTCGGGGCATAAGGAAAGGGGTGGGCCGCACACACAAAGACCCACCCCTCATGTTCCGGGTACTGTGATTGGCGCGGCCTCGCACCGGCACCCGGAGTTGCATGGTCGATGCAGGAGAGATGAAGAGTCATCGACCACGTATATGGTGCCTGTTGGCACGTTTTTCTCGGCTCTTCCCGCCCGCTCTTTCAGGTTCTGATGTCCGGCTGAAAGAGACGGGTGGGAAGAGGCGAAAGCTTGTGTTTCCCGAAAGGCTTAGAGGAACTTTGCGATGTCCTCAACCAGCGGCTTGAGAGTCTCACGATCGATGTACTCAGCCTTGCCGGTCTTGTAGCATTCGAGCATCTGCTGAATACCCTCGTTCGGGTGCGGGTTTGCCATGAGCCATGCGCGCACCGGGCCCTTCAGGGCGGTCTTGTGAGCCAGCGAAATCTTGTCGAAGTCGATGCCGCCACGCAGGTGGTAGACGGGGCGACCCTCGGTCAGTTCGGGGGTGTAGCTCTTGGCGACGGCCTTGTCCAGCAGCTTCTTGGAGTATTCACCGGTGAAGGAGACGGTGAAGAACGCGGTGCGGTTCTTCTTGGGCGCAATGATGGGCAGGATCTTCTTGCGAAGTGCCGGTGCGCCGTTGAGGAATCCACCGTAGTCGCTGCCGGCAATCACGAAGGCGTCGAATGCCTCTGCCTGTTCGGGGGTGACCTTGGAGGCGGGGACAATCTCAACCTCGGGAGCCTGCGGGAGTGCACGCAAATCTTCTGCCAGCCAGGTGGCGTACTGTTCGGTGTAGCCATAGGTGGAGCCGAAGATAATCAGCACGCGAGTAGTCATCTGTGAACCTTCCAGATATATTTCGCATTTCAAATACTAATTATGGGTTCCAATATAGGCTAGGCGCGCGAAAATGTGAAATCGCCCAGCTTTTGGATGCCCCATCTATCTTCTCACAGCCCACTCTGGGTGTCTCTATGTTTTTGAAACACGCCCGAAGGTTCTCGAGTGTGACTAAATATTGCGTAATGATTGAATGGCTGGTTTCTAAGGGTGAAAAGGACCCTAATTTACTTTCCAGGGCGAGGATGGGCAGTGGATGTGAAAACTGGCTTTCCGTGGCATACCTGGCGGGTGGGAGGTGGTGCTCAGAGTGCGACGTGAAACACAAATTCTTCGATGGAAAGAGTTGGGGGAACCATACCCAAGCGGGCTTAAAACCCCTATAATTGAGAAAGAGTCCCACACATCCGGCACGTGGTTAACTGTTAGAACGCGTGGGAATAATTGGGAATTTGACGTTAGTCTTCCCCGGAAAATCAGTGTGAACCTTCAATGGTCACGCAAAACAACACACAAAGGTTAGGTACATGAGGCGCGCAAAAATCGTTGCAACCATCGGTCCGGCAATCGAGTCCCCCGAGAAGATCTCCGAGGCAATCAAGGCTGGCCTGAACGTCGCCCGTCTGAACATGAGCCACGGTGACCACGCCGAGCACCAGGCACGCTACGACACCATCCGTGAACAGTCTGCAAAGCTCGGTAAGGACGTTGCAATCCTCGCCGACCTGCAGGGCCCCAAGATCCGCCTCGAGCGCTTCGCAAACGGCAAGGAATACCTTGAGCCCGGCGCAGACTTCACCATCACCTCCGAAGACGTTGAAGGTACCGCAGAAATCTGTGGCACCACCTACAAGGGCCTGCCCGGCGACGTCAAGCTCGGCGACAAGCTCCTGCTCGACGACGGCAAGATCCGCCTCGAAGCAATTGAAGTTACCCCCACCCGTGTTCGTACCCGCGTGGTCGTCGGCGGTCCCATCTCCAACAACAAGGGCATCAACCTGCCCGGCGCAGCAGTCTCCCTGCCCGCGCTGACCGAGAAGGACGCAAACGACCTGCGCTTCGCACTGAAGATGGGTGCAGACATCATTGCACTCTCCTTCGTTCGTACCGGTGCAGACGTTGACCCCGTCCACAAGATCATGGAAGAAGAGGGTATTCGCGTACCCGTCATCGCCAAGATCGAGAAGCCCCAGGCAGTTGAGAACCTGCAGGACATCATCGACAAGTTCGACGGCATCATGGTCGCTCGTGGTGACCTCGGTGTTGAGCTGCCCTTCTCCGAGGTTCCCCTCGTCCAGAAGAAGGCTATCGACATGGCACGCCGCTGGGCAAAGCCCGTCATCGTGGCAACCCAGGTGCTTGAGTCCATGACCGACAACCCCGTTCCCACCCGTGCAGAGGTTTCTGACTGCGCTAACGCAATCCTCGACGGTGCAGACGCAGTAATGCTCTCCGGTGAGACCTCGGTCGGTAAGTACCCGATCCTGACCCTGCAGGCAATGGCTGCAATCGTCAAGGACACCGAAAAGGGCGGCCTGTACCGCGTGCCCGAGCTGGATCGCAAGCCCCGCACCCGCGGTGGCGCAATCACTCGTGCGGCAGTGAACATCGCCGACCAGCTGGATGCGAAGCTCATCGTGACCTTCACCCAGTCCGGTGACTCGGCGCGTCGTCTGGCACGTCTGCGCCCCGAGACCCCGATTGTTGCGTTCACCACCAGCCCGAAGGTTCGCTCCTTCCTCTCCATGCTGTGGGGTGTTGACGCTGAGCAGGTTGAGATGATCACCGATCAGGAAGATATGTTCCACTTCGTGGATGAGTACCTGCTCAAGAATGATCTGGCAGAAGCTGGCGACCTGGTCGTCGTTGCTGCCGGTGCTCCCGCAGGCCGCGCAGGTACCACCAACATGGTTCAGGTACACCGCGTCTCCGGTGCTGAGGGCGAGCGTGAGGCTCTGCGTCCTTACGAGGAGGACGAGGTCAAGCGCTAAGCCGCTCACTCTTACTGAGTGGTCTTTTGAAGGGTAGCCGGGGCTAGTTCCCGGAACATACTGCCCGATGTATAGAAACCACTCGATGCATAGAAACCGCCGCCCGGTCGTGAATTCTCACGGCTGGGCGGCGGTTTCTTGTGTCTCTTCTCGTGTCTTCATCGTTGCCGCATCTGATGTGTGGATGAGCCGCAGGCAGGCCGCGAGTGGGTGTAGGGCGAATATGCGAAAAGCGGCGGGAAAGCTTCAAACTTTCCCGCCGCTTGTGCGTTGGTGCCCGAGGTGGGACTCGAACCCACACTCCGAAGAACCTGATTTTGAGTCAGGCGCGTCTGCCAATTCCGCCACTCGGGCGTATCACGCATTCGTGCGTAACACCTTTAGAATTCTAACCCAGGCTGTCTAGAAAATCTAATCTATCTGACGTGTTGAGCAGGTTGAGGCGGGGCGCAGAATGTTGGACGAGTGCATCTGTAGAAGGGGTGCAGGGTTGTTGGCCGCGTGTCAGCTGGGTGTCTGTTGGTTGTCCGTTGAGCGTAATTCCTGAGCTCAGGGTGAACCGGAGCCACTTATCCACAGGTGGAGGCGGGGGAGAAAGCGCGCATCCTGTATCCTTAAAGACTGACTAACCATCCCCGTTCGCCTTCGCGGCTGGGGGCCACCTCAACGTTAAGAAAGTGATCACGGCTCGTGTTCAATTCTCTCTCCGACCGCTTGACGGCAACTTTTAAGAACCTGCGCGGCAAGGGCCGCCTCTCCGAGGCAGACATTGATGCAACCGTCCGCGAAATCCGCCGCGCCCTGCTCGACGCTGACGTCGCCGTCCCCGTGGTCCGCGAATTTACCGCCCACGTGAAGGAACGCGCTCTCGGTGCGGAAGTTTCCGAGGCGCTGAACCCCTCCCAACAGATCGTCAAGATCGTGAACGAGGAGCTGGTGAGCATCCTCGGCGGTTCGACCCGCCGCATCAACATGGCGAAGAGCGGCCCGACCATCATCATGCTGGCGGGTCTGCAGGGTGCCGGTAAGACCACCCTGGCTGGCAAGCTGGCTCACTGGCTGAAGGGTCAGGGTCACACCCCGATGCTGATTGCATCCGACCTGCAGCGCCCCAACGCGGTGACCCAGCTGAAGGTCGTTGGTGAGCGCGCGGGCGTGCCCGTGTACGCGCCGCACCCCGGTGTGACCAGCGAGTTTGACGTGCCCACCGGCGATCCCGTGCAGGTGGCACGTGATGGTGTGGCTGAGGCTCGCGCTAAGCTGCACGACGTGGTGATTGTCGATACCGCGGGTCGTCTGGGTGTTGACGCTGAGCTCATGCAGCAGGCACGTAACATTCGTGACGCTATTGAGCCGCACGAAGTTCTGTTCGTCATCGACGCGATGATCGGTCAGGACGCCGTGAACACCGCTAACGCCTTCAACGAGGGCGTGGACTTCACCGGTGTGGTCCTGTCTAAGCTTGATGGTGACGCCCGCGGTGGTGCGGCGCTGTCGGTGGCTTCGGTGACCGGCAAGCCGATTATGTTCGCGTCCACCGGTGAGAACGTCACTGACTTTGAGCAGTTCCACCCGGACCGTATGGCGAGCCGCATCCTGGACATGGGTGACATCCTGACTCTGATTGAGCAGGCTGAAGCTCAGTGGGATAAGGCTGAAGCCGATCGCATGGCGAAGAAGTTCATCGATCAGGAAGACTTCACTTTTGAGGACTTCCTGGCTCAGATGCAGCAGATTCGTAAGCTCGGTTCCATGAAGAAGCTGCTCATGATGATGCCCGGTGCGGCTCAGATGCGTCAGCAGCTTGAGGCTTTTGATGAGCGCGAGATTGACCGCGTGGAGGCGATTGTTCGCTCCATGACCCCGCACGAGCGTGTGGCTCCGCGCATCATTAACGGTTCTCGCCGTGCCCGTATTGCTAAGGGTGCGGGTGTGACCGTGTCTGAGGTGAACCAGCTGATGGAGCGTTTCGCTCAGGCTCAGAAGATGATGAAGAAGCTCGCTTCGGGCAAGATGCCCGGCATGCCCGGTGGTATGCAGATGCCCGGTATGGCGGCTGCGGCGGGTGGCGCTCGTAAGAACGCGAAGGGCAACAAGAAGAAGAAGGCTCGCTCCGGCAACCCGCAGAAGCGTGCGGCGCAGGAGGCGGCAGCAGCTAAGGCGCAGCAGGCTCGCGCCGGTGCTGCATTCGGTCAGCAGGCTCAGAACCAGGAGATGGATCTGTCCAGCATGAACCTGCCGAAGGGCTTCGAGAAGTTCCTGCAGTAAGAGCAAATATGAGCCCCGGTAAGGGGCGGTACGGGTGCGCACGTGGTGACGGGGCGCACCCGTACCGGTATGGTGCCCGGTTTGGGTGCATGAATGGGTGTGAAGGGAAGGTATCAATGGCTCAGAACGAGCAGAATTGGGATCGAGAGAACGCGGATGATCAGCTGAATAAGCAGGTCACGCCGTGGTCTCAGCGCGCCTTCGCTGATGATGCTGTAGAGGACCCTGCCGGCGAGTCTGCTGCTGAGTCTGTAGCTGAGGAGGGCTCGCTGGGCTTCTCTGAAGCTTCCGCAGAGGAGGGTGAGGACGACCTTTCGGGCGACTTTGCGGACGACCTTTCAGACGACTTTGCGGATGGCTTCGACCATGATTCGAGCATCCTTCCCGGCTACACCCCCGTCTGGGCGCGTATCGCCCTCGAGTACGGGGAGCACGCCGCTGAACTGGCGGGCGACCTCGTCTACTCCAGTGAGAGCGACGACCCCGCCGTTGACGACGTTGCCGCAACCATCCTGAACCTCATTCGTGAAGCCCGCAACATGCACGAGGAGGTGAAGGCGGAAGACCCCGATAAGCAGCGCGCCTGGAACGACCGCACGAAGGTTGACCGCCTCGCCGTCGCCCTGGAGAGCGAAGAGTGGACCGTCGATAAGCTCACCGGCATGTGGGACGACGCCCCCGCACCCGCCGGAACCGGCGAATCGGATAGCCCCGAGTACCTGCGCGCCCAGGATGAGGAGCGCACCGCCGAGAAGCAGCGCAATGAGCGCATCGAGCAGACCATGGAGCTGGAGGAGAAGATTCAGCGCCGCCGCATCATGGCTCGCTCCACCACCGATGAGGAGCTGATTGCCGCCCTCATTGAGGCGACCGCCGCCTCCCCGGAGCTGATCGCCTACGAGATGGGTGAGCATCAGGTGCAGCTCTACGTGCTGTGCGCCGTGGATGATGAGGGCTACATGAACGTGCTGGAGGTCGCCGACGGCCACCTGCACGTGGGTACTCCCGTTGAGGATTACGTGGCGCAGCTGGTGGATCAGCTGCCGGTGACCGGTGCCGCCCTTGAGGGTGAGGCGACCGTGTGGGAGGAGCTGCCCGGCGGACAGGGTGAGCTGGAGTTCCTGGTGGACGGCGACGCCGCCATGCTCGTTGACCTGCCCATTGACATGATTACGGGGCTTCTTTTGGCGTACCTTCCTGCCGGTACTCGGCAGGTTGTTGCCGCGCCGGCGGGGGAGTGGACCCTCATTTCTGCCGATCCGGTGGATCTGATGGCGTTGCTGGGCCTGCTGAACTGCAACGCCCTGATTGCTGAGGGCAACGCGAACCAGCAGCACCTGGTGATCTATGAGGAGCCCGCCCGCGAGCCCTACTCGGATGAGGAATGGTACCTGGAGGCGTTCGGTGAACCCTACGAGAATATCGTGGAGGAGTTCACCTGGCAGCGCGTGCCTAAGCGCCTGAACCGTGCCCTCAGCCGTGAGGAAGTCGCACGTTTTGGCGGCGTGCTGGAGGATTTGCTCTCGGAGCTTCCCGGTAGCGCCCCGGAGCTGTCGGGTTCGAAGATTTTCGGTTCCGATGAGGAAGAGATCGAGCAGGGCATTGCTAATGTCATGGCGATGTTTGGTGTGGAGGCTGACTCCATTACCGGTCGCCGCCTGAACGCGTACCTGCGCGATACGAGCAATACCCTGGCGTTGGAGTCGGTGCTGCAGCTGCTGGATGTTCCCACGGAGCTGGCGTTGGTGCCGACCACCGGTTTTGATGTGGCGTCGATTAGCACGGCGCGCGTCTTCGGCAACGAGGATGAGGGTTTCGCGCAGCCTGCAGATGCGGCTGATTCGGCTGATGAGGCGCAGACTTCTGAAGCCCTGGACGTTACCTTCCCGCTGGATGACTCCGTTGCTGAGGCTACCTTCTCTGAGAACCCTGTTCCTGAGAATACCTTCGCAGAGGACGCATCCTTCGAGGATGACGAGGAGATCGAACCCTACCCGGGTAACTTCCCCTCGCCCATGGAGCGTAGCTACCGGCTGGTGGCGACCGGCCGCCGCGTGACCCTCGCCGAGTGGATGGATGCCATTAGCGAAGGTCATATTCCCTTCGAGTACACTCATATGTCTTTCCCGGAAGACGCTTTTGATGAGGAAGAAGACGTCCTGGACTCTGAGGCGTTTGATGACTTCGAGGCTCACTATGAGCAGGACCGCGATTCCGATAGGGAGGACGCGAACCAGCCTACGGGTGGCAGGAATTTCACCCCGGAGGAAGAAGAAGCTATTCTTGCGCATTTGAGGGCTGCCCTGGCACCGCACTCCGCTAAGTCTGCAACGGAACAGCCTGCCGCAGAACAGCCTGCGGTAGAGCAGTCTGCCGCATCGCAGGCCGAGGTGACCCCGGCTGAGGATGCCCCTTCTGATGCTGCGGGCTCTGATGACGCACAGCCGGAGAACGTATCCGCTGAAGATGCTCCGTCTCAGGTAACGCAGGTAGCCCCCTCCGCACGGGCTACCTCGAAAAAGCCTACCTCGAAAAAGCGTCTGACCCCGGAGCAGATTCGCGCCAAGACCCGCCGTGTAGGTCTTGTCCTGGGCGCGGACGTGACCGCTCAGAGCGCTATCGCCCTGACCCTGGCGAAGGTGGCACGCCGCCGTCGTGCTCAGGGTAAGGCGAGCCGTAAGTTCTCGGTGGCTGCCGCACTCTTTGCGCTGAACGCCACCGTGGAATCTGCCCTGATTCCCACGGTGCTGCGTTCTTTTGAGCAGGCTCAGATGAAGAAGCACGCCCGCCCGGTGGCGGATGCTGAGCTGGTGCATCCGGGTGGTAGTGCGAGCGCTGAGCGCTCGACCAAGAAGCGCACTCTGATTGATGATTTGCGTGAGGGCCACTACCGCACGGTGGAGGATGTTGCCCCGTCCACGGAGCAGGCACCCTCTGGACTGCGTGAGCGTGCCCTGGGTATAGTGCGTAGCATCAGGCAGCGCGCTGCGAAGAAAACCGACCGCTAAAGGAAAGAAGCCATGAAGGATTCCTATCTGAGCGATGAAGAGCTGAAGGCTTTTATCGCCACCTTGCCCACGCGCCGTTTGGCGGCGGGCGCGCTGATTCGTAATGAGCGCGGCGAGATGCTGCTGGTGAAGCCGAACTATAAGGACGGCTGGATTCTTCCCGGCGGCACCGTGGAGGCGGGCGAGGCGCCCAAGCCCGGTTGTGAGCGTGAGATCGCGGAGGAACTGGGCCTGGACCTGAAACTGGGCCGCGTGCTGCTGATTTTCCACGGCCTGGCGTTGGGCGTGTGGGGCGATTCGACCTACTACATGTATGACGGCGGCGTGATTGCAGCGGATACGAAGATTACCCTGCAGGATGCTGAGCTGGTGACCTATGAGTGGGTTGCTCCGGAGAACCTGGAGGGCTACGTGCGCTCGTCGATGGTGGAGCGTCTGCGTGAGTGCTACCGCGCCCTGGAGACGGGGGAGACTCTGGAGATGAGCAACCTCGACTCCTAACAACCTCGATTAGCTGCGGCTACGCTGCGGCTTGCCGGGAAGCTACCGGGTGCATCACGGGGCACAGACCGTTGTTTAAAAGTGATATTCGGTGCCTTGGGCAATTATTTTTCCGTGTCGCTAGCTTAAAATCTTGGGCTCTGATACCCTAGCTGAGTACCCGGCGACGCGCGACCCCTCTCTTCGCGCGCCGTTGTGTCCATAGAGGCGCCGTGAATGGCCCGCCCCACGGGTGCTGAACCGTGTGCCTCGCACCAAATATGAAACAGGAGTAACCACTAAAGTGGCTGTTAAGATTCGTCTCAAGCGTATGGGTAAGATCCGCGATCCTCGTTACCGCATCGTGATCGCTGATTCGCGCGTCAAGCGCGACGGTAAGTCCATCGAAGAGATTGGTATTTACCACCCGACCGAGCACCCCTCGCGTATCGAGATCAACTCTGAGCGTGCTCAGTACTGGCTCTCCGTCGGCGCACAGCCGACCGAGCAGGTTCTGGCTCTGCTGAAGCTCTCGGGCGACTGGGCTGCATTCAAGGGCGAGAAGGCAGAGTCCAAGGTTCTGCCCGTCGAGGCTAAGGCTGAGTTCGTTGTTCCCGAAAAGGGTTCCGTGATCCTGCCCGAGGCTATCACCCCCAAGGCTGAGAAGGCTGAAGAGGCTGCTGAGGAAGCAGCACCCGAGGCTGAGGCTGAGGAAGCAGCTGAGTAATTATGTTGGCTGACGCACTCGAACACCTGGTTCGAGGGATTGTCGATCGTCCGGAGGACGTGAAGGTGCGCCTGCGCACCCAGCGTCACCGTGAAACCCTTGAGGTTCGCGTGCATCCGGATGACCTGGGCCGAGTTATCGGCAGGTCCGGTCGTACCGCCAAGAGCATCCGTCTGGTGATGGACGCTATTTCTGATGGCGAGCCGATGCGTATCGACATTATCGACACCGACAAAAAGCGACGCTAGCTCGTCAACGCTTGAAGCCCCCGCTCCCGGAATTTTCCGGAAGGCGGGGGCTTTCGCGTACCCGGGTCCCGGTGGTAGTGCGGGCGGCAGAATGCGCCCGTCCCTGGTGCCCGGTAGAATAGTGGGAGCCGTGCACGTGCACGGCGTAGGTTTTCGACTTGTACCCAGCGGAGGAAAATTATGCAGGTTGTGGTGGCTCGTATCGGTAAGCCTCACGGTATTCGTGGTGAGGTGACTGTTCAGCTCTTTACTGATGCCCCGCAGGAGCGTTTTGCCCGCGGTGAGGTGCTCGGTATCGAGAATTTCAAGCCCGGCTCTGCTGCCGCTTCGGTGGCGCCCACCGGTGAGCTGACGGTTGCCGGTGCCCGCTGGAACAAGAAGATTCTGGTGGTCCGTTTTGATGAGGTGACTACCCGCAACCAGGCTGAGGAGCTGCGCGGCAGCCGCCTGGTCTACGAGGTTCCCGAGGATGAAGGCGATGAAGAGGGCTTCTACGAGCAGGAGCTGGTGAACCTGCCCGTGTACCTGCTGGCGGATGTTCCCGAGGGTGAGAGCCCCGTGGATAACCCGGCTGTGGGTAAGCCGTTGGGTCAGGTGACCGGTCTGCAGACCATGCCGGTGCAGGATTTGCTGCTGATTAAGTTGGCTCGTTCGCCGCGTCTTGCCTCCGGTGCGGGTGAAGAGATCATGATTCCTTTTGTCGAGGAGATTGTGCCTGAGGTGGTTCCTTCGACCGAGGATGAGCCCGGCTTTGTGCTGCTGACCCCTCCGGCGGGTTTGATTGACTTGGTTGAGGATTCTGCGCAGGCGACCGAGCAGGCAGGGGAGTAGTCCGTGCGCTACGATGTGGTCACGATTTTCCCCGAGTACCTGGAGCCACTGAAGCTGTCCCTGCTGGGTAAGGCGCGTGAAAAGGGCCTGGTGGACCTGCACCTGCACGATCTGCGTGAGTACACCTTTGACCGTCACCGCACGGTGGATGACACCCCGTACGGCGGTGGCGCGGGCATGGTGATGAAGGCGGAGCCGTGGGGCTTGGCGCTGGATGAGGTGCTTGCCGCCTCCCCACTGAAGGTTGCTGAAGGTGAGAACCCTGATGCCGCTGAGGGCGTTAAATCTGAGGGGGACGAACCCGAGGCTGATACCCGCCCTCTGCTGATTGTCCCGTCCCCGGCGGGCGCCGTTTTCGATCAGGCGATGGCGTACAAGCTGGCGGAGGAGAAGCATATTGTCTTCGCTCCGGCGCGCTACGAGGGCATTGATGAGCGTGTGCTGGACTGGGCGCAGGAGAGCTTCCGCGTGATGCCCGTGTCCCTGGGTGACTACGTGCTCTACGGCGGTGAGGTTGCGGTCATGGCAATGATTGAGGCTATCACCCGCCTGATTCCGGGCGCGATGGGTAACCCCGCCTCCCTGGAGGAGGAGTCGCATACGGGCGGTCTGCTGGAGTACCCGGTGTACACGAAGCCCGCCGTGTGGCGTGACCGTGAGGTGCCGGAGGTGCTGCTGTCGGGTAATCACGGTGCGATTGCGCGTTGGCGTCGTGACCGTCAGATTGAGCGCACCCTGGAGCGCCGCCCGGACCTGTTGGAGGCGTATCCGGTGGAGCAGTGGGATAAGAAGGATCGCCGCTTCTTGGCTGAGTGCGGGGTGCATTTTGCGAATCCGGCGAAGGCGGCTCAGAAGAAGGCGAAGAAGAGCTCTGCACCGCAGACCGATAGTGCGGCTCAGGCAGATACCGCGCAGCATGAGGCAGCATGGCCTGATACCGCACAGTCTGATACCGTACAGACCCAGCCGGAGTCCTAAGATTCGAACAGGTGCTCGTGGGCGCCTCGTGATTCTCTGAATGGGGGTTAGCGTCATATAACTGTTAGTTGGCGCTAACCCCTATTTTTTGTGCCCGTGAACCGTTATGCTGAGGTTAACCTCGCTAAGAACCTAGCTTACCTATAGCTGGTGCGAGGTTGTAACCCGCTTTCATTGTTGAAAGCACGTACTCAACAGAAGGAGGACACATGTCCGTTGTTAAGGTTCACCGTTTGACTGTCGTTGACGACAACCACGCTGAGCTGGAGAAGCGCTTTGCCGCTGCCCGCCACATTGCTGACTCTTTCCCCGGTTTTGAGGGTTTTGAGCTCTGGCGCCCCCTGGATGAGGGTGGCGACTACTTCGTGGTGACCCGCTGGGCTGATGAGGCAAGCCATGATGCGTACGCGGCGGCTCGTCGTGAGCGTGACCCGAATACTGTTGTCTCTCACGCTGATGGCACCATGAGCTTCGAGAAGGTGGAGTTCGGCGAGTAACGGGTTGCTCTGAGTAACCGGTCACTCGGGAAACTATAGATAAATCCCAGCGATAATCGCCCTGATTAGGGGTTATCCTATTTTTATCTCACATACTGAGGGGTCGCACTAACTTTTCTACATATTGCTTTAAGTGGGTATTAGCCCATATGGAGGCGATATAAGGAAGGTTTAGGGCGGCCCCTCCTTGATTTTTCAGGGGTTAAAGTCTGCAGGCGTTTTGCCCCGATTGGGTATGTGGGTTCGGCGCTACAAAACACCTGAAATATGCTCAATAAGTGCTTGCAGAATACCTCAATCCGAAAGTGACACTTTGATGCAAAAAGGTTATTATTATTCCCGAGAGTACACATTCGTCCGTGCCGGTAGTTCGGGCGAAGGCAGTGATTCCCTCTCAGCTACATCGCATGACGTAGCTGAGTCATTCAAGGGAAATATTCCGTGCACCCATGTGAGTGCCTCCTCTGCATAGGAGGTCTGGCAAGGGAGCCGACTCAACTATCACGTATTCACACAAGTGGTGCATGGTACGGACCCCCGCAATATATGGGGTGGGAGCTTGGTGGTTCGAGCGTTCATTGTGGTTGATGACCCATTCAGTCGCGGATAGGAATGTGCTTTGCAAAGCGGGTGAGCAAGCCGGTGGTCCGGACCGGTGCTCACCCGCTCCGCTGTTTAAGACCGCTTTTCACTCGCCTCAAACTCTACGTTTCCCTAGTGCTTTTCGGTCTGGTGCTTCTCAGCCTAGTGTTTCTCGGGTACCGGGCGCTCGCGGAACTCGATGGGCCGCTTCGCCTTGGGCAGCGAGTACATGACGCGCAGGTACGCATCCTCCACCAGCTCCTCCAGAACTCGCTCGGTGACGCCCTCGCCGGCACCCACAGAAATCCAGTGTCGCTTATTCATATGCCATCCCGGAATGATGCTCGGGTAGATGTGCTGCAACACCTCTGATTCTTCCGGGTCGGTTTTCAGGTTCACGATGGGGTAGCCGATGCCCTCCGTGTACATGGCGAATATCTTGCCGCCCACCCGGTACACCGTATGCTCGGGCCCGAACGGCTGATCGCGCGTCGCCAGCGGCATGGCGAGCGCGAGGCGGTCAACGACATGTTCGAGGTCCTCGGGTGCCAGAAGTTTGGGAGAGGGGTTTGTGCTCATAGCTTCGAGTCTAGTGCACGCGTGGTACTCCGCATCGCATGCAACCCAAAACTCTCGTACCCTCAGCCGAATCCACGCTAAAATAGGTAACTATGGCTGAATTTATTTATCAGATGATCAAGGCCCGCAAGACTGTGGGCGATAAGGTCATCCTTAACGACGTGACGATGTCGTTCTTCCCCGGCGCCAAGATCGGTATGGTTGGTCCGAACGGTGCGGGTAAGTCGACCATCCTGAAGATCATGGCTGGCCTCGACCAGCCCTCCAACGGTGAGGCGCGCCTGACCGCAGGCTACAGCGTGGGCATCCTCATGCAGGAGCCGCCGCTGAACGAAGAGAAGACCGTTCTGGGCAACGTTGAAGAAGGCGTGGGCGAAATTAAGTCCAAGCTGGACCGCTTCAACGAAATCTCCGCCCTCATGGCTGAGCCCGACGCTGACTTCGACGCTCTCATGGAAGAAATGGGTCAGCTGCAGGAAGCTATCGACGCCGCTAATGCATGGGACCTGGACTCCCAGCTGGAGCAGGCAATGGAAGCGCTGCGCTGCCCGCCCGCTGACATGCCCGTCACCCACCTCTCCGGTGGTGAGCGCCGCCGCGTGGCACTGTGCAAGCTGCTGCTGCAGAAGCCTGACCTGCTGCTGCTCGACGAGCCCACCAACCACCTGGATGCAGAGTCCGTGCTCTGGCTGGAGCAGCACCTGCAGTCCTACGAGGGTGCCGTCATCGCGATTACCCACGACCGTTACTTCCTCGACCACGTTGCCGAGTGGATCGCCGAGGTTGACCGCGGTAACCTGTACCCCTACGAGGGTAACTACTCCACCTACCTGGAGAAGAAGCGTGCCCGCCTCGAAGTTCAGGGCAAGAAGGACGCTAAGCTTGCTAAGCGCCTGAGCGAGGAACTGGACTGGGTCCGCTCCAACGCTAAGGGCCGCCAGGCTAAGTCGAAGGCTCGTCTGGCACGCTACGAGGAGATGGCTGCGGAGGCTGAGAAGACCCGCAAGCTTGACTTCGAAGAGATTCAGATTCCTCCGGGACCCCGCCTGGGTAACGTGGTTATTGAGGCTGAGAACCTGCAGAAGGGCTTTGACGGCCGCTCCCTGATTAACGGTCTGTCCTTCTCCCTGCCCCGTAACGGCATTGTGGGTGTGATTGGTCCTAACGGTGTGGGTAAGTCCACCCTGTTCAAGACCATCGTTGGCCTGGAGCCCCTGGACGGCGGCGAGCTGAAGGTCGGCGAGACCGTCAAGATCTCGTACGTTGACCAGAACCGCGCGAACATTGACCCGGAGAAGACCCTCTGGGAGGTTGTCTCTGACGGTCTGGACTACATCCAGGTCGGCAACGTTGAAATGCCTTCGCGTGCGTACGTTTCCGCGTTCGGCTTCAAGGGCCCGGACCAGCAGAAGAAGGCGGGTGTGCTCTCCGGTGGTGAGCGTAACCGCCTGAACCTGGCGCTGACCCTCA
>ERZ773207.125-NODE-125-length-26694-cov-14.535343_pt1 | contig 26694 bp, 23 predicted proteins | sample MGYA00580997_ERZ773207 | MGnify/ENA primary metagenome ERZ773207 (study PRJEB29015, sample SAMEA2738170) | human oral metagenome | biome: human oral; feature: human-associated habitat; material: saliva | place: China | collected 2239 ... | reverse complement strand
TTTTGATGACCCGCATAGACCTATATGCTGCGCATCAATGGAAAGTTCCCTGAGCCCGGCGACCATGCCGTGTTTCTAAAGAACTTACCCCCACTAGGCTACACGTTCTATCTCCGCGCTGTCATGATTATCGCGCCTCAGACCCAACATTTTTGCATTTTATGCATACAGAAGCCCCGCAAGCGCATACACTCACGGGGCTTTTCTCTACGTTCTATCCGCGTTCTAGCGTCGGCCCACGAACCAGTCCGACAGCTTATCGATACGCGCCTGAATCTGCTCTGCAGAAGCTTGCGCGACCGCCGGGCCGCCACAAATCTTACGCAGCTCATTATGAATCACGCCGTGCGGCTGACCCGAACGAATCGACCATGCCGCCACATTCTTCGCCAGCTTATTACGCAGCGCCTTCAACTGGCGGTGATCCACCACCGAAGGTGCCGCAGTCGCCGGGCGGCGTGCCGCGTGTTCACGCTGATGCGCTCGCAGTAGCGTACCGACCTGTTCGGCATCCAGCAGACCCGGAATACCCAGGAAGTCCTGCTCCTCCTCGCTACCCACGGCAAGGTTGCCGGAGGCGAACTCGGCGCCGTCGAACAGCACACCGTGGAAGGACGCCTCGGAGCCGAGCGCCTCGAACTTGCCGCGCGCCAGCTGTTCGGAGGCGCGTTCCTCGCGGTTTGCTTCTTCGAGCAGGTGGTCGTCCAGGCCCTCAACCATGGGGTCGATTTCCTGGGGTGCGCCGCGGTCGAGGGCGTGGTCACGTTCCACTTCCATGTCGTTGGCGAGCATCATCAGCTGCGGCACGGACGGCAGGAACACGGAGGCGGTTTCGCCGCGCTTGCGGGCACGCACGAAACGGCCGATCGCCTGCGCGAAGAATAGCGGGGTGCTGGTGCTGGTGGCGTACACACCCACGGCGAGGCGGGGCACGTCCACACCTTCGGACACCATGCGCACGGCGACCATCCAGCGCTGCATGCCTTCACGGAATTCGTCGATTTTTGCCGAGGCTTCACGATCGTCAGAGAGGATCACGGCGGGGTATTCGCCGGTAATTTTTTGAAGCTGCTCGGCGTAGGCTTTAGCATCCGCGTGGTCGGTGGCGATGACGAGCGCACCGGCGTCGGGTACGGTGCGGCGCACCTCGGTCAGGCGCTTGTCAGCCGCCGCGAGCACGGTCGGGATCCATTCGCCGTTGGGGTCGAGGGCGGTTCGCCACGCCTGGGAGGTGATGTCCTTGGTGAAGCCTTCACCGAGGTTTGCCGCCATTTCCTCACCGGCAGAGGTGCGCCAACGCATCTGTCCCGAGTACGCCATGAAGATGACCGGGCGCACCACGTGGTCCTTCAGCGCGGGGCCGTAACCGTAGGAGTAATCTGCCTTGGAGCGGCGGATACCGTCGTTGTCCACCTCGTAGGTGACGAACGGAATCGGGGAGGTATCCGAGCGGAACGGGGTACCGGTCAGCGCCACGCGGCGGGTTGCATCGTCGAACGCTTCACGCAGACCGTCACCCCAGGACAGCGAATCGCCAGCGTGGTGAATCTCGTCAAAAATCACGAGGGTTTTCGTTGCCTCGGTGTTGCGGGCGTGCAGCTGCGGCTTATTCGCCACCTGCGCGTAGGTCAGCGCCACACCCTTGTAGTGGCGGCTGATGGTCACGTCCGCGTTCTTGAAGTTCGGGTCAATGGGAATACCAACCTTCGCGGCGGCGTCTGCCCACTGTTTTTTCAGGTGGTCGGTCGGCGCCACAACAATGAGCTGGCGGACCGTGCCGCGGTTGAATAGTTCCTTGGCGAGGGTGAGCGCGAAGGTGGTTTTACCCGCGCCGGGGGTTGCGACTGCCATGAAGTCGCGGGGGTTGGTTTCGAAGTACTTCTGCATGGCTTCTGCCTGCCAGGCGCGCAGGCTGACGGAGGTGCCCCAGGGGGCGCGGTCGGGGTATGCCGGGGAGAGCTTCGGCTTCACCATACTGTCGAATAGTGTGGGTTCCTCTGCGGGTGCGCTCATTCTCTCCTTCTTCCTCGTCTGCCTCTGCTGGTTCCTTCCGCCGATTCAGCGTAGGCGCTTCTGCCTCGTTTGGAGGTGGTGAGCGTCTGGCGTTCCTAGTGCTCTGGCGGTCCGGGCACAGCGAGGTTAAATTCTAGCACCACATCCGCGGGTTGGGCCGGGCTGTGGTGCAAGAATTTGGTGCTAGTCAGCAACGTCTCATGGGCGGTGTTGGGCCGTTGAGTCTGACTGCTGCGTGTTATTCAGATGTAGTTATTTCAGTCGTATTGTCTGAGGTGTCTTGCCTGGCGCGTATTATTCGCCGGAGCCGTTGTCGCCGTCGTTACCGGGTGCGAGGCCTTCGTAGATTTCCTTGCACTGGGGGCAGACGGGGAACTTCTGCGGGTCACGGCCGGGTACCCACATTTTGCCGCAGAGGGCGCGCACGGGTTCACCGGTCAGCGCCGATTCGAGGATCTTTTCCTTGCGTACGTAGTGGGAGAAGCGCTCGTGGTCGCCGGGCTCAGAAAGCTGAGTTTCTTCGCGTTCGAGCAGAGCGGTGCCGCCTGCGGTTCCGGGGCCAAAGGGGTCTTCGATGCCTTCGATCGAGCTCATGTTTCTCCTTGATGATGAGGTGGGATACATAGGGTGAGGGGTGCCGCTGCACGGTTGGGTGCTCGGCGCCTTCTCTATTTTAGTAGCTGTTGCGTGGTGCTGAGCCCGCGGGCGGTCAATAAGGAGGCAGACCACAGTTCAACCATAGGCTCTTAGGTGTTGCGGTGAGTTTCCTTCCGCTAGAATTTCGGGCGGCACAGAAGCATAGAAAAGGGGTTCCGTGCCAGGCTTAGTACCTAACACGGAACCCTTCTCGTTTATTCCTGATGCGCTGGAGCTTCGACTCTCGTTAGTTCGTTTGGAAGCGTGCCACGCGCTCCAGCATCTTGGAGCTGACCTGGTCGTAGCGGTGACCGCCCCACGCCACGCCACCCACGAGCAGTGCGGCACCAATCAGGAGCTGAATCAAGCCACCGAAGACGAGGGTTAGTAGATCTTGGGTCACGAAAATGTACACAACAACCGAGATACCGCCGGGTAGCGCGCTGAGCATCACCAGAATTACGGTGAGCATCAGCAGCAACTGATTAGCGAAGCCCTCATTGTTCTTCGGGTTCTTGAACGGGTTAGCACCCGGAGGCGCCACGGGCGGGCTAATGAAGGTGTCCATCACGCTGCCCATACCGGACGCTGCGGCGAGCACGCCCAGCTGGTGCATCAGCACGATGGGGAAAAGCTCCAGGTGTCCATTTGCCGCTGAGGCGACGAACACCATCACCACCACGATCGGAACCATCAGGATGCTGTAACCCCAGAGACGGCCGAGACGATCGTCAATACCGCGTAGCGGGGAGAGCACGTGCAGGCTGAATGCGGTGTTGTCGTATGAGACGAGGTAGCACATGTAGTAGCCGGTGAAGACGGTGCAGAAGTACATCCAGAATCCGAAGAGCTGCATAACGCCGCTATTGATAATCTGGTTAGCTTCAGCCGCGTTGATGCCGTTAAAACTGGCCCGACTTTCGAAGGAGCCTACCGAGCTCAGGAACAGGGGCATAGCCACCGTCAGTATCAGGTAAAGCATGGCGGTGCTTACGGTCAGCAGCTGCAGACGGTTGTCTTTCAGAAATGAGTGCAGGGTTCGTGCCGCCACGGCGCCACGCGGAGTTGCGGGGAACCGTGCAAACAGGCCCAAATCACCTGCGGCAACTTCGGCAGCGCTGGCGTGGTGCGCGCTACCGCCCACATTCGCCATGGAACGTGCCAGGTTCTTACCCCACAGCCACCATCCACCAACCAGGTAGACGAGGGTCAGAACCAGGCAACCAAGGGCGGCGCCCATATTGCCGGTCGCCACAAAGTAGGGCACCGCAAACGCGGACCCGAAGGGCGTCACGCTGAGCCACGGCAGGTAGGGCAACACCTCTTCCCAGTGCTTGGTCAGGTAGGTTATCGTTCCACCGAAGATAAAGCCGGCGCTCATCATCAGTAGCATGGCAACGATCATCAGGGTGTTGGCGATGCGCGGGTTATCGTTCAGCGCCATGCCCAGGCGGTTGGCGAGGCGCGCCCACACCATGAGGTTCGCAAGGCCGAGCACGCAGCAGATGAGGTACACGACCAGCGCGAGCGGTTGCGATATAAACGCGATAGCGCCCAGCAGCACGGCAATGATGCTCGCGATGCCGGGGATACCCACGAACCCGCCGAGGAACTGGCCCTTCTGCAGGGTGGAGGGTTTGATGGGGAAGAGCACGAATCGGCTCTCATCCAGGGTGCCGTCCAGACCGCTGAAGAAGATAGGGACGATAGCCCAGGCGAGCGCAATAACCGCGCCTACCAGGAGGGTTCCGAGCTGGCCGTATTCGGGTACCTTCGAGTTAGCGATAACGTATGCGGAGCCGAGGCCGAAGAGCATACCGCCCGCATAAAGCGCCGCAAAAATCAGGCCGATGAGCGCCCAGATGCTTCGGCGGAAGGAAGCGAGCACATACTGCCACTTTAGTGAGACGAGGTGCCCAACCATGACAATCCTTCCGAGGAGGTGCGGCCACCGACCAGCTGCACAAATCGTTCTTCAAGGCTCACGCCGGCGCGTACTTCGTCGACGGTTCCGGCGGCGAGAATACGGCCGGAGTCCATGACGGCTACGTGGTCACACAGGCGCTGCACGAGGTCCATCACGTGCGAGGAGATAATGACAGTTCCGCCGGAGGCTACGAAGCCACGCAGAATGTCCTGAATATTGGCGGCAGAAACCGGGTCGACCGCCTCGAAGGGCTCATCCAGGATCAGTACGGAGGGCGCGTGAACGAGGGCGGCGGCGAGCGCAATCTTCTTGGTCATACCGGCGGAGTAGTCGGCAACGGCACGGCCTGCAGCGTCGGTCAGGTCCATTGCGGCGAGCAGGTCCTTGACGCGGGAGGCAACGGTTTCTTTATCGATTCCGTGCAGGTAGCCGGAGTAGGTGATGAGCTGCTCACCGGTGAGCTTGTCGAAGAGGTGCACGCCGTCGGGCAGCACACCCAGGTGTGCTTTGGCTTTGAGCGGGTCGGCCCACATGTCGATGCCTCGCACGTATGCGGTGCCTTCGCTGGGCATGAGCATGCCGGTGACCATGGAGATGGTGGTGGTTTTACCGGCGCCGTTGCGGCCGACCAGCCCGTAGAACGATCCGGAGGGGATGTCGAGATTGATGCGGTCGACGGCGACCTTCTGACCGAATGCCTTGGTGAGGCCGCGGATTTCGATGGCGGGGCGAGCGCCAGCCGCAGGTGCGGTCTGCGGGGTGACGGGTAGCTGCGGTGCTACCGACGCGGGAACGACAGCTTCCGGAGCTGCAGGCTCGCGGTTTGCGGCTTCCGGGGCTACAGCTTCCGGGGCTACAGCTTCCGGGGCTACAGCTTCCGGGGCTACAGATTCGGGGGTTACAGCCTGGGGTGCTGCCGCGGCGGGTACTGCCTCTATTGCGGTCTCTTGTACCGGGTTCTGCGGTGAACCTGGTTCTTGCGGGTTCGGGTCCTGGGGAAAGTGACTAGTGTTCATATTTTCACCCTACCACCCTCCCATGAGGTCTAGCAGGTTTGGTGATGAAACCTGCATTATTAAGTACTCACAACGCATATTATGGACATTCCCGGGTGCTATGCGTAGCGTCCTGGCGCGCTATCAGACAGGTTAGGGTTTCTGCTCTCCCCCACCTCAAAACCACAAGCACAGAACGGGCTACCGCCTACCCCACAGCACGAGTGCGTGGGTAGACAATAGCCCGCCCGTATTCAAAACTCCAGATTCAAAGTTCCAGATTCAAAGTTTCAGCCGGTTAGACCGGCTCATGACGCTTCCCTAAAGACAGCGTCTTTTAGAACAGCGCCATGGTCAGTGCCGCACGCGCCTTGACGGTGCGCGGGTCAGATGCACCCACCACGTCGAAGAGCTGCACGAGGCGCTCGCGAACGCGCGCCTTATCGTCGGGACCAACAGCGCTGAACAGGCGCAGCAGACGGTTGTACGCATCCTCCACGTGGCCGCCCACCAGGTCCAGGTCGGCTACGTTGAATGCGGCGTCAATGTTCATGGGGTCTGCCGCGGCCGCCGCGCGTTCGGTTGCCATGTCCAGGTCCTTCACGCGGGCGAGCAGTTCAACCTGTTCCAGGCCGAGCTTCGCTTCCTTATCGCCGGGGTTCTCGGTGATTGCCTTGCGGTATGCGGCGCGGGCACCCTCCAGGTCGCCGCGGTCGAGGGCGGCGACGGCTTCTGCGTGCAGGGGCGGCAGGGGCTTTTCGTCGTCGGGAACGACCGGGTCGAAGCCGCCGGGCAGCTGGTACTGTGCCGCGAGCTGCAGAACCTGGGAGAGCACATCGCCGAGGTCTTCTGCGCTGACCGGGCCTGTGTAAATCGGTGCCGGGCGGCCCGCCAGAACGGCAACGCCCGCGGGCACGCCGCTCACGCCGAATGCCTGGGCAGCTTCGGGGAGCTTGGTGACGTCCACGGCGGCGCAAATCATGCTACCTGCGGCGGAGTCAACGAGCTTCTGCACGCCTTCAAGCATCTGCAGGGAGGAGGGCGAGTGCGGCGCGTAGAGCGCAAAAATCACGGCACCCTGACTAGAGAGCTGCACGAACTTCTGAAACTCTTCGGGGGTGTTGACCGCGTAGCGCCAGGTGGGAGCAGAGGGGGCCTGCTCGCCACTCTGTGCGCCTGCAGACTGTGCCGCTGCGTTCTGTGCCGCATTGGGGTTCAGCTCCATGGCGTTGCGTACGGAGGCGGGAATCTCCTGCGCCGCACCGTTCTGTGCTGCACCACCCTGGGCAACGTTACCCTGCGCCGCGTTCTGGGATGCGCCGCGGTCTGCCGGATCAAAAATAATGCTCATCCTGGGATCCTTTACGTTCTGTACCTATTGTTGCGTGCGGGCTAGATCCTTCACGCGTTCCTTCCTCTATTATCCCCACAATGCGCCGTTGCGAGCGCGCGTTCCCTGCCGCCTACGCTCTGAGCTCATGCCGGGACTAGCGCGTAGGCTAATCCTTGAATAGCGCGCAGATACCTCTCCCACTTGCGCTCCCCTGTCCTTGGGATTCACCGTGGACACCGTAACAAAGTAAACCAGCCGGTAGAATGGCACAGTAGAGAAAAATACCCGGAAATGTTCCGGAAAGGAAGAGCATGAGCGAGAAGAAAGCCTCAGCAGCTCCCGAAGAGACGACATCGTCCCCGGAGACGCGCAAGAAGGAATCCCTCACCGATCAGCTGACGGAGACCTTCAGCGAGATAACCGAGAGCATTAGCCAGGTGCGTTCTAACCGCCGCCGCGCGTCCATGCCTCCTACGGATACCATTCCGGTGGTTCCCGCCGCTTCTGAGGATGCGCCTCCCGCACCGAAGGTGGTCGGCAACGGTAAGACCTCGATGATGCATAACCCGGTCGCTTTTGGTTTCCTCATGACCGTGGGCGTGGGTCTGGCGCTCTTCGCCTACTACATTTTCAATAATGTGGGTGCCCTGGTGGGTTGGGTGACCGGCGCTATTTTCATTGCTCTGGGTCTGGACCCGATTGTGCGCCGTCTGGAGTCTTGGGGCATTAAGCGCGGTATCGGTGTGATTGCTGTACTTGCTGGTTTTGCTGGCGCTGTGACCGGCCTGGTGATGTCGATTGGCCCGGTTATTAGCGAGCAGGCGTCTAAGTTTGTCCAGTATGCGCCGGGTATTTATCAGAACACGATTGATTCTGATTGGTATCACGAGCTTGATCAGCGTTTTAACATCAGCACCTGGGTGAATGAGAACGTCCCGAAGTTCTTGGAATCAACGTTCTCTTCGTCGCAGGTCAATAGCTTCATGTCGAGCCTGGTTTCTGCGGGTTCTACCCTGGCGCAGAGCGTGACCGGCGTGATTATTGTGCTGTTCCTGTCCCTGTACTTCCTCACGTCGATGGACACGATTAAGGCGTGGGGTGTGCGTTTGGCGCCGGCGTCTAAGCGTGTGCGCGTCAAGTACATTACCGACAAGATTACTGAGTCGGTGGGTAACTACGTGATGGGCCAGGCGATGGTAGCCATTCTGAACGCCCTCTTCGCATTCTTCATAATGTTGTTCTTGGGCTTTAGCTTCCCGCAGTTGATGGCTTTGGTCGTTATGATTCTGGCGTTCATTCCGCTGGTTGGTGGCGTGATTGCGCTGATTTTGACCTCGCTGATTCTGCTGACTCAGGACTGGAGTCTGGCGCTGTGGTTTGCGGTGGCGTACTTCCTGTACTTGCAGGTGGAGGCGTACCTGATTTCTCCGCGTATTATGGCTCGCGCTGTCTCGGTTCCTGCCGGTGTCGCGATTATTTCGGTGGCTGCCGGTGGCGCGCTCTGGGGCGTGCTGGGTGCGCTGATTGCTATTCCGGTGGCGGCTTCTATGCTGATTCTGGTGCGTGAGGTGTTCATTCCTCGCCAGGATCAGCTGTAGTCACCTCCCAGCTGTAGTCACTTCCCAACTGCAGTCATTTCTAGGTTCTCTACGCGCTCGTTGCTCTTCCACTGAGCAGGCATTTAAAACAAAAGGCGGCGGCTTTGGATGTTCTATCCAAAGCCGCCGCCGTAATACTTTTATGCTGTATTTTTATGCCGAACCTTAAAGCTCAGTGATTTCTTCTGCCACCGGGCCGCTGTACTCGGTGGGCAGCTCGGTGGGTACACCGGTCACGATGCTGACCACGGTGTTCAGAACCTGCTGCACGGACTTCTCGCCCACCCACAGGTGCTTGCATCCCTCAAAGGGAATCACCTGAGTGCGCGGTACAGCCGCGAAACGCTCACGCGCTGCCGGAGGCTGCAGGTAGTCGTCGTGCTCAGGCACCAGCGCGTACAGCGGGTTCGAGATCTTGTTCCACTCGTCCAGCTCAGCCGGGTGCACGCGGTGCAACGGCGGGGAGAGCAGAATAGCGCCGGTGAACTCATTCGCGTATTCGGGCGCGTACTTGAGCACCAGCTCGGTACCGAAGGACCAGCCGATGAGCCAGGGGTTCGGCAGGGCGCGCTCGCGTACGAACTTCAGGATTGCGTCGAAGTCCTTCTTCTCGGCAAAGCCGCCGTCAAAGACGCCTTCGCTGGTGCCGCGAATCGAGGAGGTACCGCGAGTGTTAAAACGCAACACCGCAATGTTCGACAGCGCCGGCAGGCGGAAGGACGCCTTTTTGTACACGTGCGAGTCCATGTAGCCGCCGTGGGTGGGCAGCGGGTGGAAGGTCACCAGGGTTGTTTTGATGTCGCCTTCGGGCAGGGCGAGTTCACCGACGAGGCGCTTGCCGTCCGCGGTGGTGACGGTAAAGTTCTCGCGGTGTGCCGGAAGCACAGTACGTGCCTTAATGGGGGTGGGTTCAGCGGCGGTGCTGAAAACGTAGCGGGCGGGATCGAATTCCTGCTCGCGGGTGATATCGGCGGTGTTGCTCATTGCGTTCCTTCAAGAATTGGATTCGAGGATGTGGTCTTGGGCTGCACCTTATGTGCAGTGTTCAGCCTATTTGCGGCGGATTCGCCAGCAGTGCTGATGCCAGTGCCTGCGCTCATCAATCGCGCGGCTACGGCCCAGCGTGTGACTTTCTTGCCACACCACCAGATGCGCTGTTCTGGGCGGAATCGGGCGGTAGCATTCGGGGCAGGTGTAGGTTTTTTGGGCGTTGACGGCGGGAATGTATTGCACCAGCCAGTCACCGTATCGGTCACGTTCCAACCTAGGCGCAGGGTCAAGGATCCTGCTGATATCACGCCCTGCGGGTGCTTGACGGTGCCACTTATCGCTGGTGGTGCCGGATGCTCGCCTGCCGGGATGATTCTTACGTGCCATGAGCCCTATTCTACCGCGCCGCTCAGCTATCTCTACCTACCAGCCCTGCCACTGTTCGCTCTGCGCTCTTCCTCACGCTGTGCTCTTCTTTGCCCCGTGCTCTTCTTTGTCCTGCGCTCTTCTTTGTCCTGCGCTCTTCCTCGCGCTGAGGCGGAGCTCCCCCGCTCTATACCGCGCCCCTTACTGTGCCCCGTACCGCGACCTGTACCAAGCTCGGGTTCCCTAGCTCATACCCTCACCTGCTAGAGCCGAGCACTCGTACCTGCTAGAGTGGACGGATGCGTATTGTCATTGCTGAATGCTCCGTAGATTATGAGGGCCGCCTCCGCGCCCACCTGCCCCGCGCTACCCGCCTGCTGATGGTCAAGAATGACGGCTCCGTCCTCATTCACTCCGACGGCGGTTCCTACAAGCCTCTGAACTGGATGAGCCCTCCCTGCTCCCTGCTGGTGGCTGAGCGTGAGGACGTTCCGCAGAGCATCCGTGAGGACCTGGAATCTGATGTTCAGCAGCTGTGGACCGTTCAGGCGGCTAAGAGCGATGACCGCCTCATGATTCGTATCTACAAGATTGAGCACGAGTACACCACCGACCTGGGTGTTGACCCCGGCCTCATTAAGGACGGTGTGGAGGCTGATCTGCAGCGTCTGCTGGCCGAGCAGATCCACACTCTCGGTGAGGGCTATTCGCTGGTGCGCCGCGAGTACCCGACTGCTATCGGTCCGGTAGACATCATGGCGAAGGATGCGCACGGCGTCTCCGTGGCGGTCGAGCTCAAGCGTGTGGGCGATATTGACGGTGTGGAGCAGCTGACCCGTTACCTGGAGCTGCTCAACCGTGACCCGCTGCTGGCACCAGTGCGCGGCGTGTTTGCGGCGCAGACGATTAAGCCGCAGGCTCGTACCCTAGCTGAGGACCGCGGTATCCGCTGCGTGAGCCTGGACTACGATGCGATGCGCGGCGTGGACGACTCGGCTGACCGTCTGTTCTAGCTGACCGCCTGTTCTCAACAGCTCTAGCTAGGCGGCTACACATAGTTTGAGGGGCGCCTCCCGGTACATGGGAGGCGCCCCTTTTCTGTGCGCATCATCTTTCTATGCACGCTGTCGTTCTGCGCGCGCTCTTTCTGGGAACACTCTCTTTCTGCGCGCGCTCTTTCTACGCACGTAGCCTACCCAGATACACCAATCGCCGGTGCCCCTCCCCTTTCGGGACGGAACACCGGCGAGGTGTACACAGTGGTCAATTCCCTTTACAGGGAACCGGCTTTAGATCTCTGCGTGCTTTGCAGCGATGGTCACGTGATTGTTCGAGACGGTCAAGAAACCTGCGTTGAGGATGGTCTTAATGGTCTCACCCTCAACAGGTTCAATGAGCAGCTCGCCGTCCTGTGCCAGCAACGTGCAGGTGGGGATCATGCCCGGCAGGATGCCGAGGTCACCGCTGACGGAGCGTGCACGAACGTAGTTCGCTTCGCCAGTCCACACGACGCGTTCGCGGGAAACAACTTCAACTTTCAGAGCCATGATTACTTAGCTCCAGTCTGTGCCTTGATTTCCTCGTAGCGGCGCATAACGTCGTCCATACCACCAATGTTGTAGAACGCCTGCTCGGGGATGTGGTCGACATCGCCGTTGCAGATCATCTGGAAGGACTCGATGGTGTCCTTCAGCGGAACGGTCGAACCCTCGACACCGGTGAACTGCTTTGCAGTGTAGGTGTTCTGGGAGAGGAACTGCTCGATACGACGTGCACGTGCCACGACGATCTTCTGCTCCTCGGAGAGCTCGTCCACACCCAGAATCGCGATGATGTCCTGCAGTTCCTTGTTTTCCTGCAGAATAGCCTTCACGCGAATTGCGGTGTCGTAGTGCTCCTGACCGATGTACTGTGCGTCCAGAATTCGGGAGGTGGAGGACAGCGGGTCAATTGCCGGGTACAGACCGCGCGATGCGATTTCACGAGAGAGCTCGGTGGTCGCATCCAGGTGCGCGAAGGTGGTTGCCGGCGCCGGGTCGGTGTAGTCATCCGCAGGCACGTAAATTGCCTGCATGGAGGTGATGGAGTGACCGCGGGTGGAGGTAATACGCTCCTGCAGCAGACCCATTTCGTCCGCCAGGTTCGGCTGGTAACCCACTGCGGAGGGCATGCGGCCCAGCAGGGTGGAAACCTCAGAACCTGCCTGAGTGAAACGGAAGATGTTGTCGATGAACAGCAGCACGTCCTGGTTCTGAACATCGCGGAAGTACTCCGCCATGGTCAGACCGGTCAGTGCCACGCGCAGACGGGTTCCCGGGGGCTCATCCATCTGGCCGAACACAAGAGCGGTGTCCTTCAGAACGCCTGCTTCTTCCATTTCGACCCACAGGTCGTTACCCTCACGGGTACGCTCGCCAACACCGGTGAACACGGAGGTACCACCGAAGTTACGAGCCACACGGGTAATCATTTCCTGGATCAGCACGGTCTTACCCACACCTGCACCACCGAACAGACCGATCTTACCGCCCTTGATGTAGGGGGTCAGAAGGTCGATGGACTTAATACCGGTCTCCAGCATTTCGGTGGAGCCTTCCAGCTCTGCGAAGCCGGGAGCGGCACGGTGGATCGGCCAGTAGGTGTCAGCCTTGATCTCGGAGTTCGGCACGTCGAGTGCGTCACCGAGAACGTTGAAGATGTGGCCCTTCACGCCGTCACCAACGGGGACGGAGATCGGTGCGCCGGTGTCGACTACAGCCTGACCGCGGACCAGGCCGTCAGTCTGCTGCAGGGAGATAGCGCGAACGATCGAGTCGCCCAGGTGCTGTGCGGTCTCGAAGGTGATGGTGCGGGTGCGACCGTCGAGGGTCAGCTCGGTGGTCAGAGCGTTGTAAATCTCGGGGACCTGACCGGCGGGGAACTCGACGTCGACCACGGGGCCGATGACGCGGGCAATACGACCCGTTGCGCCCTGAGTCGGTGCGGAGACCGATTCGTTGTAGGTGGCAGTCATATTTCTCACTTACTTAGAAAGTTTGGACAGTTGATGGCTTCGTTGGCGTACCAATACTAGGAGCCGAGGGCGTCTGCGCCGCCCACGATTTCGGAGAGCTCCTGAGTAATTTCCGCCTGACGTGCGTTATTCATCAAACGGGTGTACTTGGTAATCAGCGTCTCAGCGTTGTCACCTGCGGTCTTCATTGCGCGCTGGCGGGATGCCAGCTCACTTGCTGCTGCCTGCAGGAGGCAGGAGAAGATACGGGATGCAACGTAGCGCGGCAGCAGCTCGTTGAGCACTTCCTCAGCGGAGGGCTCGAACTCGAAGGATGCCGCCTGCTCGTACTCAGCCTTGGTCAGTTCCTGGTCGGGAACGATTTCCTCGCCCATAGCCTTTGCGTCACCCACGTGGATGGGCAGCAGGCGCAGGATCTTGGGTTCCTGAACAACCATCGACTTGAACTCGGTGTACACGATGTGCAGTTCGTCCACGCCGCCCTCTTCGAAGGGCAGGTCGTAGGCTTCGAGCAGCGCGTCACGAATTTCGACGGCGGTTTCAACGCGAGGTGCATCGGTGTGGCCTTCCCACGCACGGGCGTAGGGGCGCTCACGGAACTCGAAGTAAGCCTTTGCCTTACGGCCAACCAGGTACAGCTGTACCTCCTGGCCGTTAGAGCGCAGCCTCTCAATCAGAGATTCGGTACGACGCAGGATAGCGGAGGAGTACGAACCTGCCAGACCGCGGTCGCTGGTGACAACCAGGATTGCGGAGCGGCGGTGTTCGTAGGTTCCGAACTCGTGCGGCTTGTGAATCAGCGGGTGCTTGATGCCATGCTGAGTCGCAACCGCAGTCACCACGCGGGTCAGAGCGTTCGCGTAGGGGCCGGCTGCCTGAGCAGCGTTACGAGCCTTGTTAATGCGGGAGGTCGCGATCATCTCCATCGCCTTGAAGATCTTCTTCATAGACGACGTCGAAGCAATCTTCTGTCGGTAAACCCTAATCTGGGCTCCCATAGAGCTTCCTTTCTCCTTGCTTTCTGCCCCGCCCCAGCCTCATAGCTGAGGCGGGGAGAAGGCGAGGACTAATCGCTAACCGATGGTTTCCTGAGTGATGTCGCTATCGCGAGCTGCCTTGTGCTCCTCGTGACCTGCGTCGACGAGGTGGCTGCTGCCCTCAGACTTGAAACCCTGCTTGAAGTCAGCAACTGCGGTCTTCAGCGCGGCAACGGTGTCATCCTCAAGCTTGCCGGAGGAAGCGATATCGGTCAGTACCGAGGTCTTGTGACGCAGGTACTCGATGAAGCCTTCCTCGAAGCGCAGCACGTCGGAAACCTCAATGTCGTCGAGGTGACCGGAGGTACCAGCCCAAATGGAGACAACCTGCTCTTCAACTGCGTACGGGGTGTACTGCGGCTGACGCAGCAGCTCGGTCAGGCGAGAACCGCGGGTCAGCTGTGCCTTGGTTGCGTCGTCCAGGTCGGATGCGAACATTGCGAACGCTTCCATAGCACGGTACTGTGCCAGCTCCAGCTTCAGGGTACCGGAGACCTTCTTCATAGCCTTGGTCTGTGCGGCACCACCAACACGGGAGACGGAGATACCGACGTCGACTGCCGGACGCTGGTTAGCGTTGAACAGGTCAGACTGCAGGAAGATCTGGCCGTCAGTAATGGAGATGACGTTGGTCGGAATGAAGGCGGAAACGTCGTTCGCCTTGGTCTCAATGATCGGGAAGCCGGTCATCGAACCTGCGCCCAGGTCGTCGGAGAGCTTAGCGCAACGCTCCAGCAGGCGGGAGTGCAGGTAGAAGACGTCACCGGGGTATGCTTCACGTCCCGGCGGGCGGCGCAGCAGCAGGGACACAGCGCGGTATGCTTCTGCCTGCTTCGACAGGTCGTCGAAGATGATGAGGACGTGCTTGCCACCGTACATCCAGTGCTGGCCGATAGCCGAACCGGTGTAGGGTGCCAGGTACTTGAAGCCTGCTGCGTCGGATGCGGGAGATGCCACGATGGTGGTGTACTCCAGCGCGCCGCGAGTCTCAAGGGTGTGGCGGACAGCTGCAATGGTGGATGCCTTCTGGCCAACAGCCACGTAGATGCATCGAACCTGCTTCTCGGGGTCGCCCGAAGCCCAGTTGTCCTTCTGGTTCAGAATGGTGTCGATCGCAATAGCGGTCTTACCGGTCTGGCGGTCACCAATGATCAGCTGACGCTGACCGCGACCAATCGGAATCATCGAGTCGATTGCCTTCAGACCGGTCTGCAGCGGCTCGTGAACCGACTTACGCTGGGTCACGCCGGGAGCCTGCAGCTCCAGTGCGCGGCGACCTTCAGCCTCAATGGGGCCCAGGTCATCGATCGGGTTACCGAGGGGGTCAACAACGCGACCGAGGTACGCGTCGCCAACGGGCACCGAGAGGACCTCACCGGTGCGGTGTACGACCTGGCCCTCTTCAATACCGGTGAAGTCGCCCAGGACGATCACACCAATATTGCGGGTATCCAGGTTCTGTGCGAGGCCGAGGGTGCCGTCTTCGAAACGAAGCAGCTCATTCGCCATAACCGAGGGAAGGCCCTCGACACGAGCGATACCGTCGGAGGCCGATACAACTCGACCCACCTCAACACGTTCTGCATTGCCGGGTTCGTAAGACGCTGCAAACTCGTTCAGCGCATTACGGACATCTTCGGCATTGATGGTCAGTTCGGCCATCTTGTGTCCCTGCTCTCTCATTGTGGTTGCGTTCCGTCAACGGAACCAACCGAAACTTGCAATTCGGGTTGAACGGGCGGGCAATGCCACTGCTTCTGCGAAGGAGGCATCTGCCACGCACCCGCTACCCGAGGTATCTTCTAAATCACCGTTGCGACGAACGGTTCAGCGTCGCTAGCTTGAGCCGCTAGCCGATGGAACGAGCCAGGTCGGACATGCGAGTCTCGACGGTACCGTCGATCACCTCGTCGCCCACCTGAACACGCAGACCGCCCAGAACGGCGGGGTCCACCGAAACGTCGAGCTTCAGCTCACGGCCGTACACGGCGTTGAGCGCGCGACCGAGACGTTCAAGCTGTGCCTGCGACAGCGCAATCGCGCTAGTTACTCGCGCAATGTAACGGTTCTGTCGCGTGACGATGATTTCTGCGAACTCATCGGCTACCCGTGCAGCGTGACGGCCGCGGGGGTTGGAGCCAACTCGTTCGAGCAGAAGCACACCTTCGGCGGTGGTGGCGGGGCCACCGAGCGCCACGGCGAGCTTCTTCTTTGCTTCTTTGCTTGCCTGATGGTCGGACAGCGCTTCCTGCGCCTGAGCGTTGGAATCAACGGTACGCACAAAGGTGAGTAGTTCGTTGAGTACCTCGTCCAGGGCGTCCACGCCACCGCGAGACTGAGCCGATGCGGTCACGGCGAGCACTGCTGCACGCTCCAGGGCATTCGCCAGATCAGCATCATCAGACCAGCGCTGAGCCACCGCATTGGTGAACACAGCCATAGCCTGAGAAGAGATCTTGCCGCCGAAGACGGTGTTAGCGATACCCTGACGTGCTGCTGCATCACGCGAAGAATCGGTGACAGCACGGCGCAGGGTGCCGTTGTGGTCGAGAACATCAACCACAGCGAAAAGCTCGCTCGCCAGGTTCAGGGGCTGCAGGGAAGCGTGAGCTTCCAGCACCTCTTCCACCTTGCTCAGTGATTCAGTAGATACTCCTGCCATTACCGAGCCGCACCTGCGTTCTGCTTCTCGGTTTCAAGGTCAGCAAGAAAACGATCTACCACACGGGCCGATCGCTCATCATCGTTGAGGGCTTCGCCCACAATCTTGCCGGCAAGGGTCGTAGCAAGAGTGCCAACCTCGGAACGGAGGGACACTGCTGCTGCCGCACGCTCTGCCTCGATAGCCTTTGCTGCATTATCGCTAATGCGCTGAGCCTCAGCGGTTGCACGCTCGCGAGCATCGGCAATGATTGCCTCGCCCTCTGCGCGTGCCTCTTCACGAATCTTCTGAGCCTCCAGTCGAGCGCTTTCGAGCTGCTGGGTGTACTCATCGCGAGCCGCTGCAGCCTCTGCCTGTGCCTTCTCGGCCTTGGCAAGGCCACCTTCGATTGCTTCCTTACGGTCCTGGTAGATCTTCTCGAACGCCGGGACAACGTACTTAGCAACGATGTAGTAGAGGATCAGGAATCCGATGAGGGTAATGACAATTTCCCCGACGTCGGGAATCAGGGGGTTCGAAGTTGCCTCCGCTCCCCCTTCGCTTGCCAGATAAATCATGGAGGGAATCCTGTTCTATGGGATGGGTCGTTTAGGATGTGGCAGAGCCGGTTACTTGATGAAGACGAGAACCAGGCCCAGAATTGCCAGTGCCTCGACCAGTGCGAAGCCCAGGAACAGCATGGGCTGCAGGGTCTTCTGGGACTCGGGCTGACGAGCAACGCTGGTCATGTATGCCGCGAAGATCAGACCCACGCCGATGCCGCCGCCAATAGCTGCCAGACCGTAGCCAACCGCAGTGATGGAACCAACCATTATTTTTCCTTTCAACAGTGTTCGACCGGGAACATACCCGGACCGAACAGAGTTTGATTTGAGTTAATAGCCCGCACAGTGAACGTGTGGGTTGCTTTATTCACGCCCAATGACGAACGCGAAAACCTAAAAAACTAGAGAGTTTAGTGTCCCTCGGAAACCGAGCCCTGCAGGTACACAGCCAGCAGCAGAGCGAACACATAAGCCTGGATGCACTGAATCATGAATTCCAGGAAGTACAGGAACATGCCCAGAGCACCGGGAGCAATAGCAGCCAGGTAGCCGATACCGCCCAGAGTCTCAACCATGTAGGTCACCATGCTGGATGCAACCATCAGCGCCAGGTGACCACCGAACATGGTCGCGAAGAGACGCAGTGCGTGAGTTGCGGGACGAATCAGCAGGTTCGAGAAGAACTCGATCGGGATCAGGATGGGGTAAATCCACACCGGCAGACCCGAAGGCATGGTGATGTCCTTGAAGAAGCCGCCCAGGCCCTTACGCTTGATACCAACGCCAACCCAGGTCAGGTACGCTACGCCAGCCAGTGCGTAGGCGCTACCGGGGTGGGAGAAGGAGGGCAGCTGAACAAACGGAATCGAACCGAAGAGGTTGTTCACCAGAACAAAGAAGAAGGAAGCGAACAGAATCGGCACGAAAGGCTTGTAGTGCTGTACGCCCAGGGTTTCCTTACCGAGGGAGTTACGAGCAAACATGTAGCCAGACTCAGCGATGAACTGAGTCTTGCCGGGAACCATGGCGCGCTTACGTGCTGCGGTGAGGAAGAAGACCGCGATAATCACCACGGACAGCAGAATCAGTACGTTCTGCTTACCGAAAGCGAAATCACCAATGGTGAAGAAGGGGGGCAGATGCATGTCTTCGGGGGTCGGCGGCACATAGGCTTCCGCGAGGATCAACCCGTTCTCGATCAAAGCAAGTCCTTTCTTGCTACTAGTGGCTATCAAGAGCCCATGTCTGCCTCTAAGCGACTGACATGCTAACTACATGGATGAATGTGTGACCTAGCGGTCCGCGTTCAATGACCTAGCGGTCTTTATTCTGCCTGGTCATGTGGGTAAAGACGAGGGTCAAACCTCCGACAGCGCCAATCAAGACGCCAACCCACACCAGCCAGGTGGTGGAGAAGGCCAGGTCACCGAGGTAACCGATGCCTCCCCACACTGCTACACCGATGATCAGATAGAGAATCGACATGACTGCGCCGGAGAGACCTCCGTCAGATACCAATTCTCCGGTAGTGCGGAGCTTTTTATCTCCGTCCCACCATTTCTTCTCTTCGGCCAAACGTATTTCCTTTCAAACACCGATCGCGTTACCGACCATGGTCTTCTAGATCGGTGTCGAAGTATAGAATTCTCAGTCGTGCGATGCTGACTGTTTCAATAACAATCCACAGAATCACGCCGGTACATGCGCCCGCGAGAGTCCAACCGTGCCTCAGATTCTCGGGGAATGGCACGAACATCAATACCAGACCGAGTAGGGCAATCTTCACGAGGTAGCTCACCACCAGCGATTTGGGTACACCCCAGTCGAAAATGGGAGCAACCAACATAACTAATACGCCCAGAGTGAAGCATATATAGATTATCAGAAAGCCCAATGTTATTCCTAGCGCGCCCACAGGGCCCGCAAACAGGTACGCACTCATCATACCGCCCAACCAAGCCAGCAGAGAGTAAGCCGATACCCTGTAGAACAAAAATTTCCAGGAAAGCTCCTGGCTCTCGAAAGAAGAGGCCTTCAAACCTGCTTGAGCGCGCTCTCGGCGGCGTTTCTGCTGCCGCCTACGTTCCACCGGCGGATACCACAGAACGTCCACCACGCGCTTCCAGAGAGGCTCAGCAGGAACCTCAGCCGAAGGTTTAGAGTGTTCAGAAGTCATTAGTGTTTCTCCCCACGGTTTCGATGAGAAGCAGGCTGCGCAGAGGAGCGAGTAGCAGAAGAGCTATCTGCACGGTCCTTCACGGAATCCGGCATAATCGGCTCCGGATGCAGCGAGGTCGGCTCCACATTCTCAGGAGTCGCCGGAACACCGGTAGCAGAAGTCAACGAACCAGTAGCGGGCTCCGAAACAGTCTTCTTCGCCTCAGGAGCTGTTGTCTTAGGAGCTGTTGTCTTAGGAGCTGACGTCTCAGGAGTCGAGGCAAAACGCTTCGACAAATCAATCGCAGAAGTAGGAGCCTCGCCGCCAAAGAGCTGCGGCATACGCAGATACACGACCAACACGGCAAGAGCCACCAGCACAACACCCACGGTCGCCACCACAGATCCCGCAGTGTAGAGGTCAGAGGCAAACGCCAACAGCACCCACACCAAAATGGTCGTACCCGTCACCACGGCGGTCGAACCAAGGTGGCTGAAACCAACATCCGTCAGACGCTGATACGTGTGAGTACGGTGCGGCTTGTACCACTGCTCCCCCGCCATAAAACGACGGAACAGAGTAATACCAGCATCCGCAAGGTAGGTCACCAGCGGAGCAAAAGCCAACAGGAACGGAACATCCGCAAACCAGGCACCCACAGCCAACGTGCCCAGCGCCGCACCCAAAACATAAGAACCCGCATCGCCCAAAAACACGTTCTTACCGGGGCGCACATTCCACGGCAGGAATGCCGCAAAAGCACCAGCAACAGCCACACCGGCCAACGCCAACCACGGCAGGTTCACCATCCAGCCGGTCAGCGCATACGCCAGACCAGCCACCAGACCGTGAGCACCAGAAATGCCGTTAATGCCGTCCATAAAGTTCGCCACATTAATGTATCCGGCAATAAAAATTGCGCCCAGAATCAGCAGCAGAATGTTCGTACCCTGCACCGTCGCAAAGCTTACGCTCACCAAAAGACCAATGACCAGTTGCAGGCCCGCACGACGCACAATGCTCACGCCGCGAATGTCCTCCAGCCAGCCCAGGGCAAGAGCGCACAAAATCGCCGCGGCAATCGTCACCGCCAGCTGCAAAGACTCAGAAGAACGGTACGTCCAGCCAAACACAGTAGCCGCCACAAACGCCAGCAAAGTCGCCGCAGCAGTCGCCAAACCCATACCGCGGTAGGTCGGAGCAGTATGCGAAGAACGCTCATTAGGAACATCCACCATATTGTTGCGGTGCAAAATCGGGCGCACCGCAAACGGCAAAAGGGCACCCAAAACAAAAGCAAGAGCAAAAATACTCAACAGCTCAGAAAAGGAGGTCATACCAGCTCCAAGGCATTGGCACCGTCGAAGCTGGAACCAAGCTCCAGAATCGCGGCTAAGGGACGATATGTGTGTAGTGTGTGTTTACTTCGTATTCTATAGAACTCTTCTGAAGCCCGGGGCTAAACGTTACAGAATCTCTCCATACGCTCCGCATATTCTGCGTCCTGAAATGTTCTACACCGAGAAAGAGAAAAGCACCGGATGCCGCACCTGCCACGCAAGTGCAGCATCCGGTGTCATTCCGGTAAAGATTAGAACGTCTGTGCATCCGCCAGAGTACGCGGATCAGGGGCACGCTCCAGGCCATGACGCTCATAGCCACTGTGCTCCCGATAGTTCTGAATCCACAGCTCATAATCGAGCTCATCAGGGTCAAGTGCCGGGGCACTCGACCGGGAAATATACCGGTTCTCCTCGCTAGGTACCAGCTTCTCGGTATCACCGAAGAGAGCCTCATCCAGCTTCTCACCCTTGCGAAGACCAATCTCCTTGATCTCCACGTCATACCGCTCATACGCCTGGCGCATCGCCTTCGCAACGTCCAGAATCTTGACCGGCTGGCCCATATCCAGCACCATGACCTCGCCCGGGCGACCAATCGCACCGGCGAGCATCACCAGCAGGCAGGCATCGGTAATCAGCATAAAGTAACGGGTCGCGCGCTTATCCGTCAGGGTAATCGGACCACCCGAGAGGATCTGCTTCGTAAAGAGCGGCTTAATCGAACCGCGCGAACCAAAGACGTTACCGAAACGAACCGACACGTAGGTGTTGCCGGTCTTCTCACCAAAGTACGCGGTCAGACGCTCCGCCACGCGCTTGGACTGGCCCAGCGCAGTCTTCGGGTCCGCAGCCTTATCGGTCGAAACATTCACGAAGGTCTTCACGCCCACCGCCTCCGCGGCACGCAACACGTTCAGAGTGCCCAGGGCGTTCGTCTTCCACGCCTCCTGCGGGTACGCCTCCAGCGCCGACACATGCTTCAAAGCCGCTGCGTGGAACACCACCTCGGGGCGACGGTCACGGAAAATCTCCAGCAGGTTATCGCCCTCACGAATATCAGCCAGAATAATGCGGTCATCATCCAGGCTCGACTCGTGAGTAATCGAAACCTTCGTCTCCATCAGCAGAGTCTCATCATGATCAAGCATCATGAGAGTCTCAGGTTCAAACTCGCTAATCTGACGGCACAGCTCAGAACCAATCGAACCGCCCGCACCCGTGACCAGCACACGCTTACCGTGCAGGTACGAACGCAGAATATCACGGTCAATATCGTAGTTAATCTCGCCACGAATCACGCGCATCAGGTCGTTATCGCTCGCGGTAATCAGACGCTCACCCATCAGGCGAGCATTCGCACTACTAATACGCTGAACCTCAACCTTAAGCTTACGCATGCGGTTGCAGAAGGACTCGAAGTAATCCTCCGGCATATCCGAAATCGTCACCAGAATCTTACGGGTACCCGACTCACGAATCACCTGCTCCAGCTCGCGGTACGTCGTAATCACCGAAATGCCGTGGAACTTTGTACCTGCCTTTAGCTGGTCATCGTCAAAGACAGCAACCGGGCGAAGCTTCGCGTCCTCATCATGCAGCATCGAGTCCATGACCATGCCGCCAATAAAACCGGCACCGTACACAATCACCGGCTCACCGGTCAGCTCACGCACAGCACCGCGCTCAGTGTACACACGCTTCGCCATACGGGCACCAGCCATCATAATCAGGCTAAATGCCGCCGCAATCGCAGGCACACTATGCGGAATATGCGGCAGGCCCAGCAGCTCATCCACAAAGGAGAAAGCAGTCAACGCCGCGCCCGCGCTCAAAGCAGCCGCACCGGCACGCCACGACTCGTCAAACGAACCGTACGAATACACGCCGTTATAAATCTTCACGCCCGCCAGGCCAATAGCCAGATGCAACACCACAGCCAAAGTAGCGGTCATCGTCAACGACGCCGGGTGAATAATATCGAACACCGAGCCGTTGCTGAGCAGCACACTATAGCGGAGCATGTACGCGAACAAAACCGCCAGCAGCCACGCGCTCGAATCAATCAGAGCCTGCGCAATCAGCCACCACGGCTTACGCTCATACAGGCGGTTCACCAGCATCGTGCCGGAGTCACCTTCCGTCACCATCGTGCCGCGCTGAGCAGCCTTCTGCATCACCACATGAGCGTGAGGTTTCAACTGAGCCACTACATGCCTCCTTCAGATGCGGTACCAGAAGAATGAGAAGAAGCACGAGCCGTCAAAGACGACAACGCACGAAACGCCGAACGGCGCGCCCGCTCAGGAACAAAACGGTACACACTACGCACCGCCATATTCTGAGCCCACTGAAGCTTAGAAATACCGTGGCCGGTGTACAGTCGACGCTGAATCGCCACGTCCTGCAACCAGGCGTCCACTCCCCCGCGCTTCGTGTACGCGCCCGCACCCACGCGGTAACGCACCAGAGCCTCGGGGATATTACCCAGACGGTAGCCGGCATCGCGCAGACGCATCCACAGCCACCAATCCTCAGCGCCAGGCACAAACTCGTAACCGCCCAGCTGCTGCACGGCGCTCTTCACAAACGCCACAGACGGGTGATAAATCGGGTTACGCGAATCCATCGCGCTGAGCAGACGCGCAGAATCAACAATCGCCTCGCGAGTCGACTCCACCGCAGTATTGCTCTCATTCACCTCAAGCATGGCAGAGCCCAGCACCGTGTAGCCGCCCTGCACCAGGGCAGGAATCAGACACGCAAAACGAGTCGGCTCAGACAGGTCATCAGAATCAGCACGAGCCACCAGCTCATAGGAACACGCCTGCAGACCGGCGTTCAGCGCCTCCGCCAAACCAACATTCTGAGCCAGCTCCACCACCTGAATCGGCGGGCAATCCAGATTCTCGGCGCGCTGAACCCAGCGGTCCACCACGGCATCCAGCTCGGGGGTCAGCGGACCGTCCTTCACCAAAACCAGCTCAGAAGGACGCACCGTCTGGTTCAGAAGATTCGACTCCAACGCCTGATCCAAGTAGGCGGGATTCTCCTTCGCGTACACGCTCATCAGCACCGAAAAATCGGGTGCAGAGCTCACGCAACCACGCGCCTTCTCCGCCTCAACGGCACTAGCAGTAGCCGGCACACCGTAGCGGCCAGGGAAAGTCAGCGGGTAAATACCCTCAAGCACCTGAGCATTCGGGCGAGGCGCACGCAAACCATCACGCACACCATTGAGGAAATACCCCAGGTAAGTGCGGCGGTCATCAGTACGCAGGACAGTAGAAATCCATAGGCGCGCCGACGAGCCACCATACAGAAGCTTCTCCAGCGGGTTCAGGGTACGCGAACGAGTAAAGACCCACAGCTTATTACGCACATCGTTATAGAAACGCGGACCCGGGTCAGCATTCGTCGTACCAAAAGTCTTCGTGTGGTGCTTAGCCACCGAGGAAGGCACCGCAATACCGTCACGGTGATGAATCAGACGAGTCGAAAACTCGAAGTCATCATTCCAAATGAAGAACTCAGCAATCGGCAAACCACCGTTACGGCGAATAGCCTGCGCATCCATCAGAATCGACACGAACGAGGCGCTACGAATCGGGCGGGCACCCACTGCCTGCGCACGAGCATGACGCTGCTCCCCCGCCGCGAACATGGTGCGAGGAGTGTTCATCGGGTGGTCCTCGCCGTTCGTCCACACCACACGGGACGCCACCACCGCGGGGCGCTGCGAAGGCACCGGCGAATAGTTCAGCCAGGCGGCAACCGCCTCCGACAGGGTGTTCTCGGTCGGCTCGGTGTCATCATCCATAACCCACACCAGGTCCGGGTTATGGCGTTCCAGCGCGCGGTCAATACCCACCGCGAAACCGCCAGCACCGCCCATATTGCTCTCCAGGCGGATGCAATCCACCGGCAGCTCATAGTCCAGGGCGCGCAGATACTCGGCAGTACCGTCTGTGGAGGCGTTATCTACAATCACCACCGCCGCGGGCACGCGCTCACCAGAAGCGATACCAGCGAGGGTCTTCGGCAGCAGGTCCTCACGGTTATAGGTCACCACCACGGCGACCGTGCGGGGATACTCGTTCAAAGAATCGCAAGAAGAAGACTGTTCGGAAGAAGGCTGTTCTGAAGAAAGCTGGGCAAAAGCGGTCACGTCGCTGTACTTTTCTGCCATAAGTTCTCCCTCCGCGGCGCGATGCGCCTGAATCAGCCGGTACGCGATATACCCATACCGTGCTGGGCGCTTCTGGTGTTTCTCGCGCCCGCGGTACTCAGCCGTGTGGATATATCACTCAAAGAAAATATTCTACCCGCGGTCTCCACTAGAGAGTGAACCACCACCCCAAAAGACGCACTATATGACAAATAAACAACCGAATTCAGTTGATTTATCCGCATATCGGACGTACCCGCACACCCACTTTTGGGCTTCCCTCAAGCTATCAGCTTCACAGCCTGTGTTTGCGCTGTGCACCCCGTGCGAAAAAACGACCAGAGACCGAATAAAACCCCACAAATTCCCCATAAACTGTTCAAATATGGGAAAGTTGAAATGACCCCATTTTTCCCCGCAACGTACGCGGGCTCGTGAGAGGTAAAAGAGATGTCCGAATCCAAGTGGAAAGTCATTGGCGCCAGCGGCTTCGTTGGTTCCTCCATCATCGCGCGTCTGAACGCAGAAGGTATCAGCGTTGACCCCATTGAGGCACCTCGACTCGCAACCCGCGCCCTTGACGTAGACAGCATCATCGACGAAGCAGACCAGCTTGAAGGCATCATCGACTCCCTCGCAGAAGCCTTCGCGGGCGCGCAGGTCGTCGTCAACGCAGCGGGCCTCGCAGCACCCAACATGCAGGATCTGCCCCCGCTCGTCGGCGCAAACGCCCTGCTTCCTGCCGTAATCGCAATCGCCGCACAGCGCACCGGCGTGCGCCGCGTCATCCACCTCTCCTCCGCAGCGGTACAGGGCCCGCGCCTCGTGCTGGATGATTCCGAAGAAACCAACCCATTCAGCGCCTACTCCTTCTCCAAGGCGCTCGGCGAAGAAGCACTGCTCGACCTGCAGGACTACTTCCTCGAAGAGCACCCCGACAGCGCACCCGAGCTGTGCATCCTGCGCGCAACCAGCGTGCAGGGCCGCGGCCGACGCACCACCGAACTCTTCGCCAAGATGGCCTCCTCCCCCTTCGCCTCCGTTGCGGGTGCCGGTAGCGGCAAGTCCCCGGTCTCCAGCGTGCACGCCCTCGCAGAATTCGTGGTCATGCTCGGCACCTTCCCCGGCGAGCTACCCGCCATCGTGTTGCAGCCTTGGGAAGGCGCAACCGTCGCCTCCGCAACGTTGGATGCAGGCCGCCGCAAGCCGCTGCACCTGCCCGAATGGCTCTGCCGTGCAGCCGTGAAGGCGGGCTACACTGTCTCCGAGCTGATGAACGATAGGTTCTCCGGTTCCGTGCGCAAGGTCGAGGTCATGTGGTTCGGCCAGGGCATCGACGACTCCTGGGCACGCGAAAACGGCCTGCTGCCCACCCCGCGCGTGCGTGAAGTACTGCGCAACGCCCACACCGCGTTGGGTAAGAAGAAGGACCGCCGCTTCGACAAGAACTAGGTGGTGCAGAACTAGGTAGCGCGCGTGCTCTCCTAGAGGTGCACAGCCTGAGGCACGTAGCCTAGGGGCTTGCTGACTGAGGCGCAGAACCTAGAGACTCATAACGAAAGGGAACCCCCGATATATCTGAACGATATATCGGGGGTTCCCTATACGTTTTTATGCTCGAGATTTTATACTCCGAGCTTTTACGCTCCGGGCTCTATAACGCGCAGAGGTTTAGAGGTGATCCTCCGGGGCGTCCTTCTGCTCGGTCTTTGCCTCAGACTCAGTTGCAACAGCCTCGGTCTCAGCCGCCTCAGCCTTAGCAACATCAGTCTTAGCGTCTTCAGCCTTAGCTTCTGCCGGCTTAGCCTCGCTCTGAGCGGGGGCACTCTTAGCGGCAATCTCAATCTTCGACTCGCCAAAGACCAGCGCACGCGCGGTATCAGCAGGAACCGGCAGAGTCTGCGGCTCATCCG
>ERZ773207.124-NODE-124-length-26721-cov-15.811520_pt1 | contig 26721 bp, 29 predicted proteins | sample MGYA00580997_ERZ773207 | MGnify/ENA primary metagenome ERZ773207 (study PRJEB29015, sample SAMEA2738170) | human oral metagenome | biome: human oral; feature: human-associated habitat; material: saliva | place: China | collected 2239 ... | reverse complement strand
TCATCGTTCGTAAGTCGAAAATTAAAGGCTACGAGCTTGTGGCTGGGGAACGTCGTCTGCGTGCGTCTAAATTAGCTGAGAAAGAAACGATTCCGGCCATCGTACGTGACTACTCTGAAGAAACAATGATTCAAATCGCGGTTGTCGAAAACTTACAACGTGAAAACTTGAAACCATTAGATGAAGCTATGGCTTACCGTACATTGATGGATTCATTGAAATTAAAACAAGAAGAAGTCGCAAACCGCGTCGGCAAGAGCCGTTCATATGTAGCAAACTTCTTACGTTTATTAACGTTACCGCAACCTGTACAAGAACTCGTTCAAAGCGGAGAGTTAACCTCAGGGCATGCACGTACTTTACTTGGATTAAAAGACCAAACAAAAATCTTACCAGTCGCTAAAAAAGCGGTGAAGGAAGGTTTGACGGTTCGTGCCTTAGAACAACTCGTTCAATCCATCAATGAACCAGCCAAGAAAGTGGTTAAAAAAGTAGCGAAACCGAAAAAATCAATGTATATCATTGAGTCTGAAGAACGCTTGATGGATAAATTTGGAACAAGCGTGCAAATCGTCGAAAAAGGCGAGCGTGGAAAAATCGAGATTGAATACCTTTCTCAAAAGGATTTAACACGTATTTTAGAAGTATTAGAAATCGAATTAGACGATTAAAAAGGAGTCTGTATGAAAGCAGGAACAACGTATCAATTACACGATCATGTGGAAATGAAAAAGCCGCATGCGTGCCAAACGAATTCCTGGGAAATCATCCGTATGGGGATGGACATTCGTATCAAGTGTGATCACTGTGGTCAAATGGTCCTAATGCCAAGACGGGAATTCGAGAAGAAGATGAAAAAGGTGACGATTTCTGTTGCCGAAGAAAACAAATAAAGAAAGAGTGTGACAAATGGCCTTAACAGCTGGAATCGTCGGCTTACCAAACGTTGGGAAGTCAACATTATTTAATGCAATTACAAAAGCAGGGGTCGAAGCAGCGAACTATCCGTTTGCGACGATTGACCCAAACGTCGGAGTGGTAGAAGTACCAGACCTTCGTTTACAAAAACTAACAGAATTAGTCAAACCAAAGAAAACTGTCCCAACGACATTTGAATTTACAGATATCGCGGGAATCGTTAAAGGGGCAAGCCGCGGGGAAGGTCTTGGAAATAAATTCTTAAGCCATATCCGTCAAGTAGATGCGATTTGCCAAGTGGTTCGTTGTTTTGAAGACGAAAATATTACACACGTGGCTGGGAAAGTTGACCCAATCGCCGACATCGAAACGATCAACCTAGAATTAGTGTTGGCCGACCTTGAGTCAGTGGACAAACGTATTGCTCGTGTGGCAAAAATTGCGAAAACAAAAGATAAAGACGCGGTTGCAGAACTTGCCGTCTTAGAAAAAATCAAACCTGTGTTAGAAGAAGGAAAATTAGCTCGTACGATTGAATTCACAGACGAAGAACTTCCAATCGTGAAAGGTTTATTCCTTTTAACAACAAAACCAATGCTTTACATCGCAAACATCTCTGAAGATGACGTGATGGAAGGCGGGCATAACCAATATGTGCAATTAGTAGAAGACTATGCTGCAAAAGAAGATGCAGAAGTCGTTGTGATTTGTGCGAAAATCGAAGAAGAGGTAGCCGAATTAGAGGAAGAAGAAAAACAAGCCTTCTTAGAAGAGATGGGGATTGAAGTTTCCGGATTAGATATCTTAATCCAAAAAGCATACCACTTATTAGGATTAGCGACTTACTTTACAGCGGGTGAACAAGAAGTGCGCGCGTGGACATTCCGCCGCGGCATGAAAGCTCCGCAATGTGCGGGAATCATTCACTCAGACTTCGAGCGTGGATTTATCCGTGCCGAAACAGTGGCCTATAACGACCTACTTGAATACGGTAGTATGACGGCTGCGAAAGAAAACGGAAAAGTTCGTCAAGAAGGTAAAGAATATGTCGTGCAAGATGGCGACGTAATGCTCTTTAGATTTAATGTATAAGGTTATCGGAGGATTGTAGCATGTCAGAACAAAACGTACAAGAAGAAGTAGTAGTGTCAGTAGACGCTCTAAAAGCAGAATTAACAAATAAAAATGAACAATACATCTATCAATTAGAACGCGATTTAAAAGCAGCTGGATTTGACGAAGCGCAAATCGAAAAAGAATTATCAGTAATGCTTCCAGAAATCGTTGAAAAACAAAAAGCGGGCGTAACGGCTCGTCAATTGTTCGGTACGGTAACAGAACGCGTTCAATCAATCGTAGCAGGACCTGTTAAAGACCCAAATGCAAAATCACCAGATTGGCAAATTGCCGTTGATGGCGGATTATTGGTTGGAGGGCTCTTCGCATTAGTAACAGGAGTTACGTTAATGTTGAGCTCAGAAGCTCAAGCAATGGGATTATTTACACTGTTGATTAACTTTATTGCAGGAGCATTTGTAATGCTTGCCATTTCTAAAAATGCACCGAAATTTGATAATCCAAAAGGCCAACGTGGCTACATTCGTTATTTAGTCGTAAGTACGGTAGCGATGATTGCTTGGTTACTTTTAGTGGTGTTAAGCCAACAATACATTCCATCAGTGATTAATATTGTGATGAGTTACGAGTGGTACTTACTCATCGGGGCTGCGGCTCTTTTTGGTAAATTCTACTTGAAGAAGAAATTAAATATTGTCGGATCAGTAATGTAAGAAACGAAAACAATCTGTGTGACGGTGACGGCGAAGTGCTTCGTGGAAGTCGGCAGTCATCGCACACTTCTTTTATAGAGGTGAGCATATGAAACAAATGAAACGTTGGATTATCGCGTTTTTGTTAGGATTAGTTGCCTTTTTGGGACTCGGTACTACGGTTGATGCGAGAAGTTTAGTCGTTGATAAGTATGATATCGAAGCAAATATTTTAGAAAATGGGGACGTTCAGTTCTTCGAAACGATTACCTTCCAATCGGATGGTGCGTATAACGGGGTCTTCTACAACTTGGATTACTCTGGTTTTGGAAAACCAACAGACGTCTATGCGTATTTAGAAACGAGCGAAGGACGTCTGTTAATGAACCAGAATAATACTGGGCAAAAAGGAACGTATCAATTAACGGATAGCGGTTCGAAGATTCAATTCAAAGTATATTTCCCGTTCTCGAACTCAAAATTAAAAGTGACTTTCCAATATACCGTTCCAAAACTTATTACGAACTACTTGGATACGGCTGAATTAAACCGTAAAGTAGTCGGGAAAGAATGGGAAGTCGACCAACACAATATTACAGTGAAGGTGAATATCCCTGGAACAGCTTCAAGAGAAACGCTTCGTGCATGGGGACATGGCGCAGGCCAAAACGGGAATGTACAAATTGCGAGCGACTATCGTTCAGTGACGCTCACGGCTCCTGAAAACAAGAGTGGAGATTTTGTGGAAGTCCATATGCTTTTCCCACAAACATTGACACATGCGAATACAAATGTGAAAAACGAAAAAGCGTTTGACCGTATCGTAGCCGAAGAGGAAAAGCTCATCAATGAAGATAAAGCTCTTAAAAACACAGGCTTCATCGGAATGATTGTAGGGTGGGTTCTACTTGCTTTAAATACAGTTTATGCCTTTGCGACAGGATTCTTTGCGAATCGTAAGCGTCTTGCTCAGGTGCAACATATTCCAGATCATCTCTATGAACTTCCTGAAGATATTACACCAGCCGTCATGAATCAGGCGGTCTATGGAAAAACAGATATGAAAGACTTTAGCGCGACGGTGATGGATCTTGTTCGTAAGAAAGTCTTGAAGATATCCGATACTGAGCCGTATACGATTACGCTTGTGGACGATACAAAAGGAATGCTTCGTCATGAAAGATTAGCGATTCATTTACTATTTGATGTTGTTGGCGATGGAAGCACAACGATTGAATTGGAACAAGTGAAGAAGTATGCGAAAAATCATTCGAATTCTTATTACCGTGAATGTCAAAAATGGATGGGTGCTGTCGATACAGCCGCTGAGAAATACCGCGTCACACGTTTTGCTAAAGATGAACCTCAAGGACGTAGCGGATTCCCAGGGTGCTTACTCGTCATCGTCGGTATTTTAACGATTGGAGCAGCCTTTTTAACGAAGAATTTGAATTATTTATTGTGGACTGTTGGAGGATTACTCTGTGTCGTTGGACCGTTAACGCTGATTGGGACAGGAATTTTTGCCAATCGTCGTTCTCTTGAAGGGGAATTACGTTATCGTAAATGGCAAGCCTTTAAACAAATGCTAAAAGATCTCTCACCAATGAAGCGGATCGAAGATTTACCAAGTATTCAACTGTGGGATCACTTCCTTGTTTATGCCATCTCGCTAGGCGTGGCGGAACATGTGATTAAAGTGTTGAAGAAATTAATACCAGACCAATTACCAAATAGTGTGTTCTATTCAACTCAAAACGGAACGATTTACTATCCTGTTTCTGATTTTAATAAGACATTTACAAGCTCATATAACACTGCGAATTCTTCTGTCAACGGAAGTAGCAACTCTGGTGGGTTCGGCGGAGGCTTCTCTGGCGGATCGAGCGGTGGTAGTGGTGGAGGATCCGGCGGTGGCGGATTCTAATCAAAGGAGAATTTATGTTAAACGAAATGATGCACAGACCAGTTGTCAAACCGGAACTGGTCGAGTACATGCGTTCAAGTCAACGCCGTTTTCCGGGGGACTTGGGTGAATTAGAAAATACAGCCAATGAATTAGGGATTCCCATTATTCCTCACGAAACAGCTGTGTTTCTAGATTTTATTGTTGGATTAACCCAACCAAAAAATATTTTAGAGATTGGGACGGCAATCGGATTCTCAGCGAGTTTGATGGCAACAGCTTCACCACAAGCAAAAGTAACGACCATTGACCGCTACGAATTAATGTATAGCCGTGCGAAAGCGAACTTCGAAAGACTAGGGTTGGCTGACCGTATTACGCAACTTGAAGGCGATGCGGCAGATATTTTACCAACGTTAGAACAAGGAAAATACGACTTCCTGTTTATGGATAGCGCCAAAGCCAAATACATCGAGTTCTTCCCCTATTGTATGGATGCACTTGAAGTCGGTGGCGTGCTAATGGTTGACGATATTTTCCAAGGAGGAACGATTTTAGAAGACGTGATGGAGCGCCCAAGACGCGTACGTAAGATTCATCGTCGCCTCAATATGTTCCTTGATTTAGTCCAAAGCGACCCGACATTAAAATCAACCTTACTTCCGCTGGGTGACGGAGTGATTCTCATTCAAAAGATGGAAGAAAAAGATTTTAAATATATTTTAGAAGAGTTGTAAATTAATCATGGAAATCCCCATTGAAAAGTTTTACAATAAGAAGGATGACAAAAGAAAGGAAGTTTTACAATGACAGATAAAGTGCGTGTACGTTATGCACCAAGTCCAACAGGGCACTTACACATCGGGAATGCCCGTACAGCTCTATTTAACTATTTATTCGCGAGACATTATGGTGGAGAGTTCATCATCCGTATCGAGGATACTGACCGCAAGAGAAATCTTGAACACGGTGAAGAAAGCCAATTAGAAAACTTAAAATGGCTTGGAATGGATTGGGATGAAGGTCCAGACAAACCTGGTAAATACGGTCCATACCGTCAATCAGAACGTGAACACATTTATAATCCACTCATCGAGCAATTAATCGCCGAAGATAAAGCGTATAAATGCTACATGACAGAGGAAGAATTGGAAGCAGAACGTGAAGCGCAACGTGCTCGTGGCGAAATGCCGCACTATAGCGGTCAACACGCTCACTTAACACAAGAGCAACGTGACGCTTTTGAAGCAGAAGGACGCACTCCTGTTGTTCGTTTCCGTGTTCCAAAACAAGGAACTTACGCATTCGACGATATCGTTAAAGGCGACATTTCATTCGAATCAACAAGTGTCGGTGGCGACTTCGTTATCTTAAAACGTGACGGAATGCCAACTTACAACTTCGCCGTAGCAGTGGATGACCACTTCATGGAAATCACTCACGTTTTACGTGGGGACGACCATATTGCGAACACTCCAAAACAATTAATGATTTACGAAGCATTTGGTTGGGAACCACCACGTTTCGGACATATGACATTAATCATTAACACAGAAACTGGTAAGAAATTATCAAAACGTGATGAATCAATTCTACAATTCATCGAACAATACAAAGACTTAGGTTACTTACCAGAAGCGATGTTCAACTTTATCGCGCTTCTAGGATGGTCTCCTCAAGGCGAACATGAAATCTTCAGCCGTGAAGAATTCATCGAAATCTTTGACGAAAAACGTCTTGGTAAATCTCCAGCAGCCTTCGATCCTAAGAAATTAGAATGGATTAACAACACATACGTGAAGAAAACTCCATTAGAAGAAGTGGCTGAAATGGCGATTGCTCAATTAAAAGAAGCAGGCGTTGTAGCAGACGAAGTTTCTCCTGAAGAACATGCATGGTTAGTGAAATTAGTGGCTTTATACCACGACCAAATGAGCTACATGAATGAAATTGTTGAATTATCAACATTATTCTTCAGAAAAGATTTTGAAGTAGAAAACGACGAAGCGAAAGAAGTGCTTCAAGGCGAAACAGTTCCAACGGTATTGAACGCTTTTGTTGCGAAATTAGAAGCAATGGAAACTTTTGATGAGCCAAGTATTTTGGCAGCTATTAAAGAGGTTCAAAAGGAAACTGGTGTGAAGGGTAAAAACTTGTTTATGCCAATTCGTGTGGCGACGAGTGGACAAACACACGGGCCGGAGATCGGAAAGACGATCGAGTTGCTTGGAAGAGAACGCAGCATTGCACACATCCAAGCCGCACTTGCTCTTATTAAATAAAAGCTAACAGAAAGGGTTAACGCAAACTGCGTTAACTCTTTTTTTGTGCTTGAAAGTAGGAGAAAAAGGACCTAACGGTCCGATATACTCGAGATTCCCTCGGATGTCTTCATAATAGCGATAATGGGGTACCGGTTCGAGCCTATGGTCTCTCACCTTTAAAGCTTCAAAGCAGGAGTACGTCCGAGAGCGGACTACTCCTGCTAATTCACATTTAATACGATTCCCCATTATTGCTATTATAGAATCCGAGGCTTCTCTCGTATATCGTCCCTTTCTGCAATAAAAAGGTTAATCTTTTCTTGAAAAAGAGAGTGCAACGGGTGTGTGCAAGCCGAGTTCTCTGGCGCGGGGAAGGGAGAATATGAAGTGTGTGCTGGGAGGGGAAGAGAACGAAAAGAGCAAAGAAAAAACGGATGAGGGTTCATCCGTTTTGTTGTATTTTATGACAGAAGAAGGTGAGCGAGAGTAGGTCTGCGCTGCCTCCAGGGCTCAAGTTACGCTCGATAAGGACGTTGTCGTAGTCTTCGAGTCGGTTTACGAGTTGCGCTTCTGTGAGGGTTTGTGCTTCTTCAAATAATTGTTGTGCTTCTTTTTGCACTTGTTTATACGCATCGATGCCGCCGCGGTGAATGAGGTTTCCATCTTCGACAAAGGTCATTAGATATAGAAGAAGGAGTAAGTCGCGGTGACGTGGTGTGTGCGTGTCTAGTGTGTTGTAATAGTCGAGTGCTTTGGCAAGGCTTGGGTAGCCTGTTGCTGCTTCACCTCGAATGCCTGTGATGCCATGTTCGACGTAGAGTTTTTCACCGTAAGAGAGGTGTTCTTTTTGGTCGAGGTTGGCAAAGTCCACTTCGATGAGGTGGCGCGTCATAAGGTGGCAGTAGTGCAAGGCTTCGGGAATGTTGCCTTTTGTATAAGCGGTAGCCCCTAAGACGAGGGCGAAGGAGAAGTTGGCTCCTTTATGGGTATTGATATTGTTTGTGGCGGCCATCATCGCGTCTTCGGCTTGTTTTCCAAGGGCGCGAAGTTCGTTGAATAAGTCGAGTGGAGTGCCGTTGTGGCGGCTTCCTGCTTCGGCATATGCCAGTAAGTAAGGACGGAGAGCTTTGATACTTTGATAGAAGGTCTCTGTTGTCATATCCTTATGAGCCCCGTTAGAAATAGGGTCCACTAAGCCCGGTTTTGGCGCGAGATTTACTTCTTGTAGAAGGGCATCTGTGGCCACTTTTGCTAAAAACTCAGGATTAATCAATGTGTAATTTCTCCATTTGTTTCAAAATAAATTGTAATGAGCGATCTAAGTGCTCGTGTGTAATCAGCGTGATTTGTTCCACGTCATTATTGAGCATCCCGCGATAGATGAGTTTGTGTTCCTCGAGTGCTTTTGTACGGCGTTCTGAAGAACGAATCGATAAGTCGCGGAAGTAAATAACGTATGTACGTAATTCAAATACGATTTCTTTTAGACGTGTCATTTGGCATTTTTCGTAGATGAAATCATTGAAAGTCGTGAAGTTCGCAAGTACTTCATCGACTCTGTCTTCGTTGTTGAGACGTTCGCATTCTTCGATGATGCTGTTCAACTCTTTGAAGTCTTCTTTCGTCATGAGTTTCATCGCATTGATCGTTGCCAATGTGTCGAGTGATTTTCTAATTTCGTAAATTTCATGGGCATCTTTAATGGAAATTCCTTTTACGATGACACCAATCTTAGGAATGTGCTCTACTAGGTGCTCTTTTGTTAATTCATTAAGAGCGTAGCGAATAGGTGTACGGCTGATGTTTAACTCAGTCGAAAATTCTTTTTCGTTAATACGCGTACCTGCAGGGATTTCTCCTAAGATAATCGTTTTACGAAATGCTTCGTAGAGCGAAATTTTAAGAGGTTTGTTTTGGGTAATATCTAAATTTTTCTTTACCGCTTGGATAATCGCTGACATAGTAGCCTCCTGGAAATTATTGTAAATATTAGAATAAGTATAAACGAAATAAAGGTAAAATGCACAAAAAAAGACTTGTTAGGCTAGGCCTGAACAAGTCTTTTTCACAAATTCAATTGTTTAATTATTGTGGTAAGTATAATGGCATGTGACCCATTAATACGATTGTTACAACGAAGATTACGAAGATAACAGCTGCGTATTTAGCTGATTCTTTTTGCCATTCACCCATGTCTAATCCTGTTAGACGTAATAGTAAGTAGATGAACGCTACTAATGGGCTTAATAAGTGGAATGCTTGACCCATTAATGAAGCTAATGCCATTTGCATATCTGTGAAGCCGTATTGACGTCCAACTTCAGCGAATGGAATTAATACTCCGTAGTAGAATCCGTCGTTTGTTAAGAAGAATGTACCAGGTACTGAGATTAATGCAATGATTAATGACCAGAAGCCTGCTAATTGTTCAGGGATAACTTTAACGATACTTTCTGTTAAAGCAGTTGCCATTCCAGTTCCTTGGAATAATCCCATGAATACTCCGGCACCGAATACTAGTAATACTACTTGTACAGCGTCACCAGCGTTGTCCCCAATACGTTTAGATTGAGCTTTTAAGTCTGGGTAGTTGATCATTAAGGCTAAACCTGTACCAACTAAGAATAATACAACTGGTTTCACTTCGATTGAATTGATGAATGAACCAGCAACTAACCAACCGATTAATACGATTGTTAAGATAGCGTTGATTACGAAGTTTTGTGGACGACGTTTTTCTAATACTTCAGGATCAGAAATTGTAGTCAATTCGTTTAATTCTTCTTCAGTTAATTCTTGGATACCTAAACGAGCACGTTCTTTTTTACCCATTGAGCGAGCAACTACGAAGATTACGTAAAGAACTGAAAGAATCATACCTGGTGCTAAGTAACCTAGGATATCTGCTTCTACACCAAGAACTGACATCGCACGAGCAGTAGGTCCGCCCCATGGTAATAAGTTCATGATAGTGTTTTGTAAGATAACAAGAACCCCTAAGTTCATTAATTTCATGTCTAATTTTTTGTAAATTGGCACGAAAGCTGAGCAGCAGATTAATGTAGTTGTAGTTCCGTCACCGTTTAATGATACGGCAGCAGCTACGATAGCAGTAGCCATCAATACTTTCATTGGATCGCCTTTAGCGAAGCGAATCATTTTGTTAGTGATTGGATCGAATAATCCAGCGTCTAACATTGTAGAGAAGTAAAGGATTGCGAATAGAAGCATAACCCCTGTTTCAGCAGTTCCTTTCATCGCTGTTAATTTATCTTTTGAGTTATTACCGAATAACCCTTGGCGAATTAATGTACCGATGTTAACGTCTTGGACTTGACCTGTAGCAACTAAAATAATTGCAAAAACTAATGGAATTAATACTAAAGCTGTAAATGGTGACATTTTTTTCTTCATGATAATGTACATGAAAATTGCCATCATTACGTAAGCTGCAATTGTGATAACCATCATATCTTCCTTTCTTTATTAAAAAAATTGTTTTTTTAGTTGGAGAACCATTCAGTCGCTAAAACCTGAAAGGGAGCTCCACGAACTCATTAGGTAGAATGAATTCGTTTACTTATAGCGATATCTTAAACAATATTTAATAAAAAAGATAGTGTTTTCATAGCGAAAAACAATAAAAGAACAGTTTGATGTGACAAATTGAGCATAATTTTTATATCCTATTTATAATAAAACACCAAAAGAACATGGAAAACTCCAGTTTCTAGTTCAGGAATGATAGTGTTTTCTGTATAATAATTGCATGTAGATTATGTTGGGAAGGGAGTGAAGGAATGGGAATTCTCCAACGATTATTTGGCAAGAAGAATTCTGAAGCAACGGAACACGCATCGACGCAGTCTGCACAGACAGAATCAGAATGGGAAAAATTAGAAGCTTTTGTACCGGTAGAAGCAGAAGAAGCTAAGCACGTCTCCATCATTGCAGCGGCGATTGCGGCATCAGATTATCCTGAAAGCCAATTTGTGGTCAAACGCGTCCTTAAACGCAACCCAGAAACCAAGATTATCTCGGTTATTGCCTCAGCGATTGCTGCAGGTGAATCAAATGACAGTCAGTGGGCTGTTAAAGAAATCTACCAAAAACGCAATTCATAATATATTTTAGGAGGAATGTTACGATATGTTACGTAAATTCAAAATTAAAGTAGACGGTCAAGAGTACCAAGTAGAAATGGAAGAAATCGGAGCAGTTGCCCCAGCGGCTCCTGTAGCACCAGTTGCAGCTCCAGCGGCTCCAGCTGCACCAGCAGTTGAAGCAGCCCCAGCTCCAGCAGCTCCTGTAGCATCTACACCAGCAGGCGCAGACGCAATGCCATCTCCAATGCCAGGGAACATCTTACGTATTTTAGTAAACGTAGGTGACACAGTTACTGAAAACCAACCATTAATGATTTTAGAAGCAATGAAAATGGAAAACGAAATCGTTGCAGCTAAAGCAGGGGTTGTAGCAGGAATTCACGTTAAAGAAGGTCAAGTGGTAAACCCAGGAGACGCTTTAATTACAATCAACTAATTTTAATAACATTCAAGGAGTGAAACAGTGGAAACAATCATTCAAAATCTAACGTCATTTACTTTGGGCCAAGGTGTCATGATGGCAATCGGTGCCTTATTAATGTACTTAGGGATTAAAAAAGAGTACGAACCAACATTATTAGTACCAATGGGATTAGGTACAATTTTAGTAAACTTCCCAGGGACAGGGGTTCTTGACCAAGTCGTTGGTGGACAACAACAACACGGTGTCCTACAAATCTTATTCGAAATCGGTATCGAAACAGAATTATTCCCATTATTAATCTTCATCGGTATCGGTGCGATGATCGACTTCGGTCCATTATTACAAAACCCATTCATGTTATTATTCGGTGCGGCAGCTCAATTCGGGATTTTCTTCGTAGTTGTTGTAGCAGTATTATTCGGATTTGACATTCGTGAAGCAGCTTCAATCGGTATCATCGGTGCGGCTGACGGTCCTACATCAATCTTCGTTGCAAACCAATTAGCACCTCAATTACTTGGAGCGATTACGGTTGCGGCCTACTCATACATGGCTCTTGTTCCGATTATCCAACCAATCGCAATCAAGATGGTTACAACAAAAGCAGAACGTCGTATTCGTATGACATACCACGCTTCAGGCGTATCTAAATTAACTAAAATCTTGTTCCCAATCATTATCACAATTGTGGCAGGTTTCATTGCTCCAATTTCATTACCACTTGTTGGTTTCTTAATGTTTGGTAACTTATTACGTGAATGTGGCGTTTTAGATAACTTATCTCAAGCGGCTCAAAACGAATTAGTAAACATTGTTTCTATTCTATTAGGGATTACAATCTCAGTTAAAATGCAAGCTGAATTATTCTTAAATGTTCAAACATTAATGATCATCTTATTCGGTTTAGTAGCCTTCATCATGGACTCAATCGGTGGTGTAATGTTTGCTAAGATCTTGAACTTATTCCGTAAAAACAAGATCAACCCAATGATCGGAGCTGCAGGTATCTCTGCATTCCCAATGTCAAGTCGTGTTATCCAAAAAATGGCGACAGACGAAGATCCTCAAAACTTCATCTTAATGTACGCTGTTGGAGCTAACGTTTCTGGACAAATCGCTTCTGTTATTGCAGGTGGATTATTATTATCATTCTTCATGAAATAATATAGAAGGAAAAGGAGGAAAACGATGACTTTCAACGCAGAACATTTAGCACAAGCTTTCGAATTAATGGCTTTAGGGATGGGTGGAGTTTTCCTAGTATTAGGAATTCTATATGCCGTATCTGCTCTTTTATTAAAAGCATTCCCGCCAAAATAAGGAGACAGTTCCATGGAAAATTTCATTCTCAAACGCTTATGGCTCGACCGCGATAAGAAAGCTCGCCAAGATTGGGAATGGTTAATGGATCAAGCTAACCTTGGCAAAACAGAGCAGGTTGATTATACAATTGCGATTTACCATACTTCTGGTGAACCTGCAGCAACCGGTTCTCTAGACCGCAACATTTTAAAATGTTTAGTGGTTTGTAAAAAATACCAATCAGAAAATCTGTTAACGCATCTCGTGATGGCTCTCTTAGATGAATTAAGAGAACGTTCTTATACCAATAGTTTTGTCTACACAAAACCAAAGAACATTGTCTTCTTTAAATCTCTGGGGTATCGCGTGGTTGCCGAGACAGAAAACCTTGCCTTTTTAGAACAAGGCATCCCTTCTTTTAGTGATTACTTAAAATTACTCAAAGAACATTTCGTAGAAGGAAGTAGCAATAGTGCAATCGTCATGAATGCGAATCCTTTTACACTGGGACATCAATACTTGGTAGAAACGGCTGCAAGTCAGTCGAGCCACCTCTACGTATTCGTTGTTTCTGAGGACCGTTCGTTCTTTACTACGAATGACCGTATGGAAATGGTGAAGAAAGGCGTGAGTCACCTGCCAAATGTAACGGTGCTCCCAACGAGAGACTACATGGTCTCAAGCGCTACTTTCCCATCGTACTTCTTAAAAGAGAAGGCGGATTTGGAAGTGGCAAAAGTTCAAGCAACATTGGATGCAACACTCTTCTTAGAAAATATTGTTCCAACGTTACAATTGACCAAACGTTATGTTGGTCAAGAACCACTCTCTCCAGTAACTTCTGTTTATAATGACGCGCTAAGAACGGCTTTTGGCAAGGATTTAGAGTTAGTGATTATAGATCGACTTTCTGCAGGGGATGAAGTGGTGAGTGCGACGCGGGTGCGCGCTGCCATTCAAAACAAAAACGTAGACGAGTTAAAACAGCTCGTTCCAGCAACTACGTATCATTATTTAGAAGAAAAACATTTCATTGGTTAAAATCCAAAAGAAAAGGTGGAAACAATAATGGAAATTAAAAAAAGTGCAGTAGTCGGCACTTTGGAATCAAGTGACATCATGATTACTTTAAATCCAAGTACCGCTGGTCGAATCGACATTCAATTAGAAAGTAGTGTCGAAAAACAATTCGGAAATCAAATCCGTCGTGTGATTGAAGAAACTTTAAAACAATTAGGCGTTACTTCAGCAGAAGTCATCGCAGTTGATAAAGGGGCTTTAGATTGCACAATCCAAGCTCGTACAGTGACAGTTGTTCACCGTGCAGCAGATGTGGAAAACTACGACTGGAAGGAGATCGACTCATGGAACGCTTAAGAAGAACAATGATGTTCGTACCTGGTTCAAACGCAGCAATGTTGCGTGACGCTCCACTTTACGGCGCAGACTCAATTATGTTTGACTTAGAAGATGCTGTTTCTTTAAAAGAGAAAGACTCAGCTCGTGTATTAGTACATTTCGCTTTAAAAACTTTTGACTACAGCAATGTAGAAACAGTTGTACGTATCAACGGTTTAGATACAACAGGTGCTTTAGATATTGAAGCAGTTGTACTTGCTGGTGTTAACGTTGTTCGTTTACCAAAAACAGAAACAGCTCAAGATATCGTAGACGTGGATGAAATCATCACTCGCGTAGAACGTGAAAACAACATCCCAGTAGGTCGCACTAAAATGATGGCTGCGATTGAATCTGCTGAAGGTGTGTTAAACGCTCGCGAAATCGCTAAAGCAAGTGACCGTTTAATCGGTATCGCTTTAGGTGCTGAAGACTACGTAACAAACATGAAAACTCGTCGTTACCCTGATGGACAAGAGTTATTCTTCGCTCGTAGCATGATTTTACATGCGGCTCGTGCTGCAGGAATCGCTGCAATCGATACTGTTTACTCTAACGTAGACAACATGGATGGATTCCGTGAAGAAGTAGAACGCATCAAACAATTAGGTTTCGATGGAAAATCTGTTATTAATCCTCGTCAAATTCCTGTGGTTAATAAAGTTTATGCACCAACAGAAAAAGAAATTCAAAACGCTAAAGAAGTTATTTGGGGAATTCGTGAAGCTGAAGCTAAAGGTTCAGGTGTTATCTCAGTTAACGGTAAAATGGTCGATAAACCAATCGTGGAACGTGCTGAGCGCGTAATCGCATTGGCAAAAGCGGCTGGATTGATTAGCGAGGAGGAAATTTAAGATGGTATTAAATAAAGCTGGACGTGAAATTCCACAAGAATATGCAGATCAATATGGGGTATACGAAGGTGAGTTAGCTCGCATTAAACCTTATGAAGCAGCTAGCCGTAAAATCAAACCTGTTGAACCTCGTCAAGAAAAATTATTAGGTAGCATTCGTGAAGCTATTGAAAAAACTGGCTTAAAAGATGGCATGACAATCTCATTCCACCACCACTTCCGTGAAGGGGACTATGTGATTAACATGGTTATGGATGAAATTGCAAAAATGGGTATTAAAAACCTATCAATCGCGCCTTCTTCAATCGCAAACGTACACGAACCATTAATTGAACACATCAAAAATGGTGTCATTACAAACATCACTTCATCTGGTTTACGTGATAAATTAGGGGCAGCCATCTCTAGCGGTATCATGGAAAACCCAGTTGTGATTCGTTCACACGGTGGACGTGCTCGTGCGATTACTGCAGGAGACATCCACATCGACGTTGCCTTCCTTGGAGCTCCAAGTTCTGACGAGTACGGTAACATCAACGGTACAAAAGGGAAAGCAACTTGCGGTTCTTTAGGATACGCAATGATCGACGCTAAATACGCTGACCAAGTAGTTGCGATTACAGATAGCCTTGTACCTTATCCAAATACTCCAATCAGCATTCCACAAACAGACGTGGACTACGTGGTTGTAGTAGATGAAATCGGAGATCCTAAAGGGATTGCCAAAGGGGCAACTCGTTTCACGAAGAACCCTAAAGAATTATTAATCGCAGAATATGCTTCTAAAGTAATCACTGGTTCTCCATATTACAAAGAAGGATTCTCATTCCAAACTGGTACAGGTGGAGCTTCTCTTGCTGCAACTCGTTTCATCCGTGAAGCAATGATTAAAGACGGCATCAAAGCAAGCTTTGTACTTGGTGGTATTACAAACTCAATGTGCGAATTGTTAGAAGAAGGTTTAGTTGAAAAAGTGATCGACGTTCAAGACTTCGACCACCCATCAGCAATCTCACTAGCAAACAACGCAAACCACTATGAAATTGACGCAAGCATGTACGCAAACCCATTATCTAAAGGTTCAGTTATCAACCGTTTAGACGTTGCAATCCTTTCTGCTTTAGAAGTAGATACAGACTTCAACGTAAACGTAATGACAGGTTCTGACGGAGTTATCCGTGGAGCTTCAGGTGGTCACTGTGATACAGCCTTTGCTTCAAAAATGTCAATGGTAATCAGCCCATTAGTACGTGGACGCATCCCTACATTCGTAGAATCAGTAAATACTGTGATTACTCCTGGTACAAGTGTGGACGTGGTTGTTACTGAAATCGGTATTGCCATCAACCCTAACCGTCCTGACTTAATTGAACACTTCAAAGGGTTAGATGTCCCTCAATACACAATTAAAGAATTACAAGAAAAAGCATACAGCATCGTTGGAAACCCAGAACCAATCCAATATGGTGATAAAGTGGTTGCGGTAATCGAATACCGTGATGGAAGCATCATCGACGTTGTTCGCAATGTTTAATTCTTTGTTTGATGGAGCACCCGTGGATATCATGCAAATGCTTGATGCCAGAGAAAGACGTGCTCATACCCAACAACAATTACTAGAACAATTCAACCCGTGTGTACTCGTGTCCATCACACTGAATATTCCGGGACCTGTAAAAAATTCAGAGGCGATTACAACCGTCTTCGCCTCTGTGATTTCTGAATTAGATGAGGCGTTAATGCCTTTTGAGAAACTTCACCAAGAAGACTTCTCGCTTGGGACAGGAATGGAATTTTACCGAGTACTTCGCGCAGATGCACTGGATGTAAAGCGCGTATGTACAGAGTTTGAAGAAGGACACCCACTCGGGAGATTACTCGATATCGATGTCGTGGAAATGGCAGGAGAGACTCCAACGCCAATTTCCAGAACAGCCCTTGGAATGTCTCCAAGACGTTGTTTTATCTGCAATGAGGAAGCAAAAGTGTGCGCCCGTTCTAGAAAGCACACGGTCCTAGAGATGCAAGAGCATATCGCTCGCCTTGTCGCAGAGTACACATCGATGAAAAGACCTTAAGAAAGGAAGATATTATGAGCAAAATTATCCGTTTAACTGAAACGGTTTTGCGTGACGGACAACAAAGTCAAATCGCGACTCGTATGTCAACTGAAGATATGTTACCAATCTTGGAAACATTAGATCAAGCTGGCTTCCATGCGTTAGAAGTATGGGGAGGAGCAACTTTTGACTCTTGTATTCGTTTCTTGAATGAAGACCCATGGGAACGTCTACGTCAAATTCGCGCAGCAGTTAAAGATACAAAATTGCAAATGTTATTACGTGGACAAAACCTATTAGGATACCGTAACTATGCTGATGATGTGGTACGTTTATTCGTAGAAAAATCTGTACAAAACGGAATCGACATTATTCGTGTATTCGATGCTTTAAACGATGTTCGTAACATGAAGACATCTATCGAAGCAACAAAATTAGCAGGCGGACACTGCCAAACAGCAATTTCTTACACAACAAGTCCAGTTCATACTGTAGACTACTATGTTGATTTAGTAGGACGCATGGCAGAATTCGGTGCAGACTCAATCTGTATTAAAGACATGGCTGGGGTATTAACACCTCAAACAGGTTACGAATTAGTAAGCCGTATTAAAGAAAAAACTGATCTTCCTTTAGAAGTTCACACTCACGCTACAAGTGGTATTTCTGAAATGACTTACTTAAAAGTAGCTGAAGCAGGCGCAGATATTATCGATACTTGCTTATCATCATTCTCTGGTGGTACAAGTCAACCTGCAACTGAATCTATGGTGTTATCTTTAGAAGAATTAGGATTTAATACTGGCGTGGACATGAAGAAAGTAGAAGAAGCAACAGCTTACTTCAACGGTATTCGTGATAAATTCCGTGCAGAAGGAATCTTAAACCCTAAAGTAAAAGATACAGAACCAAAAACATTAATTTACCAAGTACCTGGTGGAATGTTATCAAACCTATTAAGTCAATTAACAGAACAAGGCTTAGCAGACAAATACGATGAAGTATTAGCTGAAGTGCCAAAAGTACGTGCTGACTTAGGTTACCCACCACTTGTAACGCCATTATCACAAATGGTTGGGACACAAGCGGTAATGAACGTGATTTCAGGCGAACGCTTCAAACTCGTTCCAAAAGAAATCAAAGACTATGTTTTAGGATTATATGGACAAGCTCCAGCAGAAATTAATCCTGAAGTAAAAGCAAAAATTATTGGAGATGCAGAAGTTGTGACAGTTCGTCCAGCTGACTTAATCGAAGATCAATTACCAGAAATCCGTGAAGAGATTAAAGAGTACGCTAAATCTGATGAAGATGTATTAATGTACGCACTCTTCCCACAACAAGCAAAAGACTTCTTAGGACGTCGTGAAGATCCATTCTACGATGTACCATTACAAACAGTAGAAGTTACTTTAGACTTAAAATAGTTTTGCTAGAAAGCTGAAAAGCTAGGCCCCGCAGCCCGGCTTTTCAGCTTTTTGTGTGCTTTAAACTGTGTTATAATGAATAGAATAGACAAATGCAAAGGAAGTGAAGGAATGGGACGTTTTAGAGAAGATATGGATACTTATAAGAGAAATGATCCAGCGGCAAGAAGCAGCTTGGAAATCGTCTTGACGTACCCAGGATATCACGCAACGGTCTTACACCGCGTAGCGCATTGGTTCCATACGAAGGCGAAAATGAGACTTCTTGCACGGATGGTCGCTGGCTTTAGCAGGTTCCTAACAGGCATCGAGATTCATCCAGGTGCAACGATTGGAAGACGATTCTTTATCGACCATGGAATGGGGATTGTCATTGGAGAAACGACGATTATCGGTGACGATGTCAAAATGTTCCATGCGGTCACATTAGGCGGAACCGGGAAGGATACCGGCAAGCGCCATCCAACCATCGAAAATGGGGTGCTTTTATCAGCGCATTCGCAAGTGATTGGACCTGTGACGGTTGGAGAATATGCCAAAATTGGGGCGGCGGCAGTTGTGTTAGACGACATTCCTGCACATACCACAGCTGTTGGATTACCAGCGCGAGTGGTCCGCGTCCATACACCAGAAGAAATTGAAAGAGATACGACTATCGGAGGAAACTTATGATTCAAATCTACAATACTTTAACAAGACAAAAAGAAGCATTTAAACCGATTGAAGAAGGAAAAGTGAGCATGTATGTGTGCGGTCCAACGGTTTATAACTATATTCATATCGGGAATGCCCGTAGTACGGTTTCCTTTGATACGATTCGTCGTTACTTTGAATACCGTGGTTATAACGTGAATTTCGTTTCGAACTTTACAGATGTGGATGATAAAATCATTCGCGTGGCCAACGAAACAGGCATGACAGCTGAAGAAGTCTCAAAGAAATATATCGAAGCGTTCTTTGAAGATACAAACGCCCTAAACGTGAAGAAGGCGACACTAAATCCAACGGTAATGAACACAATGGATGACATTATTGCCTTTGTAGCGGACTTAGTCGATAAAGGCATGGCGTATGAATCAGAAGGCGATGTGTATTTCATCACTGAAAAATTCAAAGATTATGGGAAATTGAGCGACCAACGCATCGAAGACTTACAAATCGGCGCAAGTAATCGTACAGCCTCAGAAGATGATGCGAAGAAACGCAATCCGCTAGACTTTGCATTATGGAAGAGCGCAAAACCAAATGAAATTAGCTGGAACTCTCCTTGGGGGAAAGGTCGTCCAGGATGGCATATTGAATGCTCAGTAATGGCGACAAAACACTTAGGAGATACAATCGATATTCACGGTGGTGGACAAGACTTAGCGTTCCCTCACCACGAAAACGAGATCGCGCAAAGTGAATCAAAAACAGGGAAGAAATTTGCAAACTACTGGATGCATAATGCGTTTGTAACGATGGGTGAAGAGAAAATGAGTAAATCTCTTGGAAACTTCGTGCTCGTTCACGACTTAATCCAACAACTCGACCCACAAGTACTCCGTTTCTTCTTAGCAAGTGCGCACTACCGTCGTCCATTGAAATTCAGTGAAGCGGCTCTTCAAGAAGCTGCCGTGAACCTTGAAAAAGTACAAACGACCTTCAAGAACGCACGCTACCGCTTGGAAACAGCCGTTGAAACATTACCAGAAGATGCAGAACGCTTAGCGAAATTCGATGCGATTGAAGCGGAATTTCAAAAAGAAATGGATGATGACTTCAATGCGGCAAATGGGATGACAGTGTTATATCAATGGTTGAAAGAATGGAATGTGTACTTAGAACAAGAAGTCGTTTCAGCATCAGTACTCGAAGCGCTCCTTGAAAAAGCAGCCATTCTCTGTGGAATCTTTGGGATTGTTGAAAAACAAGAAGCATTGCTCGACGATGATATTCAAGCATTAATCGATGAACGTCTTGAAGCGCGTAAAGCGAAAAACTTTGCTCGCAGTGACGAAATTCGTGATTTACTAAAAGAACAAGGGATTGTATTAGAAGACACTCCACAAGGAACAAGATGGAGAAGAGAAGCATGACAGAAAAAAACTGGAAGCTGTTAAATGGGTTGGCCTTAGCCTATATGGGTGACGGGATTTATGAAGTGTATGTCAGAAATCACGTGATGCAAAAAGGGCTCACAAAGCCAAATCAATTACACGCGACCGCAACCAAATTTGTTTCGGCAAAAGCGCAAGCACGCTTGATGCAACAAATGTTGGAACAAGAAAACTTCTTAACGGAAGAAGAATTAGAAATTTACAAACGAGGACGCAATAGTAAGAGTCATACGGTGGCTAAAAATGCGGATGTCGGAACTTACCGTATTGCGACTGGTTTTGAAGCATTAATGGGTTATTTATACTTATCTGGCCAACAAGCTAGATTGGAAGAACTCATCAACTGGTGCTTACAACAAGTGGAAGGTGAACAGTAACATGGCACGAAATGAATATGCACCAAAGAAAAAATCAAGAAACGGAAATCGTTCGGACCGCCAGCGACCTGAGCGTGGTGAAAAGAGACAACGCCCTGTTCGTGAACACGTAGAACGTGCGGAAGTACAAGAAGTGGTGGACTTTGTGTTTGGACGTCATGCAGTGGTAGAGGCCTTGCAAACGCCGGACCGTGTGAACCGCGTCTTTATCCAAGAAGGCACTTCTGGTAGAGATGCCGCAAAAGTCATTGAACTCGCACGTGAAAAAGGCATTCAAGTTCAAACCGTTCCAAAGACGAAGATTGAAGACCTTGTCGGCAATGCCGTTCACCAAGGACTCGTAGCTTCGATTGCAGCGTATGAATATGCCGATTTAGAAGATGTTTTTAAGAAGGCCGAAGAAAAAGGCGAAGATCCATTTATCGTCATCTTAGACGGAGTGGAAGATCCACATAACTTAGGAAGTATTTTACGTACGGCAGACGCAACAGGCGTTCACGGTATTATTATTCCAAAACGTAGATCTGCTTCATTGACAGCGACTGTTGCCAAAGCTTCAACAGGAGCCATTGAACATGTGCCGGTTGTCCGCGTAACGAATTTAACGCAGACGATTGAACAATTGAAGGCGCGTGGCATTTGGGTGTTTGGAACCGACATGAATGGAACGGACTACCGCAAATGGAATACAAGTGGCCCTCTTGCCATTGTGATGGGGAACGAAGGAAAAGGCGTATCTCGTATCGTGAAGGAAAGCGTGGACGAAATGGTGACCATCCCAATGGTAGGGCATGTCCAAAGCTTGAACGCGAGCGTGGCGAGTGCCTTAATGATGTACGAAGTCTTCCGTAACCGTTCGTTATAGGAAACGGGGGATGCACATTGAAAAAGCAACTCTATATTGTTGATGGCTACAATATGATTGGTGCTTGGCCGGAACTAGTGGCTCTGAAGAAGCAAGACGACTTAGAGAGCGCGAGGGATTTACTCATTCAGCGCTGCTCGAATTTTCAGAAGTTTGAAAATATCGAAGTCTGGATTGTCTTTGATGCGCAGTTTGTGCCAGGAATTACCCAGTCATTTGACGAAGCCGAAGTGAAAGTGATTTTTACGGCTGAAGGGGAGACGGCGGATAGCTATATTGAACGCACCGTATCAGAAATGAATATGCGTCTTGTTCAAGTATCCGTAGCGACCAGTGACTTGGCCGAGCAGTGGCTTATTTTCCAAAAAGGAGCTCTGCGTAAATCAGCTAGAGATTTTTATAAGGAATTAGAAAGTAGTAGGGATAAACAAACAGAGATGGCACGAACTTTCCATCATAAAGGAAGTACGCGCCGAAATCCCTGGAGTGACGCACAAATGGCACTATTAAATCATTTGCGCTTTAGCTTGGGAGGCAGTGCAAAAAAGAAAAAATAGTGAATTAGCGCATTTCAAATACGCAACTTCACACTTTCTTCATAAATTGTCGTGTGTGATTTCATATTAATGGTGTACAATCTGTGAAGAAACTTATAATAATTATAATTTAGCAATAAAAAGGAGTGTAAGTGATGCATATTTTAATGATTGAAGATACAGAAGCAGTTTGCGAAATGATGGAGATGTTTTTTGAAAACGAAGGTTGGAAGGCAAGCTTCTACCACGATGGTAAAGAAGGTCTTGATGCATTCTTAGAAAACCAAAACAAATGGGGAGTTGTCATCTTAGATGTAAACTTACCAAGTATGGATGGAATGCAAATTTGCCGCCAAATCCGCCAAGTGAACCAAAACGTTCCAATCGTAATGCTTACAGCACGCGATTCAGAAAGTGACCAAGTTATCGGTCTTGAAATTGGTGCCGATGACTATGTTGCAAAACCATTCAGTGCGGTAACGATTATGGCTCGTATCAAAGCATTATTACGTCGTACACAACGCGCGACAGTTGCAGACAACACATTTGTTTCAGCATTTGATGTAGAAACAGACCACGTGAAAATTAATACGAAAACACACGAAGCGTTTATCGATGGTAAACAAATCGAAAACTTAACACCAAAAGAATTTGACTTATTAATGGTAATGGCGAAACACCAACGTCAAGTATTCACTCGTGAACACTTATTGACGAAAATTTGGGAAGATCCATTCTATGGTGACGAGCGTACCGTTGATGCTCACATTAAGAAGCTTCGCCAAAAAATCGAAGCAGTTGGCCCACACGTAATTCATACCGTTTGGGGCGTAGGGTATAAATTTGACGATAGCGAGTTGTAATCCATGAAATACTTTTATCAGCAACTCTTCGGGTTCGTATCCGTGGTGCTGTTAACGATTGCTGCATGTGGAATTCTTTTCTACAACGTAATGAGTAATAATGTGTATACACAGCGTTCTCAGCAATTACAGTCGTATGCCAAAGGATTAATTGCGACTGATATGAGCGATGCGGATATTTATAAGTTAGTTACCTTTTTACGCGAAGAGAATGTCAGTATAGCGATGTTTGATGAAAATAACGCGATGACATATCCGTCCAGTAGTATTGATACAAATACTGCGTTAACGGAGGATGAATTAAATCACTTAAAAAATGGTGCTGCGATTAACTTAAAAGAAGTTCAAATGAACTTTACCGGAGAAGCCGTAGACAATTTAATTACGGTATACTATCCCATTATTAAAAATGGGCAGTATAAAGGATATGTGGCTTTAGCCAGTCCGATGAGTCGTATTCAGACCGAAGTACGCGAACTTCGTAATTCGATGTTTATTGCGTTTGGTGCTGCGATTATCATTGGAATTATGATGAGTTTTGTTTTTGCAAACTATCAAACACGTCGTATCAACAAACTACGTATGGCGACTCATAAGATTTCGGAAGGGGACTTCGATGTTAAACTTCCAGTCGAAAGTCGAGACGAGTTTGACGACTTAATAAAAGACTTTAACAACATGGCGCATTCGCTCCGCGAGTCTGAAAGAGAGGTTGAGCGACAAGAAAATGTCCGCCGTCAATTTATGATGGACGTGGCACACGAAATGCGTACACCATTGACAACCATGAATGGATTGCTTGATGGATTGAAATACAATATGGTGCCAGAATCTCGTCGTGGCCGTTCACTGGAACTTATTTCTAGTGAAACACAACGATTGATCAGGCTCGTTAACGAAAACCTCGACTACGAGAAGATTCGTTCGAACCAAGTTGTATTAGTACAACATCGTTTTGCAGGGATTGGAGCGATTCAAACCGTTGTAGAACAAATGCAAGAACTCGCAAAAGTGAAGAACAATACGTTGCGATATGAATGTGATAAAGACTTCAGTGTCTATGCGGACTATGACCGATTTGTCCAAATCTTGGTGAACATCACAAAGAATGCCAACCAATTTACGGATAACGGGGAAATCGTAGTGAAGGCATGGAACGAAGGTAAAAAAGCGATTGTCGAGATTTCAGATACGGGTATCGGAATCAATGAGAGCGAAATTAAAGAAATCTGGGAACGTTTCTACAAAGCAGACGTTTCAAGAAAGAGCACGAAGTATGGAGAAAGCGGCCTAGGACTTGCGATTGTGAAGTCGCTAGTAACGAGTCACCGCGGTACAATCTCCGTCAAAAGTGAGGTTAACAAGGGAACAACCTTTAGAGTGGTATTCCCTGGTGAAATCGAAATGTAATGAAGGAAGAACGAACAAGGAGGAAGGAAATGTATTTACTTGGCCCATTCTATCAATGGCTAGTCCGATTATTTGATGGGCGAGTGAATCACCTTCCACTTGTTCGTTTGTTTATTTTCAGTGTAGACCACGCAATCGTCCTATTTGGAGGATGGTTGATCGTTTGGTCTATTTATTTATCTTCACGTAGAAAAGGGGAGATTTCCTGGAAGTGGGAACTCTACCGGAATTTATTTATCTTCTATATTATATTACTAGCGCAACTGACGATTTTTAGAAATACCGATGAGACCTTTACGGTAAAAGTCGTCATGCACCCGCTCTCGGATATTATGTGGGTACCGTTTGTCGATAGCATCAAATTATTTGTGCAAGGATCAATCTTTGCAGCGTATTATAATGTAGTAGGAAATATCGTCTGGTTTATGCCGCTTGGATTTTTCTGCGGAATGCTCTATGGAAAAAAGGATGGAGAATATCGATCGCTTTGGTATGGATTTTGGACCTCGTTTACCATCGAGTTTTTCCAATTTATCTTCTACACAGGGGTTAGCCATATCGATGATATCATCTGTAATGTGTTAGGAAGCTGGATGGGGTTCCTACTGTATCGAGGCATTATGAAATGGAGGGGAAAATAATCTATGGGAACAATCATCGTGAAACAAAAAGCAGCGGGATTGATTAAAAAAGGAAGTCCACTGATTAGTCAGATGGACTTGGCGCAAGAACTTCGTGCAGACGAAGGCGAAGTGGTGAAAGTTTATGACCAACAACGTCATTTCCTAGGAATGGCCTATGTCGGATTCCAAAATAAGGGAGTTGCGTGGGTATATAGCCGCGAGGAAGACGAAGCGTTGGATGATGCGTTCTTTAGCGGCATCTTCAAGACGGCATTCGAGAATCGCCGTGCACTCTTGCATTCGGAGGATACGACGACTTTCCGTCTCTTTAACGGGGAAGGCGACGGCTTTGGCGGAGTGACGATTGACTGGTATGACGGTTTTATCGTTGTCTCTTGGTATAGCGAGGGTGTCTATCATTACCGTGACCTAATTTTAACGCAGGTACTTGCAACGTTTGAAGGGGTCAAAGGAGTCTACGAAAAGATTCGTTTCAAGAATGAAGCAGACTTGCCAGAAAGTCAGTTTGTCGGTGGAGTAGAAGCACCAGAACCATTAATCGTATTAGAAAATGGAATAAAATACGCGACTTATATGAATGAAGGATTAATGACAGGTATCTTCTTAGACCAACGCGAGGTGCGCGAAACGATTCGCCAGCGTTACAGTGCGGGACGTACCGTATTGAATACCTTCAGTTATACCGGCGCCTTTTCGGTTGCTGCGGCGATGGGTGGCGCGACTCAAACAACTAGCGTGGACGTTGCCAACCGTAGTCTTGAGAAGACAAAAGAGCAGTTTGCAGTTAACGGAATCGACCCAGAAACGCAACAAATCTATGTCATGGACGTGTTCGATTATTTCAAATACGCCGTGAAGAAGCAGTTGAAGTTTGATACGGTCGTGGTAGATCCACCAAGCTTTGCACGTACGAAGAAGAGAACCTTCTCTGTGGCCAAAGACTACGGCAAACTAGTGGCGCAAATCACGCCATTAGTCGCACCAAAAGGAACGCTCGTGTTATCGACAAATGCAGCGAATGTGAGCGAATCTCAATTCCAACAAATGATTGAGAAAGGAATCCGCGAAGCAGAAGGCAATCGCAAGTTCCGCATTGTCTTGAAAAAAGGCTTGCCAAGCGATTTTGCAGTTCCAGTAGCCACACCGCTAAGCGATTATCTCAAAGTTTTCTTTATTGAATTTAACAATTAGAACACCTGCCCGAAATTCACTTATAAGTGAATTTCGGGCAGCTTTCGTTCGCACCTCTTTCTCCTTACACAAATCCCGTCCTTATCCCATTTTCAAGGCACGGGAGGCCATTATAGGCACCGACATGTCATTTTCGCACTTTGGCACAAATCCCATTGCAACGCGATTTCTAGCAGTTCACTTTTTTGCAAAAAAATCCCATTTTCTTACAAGCCTAAAGAACGTTGCGGTTCTATAGCAACAGTAATGGGGAATAGCAACCAATGTGAATTACTGACTCTAGGGTGAAACCCGTAGAGTCAGTTTGA
>ERZ773207.121-NODE-121-length-26940-cov-5.614395_pt1 | contig 26940 bp, 24 predicted proteins | sample MGYA00580997_ERZ773207 | MGnify/ENA primary metagenome ERZ773207 (study PRJEB29015, sample SAMEA2738170) | human oral metagenome | biome: human oral; feature: human-associated habitat; material: saliva | place: China | collected 2239 ... | reverse complement strand
CCATTGGATCCACGACCACTGGCAAAGAGAGCTAATCGCTTTTTAGAATTACACATCAAACTCAGCCCCTTTAAGGACAACTGGATCATCACCACTTACGATGCGGCCAATTTCGTATACTGCTTCACCACGGCTAGCTAGGTTTTCTTTAACCTGATCCACATCCTTTTGATCAACTATGAGAATCATGCCAATCCCCATGTTGAACGTACGATACATTTCAGGCCATGCTACGTTACCCCATTCTTGTAGTTTTGTAAATACAGAAAGTTGTGGCCATGTAGTAACATCTACCTCTGCAGTCACGCCCTTTGGCAATACGCGCGGAATGTTTTCATAGAAGCCACCACCTGTAATATGAACCATACCTTTTACAAGCTGTTGTTCAATTAATGGCAATACAGCTTTTGGATATAAACGAGTAGGCGTTAATAATTCTTCCCCCAAGGTTTTACCAAATTCAGGGATATCTGTATCAATAGAGAACTGTTTATGGTCAAATACGATTTTACGAACCAAGGAGAACCCATTGGAATGTACACCAGACGATGGCAAGCCCAAAATCACATCACCAGCTTTGATACTTTCACCAGTAATCAATTTAGGGCGATCAACGATCCCCACTGCAAAGCCCGCTACATCGTAGTCATCATTATCATAAAAGCCTGCCATTTCAGCAGTTTCCCCGCCTAGCAAAGCGCATCCAGATTCTTCACAAGCCTCAGCTACACCGCGCACGATGTCTGCTACTTTCACAGGATCTAACTTGCCTACTGCAATATAGTCTAAGAAAAATAGAGGCGTCGCCCCTTGCACAAGAATATCGTTAACACTCATGGCTACGCAGTCTTGACCAATCGTATCATGTTTATCCATCATGATAGCGAGGCGCAATTTAGTGCCTACCCCATCCGTACCAGATACGAGCATAGGGTCCGACATAGTATGACTAGCTAAGGAATAGAGTCCCCCAAAACCACCTAAATCACCTACAACACCAGGGGTATAGGTGCGTTTTACAGATTCTTTCATCAATTCGACGGCGCGATTGCCTGCATCGATATCAACACCTGCATCGCGATAGGTTAAACTAGTTTTATTCGAGCACATATTTGACCCCTTCCTCTTGGTCCGCAGGAACCGCTACACTGTAATCGCCATCAAAGCAGGCAAAACATAAATCATCGGATGCTACATCAGAAATAGCGCGGCATAAACCTTCACGAGACAAGTAATGCAATTTATCAGCATGAATATAATCTTTAATTTCATCTACTGTATGAGTAGATGCTATCAACTCTTTTCGTACAGATGTATCAATACCATAGTGACAAGAATACTCAATCGTTGGAGAACTTACACACATGTAAACCTCTTTAGCGCCTGCTTCCTTTAGCATTTTAACGATAATACCACTCGTAGTACCGCGCACGATAGAATCATCGATAAGGACGATCCGTTTGCCCCCTACAATATGAGGTAATGCATTAAGCTTCATGCGAACAGCCAATTCCCGTTCCTCTTGATTTGGCTTGATAAAGGTACGACCACTATAACGGTTTTTAACAAGACCTTCTGCAAAAGGAATACCCGATGCATGGGCATAACCTAATGCAGCAGTTGTGCCGGAATCAGGAATGGACATAACAATATCAGCATCATATTTAGTTTCGTTATATAATTCACGGCCCATATTAAGACGAGATTGATATACCGATTGACCATCGATATGGCTATCGCCACGAGCAAAATAGATATATTCAAAGACGCAAAGTTTTTTATCGATTTTTTCTGGTTCCGCATACATGGTGCTACGCACACCAGAGTCATCGATGATAACCATTTCACCTGGATCTATATGGCGAATGAATTCAGCCTTAATAGCATCAAAAGCACAGCTTTCACTAGAAAGGACATAGCCATTAGCCGTTTTACCTAAACAAAGAGGTCTAAAGCCTTGGGGATCACGGACACCTACCAAGGAGTCGTTCGTAGTAATAACGAGAGAAAAGGCACCCTCAATTTGACGGGCTGCATCAGCAATGCGTTCCGCCTGTGTTTCAGCTTTAGAGCGAGCAATGAGGTTTACAATAACCTCGGAATCCATAGTCGTTTGAAAAATAGACCCATCCGCTTCAAGGCGTTTGCGAATAGCTAACGCATTCGTTAAATTACCGTTATGCGCCACTGCAATCTGACCACCTTGATAATGAATAACTAAAGGTTGAATATTGCGTGGATTATTGGACCCTGTTGTGGAGTACCGCACATGACCAGTACCCATATGGCTAGGCAAAGATGGTAATTCTTTGATAGCCTCAGTCAACAAGCCCATGCCTTTTTTTAGTTCTACATCATGACCATCCGTAACGGCGATGCCCGCACTTTCTTGACCACGATGTTGGAGCGCAAAGAGGCCCCAATATACATAGCGTGCTACATCAACGGTTCTATCATAGACACCGAATACACCACACTCTTCATGCCATTTATCAAAAACAGGATCGTAGTTCATTGTGCCCCCTTAGGCGCGTTCGCCAGTAAGACGGAATAACATTTCTTTGTACGCTTCTTCGATGTTGCCAAGGTCTCGACGGAAACGGTCTTTGTCGAGTTTTTCACCAGTTGTAGCATCCCAGAAACGGCATGTATCAGGAGAGATTTCATCGCCTAATAATACTTCACCATTATGTGTACCAAATTCCAATTTAAAGTCTACGAGAGTTACATTTTTAGTAGCCAAGAATTTTTTCAAAATATCATTTACTTTTAACGTGATAGTAGAGATTACATCAAGTTGTTCTTGCGTAGCCCAGCCAAGTGCTGTGATTTGGGATTCATTGGCAAATGGGTCACCTAATTCATCATTTTTGTAGCAGAATTCAAGGATTGGATGTTTAAGAGGAGTACCTTCTTCAATACCAAAGCGTTTAGCCATAGAACCAGCTGCAATGTTACGAACGATAACTTCTAGAGGAATGATATTCAAAGTAAGTACTGTTTGATTACGATCATCTTCGCGACGAACAAAGTGAGTAGGTACGCCTTCTTTCTTCAATAATTCAAAGAAGAAAGAGGAAATCTTATTATTCAATACGCCTTTCCCAAGGATAGTATCATGTTTTTCACCGTTAAATGCAGTAGCATCATCTTTATAATGAACGATGTACTCATCTTTGTTGTCTGTTTGATATACTTGTTTTGCTTTACCTTCGTACAATAATGTTAATTTTTCTAAGTCGATGTTAGCCATGATATGTCTCCTTTTACTCGTTTCTATTCGAGGACGTATAAATGATGATATAGACGATTAAAGTTTAATAGCACCTTGTAGTTCCGCATTATCTGCTAAGACTTTTTCGGCCATATCTTTGCGATATTGTTGATATTGTTTTTTTAGGTCTTTATTGAAAGCTGCTCCGATTTGGACTGCAAAGAGTGCTGCATTTTTGGCCCCGTCTACAGCCATAGTTGCTACAGGCATGCCAGATGGCATTTGAACGATAGCAAGCAAAGAGTCAATACCCTTCAATGCCGTTGCATTAAGAGGAATACCGATAACAGGCAATGTAGTGAAGCTAGCCACTACACCTGGTAAGTGGGCCGCTGCACCAGCACCAGCGATAAAAGCGATAGCCCCTTCATCTTCAAGTCGTGTAACAAAATCCTTTACAGCCTCTGGCGTACGATGTGCAGAAGCAATAACCATTTCATAAGGAATGTTAAATTCATCAAGTACGGCAGATGCCTTTTTCATTGTGTCTAGGTCAGACTTGCTGCCCATGATAATACCGACCTTCATAGATCCTCCTAATAAAAAAAGCCCAGCCTAAATAGACTGGGAAAAATGCGCACAAATAGCCTCCGTAGACTTGCCTTGAGTTTGTTGATTTGCATAGTTCACGGTGCTACCTCCTTCTTGTACACAAATTGTAACACCTAACCTTTCCAAAAGCAATATAATTTTCGAATAATTTTGCATTAAATATTTTTATTATTCGATATATTCCGAACTTTATAAAGAATTCCGATTTTATTATATAGATGTGTTTCAAAATAGATTTTTAACAGTAAAACAAGTACCTCCTATTAATCTTAGATGAATATTATTATATTAATCGCTATTAATAGAATACATTAAATAGTACAAAAAGAGGATAACCCGTTTAATAACAGGTTATCCTCTTTTATATATTTCCGAACATTAGACCACTTAATTTGTAGTTACTATTAATTAGTGAGTACCACTTTCAAAAGCAGCTTTTAATTCACCTACAGATTCAGGGATGTAATCTACAATAGAAGACATCAACGCATACATTAATGCAGGTTCAAAGGCATCGTCACCACACATGTATACGCAATCTAAATATAGACTGGAGTCTTGTTCATCAATATAGAGTTTATAGTTTTTGTAAGTCGCATTATCCCGATTGATCAACGCATTTAAGGCAGCCATGTTTTGTGCCGTTACCTTTTCAGGGCCCAATACTAAACGAATGACACTATAAATACTGTTATCAAGAATGACGAATAAAGGCATATCCCACAATGGAGATTTGATGTAAGAGCGATATACGACAGTGCCGTCCTCATCATCAAAATCCTTACGTTCAAAGGATGTAATTTCTTCTTCTTTCAAAAACTTATCAAATAATAATGCTTTAGGATTCATAACAACCTCTATTAAGCCAAACCAGCTACTTTAAGAATGCCTTTATGTACAGCATCTAAATGTGGTTGGACTACTTCAAGCAAAAGATTTACTACTACAGTAGGATCGAATTGTTCAGTCAAGCCAGGAACAGATACGTCCATGTAGATATTGTTATCTTCAGTGCTTACATAATATTTGGATACTTTATAATCTTGGTTTAATGTGTTGAGCTCTTTTAATACAGCAGGAATTACTTTTTCATCAATAGATGTAGTTGTGATAGCTATACGTGCATAGGAGAATGCAGAATCATCCACAACGATGAATACAGGCAAGCTATGATTATGAACATCCAAACGGCCGTGGTACACAACAGTATGAAGGTCGTCTGTCATTTCTTCCTTTGTAAACCAAGAGTTGCCACCTTTATTCAGATCAGCAACAAGTAAGTCGAATTTTTCTGCTTTTTGATTCATAATTCCCTCTACAAATAATCAGACTATTAGTCTTCGATAAATACACATCCATTGTCTTTAAATTCTTTAATACGAACTAAAGACTCAACACGGTAGCCTGCATTTTCAAGGCGTTCACGACCAGGTTGGAAGGATTTTTCAATAGCAATGGCCATACCTACTACTGTGTCGCCTGCATCTTGAACTAATTTAGCAAGGCCCATAGCTGCTTCGCCAGATGCCAAGAAGTCATCAATGATCAATACTTTTTCACCAGCTGGCAAGAATTTTTTGGAGATAGTAATATCGTAGTTTTCTTCTTTTGTATAAGAGTACACCACACTATGATATACATCATCTACCATAAGGATAGATTTTTTCTTACGCGCAAATACCAATGGCACGTCGAGCTCAAGAGCAGCCATCAAAGCCAACGCAATACCAGACGCTTCAATGGTAACAATACGTTGCACACCTGCATCACGGTAACGATCCGCGATTTCTTTACCGATAGCTTTAAACAATTGTGGATCGATTTGATGGTTCAAAAAGCCATCTACTTTTAGCACCCGATTATTGAGGACAATACCCTCTTCACGAATGCGCTTTTTTAATAATTCCATGTGCTTATACCTCCGCATAACTATCTTTAAATTTTAACGTAAATAACCCCTTAGGGTCAACCTATATCTGGCAAAAGTCTTATAATGCGGCTAGCAAAATTATATTAAAAAGACACACTTTATGAAAATTCATAAAGTGTGCTCTATTATTATAGAATTTTATCGCGAGTGCTTTCACGGTTAACAAGTAAAGATGTAAAGCGCGCTGCCCCTTCAGATTGAGGTACCAAACGAGAGCGTACAAGTACAATGTCGCGAGTCGGTACAGGAATATCTGTATCGATACGAACGATAGATCCTTCTTGCACCTTTTGTTGTACCACGTGATTAGGCAACATGGAAATCCCCATATTGATTTCCACAAGGTCTAGCAATACATCGACGCTACCAAGTTCAAAACGAGGTTTACGACATGCACCATGGGTAACTTCATCGAAGAAGGTACGGCTCGCAGAACCTTTATGCAAGAGTAAAATAGGCTCGTTAAGCAGACGACCTTGATCGAAGAACCCTGCCCCTTTATAGTCAGGGCCCCCAACGAAGACGTCTTGAATCGTAGCAAGCGTAGTTACTTCTAATTGTGGATTATCACGCAAACCTTCATAATCATTAACCACTGCTAATTGTGCTTCTTTGTTAAGTACTAACTCTACGCAATCAGGAGATGGACGGTTGATGATATGCAGACCGATTTCACTTTCTTGCAATTGCCATTTATGGAAATACGGCAATAAGAAATGACGACATAATGTATCTGTAGCAGCTAAATTCAAACTTTCATAAGCTTGGCTAACACGTTCTTGTAATTGAGTCACCCCATTATCAAGAATGGAGAACGCTTTAGCTACCGTATCAAACAATTCTTTACCTTCTGGCGTGAACCCTACAGATTTTGTAGTGCGCACGAAAAGAGGCATATTGAGTTCCCCTTCTAATTGTTTAATGCTTTGACTGATGGCGGATTGGGATACGCCTAATTCTTTTGCGGCACGAGAAAAGGATAAATATAAGCCTACCCCTAAAAAGGTTCTATATAAATCTGCAGATACTGCCATTTTAGTCACCTCTATTATATACTAATAGTAACGTCTTACTTTTAACTATACATATCATTTACTATATTATAACTATGAACTCTCAATATATAATGAATATGTAGAAAACTTCATGAATATTTGGTCTTATGACCTTCATGAATTTTTCATATTTATTAGTATTTCTAATCTTTTCATAAGTAAGATTATCTTTACTTATAAGTCTAGACCGACTATACTTAATTTGTCAATATCCCAAAAGGAATTATATACATTACAGGAGGCTACAATGGCTATACAACGATTATTCGTAACTAAACGAGAATCTTTCAACCAAGAAGCACAACGCATGTTACATACCTTACAACAGGAATTATCTATGCCTGCTACAGGTGTTACCATTTATGAACGATATGATATTGAAAATTTAGATGCAAAAGATTTAGAAGCTGCAAAAAACCTAATTTTCTCCGAACCTCCTGTGGATACAGTATTAGAAGAAATTCCAGCTTTGCAAGGTTTTGTATTTGCTGTTGAATATGTACCAGGTCAATATGATCAACGTGCCGACAGCGCAGAGCAATGTATTTCCATGCTCACGCTCACCTCTGGTCACATCGTTCGATGTGCTCGCGTATTCGCTATCGAAGGCACTTTCACAAAAGAACAAGAAAATGCCATCAAAGCGTACTACATTAACCCTGTTGATTCCCGTGAAGCAAGCCTTGAATTGCCTAACACTTTAGCCCTCGACTTAGAGGAGCCAAAACCAGTCGCAACCATCGATGGCTTTACGACAATGAGCGATGATAAGTTAGAAGAACTCATCAAAAATTATGGCCTTGCTATGACATTGGCGGACCTTCAAATGATTAGACAACAATATGCAGAGGTAGAACACCGAGATCCTACAATTACTGAAATTCGTCTCTTCGATACATATTGGTCCGATCACTGTCGCCATACCACATTTATGACAGAGTTAACGGATATCTCTATCGAAGCTAGTCGCTTCACAAGCCCTATCGAAGAAGCCCTCGAAGAATACATGGAAGGTCGTGCTGAGCTCTATACAACTAAGAAAAAAGCGCGTTCCCTCATGGACATGGCTACATTAGCTGTAAAAGAATTGCGCCAAGCTGGTGGCTTAACAAATCTCGATGAATCCGACGAAATCAATGCATGTACTATTATCGTTCCTGTCGATGTAGACGGAAAAACTGAAGAATGGTTGTTATTATTCAAAAACGAAACCCATAACCACCCTACTGAAATCGAACCATTCGGCGGTGCTGCTACTTGTTTAGGGGGCTGTATCCGCGATCCATTGAGCGGCCGCGCTTATGTATACCAAGCAATGCGCATCACTGGCTCTGGCAATCCACATACTAGCCTTGAAGATACATTAGAAGGTAAATTACCACAAAAGAAAATCACCCAAGAAGCAGCTCGTGGCTATTCTTCTTACGGCAACCAAATCGGTCTTGCTACAGGTGAAGTAAAAGAATATTACCATCCTGGCTACGTAGCAAAACGCATGGAAATCGGCGCTGTTATCGGTGCAGCTCCACGCAATCAAGTACGCCGTGAAACGCCTGTTGCTGGCGATGTTGTGGTGTTATTAGGTGGCAAAACTGGTCGCGACGGCTGTGGTGGTGCTACTGGCTCCTCTAAAGAGCACACAGTAGAATCTCTTTCCACATGTGGTGCAGAGGTACAAAAAGGCAACGCCCTTACAGAACGTAAAATTCAACGCCTCTTCCGTCGTGGTGAAGTAACTACCCTTATCAAACGTTGTAATGACTTTGGCGCTGGCGGTGTATCCGTTGCTATCGGCGAGTTAACAGATGGTGTAACAATCAACCTTGATTTAATTCCTAAAAAATACGCTGGTCTTGATGGTACAGAACTAGCCATTTCTGAATCTCAAGAGCGCATGGCTTGTGTTATCGCCGCTTCTGATGTGGATAGATTCAAAGCGTATTGCGATGAAGAAAATTTAGAATGTACAGTTGTAGCAGATGTGACCGATACAAATCGCCTCATCATGAACTGGAATGGCGAAACAATTGTCGACATTAGTCGTGACTTCTTAAATACAAACGGTGCCAGCCAACAACAAGAGGTTAGTGTAAAAGCTCCAGCGGATCGTTCTTACTTCTTACGCGGTTCTGCTAGTGCAGATAACTTCAAAGAAAAATGGCTCACTGCTGTATCTGATTTAAACACTGCTTCCCAACAAGGCTTAGCAGAACGCTTTGACAGCACTGTAGGTGCTAATACTGTGCTCATGCCATTTGGTGGCAAATTCCAAAAAACACCGACTCAAGGCATGGTAGCAAAGTTACCGGTTCTAAACGGTGAAACTACAACTGCAAGCATCATGACTCACGGCTTTGTACCTGAATTATCCGACTGGAGCCCATACCATGGCGCACAATACGCTGTACTTTTATCTGTCGCTAAATTAGTAGCTCTCGGCGGTCGTCGTGAAGATGCGTACTTAACATTACAAGAGTACTTTGAACGTCTTAACTCAAAAGAATCTTGGGGTAAACCTGTAGCAGCCCTTCTCGGTGCTTATAAAGCACAAAAAGAACTTGAAATTGGCGCTATTGGTGGTAAGGACTCTATGAGCGGTACATTTATGGACCTTACAGTTCCTCCTACCCTTGTATCCTTTGCGGTTGGTACAGCTCATGTAGACAATATTGTAAGCCAAGAACTTAAAGGTGTAGATCACCGTCTTGTACTCTTTGATTTACCTCGTGCTTATGACGATACTCCAGATTGGGATCAGTTCAAAGAAAACTGTGAGAACCTGCAAGAACAAATTGAAAAAGGTCGTGTTTACGCTGCTTATGTAGTTGACCAAGGCGGTATTCCTGAAGCAATTACAAAAATGGCTCTCGGCAACAATATAGGCGTTAAGTTTAATAAATATGCTGATCGTGCAATTTTCCAGCCTGCTCTTAGTTCCTTCATTGTAGAGGTTGATATTACTGCCGTTAACCACCTCTTAGAATTACCAAATGTAAAAGTAATCGGTGTAACTCAAGCTGCACCAATTATCGAGTTAGAAGATCAATCTGTATCCCTTAAAGAGGTGCAAGCTGCATATGAAGCACCGCTAAATGATATTTTCCCTATGCACGCACCAAATGGCGTTGGTGAAGCAGTGGCGTACATTCACGACCAACATGCTAAGCCTCGCAGTGCATCCTTAGGAGCCAAACCAAAGGTTCTCATCCCTGTATTCCCTGGTACAAACTGTGAATTCGATTCAGCTCGTGCCTTTGAGCGTGCAGGTGCAGAAGCAGATATCGTTGTCATCCGCAATCAAACACCAGAACAATTAAAAGAATCCATCGACGTAATCAAAGCTAAGTTAGCAGAGTCTCAAATTCTTATGTTCCCAGGTGGATTTAGTGCTGGTGACGAACCTGATGGTTCTGGTAAGTTCATGGCTACCCTCTTCCGCAATCCATACCTTGCAGAAGGCTTAGAAAATCTCTTGTACAAACAAGATGGTCTAGTTCTTGGTATCTGTAATGGTTTCCAAGCTCTTATCAAATTAGGCTTGTTGCCTGGGGGCCACATTGAAACGTTGACTGCAGATCATCCTACATTAACGTACAATACAATTGGTCGTCACTTGTCTCGCATGGTCAATACAAAGGTAATTTCCACTAAATCCCCTTGGATGTGTGATGCTAAAGCTGGTGAAATTTATACTGTACCTGTTTCTCATGGGGAAGGTCGTTTTATTGCATCCCCTCAACAAGTGTTAGAGTTCAATAAAACTGGTCAAATCGCTACACAATATGTAGACTTTGACGGTATCGCATCCATGGATAGCCGCTTCAATCCAAACCAATCTGTCGCTGCTATCGAAGGTATTTATAGCCCAGATGGTCGCGTATTCGGTAAAATGGCTCATTCCGAACGCTGTGGTGCAGGTATTAGTAAAAATATTCCTGGCCAATTAGAAATGCCAATCTTTACATCTGGTGTAAAATACTTCAAGTAATTAATTACTATTCTTTTATGTGAAAGCCTACTCCTAGGAGTAGGCTTTTCCATATTGATTTTTTTTGTAAATATTAGTATTATAAGTTGATGACATATTTACAAAAACAATTTCGTTTAAATCTATACATATATACGTAAGTAAGTTGAGAAAGGATTTTATTATGCATTGTGCTCAGAAAATGACCCATAATATCTACTGGATTGGTAGTAATGACTGGACTACTGAACGTTTCGAAAACTTATTCCCTATCCCAAATGGTGTTAGCTATAATAGCTATTTCATTGATGATGAAAAAACTTGTGTTGTTGACTCTGTAGATGCTGAAATTCGCGAAGAATACTTTGACAACTTAACTCATCTTTTGAATGGTCGCGACCTTGATTACATCATCGTTAACCATATGGAACCAGATCATTGCCAAACATTGCTAGAAACTTTGGAGCGCTATCCAAACTGTAAAATGGTTGGTAACGCTACAACATTCCGTATGTTCGAGCAATTCTACAATTCTCCAAAACCAGACCAATATTACACTGTAAAAGAAGGCGACGAAATTTGCCTTGGTAAACATACACTTGTTTCCTACACTATGCCAATGGTTCACTGGCCAGAAGTAACTTGTACTTATGAAAAATCTACAGGCACATTATTCTCTGCAGATGCTTTCGGTACATTCGGTACAGTTAACGGCAATATCTTTGCGGACCAAACAGATTACGTTGCTACATACGAAGAGGAAGCTCGTCGTTACTATACAAACATCGTTGGTAAATACGGTCCTCAAGTACAAAATGCAATTCGCAAAGTTTCTGGTCTTGATATTAAACGCATTGCTCCACTTCATGGTCCAATCTGGCGTACACCTGAGTCTATCCAATACATCTTACACAAATACTTGCACTGGTCCAGCTACACAGCTGAGCAAAAAGGTGTAGTTATTGCCTTCGGTTCTATGTACGGCAACACTCGTGCTATTGCACAACAATTGGCTAAACAATTGTCCAAACGCGGCATTACAGATATCAAAATCTATGATGTTTCCAAAACTAATGCATCCTACATCATTTCCGATGCTTGGAAATACACTAACTTGGTAACAATCGCACCTACATATAACTTAAACCTATACCTTACAATGGAAAACTTGATTCACGAGTTGAAAGCACTTAACTTCCAAAACCACAAGGTATCCATCATCGGTAACCACTCTTGGGCATCTGCAGCCATGAAAATCATGGTATCCCACTTCGAAAACGACTTCAAAGATATTGAAATCGTATCTGAACCACTTGATATCAAATCCTCTTTGAAAGAAGAAGATATTCCATCAATCGAAAAAATGGCAGACGATATCAAAGCATCCATCGATGCAGCTGAAATCAAAGAAGTATTATAATACACAAACTAAAAGCCGCCTAAAATGGCGGCTTTTTTTGTATTTTAAAAATCTTATGAAAGTCTAAGATTTTCACGATTTTCGCTTGACATAAAACTAACTTTTTCATATACTATACAAGTACCTGTTACACAACAGAATACATGGAGAGGTGTCCGAGCGGCTGAAGGAGCATGATTGGAAATCATGTGTGCGGTTATCCCGTACCCAGGGTTCAAATCCCTGTCTCTCCGCCATAGTAAAAGCAGTGCTTAGGCACTGCTTTTTTATTATGTTTTATCTCTATATGACAAAAGGCTATTCGACTTTAATTCGAATAGCCTTTTTATATTATATGTATTTCACCATATTAATTATGGATTTTCTTTGCAATATCACCGATGATTTCAGGTGTTGTTCTGCAGCAGCCACCAATAATTTCAGCCCCCGCCTTACGCCATACATCTACGTAGTCTACAAAGGATGCTGAATCACCGTACCAAGTCTTGGTTTTGCTATCATAGCTTTCACCAAGATTTGGATATACCGCAATCGGCTTGTCCGTAACGGTACGAATATCCTTAATCAAGGACTCTACATATTCAGGTTTAGTACAATTGATACCAATCCCTGTTACCGGACGAACCTTATCAATCATTTCAGCACATTTAATAATAGTTTCCCCACTAGCTACATGATGATCATCCTTACAAGCAAAGGCAATCCACGCAGGAATACCTTTTGATGTAAAGGGATCGGACATAGCACGAGCAATAGCAATGGCCTCATCATAAGATGGTATCGTCTCAAAGGATAATATATCTGGATTCTCTTCCGCAAACAATGCTAACCGAGGGATATGGAATACCTCAAGATATTCTGTTTGTACATCAGGATATCCACGGTATTCAGATCCATCAGCCAAGAAGGCTCCATAAGGACCTACAGAGGCCGCCACCAACGGTTTAGGCAATGCACCTTCGGAAAAATACTTAACTCCGTCTGGAGTCTCTTCCCCTAGAGTAATGCCCCGTAACGTAAGCGCTCCGCTAGCCTTAGCCTCTAAGAACTCATTACGAGCTTGCACGGCTAAGCGAACAGATAATTTAACGAGCTCTATCGCCTCTTCTGTACCATAGCCTAAGCCTTTAAAACCCGCTACAGTAGCTTGATAACCAGAGCTTTGAATGATGTCTGCTCCAACAGCTAAGTACGCAATGTGTATTTTTTTGATAACATCAGGTTGTTCCATGAGAACTTTTGCGGACCACAGCTTATGCTGAATATTACAACCATAACGCTCTAATTCAGTCCCTAAAGCCCCATCTAAGACGAGGGCGCCCTTATCCTTAATAATATCTAAAAATACACTTCGTTTAGCCATCATATCACCCATTCTATACTTGCCTCTTACAACTTGAGGCTTACCAAGCGTATTATATCAAATAATACGTTTTGGTACTATCTACAAACTATTTTAACACCTCTGCTGGTGGTTCTTTACCAAACCATTTTTTATAAATCTCAGCATACTTGCCATTTGCTTTAATCTTAGCTAGACCATCGTTAATTTTATTAAGGACCTCTGTATTGCCTTTTTTCACAGCAATACCAAGTGGTGCCGCATCATAGTCTTCTCCAGTGACTTTTGCGATACCTTTACCCTTTCCATTAACATAATATTCGTTTACCGGCGTATCGTTAATAACTACATCGACGCCTTTATTTTGTAGTTCTAAAAAGGCATCAACGATGATATTGAATTGACGTACTTCAGCATTAGGAATCTTACTTGCAATTTCAGCGCCAGTAGAACCAATAGATACACCGATGCGCTTGCCTTCTAGATCCTTAAAGCTATTGATATTTGTGTTATCTATATTAACAACTAGACCATTACCTGCAATATAGTATGGTTTACTGAAATCTACAGATTTTGCTCGTTCTTCAGAAATGGTCATATCTGAAATGGCAATGTCGATGGTATTACTTTGTAATGCTGGTAACAGTGCATCAAAGTTCAAGTTTTGAATATCCGCTTCAATACCTTCTTCTTTTGCAATAGCAGTAATAATATCGATATCAAAACCTGCTAACTTGCCACTATCTTTATCTTTAAAACCAAATGGTGCATAGGTCGCATCAGTGCCGACGCGCCATGTCTTTTGACTCGTACCTGTATTGCCACAACCAGCGATAAACAAGCTGCTAGCAATGGTGAAAGCTCCTAACAGAGCTGCGATTTTCTTAAATTTCATAATTGCCCCTACTTAACCCTGTGTACTTAGAAACAGGAGTTCTCTTTAATCAACCATTATATCTATACTTACATTATATGAACATAATAAAAATAATACCTCTAGAGGTATTATACTATTATGATAACATTCGATATAGTTAAGGTCAATTAATCCAACCATATAAATAGGTTTTAGACTCACATAGTTTTTAGCTATACCGAAGAAATAATTAATAGCCACAGGAATAAGACTATGACTATGACTATGACTATGACTATGACTATGACTACGACTAAAACTAATAATAAAAAGACCGCCTTCACCAAGCACAGATAAAACTTGGTAAAGGCGGTAATTATTACGCTTTTTTAGCTTTTACGTACATCGCTACTTTGTACAAGAATACACAAAGTAATAAGTACATTACGATACTGAGGTATGTTGCTTCTGGAGTTTCAACCCAAGCTTCAGCAAATACATCAATACCCGCAATACGAAGTACGGCACTGAACAAGGAGCCAATAGCACCGCCAGCTACGAGACCGGAGGCAATTGTACTACCTTGAGCGAAGCGAAGATCTGCCAACGCTTTATCTTTTGTACTATTTTGTACGAAGTATGCAATCAAACCACCGATAAGTAATGGTGTGTTGATTTCCATTGGCAAGTAAGTACCCAAAGCAAATGCCAAAGGTGGAACTTTTATCATCCACAAGATAACTGCGAATAATGCACCAGCCATGTATAGAGGCCATTGAGCACTACCACCAGTCATCAAAGGTTCAATAATAGCCGCCATAGCGTTCGCTTGAGGTGCATTTAATGCATGGTCTCCTACGAAGCCATATGCGTCGTTCAAGAGGATCATAACGCCTACAGAAAGGACTGCACAAAGAATGGTACCAACGATTTGCCATTGTTCCATTTTCTTAGGTGTAGCACCTGTCATATGAGCTACTTTAAGTTCAGACATGAAGTTACCAGCCATACCGATAGTTGTACCGATAAAGGATGCCATCATAAGAACTGCAATCATACCTACTTTACCAGTCATGCCTGCTGCTGTTAAGCATACAGCGGAGATGATAATCATAAAGATTGTCATACCAGATACTGGTTCTGTACCTGTATAGGCGATAGAACTAATACCTACTACAGATAATAGGAAGGACATAATAAGAACGATTAAGAATGCTACGATTGTTTGTGTAAAGCTTTCAGCATACATAAAGTGGAAATATGCTGCGAATAGAACTGTACATAACAAGATGCCAGCACCAATCCAAGATGTAGGAACGTCACGTTGTGTACGAAGTAAGTTAACATCTACAGATTTAGAGCTGAAAATATCAAGCACCGCATTTTTAACAACGCTAGCTACGACTTTAGACATATTGAGTAGACCGATGATACCTGCCATAGCGAGCATACCGATACCAATATGACGAACATAATCAAGGAACACCTTACGAATCGGAGCCTCTGCTAAAGGAACAGCTTGACCGCCAATTTGCATGATATGTTCAGGAGCTAAATAGTACACGATTGGAATACATACGAACCAAGAGAAGAAGGAACCAGCTGCGATAATCGCTGCATAACGAAGGCCTGTAAAGTAACCAAGACCAAGCAATGCTGCGTCAGTATCTACGGCTGCAGTCAATTTAGTTTGATCAGCAAGAGCTGTACCCCATTTAAAGGTAGTAGTACGAATAACCTCTTCCCACCAGCCTAAGCTATTAAGAATGAAGTCATACACAAGAGCAATGAGACCAGAGCCAATCATTAGCTTAGCTTTACTACCTTCATTACTCATCAATACTTCTGCAGCAGCACGACCACCTGGGAACGGATACACATAGTGCATTTCCTCAACGAAGTAGCGACGGAACATAACGCATAATAAAACACCTAAAACGCCGCCAAGGATAATAGGAATCACCATTTGCACAAAGGATACATCCGTAACATTCCAAATGTATAGCGCTGGCAAGAAGAACATAGCGCCTGCTAATGTATTCGTACTAGAACTAGCGATAGCCTGAATGTGAACCGTTTCAGCAAAAGCATTCTTACGTTTCAAGATAACTGCTGTACCCATTGCAAGTACAGATACTGGTGCAAAGGCATCTACTGTTTGACCAATTTTCAAACATAGATAACCTACGGCCAGTGTGAAAATTGCCGCATAGAATAGGCCCCAGAATACTACATATGAGTTAATCTCTACGTAATCCTTCTTAGGATCCAAGACTGGTTCTACGGGCGGAATTGAACGAGTTTCGTCCGACATAGTAAAACCTCCTAACATAAAAAAGTACAAACGTATAACTATTCACCTTTATACTAACATGGTACTATACATGGTTCAATGGTTTTCTATGCGTTATGCGAATAAAATATCGCTTCATCTATAAATAATTATTTTGCAATTTTAGCGCCCCTGTTCTACAATGAAAGTAAATTAAGAATCGCTATATGTATCAGTATCGAATACTGCCATGTATAACAGGTATGTTTACTTACGAGGAGGCTTTATTATGGAATCAATGGTTGAACGTTTTGTCCGCTACACAAGTATAAACACCCGGTCTAATGAGGAAAGCACTACTATTCCTAGTACGCAATCACAAGTAGATTTTGCAACGAACGTACTCGTTCCCGATTTAAAAGCAATCGGCTTAGACGAAGTCATTTATAATCGTGAAAACGGCTTTGTTATCGGTACACTCAATGCTAATACAGACGAAAAAGCCCCTGCTATCGGCTTCATTGCTCATATGGATACAGCTGATTACAATGCAGAAAATATCAAACCTCGCATCGTAGAAAACTACGATGGCGGCGATATTTGCCTTAACGAAGAACATCAAATCTTTACCCGTCGTGCAGACTTCCCTAATTTAAAAAATTACATTGGTAAATCCTTAGTCGTAACAGATGGCCTCACTTTACTCGGTGGTGATGATAAAGCTGGTATCTGTGAAATTATGGAAGCCCTTGCCTACCTCGTAGCTCATCCTGAAATCAAACACGGCAAAATCATGTGTGCCTTCGGTCCAGATGAAGAAATCGGTACCGGCGCCGACCACTTTGATGTTAAACAATTCCCTGTAGATTATGCTTACACCATCGATGGTGAAAGCCTCGGTCAGCTTGAATACGAAACATTTAATGCTGCTGGCGGTACCGTTACCCTTAAAGGTGTATCTGTTCACACAGGCACGGCAAAAGGCATTATGATTAACTGTGCAAAACTAGCTATGCAATTCGATGCTTTACTACCAGGTGCAGCTGTTCCAGAATACACTTGTGGACGCCAAGGTTTCTTCATGCTAATGAGCATGGAAACCCAAGTAGACACTGGTAAAATGAACTATATCATCCGCGATCACGACAAAGAATTATTTGAAGCGAAAAAAGCCTTCTTCTTACAAGCAGGTCAAACATTAAACGATATTTATGGCCGCGAAGTATGTGAAGTATCCGTAAAAGACCAATATTACAACATGTACGATGTCATCAAAGATAATATGGAGTGCGTAGATGTAGCTAAAGCAGCTATGGAAAAAGCGGGTATCACTCCTCTTTGCGATCCTATCCGCGGCGGTACAGATGGATCTAAAATCTCTTTCATGGGCATTCCTACACCAAATATCTTTACAGGCGTAGAAAACCTACACGGCCGTCATGAATTTGCATGTATCGATGATATGAAAAAAGCTGTTGAAGTTATCGTTAACATTGTAAACATCGAAAAATAAAAGAATACTAAAACAATATGTGGGTACGCCCATAGCAAAAAGGACTATACGAGTTATCTCGTATAGTCCTTTAAATTTGGATTACTGATTTTATTTAATCTACTTAATTATTTTAAATATAAGATTATTATATGTATCAGATTAATCGCTATGCAAGCTGTCCATTATTTTTACGATTTCTAATTCGTTCTTCTTCAGCACGTGCTTTCAAGGAAAGATCTTTTTCAGTACCTACATAACGACCGTAGAACAAGTAGTAAGCAACAAGTGCTAGAAGTGCTACAACAACAGTTACATGGAACATGCTTGTATAGCCTACAACCTCTTTAATAGCACCTAAAATATAAGGACCAAAGCCTAGCCCCATATCTAAAGCGATGAAGTATGTAGATGTAGCAACACCAATGCGGTGAACAGGAACAATTTTAACAGTTACTGCTTGTCCGTTCGACATAAATGTACCATAGCCAAGACCAACAAATACAGCAGACAAAAGCACGAGCCATGTAGAATGAGCGATGGATAACAAGAAGATACCAAGCGCTAAGGATACGAAACAAGGATAGAGAACAAAGTTTTCCCCTTTCATATCAAAGAGAATACCAAGTAACGGTCTTGTTATAGTAATGACTACAGCATACACAACGAAGAAGAATGTCCCTGCCATAACAAGATCTAAATCTTTTGTGTACGCTGCCATAAAGCCGATAACACCAGAATAGGCAAAACCTACAAGCATAGATACAAGGCTAATGGAATTCATGCGCGGCTCAATATAATCAGAAATCCTAATTCCCTTATGCGCTTCTGAATCAATATCGAGCTTAGGTTCGTCAAACTTCATAATAACAGAACCGATACCACAAAGAACGATAAGACCTACACAAAAGGCAATGATAAAGTCATACCCAAGACTATGAAGCATTAAAATGCCTAAAAACGGGCCTACAGCAGCGGCTAGAGATGTAGATAAGCCATAGTAGTTAATCCCTTCACCCCGACGAGACTGAGGAATAATAGCTGCTACAATTGTACTGGTAGCAGTCGATGTAATACCATAAGCAAAGCCATTTAAGAAACGAACGCTATCAAGGATTAATAAGCTAGGTGTGTAGAAATACATAGCTGTGGAAATCAAATAAATCAACAGTCCTAAATACAGCATTTTACGACAGCCTAAAACACTTATAAACCGCCCTGCCAACAAGCGGGCTACAACGGTACCAATAATATAGATACCTACCGCTAAACCAGCTTGACTCGCCGTAGCATGGAGGTTATCCTTTGCTACAACGGCTATAATAACGATCAATAAATAATAAATCAAAAATACTAAGAAATTAATTAAAGTATCGAGGACAAAGGATTTCGTCCATAAGGCATCTTTAGCCTTATCCATAATATCAACTCCATTTTCCAAAATGATTGTCAACCAATTCATGACAACGGTTAATTATAGACCTCTCATTTCAAAAAACAAGAATTAAAATGTCATACACCTCATAAATATTATTTATGATACACAAAGTAAATCAATATTATTTCTATTTATTTCCATTTTTAAATCTCATATAAATTTACGATAATAAAACACCTTTAACAGTTAGCAGTGAGTTCAAAAGTCTCAACTTCAACCATTAAAGGTGTTATTCTTAGAATTTCTTAGTTTTAATCTATTTAGTTTTTAAACCACAGGCTTTAAAGAAATTCTTATAAGCTTCCGCCTTTTTCGCAAGGCTCAAGGGGTACGCCCGCGATGTTGATGGTAATCGTGTCAATGTTAGTTCACGACCATTATACACATATGGTATAGTTTCGCCCGTTTTAGGTAGTTTTACCTTCTCCGGTAAAAGGCTTAATAATACTTCTGTAGCCTTACCGCCAGTGGTCCCAATATGTTTACACTGTGGTACTTGTTCCAGTACTTCAGCGAGCGGTACAGGTTCAACAACCTTTAGGAACGCATCCGATGCATTCCCCTTTTCTCGAATCGCTTTTAAAACGGTAGGGCAAGAGGCAATGCCAATCTCAGATAAGAATGCTTTTATCTTATCCGCATCAAAAGCCTTTTCCTCACCTTTTCTAAAGTAATCCTTATCATCAAAGAATACTATACCGTATACGCGCCACATATCGTTTTGGAAGTTAGGATAGTGGAATTCCATAGATCGTTTTTCAGAAGCTGGCGGGAATGTCCCCATCGTCATGACCGTTGCATTCTTTGGCAAGAATGGTGGAAATGGACGCGTTTCAATTACGTCTGCCACTGAGTATCAACTCCTTTCAAAATCTATTATGAACTCAACTTTCACCATAACAAATGAACTATGTCACATGTGATAACAAATGAATAGAATCACTGCTGGCGAATATAATCGATTCTATAATCGACTAGCACTCAAATACCACCTATTATTGACCTATTGGCCGAGATACCAAGGTATTGATATGGTCAAAGCCAACTGGCGTTGGAGATACTAGGTACAAGCACACTACGGCAGCTACGGCAAAGCCAATCGCTAAGTAAGAGAAGCTGCCATTGCGAGGGAATTCATATAGGCCAAAGAGGCGAATACCTACAGCAGCACCGATAGCAGTAATCAAAGAAGGAATAGAGAAAATATTGTAGAAACCAAATACTACCATGAGACCTGCATAACCACCTACTACAGTAATCATAGGCAACATGCGATCCATAGGATTTGGAATGGAGCGGGTAAGAGCAGCTGGATAGTAAGAAGCCTCTACACCAAACATCCCTAAGAATAGATTAAAATCCGCCCAAATAGTTTCCCAAGGACCTCTAAAGGCATCTCGATGATTGCCTGCGTACCAAGCAAAGCCTGTAATGATTAAAATCGCCAAGCCCGCACAGATGAAGTAGTAGTCACTAGGAATTTTAGGACCTGCATAAGCGCCTACAGCTGTGACTACTGCACTCAAGATAGATGTTACTACGACACGGTGTAAACGAGGTCGTTTGTTTTCAGGAATGCGTTTGTATACAGTAGCTAGCAATTCTAATACAAAGCAAGCCATAAAAATGGCAATACCCGCTGCAGGCACAAAGAACGCAGCAACTAAGCTCAAAATAAAGGGAATGCACAAGCGCCATTTCGGGAATAACACAAGGTCTTTATAATCCAAGCGAACATCTTGTGTTTCCATAGTAAAGTTGTTGTACACTACAAAGAGCAACATAAAGGCGATTACGTCTACAGCAGTAGCCCCCCAAATTAATAGAGTAGGCACTATAACCATAGACAAAGCGACACCAGAGACGCGAGATAAACCAGCGGCCGCTAAGCCCAGTAATAAAAAGGGTATTAAAGCAGAGATAATTTCGAACATAATAATCCTCCCATCATTGTATAAATTTAAGTATATAGTATCTACTACACTACATCAAGGAGAGATATATTTTTTCATAGCAAGTCGCTTTCGTACCGCAGTGGCTGAACAGCCCATCATCTGTGCAATCTTGGCTACCCCATACCCTTGGGCGCGGAGATTTTTAATCTTATTTTCGTCTAAATCTAGAGTGTTGGTCCGTATTTCTATACCTCGGTCGCGCAAATACATTGCCACCGTAGAGCCCCGAATGCCATAGGCTAGACCAATATCATCAGTGCTCATGTGGTGCTGCATATATAAATAAGCCATCTCCTCTACGCGTTGAGGTTTACGAGCCTTAGGTGTCATACAAATCCCCATATGTCGCAACACATGGTGCACCTTCCAACGAGATACGCCATACATACGAGCAATAGCGTCTGTACTATTCCCACTTTTATAAGCCCTACAAATGCGTACTACGTCTACAGATACATTCTTACTCGATCGCTGACAAGCCAACCCATATTCTCTCATTCGGCTTGCCATTGTCGTTATGGACACATCATACCGCTTTGCCAAGGAATGTAGGGACCACTTCCCCGTCTCATACAAGGCCTGTACGTGAACCATATTAATTTCCTTTTTAAGGGGCCGCCGCTCAATATCGTACGCTTTCATACGGCGCATAATCGTATCCACACTACACTGAAAATAATCTGCTACATCGCGAACACTCCACTGCTTTTCTACATATAATTGCTCTAATAACTGTTTTGGTATAACGCGCACATTACGATACATAACATCACCTTTCCTTATGGACGAACTCCCTTCCCTATTATTGTGAAAGTTCCATCAAGAAAAGACAATACAAAAGAGGTTCCTAATAGTCACATAGGTGACCAATAGGAACCTCTTTCAATATGTAATTATATGCACCGCATACGATAGGTGTAATTCTAGTTGCTATCACAATATCTGTGCACAAACCATCAATATATCTATGTGCTAACCAATTATCAGTACGATTATGATACTGAAAATTTGACTAGCGATATCTTCGCTCAAGAGCTTTAGGCTTACCTAAAATAATAGACCACTTCATCCCCTCTTTTAGAGCATGATTAGATTTGCGACTGCGAGTCGATGTTACAGCTGGTGCAGTTGTAACACCGGCCTTTTCAACAAGGACACGCCCCTCTTTAGAGGCTTTATCTCGCTTAAACTCGGCCAATCGCTCATTCAAGGAAGGACCTGTAACAGATTCTCGATCCGAACGAGTCTCATGAGTACTAAAGCTAGTTGATTTACTTGATGTACTCTTTGATGAAATATCGGTACCTTGTTGAGTTGTAACTGCTTCATCGTAATGCTGATTCCCAGCTAACACTGTTTTAGATTTGTCAGCATTTTGGGGAGCTTCAACATGTTTTGCAGATGACTCTAAAACATCATGCAACAAGTCCTCAGCTGAAGGTTCTACAGGTTTGCGTTCTATGGAGATGCCGTATTCGCGCTCCATATCCTCCCAAGTCTGGCCAGAACTTGAAGTTCCATAGTTATCATACTCATCAGACTCTTCGGTATTCTTGCCTCTTATAATAGAAAAAGCAACATAGGCGATGATACCTAAAACAATGATAGGGTTATGCGAAAAGATGGATAGCACTGTAGACAAAATAGAGTCCATAGCTACTCCTATTCACTATCTGCTAAGTTTTCACGCATTTTAGTGTCTGCAATAATATTGTTCATATTGTAGTAATCCATAACACCAAGATTACCGTTTCTGAAAGCTTCTGCCAATGCTTTAGGAACTTCAGCTTGTGCTTCCACAACCTTAGCTTGCATGTCTTGTGTTTTCGCACGCATTTCTTGTTCTGTAGCAACAGCCATGGCACGGCGTTCTTCGGCACGAGCTTGAGCGATTTTCTTATCTGCTTCAGCTTGGTCAGTTTGCAATTGAGCACCGATGTTACGTCCTACGTCTACGTCAGCGATATCGATGGACAAGATTTCGAATGCAGTACCCGCATCAAGACCTTTACCCAATACAGTACGAGAGATGTGATCTGGATTTTCTAGTACATCTGTATGCTCTTCAGAGGAACCTACAGTCGTTACGATACCTTCACCAACACGGGCGATAATAGTAGCTTCACCAGCACCACCAACGAGGCGGTCAATATTAGCACGTACAGTTACACGAGCACGAACCTTGAGTTCGATACCGTTTTTTGCTACTGCAGAGATAATTGGTGTTTCAATCACTTTAGGATTAACGGACATTTGTACCGCTTCCAATACATCGCGACCTGCAAGGTCGATAGCTGCGGAACGTTCAAATGTCAAAGGAATAGATGCTCGTTCAGCGGCGATCAACGCATCTACGACGCGGTCAACGTCACCACCTGCAAGGTAATGCGCTTCTAGCTGATTTACGTTTACATCAAGACCCGCTTTATTAGCTTTAATCAAAGGCATTACGATTTGGGATGGATTTACACGACGTAAGCGCATACCTACGAGTGTAAAGATACCAACATTAACGCCCGCTGCAAGAGCGGATACCCAAAGGCCTAATGGCACAATATATAAGAACACCATAATCCCAATCAGTAGAATGGGAATCAAAATTAAAATACCTACATCCATAATAACCTCCATTATATACGACGATGTGGTGAAAGCTTAATCGCGCTTTCTAACAATATTGCGGCCCCCTACAACACGAAGCACCACAATCGGTGAACCGGCATCGATGAAGTCCCCTTCGGTTACAACATCTACCAAATTACCATCAATTTTAGCAATACCTGCAGGGCGCAGTGTAGTATGAGCTACGCCTTCTTTACCAGCTAAATCCTCTAATACATCATTAGATACATAGCCAGCCTTGGTCGTAGATCGTTGCCCTAAGGTAAACAATTTGCCTATCCAAGTCTTTTCAAAGTGATTAAAGAACACGATGATAAGGACAATTAGCAAGGCTGTTAATCCTAGTACTGCATACAGTGCTATCGTTCCTTCTCCAAGAGCTACAAAAACGCCCCAAAGAAATGCACAATAACCGATGAGCCCTAAAATACCGCCCGGTACAACGAGTTCTACCGCCATCAGGGAAATCCCTATAGCCATCCAAATTAAAAACTCCATAGGCCCTCCTCTCTATAATTAATTTTATACAACTTATATACTCATTATACAATATTAAAAATAATTTATAAAGATAATTACTAATATATGTTTGATGAATAAATAGGTAAACTAAAAACGACTACTTTCACAGATATAAATCTGATCGAGTAGTCGTTTATTATAAGGAGTAAAAACAAATTGAGCTTATAAATGGAAGGATGTATATTGTAGCCTCACTAGCAACTTGAATTATACTTCAGTGTTTTTCAATTGGTCATTACCAACGCCAGTTTTTTGAAGAATCAACAAAGTAATGCTCATCGCCATACCTACTACAGTGGCAAGGCCCATACCTTTTAATACTACTGGACCTACCGCAAGTTCTGCACCGCTAAGACCTACAACGAGGATAACAGATGTAAGAATCATGTTAACAGGGTTTGTGTAATCTACTTTACGTTCTACTAACATGCGCAAACCAGATGCTGCGATGATACCGAACAAGAGAATGGATACGCCACCCATAACTGGTACTGGAATAGCATGGATTAGAGCAGCTACCTTACCTACGAAGGAGACGATCATCGCTAGCACTGCAGCACCACCGATTACCCATACACTGAAGCAACGAGTGATAGCAAGTACGCCGATATTTTCACCGTATGTCGTATTTGGTGTAGCACCGAAGAAACCAGAAAGGATATTCGCAAGACCATCACCGAGCAAGGAACGTTGTAAGCCTGGCTCTTTCATTAAGTCTTTAGCAACGATGTTACTAGTTACAACCAAGTGACCAACGTGCTCTGCAAATACTACGAAGAGAGCTGGCATAATCATGATGATCGCATTGATGTCGAATACAGGCATGCCGTAGAATTGCGGCAAAGACAACCATGGAGCAGCTTCTACACCAGAGAAGTCAACAACCCCCATAATAGCGGATAAAATATAACCTGAAACAACGCCGATAAGAACAGGAATAACGGCTAAGAAACCACGGAACACAACAGTACCAAGCAAGGTAACAACTAAGGAAAACATAGAGATAAAAATAGCTTGGCTGTGGCTCATGCCTAAATCTTGATTACCAATAAGGCCGGACATACTCATCGCTACTGGCGCTAATTCCAAACCGATAATAGCTACGATAGCACCCATCGCTGCTGGCGGGAATAACTTATCGATCCAACGAGTACCAATATAACGAACGAGAACAGATAAAATCACAAAGGAAAGACCAAATACAACGAAGGCCCCCTTTGCCGCTTCATAGCCAAGACCTGCAGATAACACACCTGCTACAGGAGCGATAAAGGCGAAGCTAGAACCAAGGTAAGCTGGAATTTTACCTTTACACACGAATAAGTATAGTAATGTACCAATACCATTCATAAATAATGCCGTAGCTGGATCTACTTTCAGTAAATAAGGTACCAATACAGTAGAACCAAACATAGCGAATAAATGTTGAAAACTAAGTGGCAACATTTGACCCCAGGACGGGCGTTCTTGGATATCAATATAATCCTTCATCTTTTCTCCTCACATACAATACAAGTACGTTGTATTTATACAGCACCTCTTAAGAGATGCTATATAAATCCACACTAAATATATTCACCTTATACTACATAAGTTAAATATCATCGTTCAGACCTAGGTCGTCTACGAGTTGGTCTTTTAGCCGTTTTTGGTCTAAACGGACCAGGCATTTCCGTTTTTTTAGGAGTTTTTGGAGCAGCCGGTTTGAATCGGCTTTGCGTTTCCTCACGTAAGGACGGTAAATCCTCAACTGTACCGACTTGTTTTACACCTTCCACATTACGACGGCCAATGCTCGCTAATAAACCAATGGCCATAAAGTTCATCAATAAAGAAGAACCACCATAACTAACAAATGGCAATGGCACACCCGTTACAGGCATAATGCCACACACCATGGCGATGTTAAATAAGGCTTGACCACTAATGAGCAAGGTAATGCCCATGGCTAGCCATTTACCAAATTCATCACGGGCCTTATTGGCAATACGGAATCCATAGTAGGTGAAAGCTGCTACCAAGATAACAACAAATACAGCCCCAAGGAACCCCATTTCTTGAGCCCACACAGCAAAAGCAAAGTCTGTATGTGCTTCTGGCAAGTAAAAGTACTTGGATGTACCTTGCATAAAGCCTTCCCCTAGGAAGCCACCAGAACCAACGGCTAACAAACCTTGTACAGTTTGGTAACCCATATCTTGCGCATGAGGCCATGGGTCAAACCAAGACTGAATACGTTCCCA
>ERZ773207.113-NODE-113-length-27358-cov-7.066110_pt1 | contig 27358 bp, 20 predicted proteins | sample MGYA00580997_ERZ773207 | MGnify/ENA primary metagenome ERZ773207 (study PRJEB29015, sample SAMEA2738170) | human oral metagenome | biome: human oral; feature: human-associated habitat; material: saliva | place: China | collected 2239 ... | reverse complement strand
ATATAACGGCTTTTGCTGTGCATGGTAAGCAGACTGGAGTTAAGGGATAATTAGGTATACAATGATATTATGGGTTAATATAGCTTGATAATAAATTTTTGAATTCGGTTAGCCATAGTATACCTATATAGTTTTTTGTTCCTTAATTTAGAAAGGCGGTGTATGTAATGTATGATGTCATATCATTACTTATTAATCGCTATGATTTTTTCCTCCAGTTGTTATGGGAGCATATAGAAATTTCAGTATTAGCTTCTGTTATTGCTACCATCATCGGTGGATTACTGGGTGTGTTTATATACGAATATAAACGGCTAGCTGCGCCAGTTATGGTAGTAGTTAATTTTCTATATACGATTCCATCTATATCGATGTTAGGCCTTTTGTTGTATGTATCAGGTGTTGGTAATACGACGGCTATTATTGCATTGGTTATATATGCTTTATTACCGATGGTACGAAATACATTTACTGGTCTCAGCCAGATTGATAAAGCCATGTGTGAAGCGGGAATTGCGTTAGGGCTTACAAGGATTCAACGTTTGTGGAACATAGAGATTCCCTTGGCCATGCCGACTATTATAGCTGGTATACGGACTATGCTCGTTATGACCATTGCCTTGACGGGGATTGCATCTTTTATTGGTGCCGGTGGTTTAGGCGTAGCAATTTATAGAGGCATTACAACGAATCAAAGTGCTTTGACGATTGCCGGTAGTCTGCTGATTGCATTATTAGCCATTACTGTTGATGCGCTCTTTTCTTTAGGTGAAAGAGTAACGCGTATTAGCCCTCATATGAAGCGCTATACGATTATATTTGTTTCGATTATGACGATAATTGCGATGGGGATAGGTGGCTGGGCTATGTATTGCCGTCATGTGAAGACCGATGTCATTCATATTGCAACGAAACCTATGACGGAACAGCTTATTTTGGGGAATGTTTTAAAAGAATTAATCGAGAAGAAGACTGATCTAACCGTAGAGGTTACAGAAGGTGTAGGTGGTGGTACATCAAATATTCAACCAGCTATGCTTTCCGGTCAATTTGATATATATCCTGAATATACTGGTACGGCTTGGTCTGCTGTGTTGAAACGTACGGATGCTTATGATGAAAGTTTATTTAATGAGCTTTCACAGGCCTATAAAGAGAAATATAATTTTGAGTGGGTTGGCATGTATGGCTTTAATAATACCTATGGCATAGGGGTGCGCAATGAAATCGTTCAGAGTTATGGAGTAAAAACGTATTCTGATCTTGCTCGTATAGCACCATCCCTAACATTAGGAGGGGAATATGATTTCTTTGGCCGTGAGGATGGCTATGCTGGACTACAACGCGTGTATGGCATGAGGTTTAAATCTACTAAAGATATGGATATAGGTCTAAAATATACGGCTATTAGTCGTGGTGAGGTGGATGCAATGCCAATATTCACGACTGATGGTCAATTAAGTATTGCACCGATTACGGTGTTACAAGATGATAAACATTTATATCCATCCTATATGTCTGGTAATGTGGTGCGTAGCGAAGTGTTGATTGCTCATCCTGAACTGCGGCCTGTATTAGAAAGTTTGAATCATACGATTACAGATCAAGAGATGGCGAAGATGAATTACGCCGTTGAAACGGAACATCAATTGCCAGCTGATGTAGCACATAAATTCCTGGTAGAACGAAATTTGATATAAGTTGAATATAGTTAGAACTAAAGTAAATAAAATTTGATATATAGTGAATATAATTTTGTATTGACATTTAATCTCCTTCAATGTAAAATAAACATATGAACAGATATTCATATAAAGTATCTGATGAAAAACGTTTAAGTACATATCTAAAAAGATATGGAACAAGATATGTCTAATAAGTATTAGAAATAGACAATAAATTAACTTATAATACGGGATAGGAACTTTCACTATTATCAAAGGAGATATCATGGAAGAAACATTATTGCTGAAGGATTTAAACTGTGCGAACTGCGCAGCAAAAATTGAAGATCGCATCCGCAAAATGGATGGTATTGAATCTGCTAACTTCACAGTAGCAACACATCAATTGCGTTTAACTGGCGCATGGGAAGACCGTGAAGCGTTAAAACGCGATATTCAAGATATTTGTGACTCCATCGAAGAGGGCGTAACAGTAGCTGATTACGAGCGGAAATCTAAAGCGGCTATGGATGACCACGGTCATGATCACGATCACGGCAGTGATGCAGTAACAATTGCAGTTATCGTAGCAGGCTTGTTATTTATGGCCTACGAAGGGTTGACTACAGTTGTGCCGTCCATCGGCTTGCCAGAGTCTATCGAAACTCCAATTTACTATATTGCCTATATTCTTCTTGCGTTCCCTGTATTGCGCATCGCAGGTCGCAATATCCTAAAAGGCCAAGTATTCGATGAAAACTTCTTGATGTCTATCGCTACATTGGGCGCTATTGCTATCGATGCATTGCCTGAAGCAGTAGGCGTTATCTTGTTCTACCGTATCGGTGAGTTCTTTGAACATAAAGCCACAGATCGTAGTCGTACAGAAATCATGAACGCTGTTGATATGCGTCCACAAGAGGTACGCGTAGTAGATACATGCTGCGGTGGTGAAATCGTAGTTATGGCTCCTGAAAAGGTTGAAGTGGGCTCGACTATCGAAGTTCGTCCTGGCGATTTGATTCCTCTTGACGGTACAGTTCTTGAAGGTGAAACTCGCGTTAATACAGCTCCTGTAACAGGTGAGCCTGTACCAGTTCGCGCAGTACCTGGCACTCAACTCATGTCTGGTTGCATCAATGAATCTGGTCGCATTACGATGCGTGTCGATAAGGTTCTTGAAGAATCTATGGTTACTAAAATCCTTGATGCCGTTGAAAATGCCGCATCTTCCAAACCTAAAATTGACCGCTTCATTACGCGTTTCGCTCGCGTATATACGCCAATCGTTGTAGCTCTTGCATTGGCTGTTGCTATCATCCCATCCCTTATTACAGGTGAATGGCATAAATGGATCTACACAGCCTTAACATTCCTCGTTATTTCTTGCCCATGTGCATTGGTACTCAGCGTGCCACTTGCATTCTTCTCCGGTATCGGCAATGCGTCTAAACACGGCATCTTGCTTAAAGGTGGTCGCGTTATCGAGGCGTTGGCTAATGTGAAAGCAGTAGCTCTTGATAAAACTGGTACTATCACATCTGGTGAATTTAAAGTACAAAACGTAGAAACTGTAGGCTCTCATGTGAGCAATGTTCAATTATTGTCCATGGCGGCAGCTATCGAAGCCGTTTCTACGCATCCAATTGCAACAAGCATCGTGTCTGAAGCAAAGGCACAAGGCATTACTGTAGAGGCTTCCGACTTCGTTCAAGAGTTGGCAGGCGAAGGTATGGTAGGTATGACTGATGGTCAACAAGTTCTTGTTGGTAACCGTCGTCTTATGGAACGCTATGCGGTTCAAGGCTATCCAACAGAACCTGCTGAATACGGTACAGAAGTTCTTGTGGCAGAAGGTAATGTATACCTTGGTCGCATTATCATCGCCGATGAAGCTCGTCCTGATTCCGCAGAGGCTATTGCTGATCTTAATGGTCAAGATATTAAAACTGTTATGCTTACCGGTGATGCTGAAGCAAGTGCAAATTATATCGCCAAAGAAACTGGTGTAAGTGCTGTTCGCGCTCAATTGTTGCCACAAGATAAATTATCTGTAGTACAAGATATTCGCTCTGAATATGGTCCAACTATGTTCGTAGGGGATGGTATCAACGATGCTCCAGTACTTGCTGGTGCTGATGTGGGTGGCGCGATGGGTAGCGGTGCTGATGCGGCTATCGAAGCGGCAGACGTTGTATTCATGCGTCCGTCCTTGACTGCTATTGCACATATCCTCGACTTGTCCAAAGCGACATTGCGCGTTGCATGGCAAAACGTAGTATTCGCCATTGCTGTAAAAATCCTTATCATGGCACTTGGTCTCATGGGCTATGCATCCATGTGGTGGGCCGTATTTGGTGATACTGGCGTATCCATTCTTTGTATCTTAAACTCTGTTCGTATCTTGCGCCGTTAATATGGTGAAAGTATCCTTTAGAACAAGATAGAAATATAACAAGATGGAAATATAACAACTGATATTCTTTTAATCTGAAAGATTATCATACAACAATAACCTCTATACTGGTGGAAGCTAGTGTAGAGGTTATTTTATTGATTAGAACTAATTAAATGGATATACATATGTGCGTCATAAATAGACATAAAATTGTATATGTATGTACTACATATACAAAACTTTCACAATTCAATTGAATAATAGCTATAAAATAGTATATAATTTATTAGATGATTACTATAGATTCGTTGGAAGGAGGGATAGCATGATCACGGTGTACAAACACATAGAAGAAGAGTTAGTTTCAGATAGCACTGTATCAGATGCCACAAAAGGTTCTTGGGTAAATTTGGTGAACCCAGACCCCGATGAGTTGTCCCTTATCAACATTTTGACGGAAATTCCAACGGACGTTTTAAAGACCGCCCTCGATATGGAAGAACGTTCTCACGTAGAGTTAGAGGACAATTATATCTTCGTTGTTATCAACATTCCAGTTATTCGCGGTAACGACATGTACGATACAGTGCCGCTTGGTATCTTCTTGACGCCGGACTTCTTTATTACGGTCTGTCTCGAAGAATCTGAAGTATTGTATCCGTTCATTTCCAATCAGATCTCTACATTCTATACGTTTAAAAAGACGCGTTTCTTGTTCCAAATCTTGTATCGCACAGCGACTATGTTCTTGCGTTACTTGCAACAAATCAACCGTCGTACAGATGACATTGAAGTTCAATTGCGTCATACCACAAAAAATAAAGACTTCTTCCAATTGTTGGAATTACAGAAATCCATGACATACTTTACCTCTGCATTGCGCACGAATGGTACAGTTATGGATCGTCTATTGCGCTTGCGTGGTCATAGCGCTTATAGACATTTACTCAAAATATACGAAGAGGATGAGGACTTACTAGAGGACGTTATCATCGAGAATAAACAGGCCATGGAAATGGTTGAAATGTACTCCAATATCTTGATGAATATGATGAACGCCTTCACGTCTATTATCTCTAATAACCTCAACATGGTTATGAAAATGTTGGCTACCCTAACCATTGCTATGGCGGTTCCGACCATTGTATTTAGCTTGTGGGGGACAAATGTACCATTACCGTTCCAAGAGGATGCGAATGGGTTTTATGAGGTTATAGGGGTTGCATTAGTATTTTCTATTATTGCTATCATTGGTATGTGGAAAAAAGACTTGTTCTAATCACTAAATACACATGAAAAAAGCTGGCTATGAGCCAGCTTTTTTGCTTGCTTACCTATTACGTTATTGCTTATTATTGGACCAATCTGATATAATAGTACCGTTATGGAGAGGTGTCCGAGTGGTTTAAGGAGCTGGTCTTGAAAACCAGTGACTCCGCAAGGGGCCGTGGGTTCGAATCCCACCCTCTCCGCCATTCAATTTTAGATATTAATATACTTGGTAAGGCAATTGGAGCCCGTTCCTTGAATAGTAATATATAGAACCCTTTATCAAATTGATAGAGGGTTCTTTTGTGTTACCCGTCATGCTTTGTATTTGAAAAATTCTTTCTATTTATAGTATGATTACTTTATATGTTTTTATTCTGTAGAAAGGAGCTCGTATGAATCGACTTAGTTTCTCACGAACTCAGATTTTAATTCTCCTTAGTGTATGGCTCACGTTCTTGTTGAGTTTCGTAATGCGCTTATCTTGGTCTTCTGTTATGCCTATCCTCAACGAGGCTTTGCACTTTACTGCAAAGATGGGGGCACAGCATATTTCGGCCTTTTACTTTGGTTATGCCTTAACTGTATTGCCAGGTGGTATCTTAGCCGACAAAATTGGTTATAGACGAACTATCTTGTTTAGCTTAATCGGTATGGCTGCTGTAACGGCTCTTATGAGTACCATTACAGACTACAATATGGCTTGGGGCTTGCGCTTCTTATTAGGCGTTATGTCTGGCCCTGTACAAGCTTCTTGCTTGAGCGCTATTGGCGATCACTTTGGTCCTAACCAACGGGGTGCGGCTGTAGGTATCTTCATGAGCTGTACTTCCTTTGGTATTACTACGGTAAACCTTTATGCACCTTATGTAGCCACACATTACGGTTGGCAAACAGCGTTCCTTGCTACAGCTATTTTGCCGTTGGCAGTACTGGTATTATGTTACTTCACGGTACGCAAGCCAAGTGCTGAAATCATGGCACAACGCGAAGCAGAGGCTTCTGAAGCGGCGGCTAAGCTCGGCGTAGGTCAAACGTCCTTGAAAGAGAATTTAAAGCACATCCTTTCAAACCGTAATATTCGTTGTTTAGCAATTGCTGGCTTCTTTGCAACAGGTACAACTTGGGGTGTAACGCAATGGGCGAACTTGTACATGGTTAAACAATTAGGTGTAACTGCTATTTATGCAGGTCAAGTTATGAGTGTGTTCGGTACGGCCGCACTAATTGCAAAACCAACTATCGGTATCTTATCTGATATTTTACCAATCAAGAAAAACCATTTAGCAGCGCTTGTTATGTTCTTATTTGGTCCGGCCTTGATTTTATTCGCTAGCACATCTAATCCGAATATGCTCTTTATTACAGGACCAATCCTCGGTATTGGTGCTTTCATGCACAGTGCCTTGACTAATGCTCTCGTAGTTCAATCCGCAGCACCTCATTTGCGTGGTACCACAGCGGGCTTTGTAAACTTGTTCAACCAAATCGGTGCCCTCTTGGCGCCACTTCTCTTGGGTAATGTCCTCGTTATGACGGGCAGCTACCAAATGTCCTTGATGTCCATCGCTATTGCGCCTGTAATCGGTGCATGTGCATTGTTCTTCATACGTCTTAAATAATGTGAAAGTATCTAATTAGGATGGATATAGGTACATAAAAATATAAATACTATAACAACAAAAGGACCCGTATGGGTCCTTTTTTGTAGTCTTGTATTCCGTTGAGCAAGCTTCCCGTTAATGGAAGCCTAGTTAATGTAACCGCAGTATAAACTCATGTCCTAGGGGATATAGTTATAATAGGGATACATTCTTACGGTCTAGGTGGCGCATTATAATCTGGTTGTGGGCCCCATTGACTCATAGGTGTATTCGGATCTGGTAAATCTTGATTTTGTATATCAAGAGCCCAGTCAGGGCGTGGTCCTGTTGGAGGTGGTGGAGGAATTGGTCCATATACACCTAACTTAGATGGCGCTAAGCGCGGTTGCTGATACGCATATGGCGATTCCAGTTGGTTCAGTGGCTTATATACGCCTTCAGGTGGTTGAACACCAAATAATGGTTTCTCTTCAGTAGGAGCAGGGGTGTTCATAGGCTTATATGGGCGCGGTGGCACATAAGGGTTTGTGAAGGTATATGTGATTCGCTCCATTTCTAAGGCATTATGCAAGATAAACTGACCTATTTCAGCGACAGCAGATCCTTTCAGAGCTACGCGAGCACCTGTAGATAAAACGGACCGGTGATTGTCTGCCATTCCGATAGGGGCACCATTCACTTGGTAAAATTTAGCAGGGGTCACATGCCAGTCCATAAGGTAAATATCTTTAGATGTGTTACCTCGATGGTATGTATAATTAGTCATATAGTCTGCAATGATGTTTTGTTGCTTATATAGACTAATAGTGCGAGCGTGTAATGTATTATACGTCGGTCCCGCTTGTACTAGATTGATGGTGCTCAAGTCGATATACACAGTCTCAACAGGGCTATTATAAGCGACTTGGAATTGGGTAGGTTTATTTTCTAATTCGTATTGTGAAATAGCACTAGCTGTTTGAAGACTAGCCAGAGCAATCACTAAAAAGGGATATAGTTTTCTCATCATTGACCTCTCTTATGTGGAAATAGTATACCATAGTCGTAGGTGTAATTCCATGAAGAGTGCATATAAAATTCCATAATATGAATATTGTGTATAATATTCTTTTATTATATGATTAATGCATAGTTACAGGAGGGATGAATATGGAAATCATCTGTTTTGGCGACAGCATTACGCGTGGCTACGATGTGCCTTATGGACGTGGATGGGTTGAAATCTGTGATGCATCCATTGAGGGCGTAAAATTTATGAATTATGGGGTGGATGGCTGCTCTGTACAAGCCATGATTTATAATATTGAAAACTGGGCTCTTACTGCTGTATCGGATCCAACACGCCACATCTTCTTGATGTGTGGCACCAACGATATCTTACAAGGTCGAGATAGTGCCTATGTGTTCAAGACCTTGGTGAAAGCTATTGAATTAGCCAGCACAAAGGGACAGGTTATTATTGGTTTAGAAACTCAAATCGACAGCGATATGGATGGCTTGGACCTCGTCGTACGAGAGGTTAATGAACAGCTAAAAGCATACGCAGAGGCGCATGATATTAAGGTCATAGATTTCTATACGACCTTGTTTGAAGCGAATCAAATTGGACAAATCGTCTTTGCTGGAGAGGTACATCCTAACGAGCTAGGCTATCGCTTGATGGCTTATAAAGCATTAGAAGTATTCACAAGATTATAAAAAGTCCCCTAATGAGCTACCTCATTAGGGGATTTAGTGATTTATAGTCTTTTTTCATGAAAGCTTGTGGCTTTCACAAGTATAATTAAATTCGTAACGAATTAGTAGTTAGAATTAGCGACGCGCGTTGCCAACCTTAGCGGATTGAGCGATTGCGTATGCAGTACCTTTTACTAAGTCGTAAGCATCAGCAGTGTTGCCAGATACTGTTACAGCAGCTACCGTATCTTCAGTTACTGCGAACAATGCAGTTGCGTAAGGGTGTTGTGCACCGTTTGGTACAGTTACAGCACCGGATTTAACGATGATGTAACGACCGCCGTTGTTGAAGATATCGTAATGAGCAGCTTGTTTTACACCGTCATAGCTTTCATTGTAAGCGAACAATGCAGCTACTTCACCACCTGCTACTTGACCTGTTTGTTGCATGGAACGCAATTTAGCAGCTGCTACAGCTGTTGGTTGAGTCATGTTAACAGTGATACGCAAAGAGTTGTTGTTTACAACTGCTTCAGTGATTACGTTTGTAGAGAATACATTCGCAACACCGGCACCAGCACGGTTGTAAGTGCTAGCAGTTTTCACTTGGTAGCCATTAGTGTATGCAGGCAAGTCATATGTGTAAGTTTTGCCGTTCAACAATAAGTCGAAAGCGTTCAATTGGTTAGTTTTGTAACGAGAAACGTATGCACTGCCATTGCCATTAGTTGTTACGGAGTTTACAGTTTCTTGGTATACAGGTTGGTAGCTAGGTGCGATAGGGTCCATAATTTGAAGACCTACAGCAGTTGTTTGAGGTGCTACGAAGATTGGATCGCCCAATTCTTTAGATACAGGCATTTGTTGAGCCATGTCACCTGCTGTGTAAGGAACCGCTGGCAATGGTGTGTAACCAGGGCGTGGTGCACTTGTTACATAGCCAGATTGGTAAGCTGGTGTAGCCGCTTGAGGTGCTGCGTAAGTATATTGCTCTGCTGCAGCGCGTTCGTAAGCGCGTGCATTAGCATCGATGGATGCAGCGAAAGCGGAGAAGGACATAGTTGTAGCTGCGAATACTGCGAAAGCAGCTGCTAAATGTTTTTTGTTCATAATAATTCACTCCTAAATACATGATTTTTACAAATAACACAAATACTAACATGTATTATATATGAAATTCCGTTAATTGTAAATAAAATATAAATTTTTTTATTAATTATAAACAAATATAATCAGATGAGTCAAATATTGTACAATTAGCTTAAATTTACCCCAGAATTAAGCACAGAATGTCATATTACTATATAATAATACTTAGTACAGTAACATATTATATCGAAAAAAATAGTTTTAGGCTAGACCTAAGAGTAAGAAATATATAAATAAGATGAAATTTGCGGATTATATAAATTATATAAACTGAGATGGTGAAAGTTTCACTAGGGAGGTCTCATGAATATTAGCGTCTATTATGGACGAGCAGGATCAGGCAAGACGCGTGCCGTATATGAACGGATACGTCAAGTGATGACCGATTGTCCAGGGGAACCCATAATCTTACTCGTTCCTGAACCAGCTACCTATCGGGTGGAGAGGGAACTTGCTGAATTTATGCCTGAAAAAGGCTTTACTACGGTCCGTGTCGTAGGCTTTGGTCGTTTGGGGTACCAAGTATATCAATCCATAGGCTCCAAAGGGGCCGGTCAATCAAGCTTATCTAGCTTTGGCCGGTCTATGTTGTTGCGCCTTGTAATGAAGCGGAAACAAAAAGAGCTAGGTTTATTGGAACAGGCTACTAAACGTTCTGAGTTTTCTTCTGTATTGCAACAGCTCTTTTCTGAGTTTCGCGCATTCCGCGTCGGTCCTGATGACCTTGAACGTGGGGCGGAGTCTGTTAAAAATAAATTGTTACAAAAAAAATTGCGCGAACTTGCCATTTGTATGGCTGCCTATGAAGAGGAAATCAGTCGTCATGGGGAGCGCGACATCGATCCTATCATGGAAATCGTAGAGGCGTTACCTCAATCTCCTCTGATGGAAAATAGCCACGTCTTTATCGATGGCTTTCACTGGTTTACGCCGACTCACTACGAGTTGATCTATACCTTGTTTGATTTGGCTAAGGAAGCAGTTATTACCATCGACTTGCCAACGGCTCCGAAGAGCTTATATATGGCTCGTCGAGGGGAACATCTTTTTAGCCGCCCTTTAGAGATTTATGACACCTTAGTGGCTCGTTATGGTTCTAGTATTAAGTGGGTTGGTTTTGACGGGAAACGGGGCCCTAAAATCGTACAAGAATTAGAAGCCAATTACTTTACTAGTCCTAGTAAGCAAAATTCTACAGATGCTACTGTTCCGCTCATTCGTGGTTACAACCGAGAACGGGAAGCTGATGCAGTGGCTCGCCGTGTTTTAGCCTACGTAGAATCCTCTCCAGAGGCACGTTACCGCGATGTATGTATCATGCTTCGCGAGTCGGAAACGTACGGAGATACCTTAGAAAAGGTCTTCGGTCGGTATGGCATTCCCCATTTTATGGACCGTCAGCGGCCTATGAAAAATCATCCATTAGGCGAATTGTTGACGGCTCTCTTTGATATCGTCCGCCATAGTTACAGCCGAGATAGTATGTTCCTCTTGCTTAAAACAGATTTGATGCCACTCAGTCGTGAGGCCGTAGATGAATTGGAGAACTATGTGCTCGAGTTTGGTATTGACCATTATAAATGGGAACGTGAAAGCTGGCCGTATTTACGAGGCTTTCATGAGGGGCAAGATGCAGAAAGTCACGCTGATGCACCTCGTAGAGCGCGTGTTAATAAAGCTCGACAAACTATTATGGAGATCCTATCCCCATGGTTTGACTTTGCCGCTCATAGCGAAGGACATACGGGGGCAGAATGGGGCGAACAGCTTTATGGTCTCTTAGAAACCTTGCAAGTGCCACAACACCTTTATGAATGGGCGAAGGACGCAGAAACGGTGGGCGATCAAGAGTCTAAAGCTAGCCATGAACAGATGTACAATGCTGTTATTTCTTTCATAGACGAAATCTCTATGGTCATGAAGGACGAAGTATTGACACTGGATGAGATGATGTTACTTCTCGCAGAAGGCTTGAGTGATGTAAATTATTCCATGATTCCACCGTCTTTGGACCATGTGGTGATTACCACCATTGAACGTGGTTATAGCCAATGGTGGCCTAAGGTATTCGTCATGGGCCTCAACCAAGGCGTATTCCCACAAAGCATGGGCGATGAAGGGCTTATTAAGGATAAGGAACGTCAAGAATTGGCGGAGGCAGGCATCACTTTGGCTGAAGGGGCTTTGCCGAAGGCTTTCAACGAGAATTTCCTATTATACCTAGCTATGACGAGAGCAGCCCATTCCTTGACGCTGTCCTATGCAAGCTCTGGTGAAGATGGAACCGGCCTTGAGCCATCCCTCGTGGTGAAACGATTAGAATCCCTTGGTTATGTAGATAAGGCGGTAGATATTCCACTCTCTATTGCACCTGATACCGAGGCGGATTATGTATGGCGACCTTTACAGAGTTTGTCCCTATTGTCTGAGCGCTGGGGCGCCCTCTTTAGTGGTCATGAGGTCAATCCATTGTGGTGGGGCCTCTATAACTGGGCTCGTGAAAGCGACACCTACCGTCCTCGTTTAGGTGAGGTATCTCGTGGTATTCGAGATAATAATGATGTGCCTGTCATTACGAAGGATTTAGTGAATGGATTGTTCCTATCTAAAGGTTATATGTCTGGTTCTGTGACGCGCCTAGAGAGATATCAGCAATGTCCGTTCAAGTTCTATGCCCAATATGGTTTGAAACTAGAACCGCGTCGTGTGCGCTCCTTTGGTGCTCCTGAAATAGGTACATTCCTCCATGCTAACTTAGAGCGTTTAGGTAATTATCTATTAGATAACAATAAACAATGGCGCGACCTTAACGAAGAGGATCAACATAACTTGTGCCGTACGGTAGCGGAAGAGATTTTACAAGAAAATCAAGGTGGCGAGGAAACGAGCGATGCCTACCAAAAGGCTATCGAGCAGCGTGTACAAAGAACATTACATGTAACGGTGGACCGCCTCGTAGAGTGGTCGAAGCGCAGTGATTTTGATACGAAATACTTAGAACAAGATTTTGGTCGTCAAGGCGGCTGGGATCCGATTCGCGTGCCTCTTGGAGAAGATCGTTATTTACGCCTTATCGGTCAAATTGACCGCATCGATGAATATACCCGAGATGGTCAAACTTATGGTATGGTTATTGACTACAAATCGGGCGGCGCACACGTAACGGCGCAAGATGTATACTATGGTCTTAAATTGCAGCTTATGACCTATCTATTGGCATTAGAGTCTGCTTATGGTAAAAGGCAAGGCGAATCTATAGCTCCTGCGGCTGTGGTGTATTCCTATGTGAAAAATCCTAAAATTCCTGCCGATGCACCTATATCCTATGAGGATGCCATATCGCTTGCGAAAGAAAGCAATGCATGGCAAAACAGTGGATACTTCTCTGATGATATCGAGTTGTTGACCCATATCGATAATAAATTTTTGTCCTATGGATCTAAACGAGGACCATTTGTACCAATCGCTACGAAAAAGGACCAAACTATTTCTAGTAGAGATTTGCGCAAGGTTAAGAATCCTGGCGAATTTGACGTGATGTGCCGTTATACAAACCACGTAATGGCTGAAACGGGCCGTAGTATTGGGGACGGTCAGTTCCCGATTAAGCCATATCAATTGAATGGCTTTAGACCATGTACATATTGTGACTATCGTACTGTCTGCCGTTTTGACTCTAGCCGTAATAAGTATAATTATCTGTCCGGCTTATCTGAAGATGATGCATTAGAACGGATGAAAGAGGCTCTAAACGACGGAAACAATAGTAGCGACGGAAACAACAGTAACGATAGAAATAATAGTAATGAAGGAGGTGAAAACCATGGGTGTTAAATGGACGCCAGAGCAGGAGTCTGCCATCATAGCACCTAAGGACTCGTCCTTAGATAATCAAACCTTGCTTGTGGCAGCTGCGGCCGGCTCAGGTAAAACGGCAGTTCTTGTAGAGCGCATTATTACGCGTCTTAAAGATATGGATAATCCCTTATCCGTACAAGAGCTCATGGTTGTAACCTTTACAAAGGCGGCTGCTCAAGAGATGAGTGCCCGCATTGGACTTGCCTTGGCAAAAGCCATGGAGTCTACTGATGACGAGGCTATGCAAGAGCGTCTTGAACGACAGCTTAATCTCTTGCCGTCTGCTCATATTTCTACGTTGCATTCCTTCTGCCAATGGGTAATTCGTTCCTATTTTTACAAGCTAGATATTAATCCAACGGCTCGCATCGGCAACGAAGCAGAAATGGCCCTCTTACAACAAGAGGTATTAGCCGATTTATTAACTAAATCCTATGAAGAAGGCCTTTATAATATTTATGAATTGGCGGACTTCTTCAGTGATGATAAATCGGATGCAGGCTTAACGGCAAAGATTATGTCTCTATATAACTATGCCATGTCCCTTGCCAATCCTGATGGATGGTTACGAAAAGCCTTAGAGCCTTATAAAGCAGCCATGACTGTAAGCCCAAGCGCTACGCTATGGGGCCAATATATGTGGGATAAGCATGTGGCTGTAATCGACCACATTCGTGAGCGTTTGGAGCGGATGGAACAAATCTTGCTCGATCCAGTGGGTCCTCATAAATGGCAAAACATATACGATAACCAACTAGCCGCACTAGGTATGCTTTCAAATGCTCAAACATGGGACGATATGGGTGAAGCTTGTAAACATATGGATGCCTTTATTAAGGACCAGTTCCGCATGGGTTCAAAAGAGGCACAAGCCTTTGATCCTATATTGGTAGCAGAGTTTAAATCCTTAGGTTCCCAAAATAAAGATGACCTTAAAGCGATGCAAGCTGCTGTGTTTACTGTGCCAGAAGCTACCTTGCAAGAGCAGTTCAAAGCTCAATATCCAATCATCGAAGGGCTTGTAGAGCTAACCATTGCGTTCCATCAGGCGTATCGGGATATGAAACAAGAGCAAGGCATTATGGACTTTAGTGATTTGGAGCATTTATGTTTAGCCCTTCTCGTTGAACCGGGCACAGAGGATGACCCTCAGCCGTCCGATGTAGCGAAGGAACTACAAGATACTTTCAAAGAAATCATGGTCGACGAATACCAAGATACGAACGGCGTGCAAGAGACGATTATCAACTTGATTTCTCGCGTCGATAATCGGTTCTACGTAGGGGACGTGAAGCAAGCTATTTATAGCTTCCGTATGGCAGACAGTTCTCTGTTTATGGAAAAATACAATACGTACGGCGGCACTGATGCGGTGGAGCGCCGCATCGACCTAGCAAAGAACTTCCGATCTCACGAAAATATTTTAGCCGCAACGAACTTCTTGTTCTACCAAATCATGACGAAAGAGGCGGCAGAGCTTAATTATACGGAGGCGGAATCCCTCATTCCTGGCCGTATCGTAGAGGATGCACCAGAGGATTGGATCGGAGGCGACGTGGAGTTGCTGCTTCTCGATGTGAGTAAGGACACCCTCAGTGCTAGTGAAAGTGACGAGGACGAAGGGGACGACCCTGAAAATAACGAGCGTGAGCTCGATTTCATCATCCAAAAGATTAAGGAAATCTACGGAGCCAAGAAGAAGGTGCAAAATCCAGATGGTACGTTCCGTCAAATCGAGTGGCGAGACTTTGCTATTTTGCGCAGATCCTTGGCGGGCTGGGGGACTCGTGCAGTAGAGGCTATGCGCCAAGCGGGCATCCCTGCGGTGGTAAACGAACGGGATGGCTACTTTGAAGCACAAGAGATTCAATTACTATTGGCGTTGTTATCCATCATAGATAATCCTGAACAAGACTTGCCAATGGCTGCGGTATTGCACTCCGGCCTCGTAGGCCTTGATGCAAACGAACTAGGGGCACTGCGCCTATCTGGTGAGGGCTCTTTGTGGTCTCTCATGCCCGCTTATGCGGAAGCAGCTCAAGATGAGCGCTTATTAGCTTTTATTGGACACATGGAGCGTTGGCGTACCTTGTCCCGCCGTCACGGTGTGACCGATTTACTATGGGATATTTACGAATCCCAAGACTATGTAAACTATGTAGGTGCCATGCCGAATGGTCTCGTGCGTCGCGCGAACGTGCTCGCCTTATACGATCGAGCTAAGGGCTATGAAGCCTCTGGCTTCCGTGGACTCTTTAGATTCTTGCGCTTTGTGGAAAGTTTACGCGATAGCAACCAAGATATGCCCCTAGCCAATGTGGTAAGTGAAGCGGATAATGTAGTGCGCCTCATGACCATTCACAAGAGTAAGGGTCTTGAGTTTCCTGTAGTATTCTTATCCGGGGTGCAAAAGAAATTCAACATGATGGACCTCCATTCAGAGCTTCTTATTGATAAGAACGCAGGCCTTGGTCTTAAGGGGTACTTCCCAGATATTCGGGTGTCCTTCCCAACTATGCCGTGGTTCTACGTGAAAGACGTCAAAGAAGCGGCCCTTAAAGCAGAGGAACAGCGTATTCTTTACGTAGCGTTAACACGGGCTCGAGATAAACTGTTCCTAACGGGCTTTGTAAAGGGGTTCAAGAATTCGGCAGGTAAATTATCTAGTCTTGGGGAACTCATTAACAATGCTGCCGCTGTAGAAGGTCAACAGTTGCCGACGGATATTATCACCCAAGCTAATACATATCTAGAATGGTTAATTATGGGCTTTACCCGTCATTTGGACGGTGGTAACCCATTGCGCGTAGCCATAGAGTACGAAGGGCCGACCTATTTTGATTTGCCTGATAAGAAATGTCGCATTAAGGTGGAAATTCACGATGGTTCTCTCTACGGCAATCTAGACTACAAAGCAGACATCGACGAAACGACTATCAATAAGGTGCGTGAGTTGAAAGCTGTTAATTCCGTGGAACTACCACAGGAGATAGTAGATCGATTTAACTACACCTACCCGTACAGCGATGCTACACGTCGTACTGCTAAAATCTCTGTTAGTGAATTAAAACGACGATTCCAAGAACGAGAACTGGAAGCAGGCACTATTGATACCTTGAACGAACCGATTGTAACGGTAGATACAGGGGCTAAACGAGCCGTTTCAGATGCAATCTTAGATCAAGCTATTAAGATAGGTGTTCGTAATGCTGATCGTGATGCTACAAGTAATGTTGCGGTACCAACTATTACAGTTTCCGCTGATGATTTAGCTAATTCCGTATTCGGCCGCAAACCGCAAGCATTACAGTCCGAAGAGGATGTATTGACGGGGGCTCAATGGGGTACCTTGATGCACGAAGCCATGCAGTGGCTTCCTCTTGCAAAGTATACGCAAGCTTCTTTAACAAAAGAGCTTGATACACTCGTAACAAAAGGGACTTTCACAGAGGAAGAACGAAATCTATTAAGCGATACAAGCTTATATAAATTCTTTAGTTCTGACCTTGGGAAGCGTCTTATCAATGCGAAACGTATAGAACGTGAATTGCCGTTCAGTATGCTCTTTGAAGGAAAACGTGTATATGACACCTTAGAGGATGGGGAAGATCTATTCCTTCAAGGTATTATCGATACTGCTTTTGAAGAGGACGGTGAATGGGTTCTCGTAGATTACAAGACGGACCGCGTCAAATCTGGGGAAGACCTCATCAAGCGCTATAAAATTCAAATGGATCTCTACAAAGAGGCCTTACAGCGATTGACGGGAATGCCTGTGAAAGCATGTTATATCTATAGCTTCCGCTTGCACGATGCAATCATTATAGATTAGTCTATAACAATCGTAAGATTTGCATCAGGCTGATGCGTAGTGTATAAATCTATATAGATGTAGCCTATAGTACAGCAAATATAAAGTCCATCAAATATAAAAAAGCTCTCTATCCTTGGATAGAGAGCTTTTGTGTTATCTGTATATATAACTTTTGTGTTAACTGTATGTATATCTCAAATCAATTATCTAGATTGCGCCTTACAAGTCTATACGCGGTAGTTTAGGCAAATTCAAAGCCTTTTTCTTTTTATGCTTTGATGGGGCGAATACTTTTAGTACTCGTGGTAATACTTCGATATCTACTGGCATAGATGGACCTGGATCGCCATCCATATTGGTTGCTAAATCGTCAACATTAGATAAGAGCTCGATGGATGCTTTGTTTACAGTTAAGGTAGTTGTATACCGAGAGTTATAAATGGCACCACTAATGATGAGCGGTATTACGCTGAGAATATCGAGAATAAAGTATTCTTTGAAGATGATGATACGCATGTAGCCGTCATCTACCGAGGCTTCAGGCATAAACCGTTCAAAACTAGATACTACATTGGTAAGCAATGCTAAAACGAGCGGAGATTTACAGATAAAATCATCGTTCTCAGTTTTGATGCGGTATGTATAGTCTTTAGTAGTAAATAACGCTTGGCCTGCGCGCAAGAAGTAGGCGAGAGGGCCAAGTATGCTTTTCTCTTTTGGAGTAACCTCTTCTACTACTTTAGGGATAACACCTGCTGCGATGTTATTACAGAAATATTTGTCGTTGCAGCGGCCTATATCAATTGTTCTCGTTTCATTGATGTCGATGCGTTTGATCGCTTGTGATGGATTTTGGTGAATCCCAAGTGCACGAGACATATCATTAACAGTACCAACTGGGATAAAGCCAAAGGTAGATTTGAATCCCCCTTGAGCAATACCATTAACAGTTTCGTTAACAGTACCATCACCACCCATGCAAAATACTGCATCGAACCCGCGTTCGCAAGCATCTTTAGCAAAACGTGTCGCATCGCCTTCACCGGTGGTGAATTTGACCTCAATCGTTTCGAATAAGGTGCTCAATTTCCATTGTAAGTCGAGGGCATACCGGCGTGCCGCCCCGCCCCCTGATACAGGATTGATGATAACCAAACAACGGCTCATAGTGTACTTCCTTACTTTCAAAAATGAGATATAGCTAGTGTCTATTGTTAGATTGCTAGATTGACAATTTTAGATATGAGTTTTATAATTATTTTGTATACACTGTATTAAATATTGTGTGCGACATATTCTATAAAAATATGTCGTATAATATATTATTATACTCATTTTAGCCGTTCTTTGAAAGTGTGAAAGATAGGACGAGTATTAAGTTTTGGGAGATAGTTATGGGAAGACCAGATTCTAAAGATAGATACAATTTGTCCGCAGTGGACTCTATTGAAAGATTGCCACTTAGCGAACAAGTATATTTAACATTAAAAACAGCGATTTTAACAGGCGAATTGATGCCTCAAGAAAAGCTAAACGAAGTAAAAATTGCAGAACAGTTACAAGTGAGTGCTACACCTGTACGTGAAGCATTCCGTAAATTGGCTAAAGATAACCTCGTAGTTATCGTTCCTTGGAAAGGTGTTACTGTAAAAGCAGACACTCCAGAGGAAATCATTGCATTATATCAAGTGCGCGAAGTAATGGAAGGTCTTGGTGCAAGACTATGTGCACGTCATGCTACAGACGAACAAATTAAAGAATTGCGAGATATTTGTAAAGAAATGCATGAAATCGAAGATGCTACAGAACGCGTTGAGGTTAACAGCCGTTTCCACACAATGATCGCGCATTACTCTGGTAATGAACGCATTGTAGACTACTTGGCAAGCTTCCGTGAACGCGTTAATCGGGACATGTACATCAGCTCCTTCAATGCTGTTCGTACACATGATTGCGACGATGAACATGATCAAATCGTAGATGCTATCGAACATCATGACGAAGCAGCGGCAGAGGCGGCTATGCGTCAGCACATCAACAATGCATTTATCTTCAAAAAAGCAAATGCTGAAGTGCAACACAAAAAACTTAACGAAGTATAATGTCTACGTGCTCATAGGCATAATGACATAAAAGGCTCCGCCCATGGCGGAGCTTTTTTAGTTGATTTAGTTAACTAGTTAATCTAAGATAACTAATTAACTTGAGTCTTTTTGCGTAAGTGATTAACGGTTTGGTTTTTGGTATGGTTTAGAAATTCTAACCGCTTATAATGAGATGTTAGGTGGGCATTGCAGTTTTTATAGTCAACGATGCGCAGCCGCACTAGTTGTGCTACGTCGATTTGAAAAGCTTGAGCGATTTTAAATAAAATCTCTAAGGACATGCCAGAAATGCCCGTGCCACACTCTAGTTTGCTTAAATAACTGCGGCTGATACCGACGTGGTGGGCTAACTCATGTTGGGACATATTTAGAGATATGCGGATATTGGCGATTTTATGGCCTAAACATACGTATTGATGTTGTAAAAATGGATCTTCGTACGCATTAATCCGCAGTTCGGTCAATGGTGCTGTTGAGGGGTTCATAGGGACTCCTTCCTTTTCCCGACTCTCTAAATATAGTATACTGAGACTGTTGGCGATTGACTAATATAGAAAACTAGATAATTATCGGTTATTACAGATAATTACACGAATTGTGAAAGTCTTACTACCTATATACTTTGGTGCTGTGACCAAAGCAGTTCGTATGTTGTTGTAAATAGAGGAGGCTCTATGGAAAAATACATAGCCGTTGCCCTCGGTGGAGCTATCGGAGCTTTATGCCGTATGGCTCTTGGCGAATGGGTGATGACAAAGGTCAGCTCCTTTCCGTATGGTACAGTCGTAGTTAACCTTATCGGGTGCCTCATCATCGGCCTCGTGTTAGGCCTCTACATGCAAAAGCCAGATTTACCACAATGGGTCAGATTCTTCCTCGTTGTTGGTGGCCTTGGAGCTTTCACTACATTTTCTACCTTTGCCTTTGAAATGCTGCAACTGATGATGGCTGAGTCCTATATACAAGCCTTATTCTATGGCGTTCTACAAGTTGTAGGCGGGTTAATTCTTTGCTGGATTGGTGTATTATTGGCGCGTATATTCTGTGCTATCTAATCTAAGCGAATAAGGTGACTTGAGTTACAGCGTAAATCCATCGATTTTTATATGATTGTTTAATAAGAGATTTAGATAGAATACAAGATAGAATTCCAGATTATAGAGGGACATATTATGAAATCTATTAGAACACAAGATGCCGTAGGGCATGCATTATTACATGATTTAGTTCGCATCGTTATCGGTGAGGTGAAAGATACACCGTTCCGCCGTGGTCATGTTATTACAGAAGAGGATATTCCTAAATTATTAGACCTCGGCAAAGAGCATATCTTCGTTATGGAACCTGAAGATGAAGGCTTCTTGCACGAAGAGGATGTAGCTCGCGCTTTGTATCGTATGGCAGGTGGCGAAAACATGCACGAAGGACCAATGGCACAAGGTAAAATCGAAGCCATTGCAGACGTAGATGGCTTATTCAAGGTCGATGTGGAACGCTTACATGCTATCAATAACATTGGTGAGCTTACTATTGTAACGAGATTTAATAATACACCTGTGAAAGCAGGCGATAAATTGGCAGGCATGCGTTGTATTCCTTTATTATTAGAGGAACAACAAGTAGAGGATGCTAAGAAAATTGCTAATGGGGAGCCTTTACTTCATGTAAAACCATTCGTGCGCAAAACAATGGGCATCGTTACTACCGGTTCCGAAGTATTTGAAGGTCGCATTAAAGATGCTTTCACCCCTATTATTGAAGAACGTTGCGCAGAATTTGGGGTCACAAAAGTGGCGCATGAAATCGTAACGGACAATACGGACGATATCGTGGCGGCTATCGACAAGGTAAAAGCAGCTGGTGCCGACATTATTTTCTGTACAGGCGGCATGAGCGTTGATCCTGACGATTTAACACCGGGCGCCATTAAACGCTATGCAGATCGGGTAGTGACATACGGATTACCTGTATTGCCAGGTTCCATGGTTTGTATTGCGTACTGTGCTGATGGTACACCGATTCTTGGTGTTCCAGGTGGCGTCTTGTTCAGCAAACCAACGGCCTTTGACGAAATCTTACCACGCCTTGTAGCGGATGATGAAATCACTAAAGAAGACTGCATTCGCATGGGGCATGGTGGTTTCTTAGGATAATCCATTTGTCTATTAAATGAGTCAAAGTTTTACTATACAATGAATCAAAGCTTTACTGTACAATAAGTGCGCCAGTCGTAAAATCTTAACATTATATAAGCCTATGTAAAAAGCGGGTAGATCGAATCTACCCGCTTTGTGATATTCAAGAAGTTATATTTATTAAAATGATTCTTTCCTAGTGTAGGATGGCTAGAACGTTTTAGCGTTAGCGTATCATTAAAATGATTTTTTCCCCAATGTAGGATGGCTACAGCGTTTTAACGTTAGCGTATCAATCATGTGGACCGCTTCGTCCAAGGTGATATCTTCACGCTTTGTCGGTGTTTCGAGGACCGCCAAAGGATGGTCTGTGCCTACTTCACCAGAGGGCAAGTAAATATATTCTTGGTTAATAGTATCGCCAAAGATATAGCCTGCTTGTAAATGCTCTTTATGAATGCGACTCATAGTCTCTCCTTAGATGATTTGTTTTAGTGTAAAGTCTAGATAGTCTGCAGATACTAGCTCTAGTTTGGTGGTGCCAAATTCCTTTGGAATGCGCTTAAAGGAAATTTGATCGTGTAAATGACCAAAGATACAAATATCTACTTTGTATTGCTCCATAAGGTCCGTAAAGCCAGAAGGGGCGTTGGACTCGTTAAATGGAGGATAGTGCAATAATAACAGTTTTGTTACTGGTATGTTGTGTATATCTATTGTTAAGGGTTCTGTTGTTTCAGAACCTGTTGTTTCCAGCTTTGTTTCAGCTGTGAGCTGTTGTATAAGTGTTTCCACAGCCGTATCCATTTCTTGTAGTGCTGCTTCGGTGCGCATCAATTCTCTTTCGTAAATAGATTGGTCTGTTTCTGGTGAGAAATGGGAGTCACCAGGGCAGAGATAGGCACGGGTTCCACCAAAAGCGATAATGCGAGGACCTTCTTCTGTTTGAATGAGCTCTGCTGTACCATGACCTTGTATAAAGGTGATGGCATCGCCCATGAGGTTGCGCATCTTGTTTGCCGAGGCCCACCAGTAGTCGTGGTTGCCGCGAATCATATATTTTTTACCGGCCATGGACGCGATTTCTTGTAAATCGCAAGCCGCTTCGTCTAGGCGTAGGGCCCAGCTCATATCGCCTACGAGAAAGACAATATCATCATCTGTTACAGTATTAGCCCAATGCTCCTTGATGCGGGCCCAGTGATTATCCCAGTGGGGACCAAAAATATCCATCGGCTTTGTAGGAGGATTGCCAGATAGATGGAGGTCGCCGATGGCAAATACTTTCATAAAAATCCTTTCAATTATCTATGAAAAAATCATAGATGTTCAAAATTTATGTAACTTACATTACATATAATATATTTATATGAGACTTGTTAGTAGCTTATAACTATTTAGTAGGCTGTAAATAGGACGCAATATCGCGCGTAATTTTAGCAGCTCGTTCTTCGTCACAGGTTTGTGGAATTTTATAGCCTACGTAGAGAGGCGTCGTTACATAACGAGCCACTACCTTGATATAGTCGTAGCCGTCTTCGAGATTATAGAAGAAATAATTGTAGGACTGGCTAAGGTTAGAAAGGGTGTGCAACACATAGCGCAAAACTTGTTGTAATCGAATGGCTACAGGACGAACTGGCGTATCCGGTTTGAAGCGAATATTGTACTCAAAGAACCCAATTATGGGATGTGTAGACAAGGTAATGCGTACGTACTGATCCTCATGTAAGAGCCAGCCTTCCATGTTTTGCGCCGTAATATCCTTGTGGTAATCGTAATTTTCTAGACCGATGATTTGGCTGTGTGGATGGCGAATGGAGCCACCAGACATATAGCCATGGTTTTTAAAGAATAGTACGGATTTAAACTCCTTGCGCTGACGAGTTTCACGCCACTTATCGAGGCCGAATTGAAGAATATGTGCCGCTTCATCAGCAGGTAAGGTAGAAAACTCGCCTTCATCGGTTTCCGTTTCGATGATAACAGTAGGCCAAGTTTTTTCTAGCACAGGGTATTTGTTCATAAGCCAAATAATATGGCCCGATGTATCTAGGATATCCGTTAACTTTGAACGGTCACAGAAGGGGCAACGCACTTGTTCATCGCGAATATTGACGGGTTTTGTGCGCCCTAATTCAATATTAAATCTAAGTGGTTTGTTCATCATGTGCCTCCTTCCATGCACGAAAATCTATCCTCTTAATGATACCACAACTAGCGCATTCGTACACGAAATAATGGTATAATAATATAGTGTTATTTTAACGATTAAGGAGGCCCTATGAAACCGACGACGCTCGTATTTCCTATTGATGAACAAAATCGCATATTACTAGGTCGTAAGAAACGTGGTTTTGGGGCCGATAAATATAATGGATTTGGTGGTAAATTAGACGATGATGAAAGCTTCCGCGATTGTGCTATTCGCGAATTGTTTGAGGAATCTGGCCTACGAGGGCGCTCCGAAGATTTAGAATGTGTGGCTGCTTTTGATTTTCAATTTCCTTTTGATGAAAGCTTAACCCATGTGGGCTACGTCTATTTCTTGCGAACTTTCACAGGCACTGCAGAGGAAACAGATGAAATGGAGCCTCATTGGCTAGAACCAGATCAAATTCCCTACGACCGCATGTGGGATGGTGACCGTCAATGGTTGCCGATGCTACTAGAAGGCAAGAAGTTAAAAGGCCCTATCGTGTTTGACCGCGACAACAGTACGGTAGATAAGATGGATTTGACCACTGTGGATACCGTTCTTGAAAGCGAACACTTGGCGCGCATTGATCTGTATATTAACGGATGAGTTGGACCTTATTTGCTTACATCAAGATAAGGCTAGTAGTTATTAAAGTACAAAAAAGGGGCTATGTAGTTACGAAAGTGGTACTAGAGTCCTAAATTTATAATATTTTGAGGTAATATGACTGATAAAAAGAACCCTAAGTGGGTGCCACAGCTATTGGCGTGGTATGATGTGCATAAACGGGAATTGCCATGGCGCGATTGTGGAGACTCTTACAAGATTTGGGTGTCTGAGGTGATGAGCCAGCAGACGCGCATTGAAGCGATGAAGCCCTATTATGACAACTGGATGCGTTTATTCCCAACCTTGGAGGACCTAGCAAAGGCCTCTGAGGATGAGGTGGTTCACGCTTGGCAGGGGCTTGGTTACTATAGCCGTGCTCGAAACTTGCGCCTTGGCGTGAAGGACGTCGTTGAAAACTACGGTGGTATTGTGCCCCGTGACCGCAAGACTATGGAGTCCTTGAAGGGTGTCGGATCTTATACGGCTGGGGCCGTGCTATCCATGGCGTACAACGAACCAGAGGTAGCTGTAGACGGCAATGTGCTGCGCATTTACGCTCGTTTATATCGTATCTTTGATGATATTTTGAGCACTAAAGGTAAGAAGGCCATAACTGCCATCGTAGAGGAAACATTGCCTCACGATCGACCTGGTGATTTTAACCAAGCCTTGATGGACTTTGGGTCTGCTGTGTGTATTCCAAAAACTCCACGCTGCGGGGAATGTCCTATTGTAAATATGTGCGAAGCATACCAACATAAGGATACAGACAAACTACCTGTGCGCATCAAGAAAACAAAGGTTGTAGAGGTGCCTCTATTTGTAGGTATCTTGCAATATGAAGATCACTACCTATTGCATAAACGTCCGAATCGTGGGTTGTTACGATCCATGTGGGAATTCCCTTCGGTAGAAATGGTATCTGCCTTTGATGAGGGTGAACGAGCTCTTGAAGCATTAGTTAAGGACCTAGGTTTTGAACTAGCTTTACAACCCGTATTAGTAAAAGAAATAACACATATTTTCTCTCATAGAAAATGGTTTATGAAAGCATTCCGCGGTGATTTGACGTATGCAGGAGATGCTGAAAATATAACAATCGGAGCCATCCAAAAGCAATTGCCGAAGGACTGGATGCTCATCAAGCGCGATGAGTTCGCCGACTATGCTTGGGCAGGTCCTCATGGTAAATTGACGGAGATGGCAAAGTAATTTGTAGGAGCAATGAATGAGAATTCTATTTAATATAATTTTTGGCACCATCCTAGTATTAGGCTTGGTAGGCTTTTGGGCTCTATTCCTCAACCTGTGGAAGCCTAAAAAGAAATGGCCTGCTTGGGTAGGCTATATCATCTTGATCGGTGCGTGGTTTGCCGCCATCCGATACTACTTGTTGCATCAAGTGGATTTATACGGCACGTTGTACTATCCGATAATGAATATGTTCCGTACGGAAAGTTACGGTTTCCTCTTTGGCTTATTCTTGGCTATTCCTGTCTTTATCGTCTTCAGCTTGTTATACTGGTCGGTTAATAAGATTTGGAGCAAAACGCCGGAGGAAAACAGAACTGGCCGCCGTGCCTTCTTTAGAACTGCTGCAACCGTAGTGCCTTTGGCGACTATTGGTGGTTCTAGCTACGCTGCCTTTGCTGGTCAACAAGAGGTAGTGGTTACGAATGAAAAATTTGGTTACACGAACTTGCCGCCAGGGCTAAAAGACTATAAAATCGTGCAACTTAGTGATATTCACGTGGGACCTAGTATCGACTTAGACGACTTTGATGAAATCTTAAAATTGGCGCTTTTACAAAAGCCTAATCGCGTCGTTATCACAGGCGATCTCATCGATAAACTAGAATGGTTGCCTGAGGTCTGTGAAAGATTGACAACCTTTGCAAAACAAATTCCTGACGGTGTAGATTTCATCTTAGGTAATCACGAGTACCATCACGATGTAAATAAAGTGCTGGATTCTTTCAAACGAAATACACCGATGAACATTCTTGTGAATAGTAATATTCAAATTATGGGTGGCAAACAACCTGTATATATTGCAGGCGTTACATACGACAACAGTCGTCAAAAAGATAGCCGAGAAGCTATGATTGCTAAAGCTTTATCTGGTATTCCAGACTATGCTTTTGTTATCCTATTAGCCCATCACCCTGAATTCTTTGAAGAAGCCATTGAACGTAAAATTCCGTTGACCCTTTCTGGTCATACCCATGGCGGTCAAATTGTATTTATGGGCGTTCCTGTAGTGCCAACGGGCACTCCATATACTAAAGGGCGCTACGTTGAAGAACAAAGCGTGTGCTACGTCAATAACGGTACAGGCCACTGGTTCCCAATTCGAATCAACTGCCCACGAGAAATTACAGTCATTACATTCTTTGATGGCGTAGCTTAGGTCATAAGTTATACTCCTTATAGGGACACAATTATGTATAGTAAATCCTTTATCTATAAATTTCTTATATGTACTATTCTACTTGTGCTATTTGATATCTCTCTAATCTACGATATGACAGCAGATATATATAAAGGATATCTCAAAATAGCCATACTAGTAGCAGTTGGATGCCATTTAGATCTATACCTGGAACTCAGTAAACAAGAAGAACTGATAATACAGGCATTCAAGAATGATACATTTAAGGAGACCTATGAACTGTTAACTACGAAAGATATGATTTTCATCCTATCTTTGATCCTGTTAATGACTATAAACCTTATAAAATATTAGGAAACCATAAGGTACCACCTAAAACTAAAGAGCAAATAGAAAAGGATAATGAGAAATATGTAAGAGAAAAAATTGAGGAGAGGCTGGATTAGGTACTTATGGTTGGAATAATAGTTTTATTGATTCTTAT